>Ga0065721_10052288_pt1 | contig 12229 bp, 13 predicted proteins | sample Mesricmetagenome_FD_59108 | JGI IMG/M metagenome (GOLD analysis project Ga0065721, IMG submission 59108) | Mesophilic microbial community from rice straw/compost enrichment Sample: eDNA_1 v2 (version 2) | ecosystem: Engineered > Solid waste > Grass > Composting > Bioreactor | place: USA: Davis... | reverse complement strand
GCGGGTCCAGCCGGTAGAAGGTGCGGTAATCGCCGATGTCCACCTCGTTGAAGCACAGGTGGTTGATCGAGACGCTGACGGAGACCTCCAGCCCCTTGGCGCGGGCGCGGGCCAGCGTCTCCAGGGCGGGCTCGGTCGAGATCTGGTCGACCAGGAAGCGGGCGCCGGTCTGTTCGACCAGGGCCAGGTCGCGCTCCAGCCCGATGCGCTCGGCGATGGCAGGGCTGCCGGACAGACCCAGGCGCGTGGCCAGTTCGCCCGAGGCGGCGACCGCGCCTTCCGTCAGCCAGGGATCGGCCGGGCGGCAGGCGATCAGGGCGTTGAAGGCGGCGGCGTAGCTCATGACCCGTTGCAGGGTGCGGCTGTTGACGATGACCTTGTCGCCGTCGGTGAAATAGAGGGCGCCGGCTTCGTCCATCAGGCCGATCTCGGCCATGCGTTCGCCGCCCAGGGCCTTGGTCGCGGCGCCGGCGGCGCGTACATTGACCAGGGTCAGGGCCGCGCCGCGCCGCTGGATGAAGTCGACCATGGCCGGGTCATCGACGGCGGGGTCGGTGTCGGGCTGGACGACGATGGTGGTCACGCCACCGGCGGCGGCGGCCAGGCTGGCGGACTTCAGCGTCTCCTTGGGCTCGGCGCCCGGTTCACCGGTCTTGACCCGGATGTCGATCAGACCGGGCGCCAGGCACAGGCCGTTCGCATCGACAATCTCGACGCCGTCGGGATGGTGCGTGGCCTGGCCCTTCACGACTTCGGCGATGCGGCCGTCCTCGACCAGGACGGCGCCGGGGCCGTCATAGTCGGAGGCGGGGTCCAGCAGGCGGGCGTTGACGATGGCGAGTGCGGTCATCGGGCGTCTCCCCAGCGGGCGGAGAGGGAGGCCAGGACGGCCATTCGGGCGGCGACGCCCATCTCGACCTGGTCCTGGATCAGGGAGACGTCCAGGTCGTCGGCGACGTCGGAATCGATCTCGACGCCCCGGTTCATGGGCCCAGGGTGCATGACCTTGGCGCCCGGCCTGGCCCAGGCCAGCTTCTCGCGGTCCAGGCCCCAGAAGCGAAAATATTCGCGGGTCGAGGGGACCAGGGCGCCGGCCATCCGCTCCAGCTGCAGGCGCAGCATCATCACCACGTCGCAGCCCTGAAGGCCTTCGCGCATGTCGTGGAAGACCTCGCAGCCCCAGCGGTCGGCGTCGCCGGGCACCAGGGTCGGCGGCCCGATCAGGCGCACGCGCGCGCCCATCATCTGCAACAGGGCGACGTTGGAGCGGGCCACGCGGCTGTGGGTGATGTCGCCGCAGATGGCGACGGTCAGGCTGGTCACGTCGCCCAGCGCCCGGCGCATGGACAGCAGGTCCAGCAGGGCCTGCGTCGGGTGTTCGTGCCGGCCGTCGCCGGCGTTGACCACCGCGCAGCCGACCTTCTGGCTGAGCAGTTCGGCCGCGCCCGAGCCGCCGTGGCGGATGACCAGGATGTCGGGCTTCATGGCGTTCAGGGTGACCGCCGTGTCGATCAGGGTCTCGCCCTTCTTCACCGAGGAGGAGCCGACCGGCATGGTCACGACATCGGCGCCCAGCCGCTTGGCCGCGATCTCGAAAGAGGAGGAGGTGCGGGTCGAGTTCTCGAAGAACAGATTGACCACCGTGCGGCCGTGCAGAACGCCCAGCGCCTTGTCAGACTGGCGGTTGAAATCGACGAAGGCGTCGCCGAGGTCGAGCAGTTGCGGGACGACGTAGGGGTTCAGGTCCGAGGCGGCGAGGAAATGCGCCTTGGGGAACGGGATCAGCCGCTCCCGGATGGTCTGTTCGGTGACTTGGTGCGGCTGGGTCATCGAGACGCGGCTATAGGCGGGAGTCAGACGAAATGGAACAGCACCAGCAGCAGGGGCATGGTTATCGCCCCGCCCACGGTCGTCAGGGCGATGACCCCGGCCATCAGCGGGGCGTCCCCGCCCATCTGCCGCGCCAGCATGTAGGAGGCCGCAGCGCCCGGCGTGGCGCCGCACAGCAGGGCCAGCGACTGGGCCAGCTGGTCCCCGCCCATCAGGCGGCAGACGCCCCACATCAGGAAGGGCATGACCATAAGCTTGACGACGGAGACCCAGAACACCGTCGTCCGGCGGCGCATCACCTCGGCGAAGCTGAGACCCGCCCCGGCGACGATCAGCCCCAAGGGCAGGGCGGCGTTCCCGAGCAGCTCCAGAATGCGGTCCAGCACCGGAAAACCCGGAACGCCGGCGAAGTTCAGCGCCAGGCCGATGAGGCAGGCCATCAGGATGGGATTGCGCAGCATGGCCTTCATCAGGGCCAGGGGCGAGACCCCGCGCTGGTCGGCGCCCCAGCGGGCCAGCACGGCGACGCAGGCGATGTTGGTCACGGGGATGATGCAGGCGATCATCACCGCCGCCACGGCCAGGCCGCGCGCGTCGAACAGGCTCTGCACTACCGGAATGAAGACGAAGCTGTTCCAGCGGATCACGCCCTGGAAGACGCTGGTGTAGGCCGGGCCGTCCAGCGTCATGACAGGCTTGGCCATCAGCGCCAGGGCTCCGACCACGATGACCGAGACCACCGCCGCCCCGCCCGCCGCGCCCGCGCTGGGGCCGGACAGGTCGGCGTGCCAGATCGCGGGGATCAGAAAGCCGGGATAGAGCAGGTTGATCGACAGCTTCTCGATCGGCCGCCAGGTCGCGTCGGGCAGGAAGCCGGACTTCCTGAGGCCGTATCCAATGGCGATCAGGACGAAGACCGGCGCGATGCCGAGAACCAGTCCGCCCATCAGATCCAGGTGGCCTGGTCGCGCACCCGGTCCAGCGCGCCCTGCAGAATCCAGGCGGCGGCGGTGCGGTCGATGACGCCCGCGCGGCGCTTGCGGTTCAGGTCCAGGTCCTCGATCAGGAAGCGTTCGACCGCGCTGGTCGACAGCCGCTCGTCCCAGAAGGCGACGTTGACGGGGCGCAGCCGTTCCAGATTGCGGGCGAAGGCGCGGCACGATTGGGCGCGGGGTCCCTCGGTCCCGTCCATGTTGACCGGCAGACCGACCACCAGGGCCGACACCTTGCGGTGGTCCATCAGCTTGAACAGCTGTTCGGCCTCATGCGTGAACTTGGACTTGCGGATCAGCTCCAGCGGCGAGGCGATCATGCGCGTGGCGTCGGACACGGCGACGCCGATGGTCTTCTCGCCCAGGTCCAGGCCCATCCAGGGCGTGTCGGGTGGGCAGGCGGCGGGCAGGTCGAGAAGGTCGAGGACGGGCACGGCCTGCGGTTAGGGCTGGCGCGCGTCGAAGTCAAAGGCGATGGTGCGGTCATGACACGCGCGATCCTGATGCTGACGGTCATCCTGGGCCTGGCCGCCTGCGACGACGCCGAGGCGCCCGTCAGCCGGGCCAAGGCCGCGCCGCCGCCCACGCCGATGTCGGTCGCCAAGGCGCCGGCCCGACCGAGCGGTCCGGGCGCGGTCACGCCGGCCGTGCCGCCCGCGGAGTTGCAGGAGGCGGCCAGCGTCTCCCAACTTCAGTCCATGCCCCAGCTGAACGCCAAGGTTTACAGCGTTTCGGGCGGCGATCCGGCGGTGAACGGCCTGGTGACCTATCTGGCTCTGTTCGCCGGTTCGGCGGACGGGTGGCGCAGCTATCCGCTGGGGGATTACGCCGAATGGCGCGTGGTCGAGGCGACGGCGGGGCGGATCGTGCTGGCGGTGCGCCAGGATACGGCGGGGCCGGACGGAAACATCCTGCGACGCTCGCGCCACGTCCACGTCGGGTTCGCCTGGAACGACGGCGCGCCGCCGGATGCGGTGACGGTCAACACCACGCCCTGAGCGGGCCGCCGATCCTTGTGAATCCGGCGCGACGCCGCTAATCCGGCCGTTCGACTTCACGTTCGGCGTGAGTTTCAACTTCATTGTGTTTGGAGGGCCGCATGGCCATCGACGCCGCGACGGTGCGCAAGGTGGCGCATCTCGCCCGCATCAAGACCCCCGAGGATCGGCTGGAGCCGCTGGCGCAGGAGCTGAACGGCATCATGCAGTGGATCGAGCAGCTGAACGAGGTCGATGTCGACGGCGTCGAGCCCATGACCTCGAACGTCGCCCAGCCGCTGCGCCTGCGCGACGACGTGGTGACTGATGGCGGCAAGATCGCCGACGTTCTGTCCAATGCGCCGAAGGCGGCGGACGGCTTCTTCGTCGTGCCCAAGGTGGTCGAATAGTGATGAGCGACCTGACCAGACTGACCCTGAAGGGCGCCGTCGACGGCCTGAAGGCCAGGGACTTCACCTCGGCCGAGATCACCCAGGCCTTTCTGACCAACATCGAGGCCGCCAATCCGACCCTGAACGCCTATGTGGAGGTGACGGCGGACAAGGCGCTGGAGATGGCGCGCGCCTCCGACGCGCGGCTGGCCGCGGGCGAGGGCGGGGCGCTGGAAGGCGCGCCGCTGGGGATCAAGGACCTGTTTTGCACCGACGGCGTCCAGACCACCGCCGGCTCCAACATGCTGCGAGGCTTCGTGCCGCCGTATGAATCGACCGTGACCGCCAATCTGTGGCGCGATGGGGCGGTGATGCTGGGCAAGCTGAACATGGATGAGTTCGCCATGGGCTCGTCCAACGAGACCAGCGCCTTCGGCCCGGTGAAGAATCCGTGGAAGTCCCAGACCTCCAACGCCGAACTGACGCCCGGCGGATCGTCCGGCGGCTCGGCTTCGGCGGTGGCGGCGGACCTATGCCTGGCCGCCACGGCGTCGGACACCGGCGGCTCCATCCGCCAGCCGGCCGCCTTCACCGGCACGGTCGGGATCAAGCCGACATACGGCCGCGCCAGCCGCTTCGGCATGGTGGCCTTCGCCAGCTCGCTGGACCAGGCCGGCCCGATCACCAAGACGGTCGAGGACGCGGCGCTGCTGCTGAAGTCCATGTGCTCGTTCGATCCGAAGGATTCGACCAGCCTGGATATCGAGACGCCGGACTGGACTGCTTCGGTCGGCCAGTCGGTCAAGGGCCTGCGCATCGGCGTGCCGCGCGAATACGTCGTGGACGGCATGCCGGCCGAGATCCAGGCGTTGTGGGACCAGGGCGTCGAATGGCTGAAGGCCGCCGGGTGCGAGATCGTCGACATCAGCCTGCCGCACACCAAATACGCACTGCCGACCTACTACATCGTGGCGCCGGCCGAGGCGTCGTCGAACCTGGCGCGCTATGACGGCATGCGCTTCGGCCATCGGGCCGCCGAGGCGAAGTCGCTGACGGACCTCTATGAGACCAGCCGGGCGGAAGGTTTCGGCAAGGAGGTGCAGCGTCGCCTGACCATCGGCGCCTATGTGCTGTCGGCCGGATTCTATGACGCCTACTACGTCCGCGCGCTGAAGGTGCGCCGCCGCATCGCCGAGGACTTCGACAAGGTCTGGGGCCAGGTGGACGCCATCCTGACGCCGTCCACGCCGTCGGCCGCCTTCGCCATCGGCGACAAGCAGATCGATCCGGTGACGATGTATCTGAACGACGTCTTCACGGTGACGGCCAACCTGGCGGGCCTGCCCGGCATCTCGGTGCCGGCGGGCGTGGATTCGGGCGGCCTGCCGCTGGGCCTGCAGGTCATCGGCAAGGCGCTGGACGAGGCGACGGTGTTCCGCGTCGGCAAGGCGCTGGAGGATGCGGCGGGCTTTGCAGCCAAGCCGGAGAAGTGGTGGTGAGATGAGAAGGGCCGGCGGATCGCCGGCCCTTCATGCATTCAGGCCGCCGGCAGGGCCTTCAGATCGGCGTCGATGGCGGCGATGATGTCGTTGGTGATCTTGCCGCCCGAGAAGGGGGCGACCTGGCGCAGGGTCATGCGCTTGAACTGGCCGTAGGCGGAGTGTTCGGCCAAGCCCGGCAGGTGCTTGTCCAGCACGGCCTTGGTCGCCGGATCGTTGACCAGGGCCTCGATCGGGCTCTCGATCGTTGGGCGCGCGGCCGCCGGGGCGTGGGCGGCGTGGTCTTCGTGAGAGGCCGGGGCGGTCTGGGCCGAGGCGGCGCCGGCGGCGAGGAGGGCGACGGCCGCAATCAGCAGGGTCTTGGTCATGGGAATCTCCGTTGGACGCCGCAGATGAGCGCGGTTTCGCGACATCCGCGCGACAGCCCCTTTCTCCGGCCGCGCCGTAGCGCTAGGACGGGCGCATGACCGACACGATCGCGAACACCAAGCTCATTCAGGGCCGGACCGGCCCGTGGGAAATCGTCATGGGGCTGGAGATCCACGCCCAGGTGGCGTCGAAGGCCAAGCTGTTCTCCGGCGCCGCCGTCGGCTTCGGCGCGGGGCCGAACGAGCAGGTGTCGCTGGTGGACGCGGGCTTTCCCGGCATGCTGCCGACGCTGAACAAGCATTGCGTCGAACAGGCGGTGAAGACCGGCCTGGGCCTGCGGGCCAAGATCAACCGACGCAGCCAGTTCGACCGCAAGAACTATTTCTATCCCGACCTGCCGACCGGCTATCAGATCAGCCAGCTGTTCTATCCGATCGTCGGCGAGGGCGTGGTCGAGGTGGAGGCCGAGGACGGCAGCTTCTTCAACGTCGGCATCGAGCGGCTGCACCTGGAGCAGGACGCGGGCAAGCTGATCCACGACCTTTCGCCGACCGAGAGCTATGTCGATCTGAACCGGGCGGGGACGGCGCTGATGGAGATCGTCTCCAAGCCGGACCTGCGCAGTCCGGAAGAGGCGGTCGCCTACGTCAAGAAGATCCGCACCATCCTGATCTACCTGGGCACCTGCGACGGGGACATGGAGAAGGGCAATCTGCGCGCCGATGTGAACGTGTCCGTCTGCCGCGCCGGGAACTACGACAAGTTCAAGGAGACGGGCGACTTCGGGTATCTGGGCACGCGCTGCGAGATCAAGAACGTCAACAGCTTCCGCTTCATCTCCCAGGCCATCCAGTACGAGGCGCGTCGCCAGATCGAGATCATCGAGGACGGCGGCGCGGTGGTGCAGGAGACGCGCCTGTTCGACCCGACCAAGGGCGAGACCCGCTCCATGCGATCCAAGGAAGAGGCGATGGACTATCGCTACTTCCCCGACCCGGACCTGCTGCCGCTGGACCTGGAAGAGGCGTGGATCGCCGAAATCAAGGCGTCGCTGCCGGAGCTGCCCGACGAGAAGCGCAAGCGGCTGATGAGCGAATACGGCCTGTCGCAGTACGACGCGGTGGTGCTGATCTCGGAACAGGCCAAGGCGGACTACTTCGAGGCGGCGGCGAAGGGGCGGGACGCCAAGCTGGTGTCCAACTGGGTCACCAACGAGGTGTCGGCGCGTCTCGCGGCGGACGGCAAGGACTTCAGCGAGAACCCGTTGCCGGCCGCGCATGTGGCCGAACTGGTCAAGCTGATCGAAGAGGGGGTCATCTCCTCAAAGATCGCCAAGGAGGTGTTCGACCACGTGTGGAACGGCGAAGGCTCGCCGGCCGAGGTGGTGGAGAAGCACGGCCTGAAGCAGGTGACCGACACCGGCGCCATCGAGAAGGCGGTGGACGAGATCATCGCCGCCAACCCGGACAAGGCGGCGGCGGTGGCCGAAAAGCCCCAGGCCATCGGCTGGTTCGTCGGCCAGGTCATGAAGGCGACCGGCGGCAAGGCCAATCCGGCGGCGGTCAACGACATCCTGAAGGCCAGGCTGGGCCTCTGACGCCGGGTCGCGACGGGCGATGCGTTGCCCGACTCCGCGCGGGCGGGTAGAGCGTTCGGCTTCTCCCGCCTGACCGAAGTTTCCGACCATGCACGACATCCGAGCCATTCGCGAGAACCCCCAGGTCTATGTGGCGGGCTGGTCGTCGCGTGGGGTGGAGGACGCCGACGGGCTGGTGGCGCGCATCCTGGAGCTGGACGCCGAACTGCGCCGCGCCCAGACGACGGGGCAGGACGCGCTGTCGAAGCGGAACGCCGCCTCCAAGCTCATCGGCGCGGCGATGAGCCGAAAGGACATGGCCGAGGCCGACCGGCTGAAGGCCGAGGTCGAGGCGCTGAAGGGCGAGATCGCCGCCGCCGCCGAGGTGGAGGCGAGCGTCGGAGCCGAACTTCGCAAGATGCTTTCCGAGTTGAAGAATCTTGCGGCCGAGGACGTGCCGGACGGCGAGGACGAGGCGGGCAATGTCGAGGTCGGGACGTGGGGCGAGCCGCGTCGCACCGGTCCGGCCAAGGATCACGCCGACCTGGGCGAGGCGCTAGGCCTGCTGGACTTCGAGGCGGCGGCCAAGATGTCGGGCGCGCGGTTCGCGGTGCTGAAGGGGCAACTGGCGCGGCTGGAACGGGCCGTGGGTCAGTTCATGCTGGACCTGCAGACGGACCAGCACGGCTATCTGGAGGTGAACCCGCCCTACCTCGTCAAGCCGGATGCAATGTTCGGAACTGGGCAGCTGCCCAAGTTTGAAGATGATCTGTTCGCAGCCAGCGCTGGTTGGCTTCAGGCTCAAGAGCGGAGGCATGAAGCCGATCTCGTCGCGGCTATTCGGGGTGGAACAGCTACTTTCCTATCTCGGCTAGACGAGGTCCGCGACAACGAAGCCATCGGCAAACTTGCAGCGGACATATTCGATGTCGCTGAAAGAACCAGGGAAGAAGCACTCCGGTCTGTCGCGAGCGACCGTGCGAGCTATCAGCGCTACCTCATCCCCACCGCCGAAGTCTCCCTGACCAATCTCGTGCGCGAGACCATCCTGTCCGAGGACGACCTCGCGACGCCGATGCGAATGACGGCGCTGACGCCGTGCTTCCGGGCCGAGGCGGGGTCGGCGGGGCGGGATACGCGCGGGCTGATCCGTCAGCACCAGTTCTCGAAGGTCGAGATGGTGTCGGTTACGCGGCCCGAGGATTCCGACGCCGAGCATGAGCGGATGACCGGCTGCGCCGAGGCGGTGCTGAAGGCGCTGGAGCTGCCGTTCCGGCGGATGCTGCTATGCAAGGGCGACATGGGCTTTTCGGCGCAGAAGACCTTCGACCTGGAGGTCTGGCTGCCCAGCCAGGGGACCTATCGCGAGATCAGCAGCTGTTCGAACTGCGGGGACTTTCAGGCGCGACGCATGGATGCGCGGTTCAAGCGCGCCGGCGAGAAGAAGACCGAGTTCGTCCATACGCTGAACGGCTCGGGCCTGGCGGTCGGTCGCACCCTGGTCGCGATCATGGAGAATTATCAGGACGGGGAGGGCCGCATCGCCGTCCCGACCGCCCTTCGTCCCTATATGGGCGGTCTGACCCACGTCGGAGCCTGAAGCCATGACCAAGACCCTGACCCTGATCGCCGCCGTCGCCGCCCTGCTGGGCGGTTGCGCCACGGCGGCGACCGCGCCCAATCCGTATTTCGACCCCTCGGCCACCGAGTTCACCGGCTGGGTGCGGGTTTCGGGCGGCGAGTTCCAGCTGTTCCGCGAGCAGCGCGACCTGGACAATCCGCCGTCGCCGACCAACTGCGTCAGCGGGGCCCTGCCGCGCGACCCGCAGGCGGCGGCGCGCGACCTGAACGGCGCGAAGGTCGTCTTCACCGGGCGCGCCGCGGCCTGGGCCGATCGCGACGGGGTGCAGACGCTGATGCACGAGGGCGCGCGGATCACCAACCAGTGCCGCGCCGACTATGTCATCAAGGCGGATTCGGTGCGGGTTCTGCGCTGAGCCGATGCGGATACTGCTGACCAACGACGACGGGATCGAGGCCGAGGGCCTTGAATGCCTCGAGCGGATCGCGCGCACCCTGACCGACGACGTCTGGGTGTGCGCCCCGGCCGTGGAGCAGTCGGGCAAGGGGCGGGGGATCACCCTGACCGAGCCGCTACGGGTGCATCGGCTGGGCGACAAGCGGTTCGCGGTGACGGGCACGCCGACCGACTGCGTGGTGCTGGCGGTCAACGACCTGATGCCGGACAAGCCCGACCTGGTGCTGTCGGGGGTGAACCGGGGGCACAACATCGGCGAGGACGTCAGCTATTCCGGCACGGTGGCGGGGGCCCTGCAGGGCATGGCCTTCGGCATTCGCTCCATCGCCCTGTCGCAGAGCCTGGAGCGGTTCCACGACGAGGTCATCGCCCACTGGGAGACGGCCGAGGCCTATGCGCCCGCCATCATCAGCCGCCTGCTGGAGCAGACGTGGCAACCGGGCGTGGTGATGAACCTGAACTTCCCCAACCGCCGGCCCGAGGAGGTCGAGGCGGTGGAAGTCACCACGCAGGGCTTCCGCGACGTCGGCGAGATGCACGCGGTGCGCCGCACCGACCTGCGCGGGCGGGATTACTACTGGATGAGCTTCCGCGGCCAGAAGCAGGACCACGCCGAGGGCACCGACCTGCGGGCGGTCGAGGAGGGCCGGATCTCGGTCACGCCGCTGCACATCGACCTGACCCACATGGCCAGCGTCAACGACCTGAAGAAGGTGCTGGGCGGGGCGCCGCCGAAAAAGGTGGAGCGGGTGGCGTGAAAAGAGCCATCGTCCTGGCGGCGGGTTTGGCGGCGGGGCTTTCGGGCTGTTTTACGCCCCGCACGCCCTGGCCTGACCGGCCCTGGGTGGATTCCGGGTGTGACGGTGTGGGACCATGCCGCGTGCGCGGACAGCTGAAGATCTATCGCGGCGTGCCCTATTCAGGCGGTGCGCTGACGCTGGACGACGGTCGTTGCCTGCCGGTCGCGCTGCCGCCCGAGATATTGAGGGACCATCGGAGCTGGGATGACCGCCGAGTGGCGATAAGCGGCAGAGCCCTGGCACGTAGCGGAGAAATGGTGGGGATCATCTCCGCGGAGTACGAGGACCGGTTCCTACCTAGCGGCCTATGCCCCGCCGGCCCTTTGGTGCTCTATGCCGAGAGGCTGTCGCTGAAGGCCGCCCGATGAACCTGCACGACGACCGCGCGGGCCGCCTGATCCTGTCGCTGCGCCAGCAGGGGGTGACGGACCCGCGCGTGCTGAAGGCGATGGAGAGCGTCGACCGCTCGGTCTTCGTGCACGAGAAGTTCCTGGACCAGGCGTGGGAGGACCAAGCCCTGCCGATCGACTGCGCCCAGACCATCAGCCAGCCCTATATCGTCGGCCTGATGACCCAGGCGCTGGAGGTGCAGCCGCGGCACCGGGTGCTGGAGATCGGCACGGGCAGCGGATACCAGTGCGCTGTGCTGTCGAGGCTGGCCCGCTATGTCTATTCCATCGAGCGCTATCGCAGCCTGCTGAACGAGGCCGAGGCGCGGCTGCGGCGGCTGGAGATCGACAACGTCATCACCCGGCATGGGGACGGCGGCCTGGGCTGGCCCGAGCAGGCGCCGTTCGACCGCATCATGGTCACCGCCGCCTCGCCGCACGAGCCCACGGAACTGCTGAAGCAGCTGAAGCCCAACGGCGTGCTGGTGGCGCCGGTGGGTCGCACCTCGGTCCAGATGCTGCACCGCTATGTCGGCCAGGGCGACGGCTCCTTCCGCCGCGAGAGCCTGACCGAGGTGCGGTTCGTGCCGCTGGTCGAGGGGACGGCCAAAGAGGGGTAGGAGCAGCCGCCGGGGCGCGCCGTTAACCTTCGCGCCCAACTTTGGCGCCCATTGCGGGGTTGGCTTGGCGGGTCGGAGCGGGCACACCCGCGGGGACGGTTTAACCAAGAAGGAGGAGCCGGTGGCGGGTCTTGCGGGCTGGATCAAGGGCGTGTTCATCGCGGGGGCGGCGTCGAGCCTGGCCGCCTGCATCAGCTATCCGTCCGAGCCGCGCTATCCGATCTATCCGGTGCCCACGCCCGGGCAGACGGCGCCGGGCCAGAGCTATCCGTCCGGCGCGCCGACCGGCCAGCCCTATCAGCCGGGCCAACCCTATCAGCCCGGCGGCTACGCGCCGGCGCCCACCGCGACCGCGCCGGTCGGATCGGTGGAGGGCGGCGCCCTGCCGCCGACGGTGACGGTGACGCCGCCGGCGTCCCAGCCGACCTATCCGCCGTCCGCGACAACCCCGGTGCGGGCCGGCGCGGCCTATGTGATCCAGCCGGGCGACACCATCTCCGGCGTCGGACGGCGCTTCCAGACGCCGGTGCAGACCCTGATCGACCTGAACGGCCTGGGGCCGCGCGGCGCGATCACGACGGGGCAGCGAATCATCCTGCCGGATTCAGCGGTGGACACCGGACGAGACCCCTACGCCACCGGACCGTCGCCCAGCGGCGTGCTGGTCCCGAACGGATCGGTCCCGCCGCCGCCGCCGCCGCCGTCCGGCAATGCGGCCCTGCCGGCCCAGACACGGCCGCCGGCGGG
>Ga0065721_10006054_pt1 | contig 12231 bp, 14 predicted proteins | sample Mesricmetagenome_FD_59108 | JGI IMG/M metagenome (GOLD analysis project Ga0065721, IMG submission 59108) | Mesophilic microbial community from rice straw/compost enrichment Sample: eDNA_1 v2 (version 2) | ecosystem: Engineered > Solid waste > Grass > Composting > Bioreactor | place: USA: Davis... | reverse complement strand
GGCGGGGCCGGCTCCGTCGGCGGCGGGCGATAGGGCGCCACGGGGCCCTGGGGGGCGATGGCTTGGGGCGTCGCGCAGGCGGCGAGGCTCAGGGCGGCCAGGGCCGCCCCCAGGACCGGGCGGAGGTTCAAGGGGTCTACGCCTCCGCGGCGTCGACGTGGACCAGGGTCCAGTTGGGGTCGCGGCTCTTGAGGTGGCGTTCGAAGGTCCAGAGCTCGGCGGTGCGGCGGTCGTCCACGGCCTCGCCCTCGGGGCCCTTGGAGCGGCTGCGGAACTCGGCCAGGAACCGGACCACCACCCGGGCAAGATCGCCGGGGCCGACATCCACACGCTCGAGGTCGGCCCGGGGGGCGTGCAGGAACTCGACGCTCTCGGTGCGGCCTTCGGTCTCGCGCTGCTGGATGGCGGCCTCGAAGCTCGCCAGCACGTCAGGGGCGAGGAGATTCTGCAGGGTCGCGCGGTCGCCCTCGGCGAAGGCGCGGACGATCATCTCATAGGCCTGCTTCGCGCCGCCCAGGAACCGGCTGACGTCGAAGCTGGGATCCTGGGCCTTCACGGCGGCGAGGCCGGTGAGGGCCACCCCCTCTTCGACCGGCTCGATCGGCGGATCGAGGGGCCGCAGGGGTCCACGGCCCGCCTCGGCCGGCGGCGCCTGGTCCTCCGGTTGGCGTCCCACCCGTCGGCCCAGCACCGAATAGAGCTGGTAGAGCACGATGGCGGCGAGGCCGGCGAAGATGATCAGCTCGAGGACTTGCAACGCTTTCCCTTGGGCTTCGGACGCACACGGTCCAACGCCTCTATATAGGCTGCTCGAACGCCGCCGTCAGGGGCGGCGTTGCATCCCTCAAGGCCCCATGTTAGCCGGGCCGCCCAAGAGGGCGTAAACCTTTGACGCCCACAGCAGGATTTTAGCTCGACCATGTCCGAATCCGACGCCGGCGCGCCGCTTCCGCCCGAGGGCGCTGCCGAAGGCCCTGGCATCCGCATCCTCGCCCAGTTCATCCGCGACCTGTCGTTCGAGAACCCGCGCGCCCCCGAGGCCCTGCGGGCGAGCCCGTCGCAGCCGCAGATCGACCTCGGCGTCGAGATGAACGCCCGCGGCCGTGAGGACGGCCTGTTCGAGGTGGACCTGAAGCTCTCGGCCAAGGCCACCCGCGACGACGGCGCCCTGTTCATGGTCGAGCTGCTGTACGGCGGCGTCTTCCAGATCAGCGGCATTCCGGCCGAGGAGATGGAGCCGGTGCTGCTTATCGAGTGCCCGCGCTATCTTTTCCCCTTCGCCCGCCGCGTCATCGCCGACGTCACGGCCGAAGGCGGCTTCCCGCCGTTCCTGCTGGACCCGATCGACTTCGCCGGGGTCTATGCCGCCCGCAAGGCGCAGGAACAGGAGCAGGTCGGCCACGCCTGAGGCCGGCCGATCCGATCCTTTTCGGGACGGGCGGGCGCAAGGCTCGGGCGTCAGGCCTGGACAGCTCGCCCCCGCCCGGACTCCCTAAGATCCGATCTCTCCTCGATGGGAGGTCGGCCCTGACTAGAGCCCGAACCGGCTCCAGAGCTCTTCGCTCTTCACCACCTCGCGGATGAAGGCGGCGTGGACCGCACGCTCGCTTTCCGTGGAAAGCGGCGCCAGGGGCCGCGGCCGCGCCCCGTAGGCGTTGCGGGTGGCGGCGTGCACGGCGTTGACGGCCGCCGTCGAGGTGAGCTCCAGGCGCCGCTCACGGCCGCCGCGCAGTTCCAGATAGACCGCCGCCAGCAGCTTGGTGTCGATCAGAGCCCCGTGCTTCTCACGCTCGGCCAGCGAGATCTTGAAGCGCTTGCAGAGGGCGTCCAGGGAGTTGTGCATCCCCGGGAAACGCTGCTTGGCCAGGGCCAGGGTGTCGATCCAGCGCTCTTCGGGCAGCTCGGGCCGGTTGCAGTTGGCCAGCTCCCAGTTGATGAAGCCGCGGTCGAAGGCGGCGTTGTGCGCCACCAGCGGCGCATCGCCGATGAAGTCCAGGAAGGCGTCCACCACCTCGGGATGCTCGAAGCGCGGCTTCCCGCGCAGGAAGGCTGTGGACAGGCCATGGATCTTCTCGGCCTCGGCCGGCATGTCGCGGCAGGGGTCGATGTAGACGTGCAGGTGACGGCCCGTCGGGACGAAATCCTCAATCTCGAGACAGGCCAGTTCCACCAGGCGATCGCCCGTCTTGGGGTCGAAGCCGGTGGTTTCCGTATCGAGAACGATCTCGCGCGCCATGACCTTTCAATGGCCTGCGTCGCCGGCCTTTTTCAACCGGCGGAAGCGCGCACCGCCGCGATGATATGGAAGACCTGTTCCCGGGCGTGGGCGAGCCCCTGGCCGGTGTCGACCACGAAATGGGCCCGGGCCCGCTTCTCGGCGTCGGGGGTCTGCTGGGCGAGGATCGCATCCAGCCGCTCGGGCGTCATGCCGGGCCGGGCCAGCACCCGCTCGCGCTGCAGCTCTGGCGGGGCCGAGACCACCACCACATAATCGACGTTGGCGTGGCCGCCGGTCTCGAACAGCAGCGGCACGTCCAGCACCACGAGGTCGGCGCCCAGTTCCTCGGCCGCCTTGAAGAAGCCCACCCGGTCCTGGCCCACCAGCGGATGGACGATGGCGTTCAGCCGTTTGAGCGCTTCGGGATCGCCCAGCACCCGCTGACGCAGGGCTTCCCGGTCGACCCGGCCGTCCTTGACCACGCCCGGAAAGGCCTCGCCCACGGGGCCCACCGCCGCCCCGCCCTGGTCATAGAGGGCGTGGACCGCCGCGTCGGCGTCGTAGACCGGCACGCCCGCCTCGCGGAACATGGCCGCGGTGGTCGACTTGCCCATGCCGATGGAGCCGGTGAGGCCGATAATCTTCATAGGCCGAGCGCCTTCAGGGCCAGGGTCCGCACATCCACCGCTTCGGGCGGCGGCGCGCCGTAGAACGCTTCGAACGAGGGGACCGCTTGGCGGATCAGCATCTCGAGGCCGTCCACCGTTCGCCGGCCCAGCTTCTGCGCCTCCGCCAGGAACGGCGTCACCAGGGGCTTGTAGACCATGTCCATCACCACCGCCGTCTCCGGGGTTGCGGCCAGGGGCGTGTCCAGGCTGGGCTCGCCGCCCAGGCCGGCCGAGGTGGCGTTGATCACCACGCCCGCCCCGGCGAAGGCCTCCGCCGCCCGGTCCAGGGGCAGGGCGATCACGCCGCGGCCGACGGCGTCCGCGATGGCCTGGGCCTTGGCCACGGTGCGGTTCACGATCCACACCTCCGGCGCCCCGGCGCCGAGCAGGGCGGCGACCGCTCCCTTGGCCGCGCCGCCTGCGCCCAGCACCACCGCCGGCCCGGCGGCGGGATCGAAACCCGGCGCCTGGGCGGCGAGGGCGCCCAGGAGCCCCAGGCCATCGGTGTTGTCGGCCAAGATCCGACCGTCGCTCTCGAAGACGATCAGGTTCGCCGCACCCGCCGTCTCGGCCCTCGGGCTGACCACGTCAGCCGCCGCCAGGGCGGCCTCCTTGAAGGGGATGGTGACGTTCAGCCCGCGGATCGCCCCGCCGCGGCAGGCGTCCACGAAGGCCGGAAAGCGGTCCTCCGCGGGGGCGAAGGCCACATAGACCCCGTCAATCCCGGCGCCGGCCAGCCAGGCGTTGTGGATCAGGGGCGAGAGCGAGTGGGCCACGGGTCGGCCGGCGACGCCTGCGACCACGGTGCGTCCGGTGATGGGCGACGTCATGCAGCGAGGGCTCCGTGGCGGCGCAGCAGGTCGAAGAGGCCGAAGATCGGCAGGCCGAGGATGGCGAAATAGTCCCCGTCGATGCGACTGAAGAGCTGGGCGCCGGGACCCTCCAGGCGATAGCAGCCCACCGAGCCCAGGGCCTGCGGGCCTTCGCTCGCCAGATAGGCCTCGAGAAACGCGTCCGAGAAGTCGCGCATCGTCAGGGTGCAGGTGACCACCTCGCGCCAGATCGGCGCCCCGTCCTTGGCCACCACCACCGCCGAATGCAGCTTGTGGGGCTTGCCGCGCAGAAGCCGCAGCCGCTCCCGGGCGGCCTCCAGGGTCTCGGCCTTGTCGTAGAGCCGGCCTTCGAAATCCAGGGTCTGGTCTGAGCCGATGACGAAGCCCGGCCGCTTGGCCGAGACCCGGATGGCCTTCAGCTCGGCGAGGGCGTCGGCGATGTCCCTCGGGCCCGCGCCCTCCGCCAGCAACGAGCCCTTCACGGCGTCCTCGTCGACGCCGGCCACCACGCTCTGGAACGGCACCCCCGCGCCTTCCAGCACGGCGCGCCGGGCGGCGCTCTTCGACGCCAGGATGATGGGATCGCTCAACCCAGGACCTCGATCTGGCCATGGCCGCCGTGCAGCAGGTTCAGCACCGCCGCGGCCGTCTCCTCCACCGACCGGCGGGTCACGTCGATGACCGGCCAGCTGTAGCGCTCATAGAGCCGCCGGGCATAGACGATCTCCTCCCGCACCGAGTCCACGTCGATATAGGACGACTCGCGGTTCTCCTTGAGGCTGAGCAGTCGGTTGCGGCGGATCTGGATCAGACGGTCCGGCGAGATCGTCAGGCCGACGATCAGGGTGTTCTTCATGGTGAAGAGCTTCTCGGGAACCGGCCGCCCCGGCACCAGGGGCACATTGGCCGCCCGCACGCCCCGGTGGGCCAGGTAGATGCAGGTCGGCGTCTTGGACGTCCGCGACACCCCCACCAGCACCACGTCCGCCTGGTCGAGGTCCTGGCCGCCCTGGCCGTCGTCATGGCCGATGGCGTAATTCAGCGCGTCCATGCGGTTGAAATAGTCGTTGTCGAGCCGCAGGTGCGCCCCGACCCGGCTGGTGGTCGCGGCCCCCAGGTACCGCTGCATGGCGCTGACCAGCGGGTCCAGGGCGGGAATGCACGGCATGTCCATCCGCCGGCAGCCGTCCTCCAGGGCCTGACGCAGGCCGTCATCGACGATGGTGTGCAGGACGATCCCCGGCGCCTCGGCGATGTCGGAGAGGGCCCGGTCCAGCTGCCGCTGCGATCGGACGAGGGCGTAGATGTGCTCAATCGGCAGCACGTTCTCGAACCGGGCGCACACGGCCCGGGCCATGGCGTTCAGCGTCTCGCCGGTGGAGTCCGACACCAGGTGGACATGGAAGTAGGTGGCGAGCCGTGGTGGCGTGGAGGTCGGCAAGGGGGCGCCCGAAGCTGGGGATGAAACCTGTGGACTTCCTCTTAGCGAACGGGAGCGCCGATGGGGAGAACCGCGCGTCCCGGCGGGCGCCGTTCGGGGCCGCGGTGGACGGGCGGGATGAAACGGCCGGTTTACACTTCATTAACCAACAGGTCCGGCAGGCTGGGCGCCGACGGATGCAGGAATGTCGACAGGCGCGGGTCGGACGCGGTCAAACCAACGGTCATTCCATCGTCTGTTAATGAAATCTTAATCGCCTCAGAGAGGGTTGGCCGACGATCCCCGTGATCCACAGGATGGGAGAACTTCGGCCGCCGATCCGGGATGACCTGGGGAAAACCAGGGCGCCGATGGTGGGCTGACCCAATTATCCACGTCCTCGACAGGCCCAATCCCTTCTTCCTCATCCCTTTCAAGACTCTTTTGGATTGAAGAGAGGGACGGCTGTCCGGGCCGGGCTTGAGCCGGACGGGCGGGCGCGCTTTAAGGCTCGGGATGAGCGATCCTACCCCGAAGCTCCTGAGGGCCCTCGCTGGCGAGGCCCAGGAACGGCCCCCCATCTGGTTCATGCGGCAGGCGGGGCGTTCGCTTCCCGAGTACCGCGAGCTTCGCGCCAAGGCGCCGGACTTCATCTCGTTCTGCCTGCATCCCGAGATGGCGGCCGAGGCGACGCTGCAGCCCATGCGGCGCTTCCCGATGGATGCGGCCATCGTCTTCGCCGACATCCTGCTGATCCCCCTGGCCCTCGGCCAAAAGGTCGGGTTCGAGGCGGGTGAGGGGCCGCGGCTTGATCCCCTGCCGCCCATCGAGGCCCTGCGCGACCAGATCGAGGCCTCCACCGGACGCCTCGCCGCCGTGGGCGAGACGCTGGCGCGGGTACGGGCCGAGCTTGAGCCGGACCGGGCCCTCATCGGCTTCGCCGGGGCGCCCTGGACGGTGGCCACCTACATGCTGGAAGGTCGCGGTTCGGAGCGTGAGGCGGCTCGGGCCTATGCCTACGCCCATCCCGACGAGCTGGACGCCCTGCTGGACGTGCTGGTCGAGGCCACCGCCCGCTATCTGGTCATGCAGGCCAGGGCCGGCGCCCAGGCCCTGAAGCTGTTCGAGAGCTGGGCCGAGGGTCTGTCGGAGGACGTCTTCGAGCGCATCGTGGTTCGGCCGCACGCGGCCATCGTGGAGAAGGTGCGCGCCGCCGGGGTCACCGCCCCCATTATCGGCTTCCCCCGCGGGGCCGGCGCCCAGGTCGAGATCTATGCGGAAGGCTGTCCGGTGGAGGGGATCGCCCTCGACACCCAGGCCACCGCGGCCCTTGGCCGGCGCCTGCAGGCCCAGGGCCGGTGCATCCAGGGCGCCCTGGACAATCTGCTGCTCCGCCAGGGCGGTCCCGCCCTGGACGCCCGGGTTGAACAGCTCCTGGCCCAGTGGGGCGACGGGCCCTGGATCTTCAACCTCGGCCACGGGGTCATCCCCGACACGCCGATCGAGAACATCGCCAGGGTGGTCGCCCGCGTGACCGGCAGGTGAGGACGATGCGGGCAGGCAGGATCAGGCCATGAAGCGCGCCGCCGTCCTCTTCAATCTGGGCGGGCCGGATGGCCAGGCGGCGGTCAAGCCGTTCCTGTTCAACCTGTTCCGGGATCCCGCGATCATGCAGGTCCCGGCCATCGTGCGCTATCCGCTGGCGGCCCTGATCGCCTCGCGGCGGGAGAAGTTCGCCCAGGCCAACTACGCCATCATGGGCGGCGGCTCGCCCCTGCTGCCCGAGACCGAGAAACAGGCCCGGGCTCTGGAAGCCGAACTCGCGCGCCGGACGCCGGCGGTCGAGACACGGGTCTTCATCTCCATGCGCTACTGGAAGCCGCGGGCCGACGAGGCGGCGCGGCAGGTGGCGGCCTTCGCGCCCGACGAGATTGTCCTGCTGCCGCTCTATCCGCAGTTCTCCACCACCACCACCGCCTCGTCGCTCAGGGATTGGGCCAGGGTTTACAGGGGGCCTGGCCGCACGCGCATCGTCTGCTGCTATCCCGAGGCGCCGGGCCTGGCTGACGCCTATGCCGGCATGATCCGCCAGACCTGGGAGGCGGCGGGCCGCCCGGGGAACATCCGCCTGCTGTTCTCGGCCCACGGCCTGCCGCAGAAGGTCGTGGACGCTGGCGATCCCTACGAGGCGCAGGTCGAGGCCACCGCGCGCCGGGTGGCGGCCAGGCTGCCGGAACTGGCTGACTGGAAGGTCTGCTACCAGAGCCGGGTCGGACCGCTGAAATGGCTCCAGCCGTCCACGGACGACGAGGTCCGCCGGGCGGCGGCCGACGGCAAGGGCCTGCTCATCTGTCCTATCGCCTTCGTCTCCGAGCACGTGGAGACCCTGGTCGAGCTCGACCATGAATATGCGCAGCTGGCGCGGGAACTGGGGATCGGGACCTATCTTCGGGCGCCGACGCCGACGGTGGCCGAGGGTCTCATCGCCACCCTGGCCGAGGCGGTGGAGACCGCGGGGGTTGAGACGGCTCCCTATGGCCCCTGGCGGTGCCCGGCGGAACATGGCAAGTGCGCCTGCCGGGATAGGAAGCTTCAGGGGAACGCGGCCTGATGGACTGGTACAACCTGCTGCGCGCGCTGCACATCATCGCGGTGATCGCCTGGATGTCCGGCATGATGTACCTGCCGCGGCTCTACGCCTATCACACCGAGACGGCCCCGCCGGGCAGCCCCTTCGACGCCCACTTCCAGGTCTGGGAAGCGCGGCTGCTGCGGATCATCATCAACCCGGCCATGGCCGTCACCTGGCTCCTCGGGCTGGCGTTGATCTTCTTCCACGTCCATGCGGCCGGCCGCGGCTGGGGCTTCCTGGCCCAGCCCTGGGTGCTGGTGAAGCTGGCGGCGGTGATCGCCCTGTCCGGCTATCACGGCTTCCTCTCCAAGGCGCGCAGGCGTCTGGCCGCCGGCGACCGCTCGAAAAGCTCGAAGTTCTGGCGGGCCACCAATGAGATCCCGTTCCTGCTGGCGGTCATCGCCGTCCTGGCCGTGGTCCTGGAATTCGGCGCCCGCTGACCCCATCTGGAAGGCGCCGGCCAGAGCGTGGGGCCGGCGCCGCTTGACCCGTCACCCCTGATGTGGTCCTGCTCGCTCCACGCGTCGCGGCGAGCGGCGCGCCCCGCCTTTTCACCGGCCCTGGACGCAGGCTTCGACAGCGCGCCCCGGACCGGACCCCGAACCGACATCCAGGCTCCGCCAAGGACCTGACCATCTTCCACAGACCGCCCGGACCCTGTCCGGCGCGGCCGAAATCCCGAGCGGATTCAACATGCAAGACGAAACCCAAGACACCCCCGAGACCGAGGTCCCGGAAACCGAGGCCGTGGACGTCGGCGCTGCGGAGCTTCTCGCCGGTGCGCCCGAGGCTTCGGCGGAAGACGCCGCCGCCCACGAGGCCGAGGCCGACGACGAACCCAGCGAGGCCGCCAAGGCCATCGCCGCCATGGGGCTGTCGCAGATGAGCCTTCAGGAACTGAAGGACAAGTCGCCCGCCGACCTCCTGGCGTTTGCCGAGAAGCTTGAGGTCGAGAACGCGAACTCCATGCGCAAGCAGGACATGATGTTCGCGATCCTGAAGACCCTCGCCGAGGAAGGCGTGGAGATCTCGGGCTCGGGCACGCTCGAGGTGGTGCAGGACGGCTTCGGTTTCCTGCGCTCGCCCGAAGCCAACTACCTGCCGGGCCCGGACGACATCTATGTGAGCCCCTCGCAGATCCGGAAGTTCGGCCTGCGCACCGGCGACTCGGTGGTGGGCGCGGTCCGCGCGCCGCGCGAGGGCGAACGCTACTTCGCCCTGGTCAGCGTCAACCAGATCAACTTCGAGCCGCCGGAAAACGTGCGGCACAAGGTGCTGTTCGACAACCTGACGCCGCTCTACCCCGACGAGCGGCTGAAGATGGAGATCGACGATCCCACCCTGAAGGATCGTTCGGGCCGGGTCATCGACATCGTCGCCCCGCTCGGCAAGGGCCAGCGGTGCCTGATCACCGCCCCGCCGCGGGTCGGCAAGACGGTGATGCTGCAGAACATCGCCAAGTCCATCGAGACCAACCATCCCGAGTGCTATCTGATCGTCCTGCTGATCGACGAGCGCCCGGAAGAAGTCACCGACATGCAACGCACGGTGAAGGGCGAGGTGATCTCCTCGACCTTCGACGAGCCGGCGACGCGCCACGTGCAGGTGGCCGAGATGGTCATCGAGAAGGCCAAGCGCCTGGTCGAGCACAAGCGCGACGTCGTCATCCTGCTGGACTCGGTCACCCGCCTGGGCCGCGCCTACAACACCGTGGTGCCGTCCTCGGGCAAGGTGCTCACCGGCGGTGTCGACGCCAACGCCCTGCAGCGGCCGAAGCGCTTCTTCGGCGCGGCGCGGAACATCGAGGAGGGCGGCTCGCTGACGATCATCGCCACCGCCCTGATCGACACCGGCAGCCGCATGGACGAAGTCATCTTCGAAGAGTTCAAGGGCACCGGTAACTCGGAAATCGTTCTCGACCGGAAGGTGGCCGACAAGCGGATCTATCCGGCCATCGACGTGCTGAAGTCCGGCACCCGGAAGGAGGAGCTGATCACGCCGAAGGAGCACCTCCAGAAGACCTACATCCTGCGGCGCATCCTCAATCCCATGGGCGCTCAGGACGCCATCGAGTTCCTGCTCGACAAGCTGCGGCAGTCGAAGAACAACGAGGAGTTCTTCCAGTCCATGAACACCTGATCACGGCGATCAGAAAAGTTCAGCGATTTCAGGGGCTTCGGGAAACCGGAGCCCCTTTGCTTTGGAAAATTGGCTCTGTGGCGAATTTGGCGGCCGCGATCGAGGGGTCGTGCGTCTCCCTGCGCCACAGCGCGGCCTCTGTTTCACGTGAAACGCGGCGTGCAAGCCCAGGCCGGAGACCGGCCGGCGGTCGGAAATGAGGTTTCCTAACCGCCGGCCGTCCCAGTGGGCTCAGGGGATCAGCAGGCTCGCGCCGACCGTAGCCCGCGACTCCAGGGCCTCATGGGCCTTGGCGGCGTCGGCCAGCGGGAAGGTCTGGCCGATCTCCACCTTCACCTTGCCGGACGCGATCATGTCGAACAGCGCCGCGGCGCTGGCGTCCAGTTCCTCGGTGGTGGCGACGAAGTCGAAGAGGGTGGGGCGGGTGAACACCAGGCTGCCGCCCCGCAGGAGACGAAGGGGCTCCACCGCCGGCGCCGGGCCCGAGGCGTTGCCGAACGAGACGAACCAGCCCCGGCGCGAAAGGCTGCCGAGCGTCGCCTCGTAGGTGTCCTTGCCCACCGAGTCATAGGCCACCGGCACGCCCTTGCCGNCGGTGATCCGCCGGACCTCGGCGGCCACGTCCTGCTCCCGGTAGAGGATNACGTGGTCGGCGCCCAGGTCGCGGGCTCGGGCGGCCTTGGCCTCGGAGCCGACGGTGGCGATCACCTCCGCGCCGATGGCCTTCAGCCACTGGACCATGATCTGGCCAACCCCGCCGGCGGCGGCGTGGACCAGCACCGTCTGGCCGGCCTGCACGGGATAGCAGCGGCGGATGAAGGCCTCGACCGTCATGCCTTTGAGCAGGGCGGCCGCGGCGGTGCGCGCATCCACGCCGTCGGGAACCCGAACAACCCGGTCGGCGGCCATGACGTTGGCCTCCGCATAGCCGCCGAAGCCGCCGGCATAGGCCACCCGGTCGCCGGCCTTGAAGCGGGTGACGCCTTCGCCCACCGCCTCGACCACGCCCGCAGCTTCGCCCCCGAGGGTGGTCGGCAGCTTCACGGGATAGAGGCCGCTGCGGTGGTAGGTGTCGATGAAGTTGATGCCGATGGCTTCGTGGCGGATCAGCACCTGGCCCGGGGCCGGGGAGGGGGGGTCGACCTCCACCAGCTCGAGCACGTCGGGGCCGCCGGTGCGGCTGAACTGGATGGCCCGCATCAGCCGAGGACCTTCTTGAAGAAGGCCGCGGTGCGCTCGTTGGCGAGCTTGGCGTCGGCCTCGTGATAGTGCTCGCCGCCCTTGCGGGCGAAGGCGTGGTCGCGCTCGGCGTAGGTGTGCAGCTCGACCTGCGGATGGTGGGCTAGGGCCTGGAGAATGATGGCCTGAGCCTCCTTGGGGACGAACTGATCCTTCTCGGCCACATGCATCAGCAGCGGCCGGGTCAGCTTCTCGGCCTCGCCCACGCGGTTCTCGATGCCCACGCCGTAGTAGGCGACCGAGCCGTCCGCGTCGGTGCGGGTGGCGGTGAGGAAGGCCAGGAGGCCGCCCAGGCAATAGCCCACGGCGCCGGCCTTGCCGTTGCACTGCGCATCGGCGCGGATGGCCTTGAGGGTGGCGGCGATGTCCTTCACGCCCTGGTCCACGTCAAAGGCGTTGAACAGCTCGAAGGCCTTCTTCCACTCGGCCTCGGACTGGTCGGTGATGTCGACGCCCGGCTCGATCCGCCAGAAGAGGTCGGGGCAGATGGCCAGGTAGCCCTGGGCGGCGAGGTCGTCGGCGATGTCGCGCATCACCTTGTTCACCCCGAAGATCTCCTGGATCACCACGACGGCGGGAGCCTTCTGCGCCGCGGGACGGGCCACATAGGCGCTGAACTCGCCGTCGGCCGTGGTGATGGTGGTGCGTTCGCCCATGTCTTCTCTCCCGTATGCAAAGCCTATCGGCGAAGGGTACTAGCGCGACGCGGCCCCTCGCGGCCATATGGAACCTCCAGTACGAGGGCACGACGCCATGAAGATGACCATCGAGGTGGACTGCACGCCGGAGGAGGCGCGCCGGTTCCTCGGCCTGCCCGACGTGAGCGGCCTGAACGAGCATCTTGTGCAGGAGATGGGCAAGCGGATCGACGCCAATATCGCCCTCCTGTCGCCCGAGGACTTCCTGAAGAACTGGATGAACTTCGGCGTGGGCGCCCAGGAGCAATTCCGCAAGATGATGGAAGCGGGCCTCGGCGGGGCCGCGCCCAAGGAATGAGCGACACCATCTTCGCCCCCGCCACGGCGGCGGGGCGCGCGGCGGTGGCGGTGGTGCGGGTGTCCGGGCCGGACGCCCGGCGCGCG
>Ga0065721_10052292_pt1 | contig 12236 bp, 13 predicted proteins | sample Mesricmetagenome_FD_59108 | JGI IMG/M metagenome (GOLD analysis project Ga0065721, IMG submission 59108) | Mesophilic microbial community from rice straw/compost enrichment Sample: eDNA_1 v2 (version 2) | ecosystem: Engineered > Solid waste > Grass > Composting > Bioreactor | place: USA: Davis... | reverse complement strand
CGTTCCTGAAGCCGCGGCTGGAGGCCCTGGCCGCAGAGGCGCAGGTGACGCTGAAGCTGGGCCACGACGGGCCGCCCTGGACCGGATCGGACGACTGGACGTTCGGCTCGGACCATGGCGCGTTCCACGCCGCCGGCGTGCCGTTCGCCTATTTCGGCGTGGAGGACCATCCGGACTATCACCGGCCCAGCGACGACTTCGAGAAGATTCCCCAGGACTTCTATGCGCGCTCGGTGGCGACCCTGATCGTGGCGGCGCGCCGCTTCGACGCCGACCTGGACGCCATCGCCCGGGACGGCCGCCGCTAGGCCTTCTCGGCCGCCTTGGCCTCGTCCCAGAGGGCGTCCATCTCGGCCAGGTCCGACTGCTCTGGCGTCCTGCCCCGCTCGGCCAGCTGCTCCTCAATGTAGCGGAATCTGCGGGCGAACTTGGCGTTGGTGTAGCGGAGGGCGTCCTCGGGATCGACGTCGAGCGTACGGGCGAGGTTGGCCACCACGAACAGCACGTCGCCCAGTTCCTGGCGGGCCTTCTCGAGGTCGCCCGCGTCCACCTCGCGGACCAGCTCGGCGACCTCCTCGTGCAGCTTGGCCATCACGTCCTGGACCGTGGGCCAGACGAAGCCGACCCCGGCCGCGCGCTTGGAGAGCTTCACGGCGCGGGTGAGGGCGGGCAGGCCGACGGGCACGTCGTCCAGCAGGCTGGCCTGGCGGCCCTTCTTGGCGCGCTCCTGCGCCTTGAGCTCCTCCCACCCGGCCTTCTGCTCGGCGATCGAGCCATAGGTTTCCTCGCCGAAGACATGCGGGTGGCGGCGAACCATCTTCTCGCTGATGGCCCGGGCGACGTCCTCGAAGTCGAACGCGCCCTGTTCCTCGGCCATGCGGGCATGGAAGACCACCTGCAGCAGGAGGTCGCCCAGCTCCTCCTTCAGGTCGGCGAGGTCGCCCCGCTCGATGGCGTCGGCCACCTCATAGGCTTCCTCCACCGTGTAGGGGGCGATGGTCTCGAAGGTCTGCTCCTGGTCCCACGGGCAGCCGTCCTCCCGGTCGCGCAGGCGGGCCATGATGGCCAGCAGGCGGTCGATGGGCCGAAGGTCGGCCGGCGGGGCAGGGCGGGTCATGCGGAGACTCTGCAGGCGGATACGAAAACGGCGCGCGGGGATCAGACCGCGCGCCGTCCCTTGGCGCAAGCCGATGCTTGGATGGATCAGTTCCGCGCCAGGCGCACGTCGTTGCGCGCCAGCCGCGAGGCGAACCGGTCGAAGGTCACCAGGGCGTCGGACCACACCCAGTCGCCATAGGCCTGGCGGATGTCGGTCTCGTACCAGCGGTACTTCACCGGCGTCACCGAGCCGTCGGCGGCGATGATCCGGCCCTCGATGGCGGCGCCGCCGACCCCGAAGCTGTCCATCGACAGGCCGGGCTTGTCGCCCAGCTGCTTGAAGGTCGGCCGGTTCGGTACGGCGTCGGTGATCACCAGCTCCACCCGAGCGTCTTCATGGGCGCCGGACTGGGCGAGGGCGCGCTCCACGTCCTTGCGCAGTTCGTCGGCAAGGAGCGCCGTCTCGCGGACGCCATAGGTCTTCTCCGCCTTCTTCTGCAGCTCAGGACCGATGGTCACGGACACCGTCGCGGGGGCCGCGATGGCGACGGAGCCGCTGGCCAGGAGCGCGGCGGCCGTGATGGCGAGGATGCGCATGCGGGTCTCCTAATCTTGTACAGTAATAACTTAACATATGGGTGCGCGGCTGTCAGCCCGCAAGACGGCGTCAGCGCAGGGCGTAGCTTACCGTGGTCACCACCCGCAGCTTCTTGAACACCTGGGAGGAGGGGTCGTAGCCGACGTCGTCCCGGCCCAGAATCTCGAACGAGCCCTGGGTCGCCGAACGGATGCCGCCGAGCTTGGCGCCCGAATCCCGGGCGAACTGCTGTGCGCCGGTCCGGGCGCTGGCGGTGGCCTCGGCGATCATCGCCGGCCGCACGCTGTTGAGGCCGGTGAACAGGTAGGACGGGCCGTTGTAGTCCTGCAGCACCACCCCCTGACGGATGAGCTGGTCCAGCTGGCGGGTCGTCGCCTGCACGCGGTCGACGTCCGTGGTGCGCACGATCACCGTCTGGGCCACGCGGTAGCGGGCGGCGACGTTCTGCTGCTGGTACTCGCGGGCGTACTGGTCGGTGACCTCCAGGCGGCCGAGGTCGATCTCGTCGTCCTTGTAGCCCTGGGCGGCCAGGAAGCGGCGGACGGCCTGGGTGTCGGCGTCGATGTCGGCCTGGACGGCCTGCAGGTCGTCGCCGGCGGCCGCGAACTTCAGCGGCAGCACGGCCAGGTCGGCCTTGACGATGCGCTCGGACAGCCCGCGGACGGTGACGGCGCGATTGCCGCTGCTCGCGTTCTCGAGGCCCTTGCCGATCAAGGCGCCGGCCGCCGCGCCGCCGACAGCGAGGACGGCGGCTCCGGCGAGGGCCGGGACGAGGAGGTTACGGTCGGTCATGGATAGCTCGAAGGTTGAAGCCTGATCCGAAGCTGGACCGGCGTTCCTGACAATGGGCTGAATGGAACCGGTGCACGGCGCGCCGGCCAGGGTTCAGGTGAGCGCGCCCACCAGGGTGGTGATGAAGGCCGTAGTGGCGGCCAGGATCGCCTTGGAGAGCAGGGCGAGCACCAGGAGGCTGAGGGCCGCGCTCAGCCATCCGGCCAGCACGGCGAGCCCGTCCCGTTCCACGGCGCCGATCCCGAAGGCGGCGATGGCCAGGGACGGGAGCATGTTCCCGAACGGGATCGGCAGGAACACGATCAGCGCCAGGAGGAAGCAGATGGCTCCGACGAGCCGGTCGCCCACCGGGTTCAGCAGGAAGGTGAGCCGCGGCCTGAGGCGCCGTTCCAGCTTTCCCAGATAGGGCCGCAGCTTCGCCACCAGCTTGCGGAAGTCCGACATCGACATGGTGCGATCAAGGATCGCCTTGGGCAGCCACAGCGTGCGGCGGCCGACCATCCACTGCACCGAGATGAACAGCAGCGGCGCGCCGAGCACGGCCGAGACGCCGGGGGGCATCGGCAGGACAAGCGGCGCGGCGAACACGAAGGTGAGGGCGCCGAAGGCCCGGTTGCCGAAGGCCTCGAGGATGTCGCCCACGGCCACCTTGCGCGCCTTGCCGGCGGCCAGGGCTCCGAGGATCTCCGACACCTTTTCAGGTTCGGCGTGGTCGGTCACGGAAGACGACTCCAGAGTCGGCGGGACGGCTGGTCTCGTTAAGCGACACGCGATGGCCCCACAATGGGGGAGTGCATGCGCGGGCCGGGTCATCAGGCGGCCCAGCCTTTCCATAGCGCAATCGCGCCGAGGAGCAGCTTGGCCGAGAGACCGAACATCATGAGCGCTACGAGGGCCTCGATGCCCCGCCAGACCCTCGGCCTGGACAGCCACGGGGCGAGCACGCGCGCCCCAAAGCCCAGGCCCGTGAACCACAGGACGCTCGCTGACGCCGCGCCGGCGACGAAGATCGGCTGGTCGGCGCGGGGCAGGGCGGCGCCGATCGAGCCGACCAGGAGCACCGTGTCGAGATAGACGTGGGGATTGAGCAGGGTGAAGGCGGCGGCCTTGCCCAGAGCCGCCCTCAGGCTCGCCGCCGCCTGACCGCCGTTGGCGTCAAGGGCGGCAGGATTGGCCGCCCGGCGCGCCGCGCCCAGCCCGTACCACGCCAGAAAGCCGGCGCCTCCGAGCGCCATCGCCAGTCTGAGCGTCGGCGCGGCGCCGAGGACTACGCCCAGACCACCGACGCCGGCGGCGATGAGCACCGCATCCATGGCAGAGCAGAAGATGACGATCGCCGGCGCATGCTGGCGCAACAGGCCTTGGCGAAGGACGAAGACGTTCTGCGCGCCGATGGCGACGATGAGCGGTGCGGCGACGGCGACGCCTTGGAAGAAGATGGGCGCTTGCATGTCGCCCTGATCGGTCGCTTCACTGATTTAGTTAAACTCATTTATCTTATGCCGGATTAGCCATCCTAATGCTCGATTACCCAGCCGTCGCGGCCGTGGTCGCGGTGATCCGGACCGGATCGTTCGAGGCCGCGGCTCTGGAGCTCGGGGTGACGCCCTCGGCGGTCTCCCAGCGCGTCAAAGCGCTGGAGGAGCGGCTTGGCGCTCCGCTCGTAGTGCGCGGCGCCCCTTGCGTCGCGACGCCCGCGGGCGCGCGGCTGGCGGCGCATTTCGACCAGGTGATGCTGCTCGAGCACGACCTGGCCGCGGATGGCCCGGGCTGGGCCGGGGCGGCGGCCGGGCGAGCGCCCACGCTGCGGATCGCCGTCAACGCCGACAGCCTGGCCACCTGGTTTCCCGCCGCCGTGGCCGGCTTCACGCGCTCGAACGGGGCGACGCTGGACCTCGTCCTAGACGACGAAGCCCATACGCCGGACCGGATCCGCTCGGGCGAGGTCCTGGCCGCCGTCACCACGGGCGGTCAGGCGGTCCAGGGGTGCCGCAGCTTGCCGCTGGGCTCGATTCGCTACATCGCTGCCGCCAGCCCCGACTATGTGCAGCGGCATCTGAAGGAGGGCGTGTCGGCGCGGACATTGGCCCACGCGCCCGTGCTGCGCTTCGACCGCCGGGACGACCTCCAGCGCCGCTGGATGACCCGGGCGTTCGGGGGGGCCATGGACGCGCCGACGCACTGGGTTCCGTCGACCCAGGGCTTCCTCGATCTCACCCTCTGCGGGGTGGGCTGGTCCATGACGCCGCTCCAGCTCGCGGCGCCGCTGATCGCAGCCGGCCGGCTGGTGGACCTGAAGCCAGGCGTCCATCTGGACGTGCCGCTGTTCTGGCAGCACCTGCGCATCACGGCGCGACTGCTCGCCGGCCTGACCGACGCGGTCCGCGCCGCGGCGTCGGAAGGCCTGCGCGCCAGCTGACGTGCGCGTCGGAGAAGTGTTGCGGGATTTCAAGGAGATATCGCCGCCTTTTTAGGATCAGCACGACCTACGGCTCTGGGGCTTCGATCCTCCAGAGCATGGAGAGTGAGCCTTACCCCTTTAGTCGCTCCCCCAGCCGTTCCCCGGTGATCTCGTAGTAGGCGAGTTCGGCGATGTTGGTGGCGTGGTCCCCGATGCGTTCCAGGTTCTTGGCGATGAACAGCAGCTGGGCGCCGACCGCGACCTTGCCCGGATCGCCGGTCATGGCGGCGGCGACGGACTGGAAGAGCTCATCGTGCAGGATGTCCACCTCGGCGTCCCTGGCCCAGACCTCCACGGCCGTCGCCGGGTCCTGGCGTCGGTAGGCGGCGAGGGACGTTTCCAGCCGGTCGGCGACGAGGCCGCCCATGCGCCTCACGTCGGCCAGTTGCTCCGCAGACGGCCGGGCATCGAGCTTCGCCACGCGCTTGGCGAGGTTCTTGGCGAGGTCGCCGCACCGCTCGAGCTGGGCGGCGAGCTTCATGGCCGTGATCGGCCGGCGCAGGTCGTCGGCCAGGGGCTGGCGCAGGGCGATCAGGCGTACGGTCCGCCGCTCGATCGCGGCTTCCATCTCGTCGAGGCGCGCGTCCCCGGCGGCCACGACCGCCGCAGCCCGGGCGTCTTGCCGCACGAAGGCGTCGAGCGCCGCGCGAAGCTGCGCCGCCGCCAGGTCGCCCATGGCGGAGACCTCGGCGCCCAGGGCCGCCAGGTCCTCGCCGGTCGCCTTGAAGGTGTGATCCATGAGGGCGTTCCTCCTCAGCCGAACCGGCCGGTGATGTAGTCGCGGGCCCGCTCAGTCGCCGGGGCGGTGAAGACCTGCTCGGTCTCGCCGAATTCGACGAGGCGGCCCAGGTACATGAAGCCGGTGTGATCCGAGAGGCGGGCGGCCTGGCCCATGTTGTGGGTCACGATGACGACGGTGTGGTCCGCCTTCAGCTCGGCCACCGTCTCCTCCAGGCGGGCGGTCGAGATGGGATCCAGGGCCGAGGCCGGCTCGTCGAGCAGGAGCACCTCAGGCTTCACGGCGATGGCCCGGGCCACGCACAGCCGCTGCTGCTGGCCGCCGGACAGGCTGAGGCCGCTCTCCTTGAGCTTGTCCTTCACCTCGTCCCACAGGGCGGCGCGGCGCAGGGCCTGTTCGACGCGCGCCGCCAGTTCGGCCTTCGGCAGCTTCTCATAGAGGCGCACGCCGTAGGCCACATTGTCGAAGATCGACATCGGAAAGGGCGTCGGCTTCTGGAACACCATGCCGACCCGGGCGCGCAGCTGGGCGACGTCGACGCCCCGCGCCAGGATGTCCTCGCCGTCCAGCAGCACCCGCCCTTCGGCCCGCTGGCCGGGGTAGAGGCTGTAGATGCGGTTCAGAACGCGGAGCAGGGTGGACTTGCCGCAGCCGGACGGCCCGATGAGCGCGGTGACCGCCTGCTTCTTGAAGCCCACGCTGACGCCGTGCAGCGCCTGCGTCCGGCCATAGAAGAAGTCGAGGTCGCGGATCGACAGGGCGACCTGGTCGTCGGGAAGGGCCAGGATCGAGGTCGCAGGCGCGGCCGTGGGGGCGAGGATCGTCATGAGCGGCGAGTTTCCCGGGAGAGCAGGCGGGCGAGGATGGTGACCGTCAGGACCGCCAGGGCGATCAGCAGCGCGCCGGCCCAGGCGAGGCGGCGCCAGTCGTCATAGGCCGACAGGGCGAACTGGAAGATCACCGCGGGCAGGCTGGCGGTGGGCTTTGAAAGGTCGAGGCTCAGGAACTGGTTGTTGAGTGCAGTGAACAGCAGGGGCGCCGTCTCGCCGCTGATCCGGGCGAAGGCCAGAAGCGCTCCGGTGATCATGCCGCTCCGGGCCGCCTTCCAGAGCACCGCCAGAACCGTGCGCCACAGGGGCGCGCCGAGGGCCACGCTGGCCTCGCGCAGAGCCACGGGCTGCAGGCGTAGGACGTCCTCGGTCGTGCGGGTGATGACCGGCACGGCCAGCATGGCCAGGGCGACGGCCCCGGCGTAGCCGGAGAAGCCCTTCATCGGATGGACGATGATCTCGTAGACGAACAGGCCGATCAGGATCGACGGGGCGGCCAGGAGCACGTCGTTCACGAAGCGGACCACCTTGCCGTAACGGCTGGCCCCCGCGAACTCTGACAGCCAGGTGCCCGACAGGACGCCCACGAACACGGCGGCGAGCATCGCCAGCGTGCACATCATGATCGAGCCCAGGATGGCGTTCAGCAGGCCGCCCCGCGACCCGGGGGCCGGGGTCGACATGGTGAAGACCGCGAGGTCCAGGCCGGCGAGGCCCTGGCTCACCAGAGTCCAGAGGATCGCGGCGAGGGCCAGCAGGGCCAGGGCCGTGGCGAGCCACGCAAAGCCCAGGAAGGCCCAGGCGCCGAGCCGGCGCGAGAGGCGGAGGGAGGCGCTGCTCATGTAGGCTTCCGCCCGATCAGAGCCCGGGCGAGGCCCAGGACCGTGAAGGTGATCAGGAACAGCACCAGCCCCAGGGCGATCAGCGAGGCGGTGTGCAGCTCGTGGGTTGCTTCGGTGAACTCGTTGGCGATCGTCGAGGCGATGGTCGAGCCCGAGGCGAAGATCGAGGTGGGCAGGCCGTGGGCGTTGCCGATGATGAAGGTCACCGCCATCGTTTCCCCAAGCGCCCGGCCCAGGCCCAGCATGACCGCGCCGATGGCGCTGACCCGGATGTAGGGCAGGCTGACCTTGGCGACGGTCTCGTAGGTGGTGGAGCCGAGGCCGTAGGCGCTCTCGCGCAGGTGGACAGGCACGGTCAGCAGCAGCTCGCGCAGGGTGGCGGCGATGAACGGCAGGATCATGATCGCCAGGATCATCGAGGCGGTGAGGATGTTGGCGCCGTTGGGAACGCCGGCGGTGATCGTCTCGAGGAGGGAGCCGGGCTCGGCCGCCATCATGATCGGCATCTGTACGTGCCGGGCGAACCAGGGCGCGAACACGAACAGGCCCCACATGCCGTAGACGATCGAGGGGATGCCCGCGAGCAGCTCCACGGCCATGCCGATGGGGCGGCGCAGAGGCGCGGGGCACAGCTCCACCAGGAAGATCGCCACCCCCAGCGCCAGGGGCAGGGCGAACAGCAGCGCCAGGCCGGCCGTCACGACCGTGCCGACGATAGCTCCCAATGCGCCATAGACCTCAGCCACCGGGTCCCACTCGGCGCTGGTGAGGAAGCCGAGCCCGAAGGCCTTGAAGGCCGGCCAGCCGCCCACCGTCAGCGACGCCATCACCCCGACCAGGGCGACCAGCAGCAGGGTCGCCGCGCCGAAGCAGAGCGCTTCGAAGGCGCGGTCGAACACCGCGCCTTTCGCCGCCCGCGCCGGGACGGCCGCCGCCGCCTCGCCGCTCATTTGGCGGTGTAGACCGGCTGGCCGTTCGGGCCGCGGACCTTGCTCCAGCTCTTCCGGACCAGGTCCTTCACCGGCGCGGGAAGGGTGATGTAGTCGAGGCTCTGGGCGGCGGGGTCGCCGTTTCGGTACGCCCAGTCGAAGAAGGCCAGCGCCTCGGCGGTCTTCTGCGGGTTCGCCGGTTTGGTGCGGACCAGGATGAAGGTCGCCCCGGTGATCGGCCAGGCCTTGGGGGCCGAACCGTCGAGCAGCAGCTGATAGAAGCCGGGGGCCTTGGCCCAGTCGGCGCCGGCGGTGGCGGCCTGGAACGTCTCGGCGCTGGGGGCGACCCAGGCGCCCGCCTTGTTCTGCAGCAGGGCGTAGGCGAGGTTGTTCTGCTTGGCGAAGGCGTACTCCACATAGCCGATGGAGCCGGGCGTCTGGCGGACGAAGGCGGCGACGCCGTCGTTGCCCTTGCCGCCGATGCCGGTCGGCCATTTCACCGCATCGTTCGCGCCCACCTCGGCGGCCCAGCGGGCGGCCTTCAGGCTGATGTAGCTGGTGAAGAGGAAGGTCGTGCCCGAACCGTCCGACCGGTGAACCACGGTGATGGGCAGGTTCGGCAGGGCCACGCCGGGGTTCAGCCGGGCGATGCGCGGATCGTTCCAGCGCTTGATGACGCCGCGGTAGATGTCGCCCAGCAGGGCGCCGGTGAGGCGCAGCTGCCCCGACTTCACTCCTGGGACGTTCACGACCGGCACGACGCCGCCGATCACGGTGGGGAACATGGCCAAGCCGTTGGCGGCCAGTTCGTCCGGCTTCATCGGCTTGTCGGTGGCGCCGAAGTCCACGGTGCCGGCGGTGATCTGGCGGACGCCGCCGCCCGAGCCGATCGGCTGGTAGTTGAGGCGATGGCCCGTCTTGGCGCGGTACTGCTCGGCCCACTTGGCGTACAGCGGGGCAGGGAACGTCGCGCCGGCGCCGGAGATGTCGGCCGCCTGGGCCTCGCCAAGCGGCGCCGTGGAGAGCAACAGGGCCGCGCCCGCCAGACCGAGGAAACTGCGCTTCAGCATCGAGGACCCCTACCGTTGAGGCGCCTGTCCCGGCGCCGATCGAGGGCCGTCTACGGTCTGTCTGCGAAGGTGCGTTGACGGTTCGGCGACAGTTCGATGACAGCGGCGGCGAGGCCCCTTCGATGTCACGCGGCTGTCTCCTGGCTTTGCCGGAACTGTCGCACGAGCGCTCTAGAGCCCGCCCGTCGAAGCCGTCATCACGGCGGCCCTACGAGGGGTGATCCATGGAGACTTTCCTGCAGCGCGGCCTGGCCGCAACCTTCGCCGTCACGCTCATGTGCGGCGTCTCGACCGCGGCCCTGGCGGCGCCGGCCAAGGAGGCCGCCAGGCTCGAGGCGATGCAGCGGCAACTCGACGAGCTGCGCGCTCAGCTTGCCGCCCTACAGGGGGGCGGCCAGCCCAGCGACCAGCTCTCGGCCCTTCAGGCCCAGCTCGACGCCATGGCCGCCCAGCTCGCGGAGGTGAAGGAGGCCCAGGAGAACGCGGCCGCCGATATCGCCACGCTGAAGGCGCCGCCCACCGGCGGGGCCGTGACCACGACCCTGTCCAACGGCAAGCCGTCCTTCGCCACGGCAGACGGACGCTTCACGGCCAACATCCGCGCCATCGTCATGGCGGACGCGGGCAAGTACTTCCAGAAGGACAACCTGGGCGCCTCGGTCGTGGGGCGCGACCTGAACGAGGGCGTCAACTTCCGTCGCGCGCGAGTCGGCTTCGACGGCCGGCTGTTCAGGGATTTCGACTACGCCTTCGTCTACGAGTTCGGCGGGTCCGGCGCCGAAGAGGCCGGCCGCCTCTACGAGGCCTCGGTGACCTACACGGCGCTCAAGCCGCTCCGCATCAAGTTGGGCGCCTTCGAGCCGAACATCGGCCTGGCGGCCGCCACCTCGACCAGCGCCATGCCGCTGCTGGAACGCCCGGCTCCGGCGGAAGCCGCCCGCAACGTCGCCGCCGGCGACAGCCGCGCGGCGCTGCAACTGACGGCCAACGGCATGAGGGGCGACGGCGACACCGGCGTCGGCCTGCGCTGGCTGGTCTCCGGCGCACTGACTGGCAACACCCTGGGCGGCTCCCACCAGTTCGACGAGCAGACCGCCGCTATCGGCCGCATCGCCATCGCCCCGTTCGGCAGCACGGCCTGGCAGACGCACTTCGGCGCGAACTACCAGCGGGTGATCTCTCCCAACGACGCCACGGGCGGCGGGGCGGGCGTCCGCTATCCGATCCAGATCCGCGACCGACCGGAACTGCGCCTGGACGGCTCGCGTCTCGTCGACACCGGCGCCATCGACGCCGAGGGCGCCCAGGTCTTCGGCCTCGAGGCCGCCGCCCAGGTGGGGCCGTTCCTGATCGAGGGCGAGCGCTTCGCCTATGAGATCGCACGCCGGGCCAGCGCCCTGGCCGATCCAAAGTTCGACGGCTGGTACGTGCAGGGCTCGTGGGTCCTGACCGGCGAGCCGCGCCTCTATGATCCGCTGGAAGGCCGGTTTGCCGCGCCCAGACAGAACGTCAACTTTGCGCCGGCGGAGGGCGCTTGGGGCGCGTTCGAGCTGGCGGCCCGCTACTCGGTCCTCGACCTCAACTTCCGGGAAGGGGCGGGCGGCGCGATCCCGGCCGACGGCGTGCGCGGCGGGGAACAGAAGATCCTGAGCCTCGGCCTGAACTGGTACCTGAACCCGGCAATCCGCACGATGATCAACTACCAGCACGTCGAGATCGATCGCCTGAACGCCGCCGGCGTTCAGATCGGCCAGACCTACGATGCGGTCGCCGCCCGCGCGCAGTTCACGTTCTGAGAGGAGGGGCGGGAGGCTGCGACGCGAGGCAGCCTCCCGCCTTTCAGTTCCGCTCGTCCAGGGAATAGCCCGCGCCGCGCACGGTGCGGATCAGGTCGGCGGCGCCGGGGGGCGTGATGGCCTTCCGCAGACGACCGATGTGCACATCGACGGTGCGGGCCTCCACGTGGATGTCCGAGCCCCACACCGCATCCAGCAGGCGCTCGCGGCTGAACACCCGGCCCGGCCGCTGCAGCAGGAACTCCAGCAGCCGATATTCGGTGGGGCCCAGGTGCAGCTCCAGGCCCGCCCGGGTCACGCGATGGCGGCCGCGATCCATGACGAGGTCGGCGTAGGTCAGCCGTTCCTCCACCAGTTCGGGGCTCGCGCGGCGCAGCAGGGCCCGCACGCGGGCGGCCAGCTCGGCCATGCCGAACGGCTTCACAAGATAGTCGTCCGCCCCGGTGTCGAGCCCGCGCACCCGGTCGCTCTCTTCGCCCCGGGCGGTGAGCATGAGGACGGGCGTCGCCCGGGTCTCCGGCCGGGCCCGAATCTGGCGGCACACCTCGACGCCCGACACCTTCGGCAGCATCCAGTCCAGGATCACCAGGTCGGGCCTAGCTTCCTCTACACGCAGCAGGGCCTCCTGGCCGTCCGCCGCCCGTTCCGTCAGGAAGCCTTCCTTCGAGAGGTTGTAGTCGAGCAGGGTGGCGAGCGCGTCCTCGTCCTCGACGATGAGCAGGCGTGCGCTCATGCTTGCGTCTCCCGCGTCGTAGCCTCGGCCAGGCTGTACTTCGGCCGCTCGCCCAGGATGTCCTGACCGGTCAGCTGGAAGTGCAGCACTTCGGCGATGTTGGTGGCGTAGTCGCCGATCCGTTCGAGGTTCTTGGTGACGAAGAGCAGATGGGCGCCCGTGGTCACCTGGGCGGGCTCGCGGCTCATGAAGGCCAGCAGCTCGGCGAACAGGCTCTCGTGATGCTCGTCCACCTCGCCGTCACGGCGCCAGACATCCAGCGCCCCGGCGATCTCCCCGGCCGCCAGGGCGTCCAGCACCTCGTGCAGGCGGGCGGCCACCAGCCGGCCCATGCGCTCGACCGCCCCC
>Ga0065721_10000418_pt1 | contig 12237 bp, 4 predicted proteins | sample Mesricmetagenome_FD_59108 | JGI IMG/M metagenome (GOLD analysis project Ga0065721, IMG submission 59108) | Mesophilic microbial community from rice straw/compost enrichment Sample: eDNA_1 v2 (version 2) | ecosystem: Engineered > Solid waste > Grass > Composting > Bioreactor | place: USA: Davis... | reverse complement strand
TTGACCGACGAGGGCGATCTTGGTGTCGCGGCGCAGTGGAAGGGCGTCGCGGGAGTTTTTGAGAAGGACGGCGGATTTGCGCGCGAGGTCGCGCGCGTGTTCGAGGTGGTCGGGGTGGAGCGTGAATTGTTTTTCGCGGGCTTCGTCGGAGTAGCGATAGGGATCTTCGAAAAGGCCGAGCCGGGCTTTGGCGGTGAGGATGGCGGTGACGGCCTGGTCGAGGCGATCCATCGGGACGGCGCCGGATTCGACGAGCGCGGGAAGGTGCGGGCCGTAGATGCGGCTCTCCATGTCCATGTCGACGCCGGCGTTGAACGCGATTTTGGCGGCTTCGGACTCGTCGGCTGCGATGCCGTGTTCGAGGAGTTCGCGGATGGAGGTCCAGTCGGAGACGACGAAGCCGTCGAAGCCCCATTCGTTTCGCAGGACGTCGGTCACGATGAATTTGTTGGCGGAGACGGGGACGCCGCTGAGGTCGTTGAAACCGACCATGAATGTGGCGACGCCGGCTTCGGCGGCGGCTTTGAACGGCGGAAGATAGATGTCGCGGAGCGTGATCTCGGGAATGTCGGTGGTGTTGTAGTCGCGGCCGGCCTGGGCGGCGCCGTATCCGACAAAATGTTTCGCGCAGGCGAGGATGGTGTCGGTGCGCGAGAGGTCGTCGCCCTGGAAGCCGCGGACGCGCGCGCGTGCGATGGTGCTGGTGAGGAATGGGTCTTCGCCGGCGCTTTCCATGATGCGGCCCCAGCGCGGGTCGCGGGCGATGTCGAGCATGGGGGCGAACGTCCAGTGTTGGCCGGCGGCGGACGCTTCGACGGCGGCGATGCGTTCGGATTTTTCGATCGCTTCGAGATCCCAGGAAGCGGCTTGGCCGAGGTTGATGGGAAAGATCGTGCGGTAGCCGTGGATGACGTCGAAGCCGTAGAGCAGCGGGATTTTCAGGCGGGTTTGTTCGACGGCGATTTTTTGGTAGGCGCGCGTGCGGGCGGGACCGATGGCGTTGAGGATGGAGCCGACGCGACCGGCGGCGACCTCGGCCTCGAGGTTGCGGCGCGTGGCGGGGCCGGTCTCTTCGCCGGGCGCGGAGTATTGGATGAGTTGGCCGATTTTTTCGTCGGTCGTCATCTCCGCGAGGAGCGCGGCGACCTGCTGCTTGATGGCGGCTTCGTCGGGTTTTGCGGATACAAGAAGCGCGGTGGAAACGGCGGTGAGCACGGCGGCGGCGGGGCGGAGTTTCATGGTGGCAGGGAGGTTGCGGAACTGACACCGACGCGAGTGAAGCCGTGACTCACAAGGAGGGGGCGGATGGCGAAGATGCAACCGGGGCGGAGAAATTGCGCGCGGGGCAAGTTCCGGGTTGTGGGGCGGGAAAGAGTGCTTGAAGGTGCGGCGTTTGCCGGCGGAGAACGGCGTTGCGAATGATCGGTGCGCTGTTCCGCCCTACCCTACTCATGAACTCCTACGTCGCTGAAGTCCTCGACATCGTGGCCCGCCGGAACGCCGGTGAGCCGGAATTTTTGCAAGCTGCACGCGAAGTGCTCGAATCGCTCACGCCGGTGGTGGAGCGTCACAAGAAGTATCGCGACGGACGCATTCTGGAGCGCGTGGTCGAGCCGGAGCGGCAGATCGTGTTTCGCGTGGCGTGGCAGGACGATCAGGGGCGNGTGCAGGTGAACCGCGGGTTTCGCGTGCAGTTCAACAGCGCGATCGGGCCCTACAAGGGCGGGCTGCGGTTTCATCCCAGCGTGAATCTCGGGATTCTGAAGTTTCTGGGCTTCGAGCAGATCTTCAAAAACGCGCTGACGACGCTGCCGATGGGTGGCGGCAAGGGCGGGTCGGATTTCGATCCGAAGGGAAAGTCGGATACGGAGGTGATGCGTTTTTGTCAGGGCTTCATGAACGAGCTCTACCGTCACATCGGTCCGGATACGGATGTGCCGGCGGGCGACATCGGCGTGGGGGCGCGGGAGGTCGGGTATTTGTTTGGCCAATACAAGCGGATCGCGAACGAGTTCACGGGCGTGTTCACGGGCAAGGGCCTGAAGTGGGGCGGATCGCTGATTCGTCCGGAGGCGACGGGTTATGGCGCGGTGTATTTTGCGGAGGAGATGTTGAAGACGCGCGGCGACACCCTCGCGGGCAAGGTCTGCACTGTGTCGGGTTCGGGAAATGTCGCGCAGTTCACGGTGGAGAAGCTGCTGCAACTGGGCGCGAAGCCGGTGACGCTGTCGGATTCGGACGGCAGCATTCACGATCCGGAAGGTTTCACGCCGGAGAAGTTGGCGTGGGTGATGCAGCTGAAGAATCAGCGGCGGGGGCGGATCAAGGAGTATGTGGAGAAGTTTGGCGGGACGTTTCTCGCGGGGCAGCGGCCTTGGTCGGTGCCGTGCGATTGTGCGTTCCCGAGTGCGACGCAGAACGAGATCGACGGCGAGGATGCGAAGACGCTGTTGAAGAACGGGTGCAAGCTCGTGTCGGAAGGCGCGAACATGCCGTCGACGCCGGAGGCGGTGGACGCGTATTTGACGGCGGGAATCTTGTATGGACCGGGCAAGGCGGCGAATGCCGGTGGTGTGGCGACGTCGGGTCTGGAGATGTCGCAGAATTCGATGCGGTTGAGCTGGTCGCGCGAAGAAGTCGATCAACGGCTGCAGCGGATCATGACGAACATTCACGAGAACTGCCGCGCGACGGCGGCGGAGTATGGGGCGCCGGGCAATTACGTGCTTGGGGCGAACATCGCGGGGTTCACGAAAGTGGCGGATGCGATGTTGGAGCAGGGAGTGGTGTAAGCGGATAAGAATCGAAACCACGAATGGACACGAATGAACACGAAGAGTCCGGAAGGATTTCGTGGGGGGGCGTGTTCATTCGCGGTTGAGATGAATCGAACGGAGCCTCGGTGATGGAAGACGTATCCAAATCAGCGGGACGACCGAAGGAGACGACGGGCCTTCAGGGGATCGACCGCGTGCTGCGCGGGATCGAGCCGGGGGACAACATCGTGTGGGAGGTGGACACGATCGAGGAGTATCAGGAGCTCGTGAGTCCGTATGTGGCGGCGGCGCGGGCGGCGGGGCGGAAGGTGATTTATTTTCGTTTCGCGGAGCATCACTCGCTGCTCGAGAAGGAGGAAGGGGCGGAGATCTGTCCGGTGGACGCGGGGGCGGGGTTCGAGGCGGTGGTGCGGCAGGTGCACGACGTGATCGAGCGGGCGGGCACGCGGGTGATCTACGTTTTCGACTGCCTGTCGCATCTGGCGGATCGGTGGCTGTCGGACCAGAGCCTGGGAAATTTCTTCATGCTGACGTGTCCGCGTCTCCGAGATTTGGATACGGTCACATATTTTGCGATCTACCGGGACAAGCACTCGCTGTATGCGTTGGAGCCTATCCGGCAGACGACGCAGTTTTTNNTGGATGTGTTTCGCCTGGATCTGCGGCTGTATGTGCGGCCGGTGAAGGTGCAGCATCGTTCGCGGGAGGCGATGAACACGATTCACGTGCGGCACGGTGGGGAGTTTTTTGCCGGTTGAAGGACAGCGCGGTGCTGGCGCAGATTTTGTCGCGGTACGCAGTGGCCGCGTTTGCAGAGCGATCGGCGGAGCGGGTATTGGCGGCGGCTGTTTCAGGAGGCGGCGCAGGTGTCGAAGGAGTGGCGCGAGGAGCGAGGATCGGCGGAGCGGCGGGCGGAGATGACGAAGCGGGTGTTTGCGGCGCTGCGCGTGCATCGGTCGGGGATCGCGTCGCTGGTGGAGCGGCATCTGACGCTCGAGGACATCCTGCTCGTGCGCGACCGGATGATCGGGATCGGATCGGTGGGCGGGAAGACGCTCGGGATGCTGGTGTCGCGCGCGATCCTGCGCGATCGCGATCCGGATCTCGCGAGCCGGCTGGAGGCGCATGATTCGTTTTTCGTGGGGGCGGAGGTGTTCGTGACGTTTCTCGTGCAGAACGGCGTGTGGTGGTTGCGCGAGCAGCAGAAGAAGCCGGAGACGTTTCTGGTGGGCTTGGAGGAAGGCCGGCGGCGGATTTTTCAGGGGACGTTTCCCGAGCACATCAACGAGCAGTTTCGCGGGATGTTGGATTACTTCGGCGAGTCGCCGTATATCGTGCGCTCGAGTTCGATTCTCGAGGATGCGCGCGGGAATGCGTTTTCGGGAAAATACGAGAGTGTGTTCGTGGTGAACCGCGGATCGCGGGAAGAGCGGATGCGGGCGCTGCTCGATGCGGTGCGGCGCGTGTATGCGAGCGTGCTGGAGGAGGAGGCGTTGCGGTATCGGCGACGGCGCGGGCTGCTGGAGAGCGAGGAGCGGATGGCGTTGCTGATCATGCGGGTGTCGGGCGCGGCGCACGGGCGATATTATTATCCGCAGGCGGCGGGCGTGGGGCTCTCGTATAATCCGTTTGTGTGGCATCCGGACATCGATCCCCGCGCGGGGGTGTTGCGGCTGGTGTTCGGATTAGGGACGCGCGCGGTGGATCGCTCGGATGATGACTACACGCGACTGGTGGCGTTGAACGCTCCGACGCGGCGGCCGGAGGCGAGCTTCGAGGACGTGCGCGACCATTCGCAGCGGCGGATGGATTGCCTGGATTTGGTCGAGGGGACGTTTTTGTCGGTGCCGTTTGGCGAAGTGTTGGAGGAGCCGGTCGATTATCCGGCGGACATGTATCTCACGCCGACAGATGTGGAGGGTTATCCGTGCATCACGTTCGAACGGCTGCTGCGCGAGACGAACGTGCCGGAGGATTTGCGGCGGATGTTGCGGGTGTTGGAGGAGGCGTATGAGGCGCCGGTGGACATCGAGTTCGCGCTGAACTTCATCGCGGATGGGACGTATCGGATTCACCTGCTGCAGTGCCGGACGTTTCAGGTGCGGCGCGAAGGGGCGGGAGCGCTTTCGGCTGTATCCGGAAGACAAACACGTTTGATGACGGCGCATGGCGCGGTGATCGGTGAGAGCCGGGAGGTGCGGCTGACGCGCATCGTGTATGTGGTGCGGGAGACGTATGCGCAGTTGAGCGAGCAGGAGCGCTATGCGGTGGCGCGGCTGATCGGACGGCTGAATCCGACGCATCCGGTGGGCGATCGCGGGCTGATGCTGATCGGGCCGGGACGTTGGGGAACGCAGAGTCCGGCGCTGGGAATCCCGGTGCATTTTGGGGAGATCAGCCGGGCGTCGGTGATCTGCGAAGTGGTGGCGATGCACGAGCGGTTGATTCCGGACGTGTCGTTGGGGACGCATTTCTTCAACGACCTCGTCGAACACGACATGATGTATGTGGCGTATTTTCCGAAGAAGACGGGCAACTCGGTCGACGAAGACTGGTTTCGGAACGCGCCGAGCCGGTTGTTGGAGTTGGAGCCGTCGGCCAAGGCGCTGGACCACGTGGTGCGCGTGATCGATTTCCGGGAGGGCGACGAGCCGGTGTTCTTCCGTGCAGACGCGCAGGCGCAGGAGGCGGTGGTGTTTCGAGTGGGGTGAGGACACTCCGCCCGGCTCAGCCAGACGGGCGAGGCGTATAGCCGGGGATGTTTTTCCCGAGAATGATGTCGCGCGTGGCGTGCCAGGTGCCGGACGCATTACGTGTCGGTGTTGCGATGCCGGAGCCGCCGCGGTCGGGAAGGCGACGGCGCTCGGCGGCGGTGAAGCGCGGGTCGTCGGTGAAATGAATATTGTCGATGTAGTAGGTGCAGCGGCCGGGCTCGATCACGTGGAGGTGGATGTGCGCGGGATTGATGGTGTCAGGATAACCGGCGGGGCGGATGGTCTCGAAAGCGTAGCGACCGTTGGCGTCGGATTTCGTCCAGGCGCGCAGGCGACCGTGACTTGCGGACGCAGCGCCGAAGGATTTCTCGGGACGCGGGTAGATGCCGCGGTCGTTGGTGTGATAGGCGTAGACGACGATGCCGGCGACGGGTGCGCCGGAAGCATCGCGGACGACGCCGGTGATCGACAGGCGTTCGCCGGGTTCGGTGGCGGGCGCGATTTGCGCGATGGATTCGATGGTGGAAGGAATGCCTTCGAAGACGGCTTCACACCCTTGGCATGGAAGGCCGACGATAGGTTCGCGGGTGACGGAGGCAGCGGAGAACGAAGCTGCGAGCGCAAGTGCGCAGAGGGGTAGACGCAGGGGGAGCATGAGGTGACGCGAAACGATAGCCACTTGCCCGAGGAGCAGCGAGTCGCGCGGGCAAAAAAAAAAGGACGCCTCGGAGAGGCGTCCCTACCCTGCCGGGTAATTAATTTTTACGGAAGGTCGGTGGCGCCCATCAGGTAGCGGTCGCACTCGCGGGCGGCGCCACGGCCTTCGTTGATCGCCCAGACGACGAGCGATTGACCACGACGGCAGTCGCCGGCGGCGAAGACGCCCTTGATGTTCGTCGTGTATTTCTCGTGCTCGGCTTTGATGTTCGAGCGGGCGTCGGTCTCGAGGTTGAGCTCCTTGAGGAGAGCTTGCTCGGGCCCGAGGAAGCCCATGGCGAGGAGGACGAGTTGCGCGGGACGCGTTTGCTCGGTGCCGGGAACTTCGGTGGGAACGAACTGGCCCTTCTCGTTTTTGCTCCAGGTGATCTGGACGGTGACGAGCTCCTTCACGGCGCCGTTTTCGTCGCCGATGAACTTCTTCACGGTCGTGAGATACACGCGCGGATCGGCGCCGAACTTCGCGGCGGCCTCTTCCTGGCCGTAGTCCATCTTGTAGACCTTGGGCCATTCGGGCCACGGATTGTCCGCGGCGCGGTCCATCGGCGGCTTCGGGAGGATTTCGATCTGCGTGATGCTCTTGGCGCCGTGGCGCATGGAGGTGCCGACGCAGTCGGTGCCGGTGTCGCCGCCGCCGATGACGACGACGTCCTTGCCCTTCGCGTTGATCGGGCAGTGCTCGGCGCCGCCGTTGAGGATCGCCTTGGTGTTTTCCGTGAGGAATTCCATGGCGAAGTGAACACCCTTGAGGTTGCGGCCCTCGATCGGGAGATCGCGCGGCTTGGTGGCGCCGGTGCAGATGACGGTGGCGTCGTATTCCTTCAGGAAGATCTGCGGTTCGACGTTTTCGCCGACGTTGGCGTTGCAGATGAAACGGATGCCGGACTCCTCCATCAATTTGATGCGGCGGAGGACGACTTCCTTTTTGTCCAACTTCATGTTGGGGATGCCATACATGAGGAGGCCGCCGGGACGGTCGGCGCGTTCAAAGACGGTGACGGTGTGACCGGCTTTGTTGAGCTGTTCGGCGGCGGCGAGGCCGGCGGGGCCGGAGCCGATGACGGCGACCTTCTTGCCGGTGCGGACGGCGGGCTTTTCGGGATTCACCCAGCCCTCGTCCCACGCGCGGTCGGTGATCGCGCACTCGATGTTCTTGATCGTGACCGGCGGGGCGTTGATGCCGAGNACGCAGGAGCCTTCGCANGGAGCGGGGCAGACGCGACCGGTGAACTCGGGGAAGTTNTTCGTCTTGTGGAGACGATCGATGGCNTCCTTCCAGAGGCCGCGGTAAACGAGGTCGTTCCACTCCGGGATCAGGTTGTTGATCGGGCAGCCCGACGCCATGCCGCTGATGAGTTTGCCGGTGTGGCAGAAGGGAACGCCGCAATCCATGCAGCGGGCGCCCTGCGTGCGGAGTTTCTTCTCCTCCATGTGGTGGTGAAACTCCTTCCAGTCTTTGATCCGCTCGAGCGGCGGACGGTCGACGGGAAGTTCGCGCAGGTATTCGATGAAGCCAGTGGGTTTGCCCATGGGAAAAGTTAGCTGAGAGCTGAGATGTCCGGTTAGTTGCCGCCGACGCGGGAGAGGTCGCGGGCGTTTTCTTCGAAGGCGGCCATGATGGCTTCGTCGCCGGTGAGTCCCTGGGCTTGGGCGCGCTCGATGCAAGCGAGCATGCGCTTATAGTCCTTCGGGAAGATCTTCACGAACTTCGGCACCATCGCGTCCCAGTTGTCGAGGACCCGCTGGCCGCGGGCGCTCTTCGTGTAGGTGACGTGGTTCTCGATGAGCGTGCGGAGCTCGTTGGCCTCGGCGGGTGTCTCGATTTTTTCGATACCGACCATGGCGCGATTCACGTCCTTCGTGAACTCGCCGGANTCGTCGAGCACGTAGGCGATGCCGCCGGACATNCCGGCCGCGAAGTTGCGGCCGGTGGTGCCGAGGACGACGACGCGACCGCCGGTCATGTATTCGCAGGCGTGATCGCCGACGCCCTCCACCACGGCGCTGACGCCGGAGTTGCGGACGGCGAAGCGCTCGCCGGCGCGGCCGCGGATGTAGAGCTCGCCGGCGGTGGCGCCGTAGAGCGCGACGTTGCCGACGATGATGTTGTCGGCGGGTTCGAAGGTGGAGTTCGCGGGCGGGTAGATGATGATCTTGCCGCCCGAGAGGCCCTTGCCGACGTAGTCGTTGGCGTCGCCCTCGATCGAGAACGTCATGCCCTTCGGCATGAAGGCGCCGAAGCTTTGGCCGGCCGAACCCTTGAAGAGGATGCGAATCGTATCTTCGGGCAGGCCCTGCGGACCGTATTTCTTCGTGACCTCGGAACCGGTGATGGTGCCGACGACGCGGTTGACGTTGCGGATCGGGAGCTCGGCGACGACCTTCTCGCCGCGCTCGATGGCGGGTTGGCAGATCGGGAGGAGCTGCGTGAGGTCGAGGGACTTGTCGAGACCGTGGTCTTGTTTGATCGTGCAGAAACGTCCGACCGACTCGGGAACTTCCGGTTGGTAGAGGATGTTGCTGAAGTCGAGACCGCGGGCCTTCCAGTGATCGACCGCCTTCTTCGGCTCGAGGCGCTCGGTGTGACCGATCATTTCCTCGATCGTGCGGAAGCCGAGCTGGGCCATGAGCTCGCGAACTTCCATGGCGATGTAGGTCATGAAGTTCACGACATGCTCGGGCTTGCCGGCGTATTTCTCGCGGAGACGCGGGTCCTGCGTGGCGACGCCGGCGGGACACGTATTCAGATGGCAAACACGCATCATGATGCAGCCGGTGGCGACGAGCGGCGCGGTGGCGAAGCCGAACTCCTCGGCGCCGAGCAGCGCGGCAATGACGACGTCGCGGCCGGTCTTGAGCTGGCCGTCGGTCTCGACGGTGATACGCGAGCGAAGGTTGTTGAGGACGAGCGTCTGGTGGGTTTCGGCGAGGCCGAGTTCCCACGGGAGGCCCGCGTGCATGATCGACGTCTGCGGGGAGGCCCCGGTGCCGCCGTCGTATCCGGAAATCAATACAACGTCGGCGTGCGCCTTCGCGACGCCCGCGGCGATCGTGCCGACNCCGACNTCGGCGACGAGCTTCACGCTGATGCGCGCGTGGCGGTTGGAGTTCTTCAGGTCGTGGATCAGNTCGGCGAGGTCCTCGATCGAGTAGATGTCGTGGTGCGGCGGCGGGGAGATGAGGCCGACGCCGGCGGTGGTGCCGCGGGTCTTCGCGACCCACGGATAAACCTTCGTGCCGGGCAACTGGCCGCCCTCACCGGGCTTGGCGCCCTGCGCCATCTTGATCTGGATTTCGCGGGCGTTGACGAGGTAGTGGCTCGTGACGCCGAAGCGGCCGGAGGCGACCTGCTTGATCGCGGAGTTCTTCGAGTCGCCGTTGGGCAACGGAATGAAGCGCTCGGGATCTTCGCCGCCTTCGCCGGTGTTGGACTTGCCGCCGATGCGGTTCATCGCGATCGCGAGCGTCTCGTGCGCTTCCTTCGAGATGGAGCCGTAGGACATCGCTCCGGTCTTGAAGCGCTTCATGATCGACTCGATCGGCTCGACTTCCTCGAGCGGGATCGGGTCGTTGAACTTGAAGTCGAGCAGGCCGCGGAGCGTGGCGATGTTCTTCGCGGTCTCGTTAATGATGGACGAGTATTGCTTGAACGTCGCGTAGCTGCCGGTGCGCACCGCCTTTTGGAGGTGGTGGATCGATTCCGGGTTGAAGAGGTGGTATTCACCCTCGCGGCGCCATTGGTATTGGCCGCCGACCGGGAGGACGTGGCCGTTGACCGGGCGATCGGGGAACGCGGCGCGGTGACGGGCGAGCACTTCCTGCGCGATGACATCGAGGCCGATGCCGCCGACGCGCGAAGGCGTCCAGGTGAAGTAGTGATCGACGACGTCCTGACGGAGGCCGACGGCTTCGAACACTTGCGCGCCGCGGTAGGACTGGATCGCGGAGATGCCCATCTTGGACATGACCTTCACGACGCCCTTCGACGCGGCCTTCACGAAGTTCTTGCAGGCGGTCTTGTGGTCGACGTTCACCAGCAGGCCGTCCTGGATCATGCCATCGATGGTTTCGAAGGCGACGTAAGGATTGATCGCGGAGCAGCCGTAGCCGATGAGGAGCGAGAAGTGGTGCACTTCGCGCGCTTCGCCGGTTTCGAGAACGATCGAGATGCGCGTGCGCAGACCCTCGCGGATCAGGAAGTGATGCAGGCCGGCGACGGCGAGCAGCGCGGGGATGGGTGCGAAGTCCTTCGTCACGCCGCGATCGGAGAGGACAAGGATAGTGACCTCTTCGTCTTCGATGAGGCGGCGGGCGATGTGGCAGATTTCCTCCATCGCTTTCGCGAGGCCCTTTTCGCCGCGCGTGGCGCGGAAAAGAATCGGAATGGTGCCGACCTTGAAGCCGGGTTGGTCGAGGCGGCGGAGTTTCGCGAACTCCTCGTTCGTGAGAACCGGCCACTTCAACTCGACGCGACGGCAGGCGAGCGGATCGGGGTTGAGGAGGTTGCCCTCGGAACCCAAGCGCGTTTCGGCGGAGGTGATGATCTCCTCGCGGATACAGTCGATCGGCGGGTTGGTGACCTGCGCGAAGAGCTGCTTGAAATAGTCGTAGAGCAAGCGCGGCTTGCGCGAAAGGACGGCAAGCGGCGTGTCGTTGCCCATCGAACCGATGGCTTCGACGCCGTTGGTCGCCATCGGCGTGAGGATGATGCGCTGATCCTCGAAGGTGTAGCCGAACGCGATCTGGCGATGGAGCAGCGTATCGTGGTCGGGCTGCGGAATCTTCGGCGCCTCGGGGAGCTGTTCGAGCTGGATGAGGTGCTCGTTGAGCCACTGACGATACGGGCGCTCGGTCGCGAGCTGCTTCTTGATTTCTTCGTCCTCGATGATGCGGCCCTGTTTGGTGTCGACGAGGAACATGTGGCCGGGTTGGAGGCGGCCCTTTTGCGCGATCTGATCGGCGGGGATGTCGTCGATCACGCCGGCTTCGGACGCCATGACGACGAGGCCGTCCTTGGTGACGTAGTAGCGGCAAGGGCGGAGGCCGTTGCGGTCGAGGCACGCGCCCATCTGCTTGCCGTCGGTGAAGCACACGGCGGCGGGGCCGTCCCACGGCTCCATGAGGCAGGAGTGGTATTGGTAGAATGCGCGACGATCGTCGTCCATGGTCTCATGATTGGACCACGGTTCGGGGATCATCATCATCATCGCGTGCGAGAGCGGGCGGCCGGCGAGGACGAGGAGTTCGAGGGTATTGTCGAACATCGACGAGTCGGAGCCGTTGGGATTGATGATCGGGAGGATCTTCTGGATATCGTCGCCGAAGAGTTCGGAGGCGAAGAGCGCCTGGCGGGCGTGCATCCAGTTGATGTTGCCGCGCAGCGTGTTGATTTCGCCGTTGTGCGCGATGTAGCGATACGGGTGGGCGCGATCCCAGCTCGGGAAGGTGTTCGTCGAGAAACGCGAGTGGACGAGCGCGAGCGCCGTTTCCATCGACGGGTGCTTCAGGTCGGTGAAATACTGCTCGAGCTGCTCGGTCGTGAGCATGCCTTTGTAGACGATGGTCTTGTGCGAGAGGCTCGCGACATACCACGTCTCGGCGCCGGTGAAGGTCGATGTGCGGATCTCGGAGTAGGCGCGCTTGCGGATGACGTAGAGTTTGCGCTCGAACGCGGCGTCATCGAGGCCCTCGGCGCGGCCGATGAAGACCTGGCGCATGAAGGGTTCGGCGGACTTGGCGGTGTCGCCGAGCATGGAGTTGTCGGTCGGCACGGTGCGCCAGCCGAGGAGCGTCTGGCCTTCGGACTGGATGATGCCGGCGAAGACCTCCTCGAGCTTGCGACGGGCGGTCGGATTGCGCGGGAGGAAGACGAGGCCGGCGCCGTATTGGCCGGCTTCGGGGAGGGAGATGCGGGCCTTCTTCGAGACTTCGGCGAAGAACTTGTGCGGCATCTGGATGAGGATGCCGGCGCCGTCGCCGGTGTTGACCTCGGCGCCGCTGGCGCCGCGGTGGTCGAGATTCTTGAGGAC
>Ga0065721_10005872_pt1 | contig 12240 bp, 10 predicted proteins | sample Mesricmetagenome_FD_59108 | JGI IMG/M metagenome (GOLD analysis project Ga0065721, IMG submission 59108) | Mesophilic microbial community from rice straw/compost enrichment Sample: eDNA_1 v2 (version 2) | ecosystem: Engineered > Solid waste > Grass > Composting > Bioreactor | place: USA: Davis... | reverse complement strand
GGCGGCGCCGAGCCGGCCGCGCTTGATGAGCACGGTCTCGTAATGGCTGCCCAAGGCCTGCATCTGCGCCGCGTGGCCGATGACGCCGGTCAGCGCCTCGGCCTCGCTTTCATTGGCGAAGATGGCATCGGCGCCGCTGGTCCAGGCAAGGAACTGCGCCGCGCCCACTTCGATGAGGAAGCCGACCGAAGCCGGATCGACCGCCACGACAATGCCGCGCGCCTTCGCGGCGGCAAAGAGCGCCTGTACGGCGGCGCGGGGGCCGGGCGCGAAGAAGCTGTAGCCCGACACCATGACCATGCCGATATCGTCAAGCAGGCTGTCGTCGAGGTCGGCGGGCGACAGGTTGAGATTGGCACCGCGGTCGGTGAGGAAGCTGCGTTCGCCATCGGGGTCGACGATGGTGACCAGCACGCCCGAGGGCAGTTCGCGATCGCCCGACAGCACCGGCACGACGCCCAGGCCGCGGAAATAGTTCTCATACATGAGCTTGTCGTCGGCCCCGACCCGCGCAGCAAAGGTAACATTGGCGCCCATGGCGCCCAGCCATACGGCCTGATTGGCGCCCGAACCACCGGGGCGGCTGCGCACGGTGGCGCGCCGGTCACTGCCTTTGACGATGGGGCCCTCGGGAACGACGATGACATCGGTCATCACGTCCCCGACCACCAGAACCCGATTTTTCATGCGCGGCGAACGGCCGGCTTGGGCGTGGCGCGGGCGGCCAAGGCCACGGCGATCTGCGCGGCGACCTTGGCGTTGTTTTCCACCAGCGCAATGTTGGAGACCAGCGACTTGCCGTCGGTGAGCTCGAAGATGCGCTTGAGCAGGAACGGGGTCAGGTCCTTGCGGGAAACGCCTTCCTGCTCGGCGCCCTTGATGGCTTCGGCAATGCGCGCCTCGATGGCTGATGGATCGAGCGCGTCGGCCTCGGGGATCGGATTGGCGACCAGCACGCCGCCCAGGCCCAGATCGGTCTGCATGGCGACGACGCGGGCAATATCGGCCACGTCATCGAAGCGATGATCGACCTTGTGGCCGCTCTTGCGGGCCCAAAAGGCCGGGAAATCGTCGGTGCCGTAGCCCAGCACCGGCACGCCATTGGTTTCGAGCACTTCGAGCGTCTTGCCGATATCCAGGATCGACTTGGCGCCGGCGCAGACCACCGCGACCGGCGTGCGGCTCAGTTCTTCGAGGTCCGCCGAAATGTCGAACGTCTCCTCGGCACCGCGATGGACGCCCCCAATGCCGCCGGTGGCAAAGACATGGATGCCGGCCAGCGCCGCGATCTGCATCGTGGTGGCGACGGTGGTGCCGGCAATGGCGCCCTTGACCAGCAGGGACGAGACGTCGCGGCGGCTGGCCTTGGCGGCCTTGCCGCCTTCGAGCGCCAGGCGCTCCAGGTCTTCGCCGGAAACGCCGACGCAGAACCGCCCATCCATGATGGCGATGGTGGCGGGCACGGCGCCATGCTTGCGGATCACCGCCTCGACGTTCTGCGCCATTTCCAGATTCTGCGGATAGGGCATGCCATGGGTGATGATGGTCGATTCCAGCGCCACGACGGGCTTGCCCGCAGCCAGCGCCTTCTTCACTTCGGGACTGATGGACAGATAGGCCTTGGCGCTCATGGATCACTCGCTTGCAGAACTGGACGAACGGGCCGCCGCGGCCCCTGTTGCCGCGGGTTTTGCGCCATGCGGCAGCAAGGCGTCAATAGCCGCCGATTCTTCCATCAGGAGTGCTTGTCGCCCCAGTGATTTGGCTCTAGGTTGCCCCTCGGAAAACTCCAGCGCGGAAAGGGCACTTCGCTGCAGACGAACCTTGTTGATCGCGCCTCAGGCACCGATCGATACGCGCCCGGCTCCGGGCAGAGGCCAGCCGAATTGCCCAGCGCTTCCGAGCGCTCTTTTTCCGCACCAGCACGCCAGACCGGACACGATGTTCCGGGTACTCACAGATGAGCGCCCGGGACTGATCCGCTGCGCCTTCGGGCGGCCCCGCTTGCCGCATTTGCCGCAACCCAAAAGACTAAAACCAACAGGAGCCCAATCCAGATGAACAAGTCGCTTGCACTTGCCTTCGGTGCCCTTCTGATCGCCAGCCCGGCGCTGGCCCAGGAAGAGCCCGTGCTCAACGTCTATAACTGGTCCGACTATATCGCCGAGGACACGATCGCCAATTTCGAGGCGAAGACAGGCATCAAGGTCAATTACGACGTCTACGACAATAACGAGATCGTCGACGCCAAGCTGCTGGCCGGCAATTCGGGCTATGACATCGTCGTGCCCTCGGGCAACTTCCTGGAACGCCAGATCCAGGCCGGCCTGATCCTGCCGCTCGACAAGTCCAAGCTGACCAATCTGGGCAATCTCGACCCCGCCGTGATGGCCACCGCCGCCGGCCAGGACCCGGACAATGCCCATGCCGTGCCCTATATGATCAACACGATCGGCTATGGCTACAATGTCGCCAAGGTCGCCGAAGCCCTGGGCGACAGCGCCCCGACCGATAGCTGGGACCTGATCTTCAAGCCCGAATTCGCCGAAAAGCTCGCCTCCTGCGGCATCAGCCTGCTCGACAGCCCTTCGGAAGTCACCGGCATTGCCCTGCACTATCTCGGGCTCGACCCCAATTCGGAGAGCGAGGAAGACCTGGCCAAGGCCGAGGAACTGCTCAATTCCGTCAAGCCTTATATCCGCTACTTCCATTCCAGCCAGTATATCGACGACCTGGGCAATGGCGAAATCTGCGTGGCCCTGGGCTATTCGGGCGATATCTTCATCGCCGCCGATGCCGCCGCCGCGGCCGGCCAGGGCGTGGAAGTGCAGTATGTGATCCCCAAGGAAGGCGCCGCGACCCTGTTCGACTTCCTGGCCATTCCCGCCGATGCGCCGCATCCGGAAAATGCCCACACCTTCATCAACTACATTCTTGAGCCCGAGGTTGTGGCCGCGATCACCAATTACGTGTTCTACGCCAACCCCAACCTGGCCGCGACTGAGTTCGTCGACGAAGAGGTCAAGTCCAATCCGGGCATCTATGCCCCGGCCGAGACCATCGCCAAGGCCTTCGTGATGGGCGCGCACAGCCCCGAATTCGAAGAAGTCTTGACCCGCACCTGGACCCGCATCAAAACCGGCCAGTAAAACCACGATCAGGGGGCGGCCGCAGCCGCCCCCTCAGCCTTTTCAAGAGTCCGAGATGGCCAAGAAACCGCAGATCGCTGCCGATACCCGCCCCTGGCGCGATCCGGACGCCAAGCCCTTTGTGCGCATCAAGCACGTCACCAAGAAATTCGGGGACGTCGCCGCTGTTTCCGATGTGTCGCTCGACATCTACAAGGGCGAGCTGTTCTGCCTGCTCGGTGGCTCGGGCTCGGGCAAGTCGACCCTTTTGCGCATGCTGGCCGGCTTCGAGACCCCGACCTCGGGCACGATCGAGATCGACGGCCAGGACATGACCGACGTGCCGCCCTATAACCGGCCGGTCAACATGATGTTCCAGTCCTATGCCTTGTTCCCGCATATGAATGTGGAGCAGAACATTGCCTATGGCCTCAAGCGTGACGGCCTGCCGCGCGCCGAGATTGCTGCCCGCGTCGCCGAATTGCTGGCGCTGGTCAAGCTCCAGGACTATGGCAAGCGCAAGCCGCACCAGCTTTCGGGCGGGCAGCGCCAGCGCGTGGCCCTGGCCCGCGCTTTGGCCAAGCGACCGAAACTTCTGCTCCTCGACGAACCGCTCGGCGCGCTCGACAAGAAGCTGCGCGAGGAAACCCAGTTCGAACTGGTCAAGATCCAGGAAACGCTGGGCGTGACCTTCATCGTGGTGACCCACGACCAGGAAGAGGCGATGAGTCTGGCCACCCGGATCGGGGTGATGAACCAGGGCGAGATCGCCATGATCGGCGAGCCCACCGATATCTACGAATTCCCCAATTCGCGCTTCGTCGCCGGCTTTATCGGCTCGGTCAACATGGTGGAAGGCACGGTGACCGAGGACGAGCCGGACCATGTGCGCATCCGCTCGGCCGAACTGGGCTGCGACATCCACGTTGGCCACGGCGTGGACTGCGCCCCCGACCAGATCCTGTGGTGGGCCATCCGCCCTGAAAAGGTGCATCTGACCCGCGAAAAGCCGGCCAGTCCGCATAATGCCAATGTGACCCATGGCATGGTCGAGGATATCGGCTATCTGGGCGACATGAGCGTCTATCAGGTCGTGCTCGACAGCGGCAAACGCCTGCGCGTGACCCAGACCAATACGGTGCGCGGCAATCCCGACGCCATCACCTGGGACGAGCAGGTCTATGTCAGTTGGGGCGACACATCCGGCTCGGTGCTGACGGTATGACCACCATCCTCGAACCCGCCATTCCCCCGCCGCGCCGCCTCCGGCCCTGGAATGCCGTGGAGCGCCGGCTGGCCAAGGTCGGCATTACCGGTCGCATGCTGGTGCTGGCTGCGCCGGTGCTGTGGCTGCTGGTCTTCTTCCTCGTGCCGCTGGCCGTGGTCTTCGGCATTTCGCTGGCCACCAAGCAATTCGGCCGCCCGCCCTATTCGGCCTTGCTCTCGACCGAAGAGGGCACGGTGCAGCTCACGCTGCATCTCAGCAACTATATCCGGCTCTTCACCGACAACCTCTATGTCGCGGCCTATCTGAGCTCGATCCGCATCGCGGCCATCGCCACGGTCATCACGCTCGTCATCGGCTATCCCATGGCCTATGCCATCGCGCGGGCACCCGACCGCTGGCGCAATATATTGCTGATGCTGGTGGTGCTGCCCTTCTTCACCTCTTTCCTGCTGCGCGTCTATGCGCTGACCGGCTTCATGCGCGGCAATGGCGTCATCAACCAGTTCCTGGGCCTGTTCGGCATCGAGCCGCTGGTGATGATGCAGACCGATTTCGCCGTCTATGTCGGCATCGTCTATACCTACCTGCCCTTCATGATCCTGCCGCTCTATACAACGCTGGTTAAGCTGGACGTGTCCCTGTTCGAGGCCTCGGCCGACCTGGGCGCGCGGCCCTTGCGCACCTTTCTTTCGGTGACCCTGCCGCTGTCGCTGCCCGGCATCGTGGCCGGCTCCATGCTGGTCTTCATCCCGGCCATTGGCGAATTTGTCATTCCCTCGCTGCTGGGAGGGCCGGAAACCCTGATGATTGGCCGCGTGCTGTGGGACGAATTCTTCGGCGCCACCAACTGGCCGCGCGCCGCCGCCGTGGCCATGGCCATGCTGGTCGTGGTCGTCGTGCCCATCATGCTGCTGCAACGCGCGCAAAGCGCCGTGGTGGAGAAGTAGATGCGCCGGGGCTGGTTCCTTCCCATCGCCGCCGCTCTGGGCTTCTCGTTCCTCTATGCGCCCATCGTGAGCCTGGTCGTCTTCTCGTTCAACGAGAGCCGGCTGGTGACCGTGTGGTCGGGCTTTTCAACCAAGTGGTATGGCGAGCTGTTCAGCGACCCGCAGCTGCTCGGCGCCGCCTGGCTCAGCCTGCAGATCGCGGCGCTGAGCGCGTCCATCGCCCTGGTGCTGGGGACGCTGGCGGCGGTGGCCCTGGTGCGCTTCCGCCGCTTCAAGGGCAGGACGCTGTTCTCCGGCATGGTCTCGGCGCCGCTGGTCATGCCCGACGTTATCACGGGCCTCGCTTTGCTGCTGCTCTTCGTGGCCATGGAATCCACGCTCGGCTGGCCGCGGGGCCGCGGCATGCTGACCATCGTCATCGCCCATGCCACCTTCTGCACCGCCTATGTCTGCGTGGTCGTGCAATCGCGCCTCAGCGATTTCGACCGGAGCCTGGAAGAAGCGGCCATGGACCTGGGCGCCTCGCCGATCCGCACCTTCTTCGACATCACCCTGCCCATCATCGCTCCGGCTCTGGTGTCCGGCTGGCTGCTCGGCTTCACCCTGTCGCTGGACGACCTGGTCATCGCCAGCTTCGTCTCGGGACCGGGCTCGTCGACCCTGCCCATGGTGATCTTTTCCAAGGTCAAGCTGGGCGTGTCGCCCGACGTCAATGCGCTGGCAACGATCATCATCGGCATCGTGGCTTTGGGCGTATTGGCCGCGACCATTCTGCAACTGCGGGCCAAGCCGAAGAAGGCGCGGGCCTGACAAGGCTGGACAAGCCGGCAAATCGGGCGCACCATTCCCTCATGTTCAACCAACGTGAAGGAGGTGATCCAGTGTCGTTTGAGATTTTGGTACTCGAAGAAGGCCTTGGATATCGTGTGTTGATCGGGAGTGATCTCGGCTAGCACCTCCTTCCTCGGCACTCGAGGCCGATAAACTCAGGAAGGGTCGTCCCGCGGGGCGGCCCTTTTTGCTGCGCCCTTGACGAAACGGTCCAAGCCATTGATACCGCGACCTGGTTTTCCCCGGAGTGCTGCGATGTCCTCGGCCAGTTTCGTTCTCACCCTGTCCTGCGCCGACCGCCCGGGCATTGTCGCCGCCATCACCACCGAACTGGCGGCCCTGGGCGCCAATATCGCCGAATCCAACCAGTTCTGGGACCGCGAGACCGACCGCTTCTTCATGCGGCTGGCCTTTACCGCGCCCGACGGCGTGGGCCGCGACGCCATCGAGCGGGCGCTGAAGTCGCCCATCGAACGCTTTTCGATGAAGACCAGCCTCTCCGATGATGCACGCCGCAAGCGCGTGGTCATCATGGTCAGCAAATTCGACCATACGCTGCTGCATCTGCTCTACCAGATCCGCGTCGGCTGGCTCGATGCGGAAGTGGCGGCCATCATTTCCAACCACCCCGATACGCGCAAGATCGCCGAGGATGCCGGCATTCCCTTCCACCTGCTGCCGGTGACCAGGGACACCAAAGCAGCGCAGGAAGAGCAGGTGCTGGCTCTGGTCAAGCAGAGCGGCGCCGACCTCGTCGTGCTGGCGCGCTACATGCAGGTGCTGTCGGATAACCTGTCGACCCGGCTCTTCGGGCAGGTGATCAATATCCACCATTCCTTCCTGCCCAGCTTCAAGGGTGCCAAGCCCTATCACCAGGCCCATGAGCGCGGCGTCAAGATCATCGGCGCCACCGCCCATTACGTGACGCCCGACCTCGACGAAGGCCCGATCATCGAGCAGGAAACCGCCCGCGTTACCCATGCCATGAGCCCCGACGATCTGGTGGCCGCCGGCCGCGACATCGAAAGCCGTGTGCTGGCGCGCGCCGTGAAGCTGCACCTGGAGAACCGGGTGATGCTGAACGGGAAGAAGACCGTGGTGTTCGGGTAGGGCTTTCTTCACCTCTCCCCCAAAAGGAGAGGTGAAGAGCCTAGACCGGCAAATCCTCCAGCCGCAGCGAATCCGCCAGCGTGGTCTGGTCCAGCACGGCCCGCGTCGCCAGCGTCACCCGTTCGAAAACGTGGCGGATTTCGCAGCTCGCCTCATCGCGGCAATCGGCGCATTTCTTGTAGGCGATCTTGGAGAGGCAGGGGAGCGGGGCGATGGGGCCGTCAATCAGCCGCAGCACTTCGCCGAACCTGATCTCCTCTGGCGCCCGCAAGAGTTCATAGCCACCGGCCCGGCCGCGGCGGCTGGCGACGAAGCCGGCCCGCTTGAGCTCGAGCAATATCTGCTCGAGGAATTTCTTGGGAATGGCCTGTTCCTTGGAAATCTCGCCGATCATCCTCGTTTCGCCGCGCTGGACCCGGGCGAGGGAGACCAGCGCGCGCAAGGCATATTTGGCTTTTTGCGAAATCATCGGCCCAACAAAATTCCCGGCACAGCCATTGCAGCGCGCCCAACGCATGGGCAGCGGACGTACCCGCCACCCGCTAACTTCTATGCGCCCCCTGCCAAGCCTTTGACAAGACCTTAGCTTTTAGGTTCGGGCATCACCGGCGGCACGGCATCACGCTTGTCGGCTTCGGCATCACGCTCGACCGCAGGCTCATCGTCCGGTTCAGCCGGGGCAATGCCGCCTTCATTGGTCTCGTCCTCGGCCTCGCGCTCGGTTTCCGCGGCAATTTCAGCCTCGGTTTCGGTGACCGGTTCCGGCTCGGCAGGCGCTTCCGCGACGGGCTCGCTCTGGACCGGAACCACGACCTCGTCAATCGCCGCCGGTGCCTCGCCCACGGCAGGCGTCGACTCGACGGTTTCAAGCTCTGTCGCCGGCAGATCGGCTTCGGGCTCGACCGGTTTGGATGCTGCCTCCACCGCCTCGATGACAACGGGATCGCCCCCGGTTGCATCCGCCGCCGGCGGGGGCAGTTCGATGACATCGGCAGCCTCGGCCGGCGCTTCGGCCACGACCGCCGCTGCAGCGGCCGGGGCGGCAGCCGCCTTTTCCAGCAGGTTTTCGACCACGGGCAGCCTGGGCTCCTCGGGTACCGGCACAGCGCCGGCGGCCGGATCGCTGCCATCGCCGCGCAGGAAGGTCAGGATCCCCTTGCCGATTTCACGCTCGCCCCGGATCACTGCCGTGGCGCCCAAGCCGCGCAGGAAGGTCTCTTCCTCCTCCGAATAGGCGCGTGCAATGACGGAAATGCCCGGATTGAGCCGGCGCCCGGATTCGCAGACCGAACCCGCTTCGAAGCCGTTGGAAATGGCAATCAGCAGGTTCCGCGCCTGCGGCAGGTTGGCGAGCTTGAGCGTATCTTCGCTGGCGGCATTGCCGAACACGACCTCGAAGCCCTCGGCCCGCGCGGCGGCCACATCGTGATCGGAATCCTCGATCACCACGAGCCCGCCGCCATCGGCCTTGATGCCGGCGGCAACGATGCGGCCGACCTGGCCATAACCCACCAGGACTGTATGGCCGACCTGGCGGGAGGGTTCGCCCGTGTCGTCATCGGCGCCCAGGGCACCGCTGTCGATGGCGCCCTCATTGGGCGCGTCTGTCGTGGCCGGACCCTTGGCGGCCTCGGACAATTCGGCGGGTTCGATGCGTACCTCTTCCGGTTCGCCGCCCCGCGCCGCCCGACGCGCCGCCGCCTTGGCCTCGATGCGCGGCTTGGCCAGGTCCACGGCCCAGAACACCACCGGGTTGAGCACGATGGAAATCAGCGCACCGGCCAGGATCAGGTCCTGCGCCTCCTTGGGCATGATGGCGAGCGACACGCCCATGCTGGCGAGAATGAAGGAGAACTCACCGATCTGCGCCAGCGAGGCGGAAATGGTCAGCGCCGTCGCCACCGGCCGCCGGAACAGCAGCACGATGCCGAAGGCGGCCAGCGACTTGCCGATGATGATGATGAACACCGTCGCCAGCAGCAGCAGCGGATTGGTGATGATGATGGATGGGTCGAACAGCATGCCGACCGAGACGAAGAACAGCACGGCAAAGGCGTCGCGCAAGGGCAGGGTTTCCTGCGCGGCGCGGTGCGACAGTTCGCTTTCGCTGAGGATCATGCCGGCAAAGAAGGCACCCAAAGCCAGCGACACGCCGAACAGTACCGCCGAACCGAGGGCCACGCCCAGGGCGATGGCCAGCACGGCGAGCCGGAACAGTTCGCGGCTGCCGGTATGGGCCGTGGCATGCAGGGCCCAGGGGATCAGCCGCCTTCCGACCACCAGCATGAAGCCCACAAAGGCCACGAGCTTGATGATGGTGAGCGCCAGCACGCCCCATATCCCCACCGAGCCGCCGATGATGCGTTCGACGAAGGAGACGAAGGGATCGTGAATGCCGCTATCGGCGCCACCCAGGGCCGCGAAGGCCGGGATGAGCACCAGGGCCAGAACCATGGCCAGGTCTTCCACGATGAGCCAGCCTACCGCGATGCGGCCGCGCTCGGTCTCGATCAGACGGCGATCCTGCATCGCCTTGAGCAGCACCACTGTCGAGGCGCAGGAGAGCGAGAGGCCGAACAGCAGGGCGGCCCCCATGTCCCAGCCCATCAGGGAGCCCAAGCCAAAACCCAGCAATGTGGCAAAACCGATCTGTGCTATGGCGCCGGGAATGGCAAGCGCCCGCACGCTCATCAGGTCCTTGAGCGAAAAATGCAGGCCCACGCCGAACATCAGCAGAATGACGCCGATTTCGGCCAGCTCGGCGCCCAGCGCCTGATCGGCCACGAAACCGGGTGTGTAAGGACCCGCCAATACACCGGCCAGCAGATAGCCCACCAAGGGTGGCATCTTGAACCGATTGGCGATCATGCCGAATATGAAGGCCAGCACCAGACCCGCGACGATCGTTGAGATCAGGGGGGTGTCGTGGTGCATGATGCCTCCGCTTTTGGGAATGATCCGGGCTGTGGGAAATCTCTACAGCCAAGATGGGGTATAAGCCCCCGATGCGCAAGCACTGCCAATGCATGAAACATCAGCAATTTGGCTTACTTGGCCAGAAATCTTCACGAGACCAGATGCAGCGGGGCGAGTTTGGCTTTGTTATGACACTCAGGACACGACGGTGATCTTTTCCGCCGCCCGCGTGATGCCGGTATAGAGCCAGCGCGCCCGTTCCTCGCGGAAAACGAAGCTCTCGTCGAACAGATAGACATTGTCCCACTGGCTGCCCTGCGCCTTGTGAACGGTAAGGCAGTAGCCGAAGGTGAATTCGTCGAACTGGCGCCGTTCGGGCCAGCCCATGGCATCTTCCTCGCCCGAAAAGAAGGCCTTGTGCGTCAGTACCCGCGCCTCGCCCTTGCCCTCGTCGGCCCCCAGCAGCAGCGAATATTTGCCATTGGAGCGCCTGGTCACCTCGGTGACGATCCAGATCTGCCCGTTGAGCAGCTTCTTGCGTGGATTGTTCCGCAGGCACACCATGCGGTCGCCCTCGACCGGCTCGTGGAAGGGCAGGCCCTTCAGTTCGCGCAGGCGATCATTGTATTGCAGGCGCGTCTTGTTGCGGCCAACCAGCACCTGGTCGGCCTCAAGCACCGCATTGCGATCGACATTGTCGCGCCCCACCACGATGGAATCGCCATAGGAGCCGCGTTCGAGAAAGCCGCCCTCGCGTACCTGCATGGAGAGGTGGATGATGGGATTGTCCGCCGCCTGCCGGTGGATTTCGGTGAGCATGATATCGGGCTCGTCGGCGGTGAAGAAGCCGGCGCCCTGCACCGGCGGAAGCTGGAACGGATCGCCCAGCACCAGCACCTTGACCCCGAAGCTGAGCAGATCCTTGCCCAACTGCTCGTCGACCATCGAGACTTCGTCGATGACGATGAGATCAGCATCTGCGGCCGGGCTTTCATCGTCGAGCACGAAGCGCGGCTCGCCATCCTTCTCGCTGACCAAAGTATAGATCAGGCTATGGATGGTCTGGGCGCCCTTGCAGCCGCGCTTGCGCATGACCAGGGCGGCCTTGCCGGTAAAGGCGGCGTATTTGACCGAGCGCACATCCTGCGCCAGATGCACGGCCAAGGTCGACTTGCCCGTTCCGGCCCAGCCGAACAGACGGAAGACCTGCGGCCCGTTCTTGTCCTTGAGCCAGGCGGAAACGGCCTTGAGCGCGGCATCCTGCTGGGGCGACCAGACCGGCATCAGGCGATCCGCGTCCGCACCGTGCCGACCCCGGCAATGGCGCCTTCCAGCACATCGCCCCGCACTACCGCACCGACACCGGCCGGCGTGCCGGTCATGATGATGTCGCCCGCCCTGAGAGCGACGAACTGGCTCAGATACGCGATGGTCTCGGGCACGTTCCAGATCTGGTCGGCCAGGTCCCCGCGCTGACGCTCCACGCCATTGACCGAGAGCGTGATGGCGCCCTTGTCCGGATGGCCAATGGTGCTGGCCGGCTCGATCGTGCCGATGGGCGCGGACTGATCGAAGCCCTTGGCCATGTCCCATGGGCGCCCGGCCTTCTTGGCCAGCGCCTGCAGGTCGCGCCGCGTCATGTCGAGCCCGGCGGCATAGCCATAGACGTGGTCCAGCGCGTCCCCCGCGGCGATGTCGGACCCATCCTTGCCGATGGCGACGACCAGCTCGATCTCGTGGTGCAGGTCGGCCGTCTGGCCCGGATAGGCAATATCGGTGCCGCCGACCACGATGGCGTCGGCCGGCTTGCCGAAGAAGAAGGGCGGTTCGCGCGTGTCGTGCCCCATTTCGGCGGCATGCTCGGCATAGTTGCGGCCAACACAATAGACCCGCCGCACGGCAAAGAGCCCGCCACGAGCGATGGGGATGGTGACCGGCGCATGCGGCTCGAAGAGGAAATCAGCCACGCTTGAACTCCTCGGCATAGGGCCCGATCAGGTCGAGGTCGGTCCTGCCCAGCCGGTCCTGCGCCGTGAAGGACTGGTGCCAATAGGGGTAGAGCAGCGGCGGCTGGCTGGCC
>Ga0065721_10052291_pt1 | contig 12243 bp, 13 predicted proteins | sample Mesricmetagenome_FD_59108 | JGI IMG/M metagenome (GOLD analysis project Ga0065721, IMG submission 59108) | Mesophilic microbial community from rice straw/compost enrichment Sample: eDNA_1 v2 (version 2) | ecosystem: Engineered > Solid waste > Grass > Composting > Bioreactor | place: USA: Davis... | reverse complement strand
AACCGCCTGGCGCCGGCGGATCGGGCTGCGTTGGGCCGTCTGCCGCCCGCCGCGCGCGGGGCCGCGCCCGTGCTGATCCGGGACGGCGACGACCGCCCGGTTCTTGCAGGCGAAGGGGTCGAACGGCGGGATCTGGTCCCGGAACGGCTCGCCCTGGCGCTGGACGAAACGACGCACGAGGACGATCTGACCGGCGCCCGATGGCGTAACGCCGTGGAACGACCTATTTTCACGGATACATAATCCAGACCGGCGCCGCTTCCGACGCGCCGGACGACCGAGGCACTCCATGAACCTGCGCAATCTGGCGATCACCGGCGTCATCATCCTGGGGCTCCTGGCCCTCTATGCGGCCGTGTCGCAAGGCGGGGCGATGACCGGCATGAACGCCCAGGGCGGCGGCCGCCCCGAGGCCGTGACCTATTCCCAGCTCCTCCAGCAGGTCCAGGCGGGCCAGGTGAAGGAGGCGACCATCCGCGGCGAGGACGTGGCGGGGGTCTACAAGGACAATCGCCGCTTCACGGCCGTGACCGTGACGCCCAGCACCCAGCTGGTCGATTCCATGCTGGCCAACGGCGTCGTGGTCGACGCCAAGAGCACCCGCCAGTCCTGGTGGGCCAGCCTGCTGATCGGCATCCTGCCCATCGCCCTCTTGGTCGGGGTGTGGATCTTCTTCATGCGCCAGATGCAGGGCGGGGCGCGCGGGGCCATGGGCTTCGGCAAGTCCAAGGCCAAGCTGCTGACCGAGCACAAGGGCAGGAAAACCTTCGACGACGTCGCCGGGGTGGACGAGGCCAAGATCGAGCTGCAGGAGGTCGTCGACTTCCTGAAGGACCCGGCCAAGTTCCAGCGCCTGGGCGGCAAGATCCCCAAGGGCGCCCTGCTGGTCGGCCCTCCCGGCACCGGCAAGACGCTGCTGGCGCGCGCGGTGGCGGGCGAGGCGGGCGTGCCCTTCTTCTCCATCTCCGGCTCGGACTTCGTCGAGATGTTCGTCGGCGTCGGCGCGTCGCGGGTTCGCGACATGTTCGAACAGGCCAAGAAGAACGCGCCGTGCATCATCTTCATCGACGAGATCGACGCCGTGGGCCGTCATCGCGGCGCGGGCCTGGGCGGCGGCAACGACGAGCGCGAGCAGACGCTGAACCAGCTGCTGGTCGAGATGGACGGCTTCGAGGCGTCGGAGAACATCATCCTGATCGCCGCGACCAACCGCCCGGACGTTCTGGACCCGGCCCTGCTGCGTCCCGGCCGCTTCGACCGTCAGGTGGTGGTGCCGAATCCGGACGTCTCGGGCCGCGAGAAGATCCTGCGCGTCCACATGAAGGACGTGCCCCTGGCCGCCGACGTGAACGTGAAGACCATCGCGCGCGGCACGCCCGGCTTCTCGGGCGCCGACCTGGCCAATCTGGTCAATGAGGCGGCCCTGATGGCGGCGCGCAAGGATCGGCGCATGGTCACGCACCGCGACTTCGAGGACGCCAAGGACAAGGTGCTGATGGGCTCGGAGCGTCGCTCCATGGCCATGAACGAGGAAGAGAAGCGCCTGACCGCCTATCACGAGGCCGGCCACGCCATCGTCGCCATGAACGTGAAGATGGCCGACCCCGTGCACAAGGCGACCATCGTCCCGCGCGGCCGGGCGCTGGGCATGGTGATGCAGCTGCCGGAAGGCGACCGCTACTCCATGAAGTACCAGCAGATGATCGACCGGATCGCCATCATGGCCGGCGGCCGGGTGGCCGAGGAGCTGATCTTCGGCAAGGAGAACATCACTTCCGGCGCCAGCTCCGACATCGAGCAGGCGACCAAGCTGGCCCGGGCGATGGTCACGCGCTGGGGCTTCTCCGAGAAGCTGGGCACGGTGGCCTATGGCGAGAACCAGGAAGAGGTCTTCCTGGGCCATTCGGTGGCGCGCAGCCAGAACGTCTCGGAAGAGACGGCCCGCACCATCGACGAGGAGGTCAAGCGGCTTGTCACCTCCGGCTGGGAGGAGGCGCGTCGCATCCTGACCGACAAGGCCGGCGACCACGAGAAGCTCTCTCAGGCCCTCCTGGAATACGAGACCCTGTCGGGCGAGGAGATCAAGGACCTGCTGGAGAAGGGCGTCGCGCCGAACCGCGACGAGGACAACTTCCCCAACTCGGGCCCCTCGGTCTCGGTGCCGGTGACGCCGGTCTCCGACGGCACCGAGATCGAGGTCCCGGCCCCCGCCCCGGCCGCGACGAGCGTGCCGACGGTCCACTGATCGCGACCTCCCCGCTTGCGGGGGAAGTGTCAGCGCGTCGCGCGAAGCGAGACGGCTGACGATGAGGAAGTGTCGTCTTCGGATGACACTCCCCTCTCCGACCCTGGTTCGGCTTCGCCGAACGCCGGGCCCCTCCCGCAAGCGGGAGAGGTTTAATTTGGTCCAACAAGTTTGCAATTCAAACTTGTCTATGTGATATGGCCTTATCCACAACGGGAGGGGTCGCCATGACGGCGTCAGACATCGATCGATCCGAGCGCCTTCACGGCCTTGATGCGCTGCGGGGCGGGGCCCTGCTGCTGGGGGTGGTGCTGCACGCCGCCATGTCCTTCTTTCCGCAGCAGGTCTGGATCGTCGCCGACGACCAGCGGTCGGCCTGGGCCAGCGGCCTGTTCTTCGCCATCCACCTGTTCCGGATGGCGACCTTCTTCCTGATCGCCGGCCTGTTCGCCCACATGATGCTGGAGCGTCGTGGGGTCGGCGGGTTCGTTCGGAACCGGTTGATCCGCATCGCCGGGCCGCTGGTGGCCTTCTGGCCTCTGACGATGGCGGGGATCATCGCCGTGGTGGTCTGGATCGGTATGCGGATGAACCTGACGGCGGCCGACGCCCCGCCGCCGCCGACCTACACCCTGGCGACCGTCCCCCTGACCCATCTGTGGTTCCTGTGGCTGCTGCTGATCTTCTACGCGGGCCTGCTGATCGTGCGGGCGCCCTTCGCGGCGCTGGACCGGGACGGCGGCTGGGGGCGGGCGGTCGACCGAGCGACGGCCGCCCTGGTCGGGCCCTGGGGACCGTTCGTCCTGGGCGCGCCCTTGGCCCTGGCGCTGTGGCTGCATCCGGGGTGGCTGGCCTTCTTCGGCGTGCCGACGCCGGACACCGGCCTGGTTCCCAATACGCCGGCCCTGGTGGGCTTCGGCCTGGCCTTCGGTTTCGGCGCCCTGCTGGATCGCCGCCGCGACCTTCTGACGCGCCTCCAGGGCTGGACCCTGGCGCATCTGGCCGTGGCGGTCGGCGCGGGCGTGATCGCCATGACGGCGGCGGGCGGCCCGACGCCGGCCCTGACGCCCCTGACCGATCCGGCGACCAAGGCCGTGGCGGCCGCGGCCTTCGGCGTGGGCGTCTACGCCTCGGCCTTCGCCGCCGTGGGCCTGGCGTTGATCTTCTGTTCCGGCCACAGCCCGGCGCGCCGCTATGTCGCCGACGCCTCCTACTGGATCTACATCGTCCATCTGCCGCTGGTGATGGCGGCCCAGGTCCTGGTCCAGGCTCTGGCCTGGCCCTGGCCGGTCAAGCTGGCGGCCGTGGTCGCCGGCGTCCTGGCGGTCTGTTTCGCCAGCTATGAGCTGCTGATCCGCCACAGCTTCATGGGCCGCTGGCTGAACGGCCGCCGCGTCCCTTGGCGTCGCCCGCGCCAGCCCGCCCTGGCGCCCGCCGAATAGCTTGCCAACCCGGCCGGCGGCGTCCATCCGAGGGACGCGCCGGCCGCACAGGAATCGCTCCCATGCCCAAGACCCGCACCACGCCCGAGGCCGACCTGGCCTTCCTCCGCTCCATCGTCGAGGGGGGGAACACCGGCAAGGCGACCCTGACCCTGGGGGTCGCCTATCTGGCCGGCGGCCTGCTCTACGGCCTGCAGTGCCTGTTCCACATCGGCCAGATGGTCGGCCTGATCCGCTGGCCCGACCTGGCCAACCTGACCTTCCTGGTCGGCGTCACCGTGGCCTTCCTGATCGTTCTGGCCTGGGCGATCCTGGAAGACCGGAAAGCGGGGACGGCCGGCCCCATCGTCACCCGCACGCTGAACGCGGCGTTCAGCGGCTCGGGCATGGCCAATCTGGCGATCATCATCGTCTTCGGGATCGGCGCGGCGCGGGACCGGGACTTCGCGATCTGGCTCTATTATCCGGCGATGATCTTCGCGCTGCAGGCCGCCGCCTGGTATGTGGCGTGGAACCTGCGCCGAAAGGGCTGGATGCTGGCGACTTCGGTCGGAGGCTGGCTGACGGCAGTGGGCCTGGGCGTGCTGGTGCGTGATCCGCCCGTCTATCTGCTGGTCTGCACCGCCGCCCTGTTCCTGCTGTTCGCCGGCCCCGGCTGGATCATGACGCGTGCGGCCGTGCGCGCCCGTTCCGCCGAACCGGCCGTCGACTGATCCATGAGCCTGGAGCAACTCGGCAAGATCGACGAGGTCATCCACGGCCGCTTGCGGCTGGGGATCATGGTCTATCTGGCCGACGCCGAGGCCGCCGACTTCACCGAGCTGAAGACGGTCCTGGAGGCGACCCAGGGCAATCTGTCGGTCCATCTGAAGAAGCTGGAGGAGGCCGGTTACGTCGCCATCGCCAAGAGCTTCGTGAACAACAAGCCCCTGACCCGGGTGTCGATCACGGCCGAGGGGCGCAGGGCCTTCGCCGCCTATCTGGAGGCGCTGGGCGGGTTGATCGGGAAGTCGCAATGACCGTCCGCGTCATGGGCATCGTCAACGTCACGCCCGACAGCTTCTCGGACGGCGGGCGGTGGGACACGACCGGGGCGGCGCTGGATCACGCCCTGCGGCTGGTCGCCGAGGGCGCGGACGTGCTCGATATCGGCGGCGAGAGCACCCGGCCCGGCGCGGCCCCGGTCGGCGCGGCTGAGGAGATCGACCGAGTCGTCCCCGTCATCGAGGCCATCCGCGCCCGCTGGGACGGGGCGATCAGCGTCGACACCATGAAGCCTGCCGTCGCCCGCGCCGCCGTCGCCGCGGGGGCGACGATGTGGAACGATGTGACCGCCCTGGGCCATGCGGCCGACAGCGTCGCGGTCGCGGCGGGACTGGGCTGCAAGGTGGTGCTGATGCACATGAAGGGCGAGCCACGCACCATGCAGGACGCGCCCACCTATGACGACGTGGTGGGGGAGGTCGCGGCCTACCTGGCGGCGCGCGCGGCGGCGGCCCTGTCGGCGGGGGTGGCCCGCGAGAAGATATGGCTGGATCCCGGCATCGGCTTCGGCAAGACCCTGGCGCACAACCTGGCCCTGACCGCGCGGCTGGACGCCCTGACCGGCCTGGGCTTTCCCGTGCTCTACGCCGCCAGCCGCAAGCGGACGATCCAGGCGATCGATCCTGCGGCCATCGAGGCGAGCGACCGGCTGGGCGGCTCCATCGCCCTAGCGCTGGAAGGGGCGCGGCGCGGCGCCCGGATGATCCGCGTCCACGACGTGCGCGAGACGGTGCAGGCGCTGAAGGTTCAGGCGGCGGTCGTCTCGGCCGGGGCGATCGGCGAATAGAGCATGATCAGATTGCCGCAGGTGTCGTCCAGCACGGCTCCGCGCACCGCGCCCATGGCCTGCGGGGCGCCTTTGAACACCACGCCTTCGGCCGTCAGGCGGGCGTGATCGGCGTCGATGTCGTCCACCTGAAAGGCCGTCCAGGGGATGCCCGCCTCGACCATCCATTTCTGGAAGGCGGCGACCTCGGATCGCTGGCCGCCGGGTTCGATGGACAGTTCGACGCCGTCCGGCTCTGCGGGCGAGACGACGCTGAGCCAGCGCGCTGGGCCCATCGGGATGTTCTGCTTCACCTGGAACCCCAGCCGGTCGACATAGAATCGTTCGGCCTTGTCCTGGTCGTCCACAGAGATGCTGGTCAGTTTGATGCGGATCATGGGCGTCGCTCCATCACGCGTTCGAGATTGTCGAGGATCGTCGTCCAACCCGCCGCGCTGCGGTCGGCGTAGGCGGCCCAGGCGGGGGCCAGGTCGTGGCTCAGGACCAGAACGCATCCGTCGCCGTCGGGCGCGAAGGTCACGGTCACCCGAGTGGGCTCTTCCGGCGCCGCGTCCACCCAGAAGTCGAAGACGATGCGGGTCGGACGGTCAATCGCGACGAACCGGCCGAAATGGCTGGCCAGCTCACCGCCGCGCCGTTCGACGATGGTGAAGCCGCCGCCGGGGCGAGGGTCGTAGTCGGCGCGTTGCATCACCCCATCCGGCGTGTGGAACAGCCACTGGCCGACGCGCGCCGGATCGAGGAAGGCTTCGAACACGCGCTCGACCGGATGGCGCAGGCGCTTCTCGACGCGGACTTCGACGGCAGGGGTCATGCCTCGGCCTCCCGCGCCTCGATCTCGGCGGCGTAGGCGTCGCGGAGGGCGAACCAGCGGTCCCAGTCCCAGGGATGGGCCACGCCCCGCGCGGCGTCGTCCAGTCCCTCCATATGGTGATGCCAGCCGCTGAGCACATTGCGCCGCGCGTCCTTCCACGACTGCGGGATGCGGTGGATCAGGGTCAGATGCGTGCCGTCGCCGTCGGGCGCCAGCCGCCAGGAGACGACCGATTCGGGATGGCCGCCGAAGGTGTGGTCGAACCGGCTGAACGGCTGGACCAGCAGGACCTGGTTGGACTGGGTGCGAACCTCCGGGCGGTCGGGCATGAAGTCGTGATCGGGCTGGCGGAAGTTCAGGTTCATCCGCCCGCCCGGGACGGCGTCGATGTCGGCCTCGGCCAGCCAGCATCTCAGGCCTTCGGGCGTGGTCAGGGCCTTCCACACCCGCTCGGGCGAGTGGCGCAGCCGACGTTCGAAACGCAGCTCCCAGCCGCCGTCGATCTCGCGCCAGCCGCCCCTGTCGGCCCGGTCCAGGATGTCGGTCATTGCGGAAACTCCTTGTCGAGATGGGCTTCGAGCGCGTCGAGCCGATCGGTCCAGAAGCGGCGATAGGGCGCCAGCCAGGCGTCGATCTCGGCCAGGGGGGCGGGGTTCAGGGCGTAAAGCCGGCGATTGGCGTCTTTGCGCACCGACACCAGACCCGCCGCGCGCAGCACCGACAGGTGTTTGGACACGGTCGGCTGGCTGATGGGCAGGGCGTCGACGAAATCGCCGGCCGGGCGTTCGCCGGCCGCCAGCATCGCCACGATGGCCATGCGGTGAGGTTCGGAAAGAGCCTGAAGGGCGGTGTGCATGCCTATCGTCTACCAGCAATATAGCCAAACGAAAATACAATGAGGCGAGACGAGACGGCGGGTGCGGTGTACGGGCGAAAAACCACCATCGAGCGCGCCATGACCCTCAATCCCTACATCACGCCGATCCTGCTGCTGGTCGTCTCCAACGCCTTCATGACCTACGCCTGGTACGGGCATCTGAAGGGTGATCCGAAGCCGCTTTGGTTCGCGGTGATCACCAGCTGGGGGATCGCCTTCTTCGAATACTGGTTCGCCGTGCCGGCCAACCGCATCGGCCATCAGGTCTATTCGGCGGCCGAGCTGAAGACGATGCAGGAGGTGATCACCCTGGCGGTCTTCGCCGGCTTCTCGGTGCTGTATCTGGGCGAGCGGCTGACGGTGAACCACGGGATCGGCTTCGCCTTCATCGCCCTGGGGGCCTTCTTCATCTTCAAGGGCCCGATCCACTGAGCGGCTTGCCCCCGGCCGCGGCTTGGCCCATCTGGCGAGCATGTCCTGGCTCCTGTCGATCAATCCCTGGCTGACGCTGGTCGTCGCCGGCCTGCTGGAGGTCCTGTGGGCCTCCGGTCTCAAGACCGTCGGCCTTCAGCGTCCACTGACGTCGCTGGGCGTGCTGATGGCGCTGGCGGCCAGCATGATCCTGCTGTGGGTCGCGACGCAGAAGCTGCCGATCGGCACGGCCTATGCGGTCTGGACCGGCATCGGCGCGGTGGGCGCGGCCCTGGTCGGGGTGGTCGTCTATGGCGAGCCGGCGACGGCGGTGCGGGCGGTCTGCATCCTGCTGATCGTGGCCGGCATCGTGGGGCTGAAGCTGTTCTCGGGGGCCCACGGATGAGCGGGCTGCATCGGGGACGGGTATTGATTCTGGCGGGGTCGGACTCCGGCGGCGGGGCCGGGATCCAGGCCGACATCAAGGCGGTGACGATGATGGGCGGCTACGCCGCCACGGCCATCACCGCGATCACGGTGCAGAACACCCTGGGCGTCCAGGGCGTGCACCCCCTGCCGCTGGAGCTGATCGCGGCCCAGGCGCGGGCGGTGCTGGAGGATATCGGGACCGACGCGGTCAAGACCGGCATGCTCGGCTCGGTCGAGGTGGTCGAGTCGGTCGCCGCCCTGCTGGACGAGGCGCAGGCCCCCGCCGTCGTCGATCCCGTTATGGTGGCCAAGGGCGGTGCGGCCCTGCTGCCGGACGCGGCGGTCGCGGCGGTGAAGGCGCTGATGATCCCGCGCGCGGCGCTGCTGACGCCGAACGCCCCGGAGGCCGAAGCCCTGACCGGCGTCGCCGTTCACGATCTGGACGGCCAGCGGCGGGCGGGCGAGGCGCTGCTGAGGCTGGGCGCCCAGGCGGTGCTGATGAAGGGCGGCCACGTCCCCGGGCCGGCGGTGATCGACGTGCTGATGACGACGGACGGCGAGACGGTGCTGGAGGCCGAGCGGATCGACACCCGCCACACCCACGGCACGGGTTGCACCCTGGCCAGCGCCTGCGCGGCGGGCCTGGCCCTGGGCCGCCCGCTGGAGGTCGCGGTCGCGGAAGCCTGGGCCTATGTCGGCGAGGCCATCCGGCGGGCGCCCGGCCTGGGCGGCGGGCACGGCCCGCTGGACCACGGCTGGCCGGTCAGGGGCTGACACCCGGATAAGGCTCAGGCGTGGGGCTGGGCCAAGACGACCAGATTGCCGTCCGGATCGCGCAGCCGCATGATGGACGTGTAATCGGCCGCCTCGATCTCGCCCGTGACCAGCCCGGCCTCGGCCAGCCGGTCGCGCTCGGCCCGGATGTCCTCGACCAAACAGGGTCAGGGTTCCGCGACCCGCATCCTCCGGCTTCTGGAACAGCTGCAGCCCTCCCTCGACGCAATCCCATTCCAGCAGGCCTTGCATCGGATTCCGGTCCGCCTCGCGCCCGAACACGGCGGCGAACCAGCGTGCGGCGTCGGGCAACGCCTTGCAGGACAGATTGGCGTAGACGGCGGCGATGGGCATGGCGGGCTCCAGGAAGGGTTGTTCATCAACGGCGCCGGCCGTTATTGGCTGCGGATGAGCCGCGCCGAATCGACAGCCCTGACCGACCGTCTGGTGAAGATCGTGCGCCGGGATTCCGGGTTGATGCAGGTTCTGACGACGGTGCGCGCGTTGGACCTGCCCGACTGGCGCATCGTCTCCGGCGCGGTCTACCAGTCGGTCTGGAACGACGCGACCGGTCGCCCTGCGGGTTACGGGATCAAGGACTACGACCTGGCCTATTTCGACGCCTCGGACCTGTCCTACGAGGCGGAGGATGTGGTCATCAAACGGGTCGCCGCCGCCTTCGACGAGCCGTTCCGCAGCCAGGTGGAGGTCCGCAACCAGGCGCGCGTCCATCTGTGGTTCGAGAACCGGTTCGGGGAACCGTATGAGCCGCTGGCCGGCACGGACGAGGCGCTGGGGCGGTTCGTGGCGCCGACCTTTGCGGTCGGAGTGCGGCTGGAGGCCGACGACACGATCAGCGTCGCCGCGCCCTTCGGCCTGGAGGACGTCTTCGCCCTGACCATCCGCCCCAATCCCCGGCGGCCCCTGGCGCGGGGCTGGGCCCGCACCGTCGAGAACGCGTGCGGGCGCTGGCCCGAGCTGACGGTGATCGAGCCGTAGCGGCGCCATCCAAATTGCACTGCAGGGCCGAAAACAGTGCAAAGTGCAATTATGTGCAATTGGCGAGCGGCCCTGAGCGCAGGTCATGCCGCATCATGCGCGCGCCGCCGACCCAGGCTGGTCGATCAGCCGATCGGAACGGCATGTCCTTGTAAGACGGACCTATTTTTCGCCGGGAGGTGATGGGTCGCGCCGATCTTGTCGGCGCCTCAGGCCTCGGCGTCGAACTGCAATTCCGGAGCGGCGGCGCGGGTGGCGGCGCCCAGGGGCAGGTGCAGGATGAAGGCGGCGCCCTTGCCCGGCTCGCTCTCGACCTCGGCCCAGCCGCCGTGCAGCTCGACCAAGGCCTTGACCAGGGCCAGGCCCACGCCCGGCCCGCCGCGCTCGCGCCGGACGAAGCGGTCGAAGACGTGCGCCTGGAGGTGATAGGGGATGCCGCGGCCGGTGTCGGCCACCGACAGGCGCACCTCGGCCGGCCCGGCGTCGGCGGACAGGGTGACGACGCCGCCTTCCGACACCGCCCGCGCGGCGTTCTCCAGCAGGTGCTCCAGCGCCTGGCCCACGCGGTGGGCGTCGGCCCGGATGGGGCGGAGGTCCGGCGGGCAGGCGACGACCAGGGTCGCGCCGCGCCCCTCGATCTTGGCCCGCACGGGGGCGGCGGCGGCCTCCAGCAGGTCGCGGATGCGAACGTCGCCCAGCGACAGCTCCATCTCGCCGGCGTCGATCTGGGCCATGTCCAGCACGTCGTCGATGGACCGGGCCAGCTGGCTGGCGGAGACGCGGATGGCGCCGGCGTGCTGGCGCACCCGCTCGGGCAGGTCGCCGGCGGCCTCCAGCAGTTCGGAATAGCCGACGATGGTCGTCAGGGGCGTGCGCAGTTCGTAGGAGACGCTGCCGACGAACTCGCGCTTCAGGGCCTGGCTCTCGGCCAGGGCCTGCTCGCGCTGGACCAGGGCCTGCTCCAGCTCGCGCCGGGCGGTGACGTCGGAGAAGGCGACCAGGGTGGCGCCGTCCGGCAGGGGGCGGGTCTGCCAGGCGGCGATCCGGTCGTCGGCCATGCGGCCCTCGCCCGAAATGGCGATGCGGCTCTCGGGATCGGGATCGGCGACGCGCGCCTTCAGCCCCAGCCACAGGGCGGGGTCGGGCAGGGCGGCCTTGCACAGCTCGGCCAGGGAATCGAAGTCGCCGGCGGCGGCGATGCGGTCGGCGCCGAGGCCCCAGAAGCGCTCGAACGCCTCGTTGTGCAGGCGGATGCGGCCGTCGGAGCCGAACACGGCGACGGCGTCGTTCAGCTTGTCCAGCGTCGCGCGCTGGACCTGGAGCTGGGCGTTGAAGCGGCTGCGCAGCTGCAGCTCGCCGGTGATGTCCGAGAAGATGACCAGGATGCCGCCCAGGGGGTGGGGCTGGCGCACCACGCGCAGGGTGCGGCCGTCGGGCAGGGACCAGCTGTCGTCCGGCGCCGCCGAGGCCGCGCCGTAGAACTCCAGCTCGCGCGCCTTCCAGCCGGCGTAATCGACCACCTCGGGCAGGCGGCGGCGCTGGCGCAGGTGGTCCAGCAGCTCGGCGTGGGTGGGCCGTTCGTCCAGCCAGGCGGGGTCCAGGTCGAACAGGGTCTGGAAGGCGGTGTTGTGGAAGGCCAGCCGCTTGGCCGGGCCGAAGATGGCGACGGCGTCGGCCAGGTGGTTCAGGGTCTCGTCGTGGGCCTCGACGTGGCGGCGCAAGGTGTCGCGCGTCTCTTCCGCCTCCGTCACCTCCAGGGCGAAGGCGGTGACGGCGCCGCCGCCGGCCGGCTGGGCGATGATGCGCCAGGCCCGCCGCCGTCCGCCGCCGGTGGTCCAGCGGAAGCCCTCCTGGCGCGACCCCAGCCGCCGCGCCTCGGCGACCAGGGCGTCGGCGCCCCGGTCGAAGGCCAGCTGCCGCTCGCGCGCCTCGTCCAGGGTGGTCGCCCCGACCTCGTCCAGGAAGGCGCGGTTGGCCCAGGCCAGGCGGCCGGCGCCGTCGGCGACCCAGGTCGGCGTGGGCGAGGCGTCGGCCAGCAGGGCCAGGCCGCTCTCGATCGCCTCGGTGCCGGTCAGGGTGACGCTGGAGGCCGGCGACAGGCGCAGCCACGCCAGGCCGCCGGCGACCCGGCCCTCGATCCGCCAGGGCTCGGGCGGATCGGATTCGTCCAGGGCGACCAGGCCGTCGAAGGCGTCGCCCCGCTCGACCAGGGCCGCCAGGGCCGCGCCGTGGGTCGGGGTCAGCCGGTCCAGTATGGCGTCGCCGGGCAAGCCGTCCCCCGGGGCCAGGCGGGCGACCAGTTCGGGCGGACCCAGCGGCTCTCCGTGCGGCCGGCCGTCGGGGCCCAGGGCCAGGCTGACGTCGTCGAAGGCGCGGACCAGGCCCGCGTGACGGCCCGCCGCGGCCTGGAGCGCCGCCGCC
>Ga0065721_10010411_pt1 | contig 12244 bp, 14 predicted proteins | sample Mesricmetagenome_FD_59108 | JGI IMG/M metagenome (GOLD analysis project Ga0065721, IMG submission 59108) | Mesophilic microbial community from rice straw/compost enrichment Sample: eDNA_1 v2 (version 2) | ecosystem: Engineered > Solid waste > Grass > Composting > Bioreactor | place: USA: Davis... | reverse complement strand
TCGCAACTGGCACTCCTGCCGGCGTCGGCGCCGGTCGCGACCCGCAGGAGTTTCTGTGGCCAGGCGACGTCGTCGAATGCGAGATCGAGAAAATCGGCACGTTGCGCAACCCGNTCGTCGCTGTCTGAGCGCGCTCGCTTGCCCCCATATGAACGGGACGCGGCTTTTGCGACAATTTGCGACAATTTTTGCTCTCAGCGGCAAGAGGCTGGGACAAATNAGCCCTAGAAGCTCTTCATCGGGACCCCGGTTCTCCCCCTTCCCGCGAGGGTCCCCTGACAGGAGTTCGTGACGTGAAGAAGATGACNATTTTGACATTGGGTGCAGCGCTGATCGCCGTACCTGCGCTGGCCGCCCCGGGCGAGCGCGGCATGGGCGATGCCGACGGCAACGGCGTGCTGACCCGCGCCGAGGCGCAGACGGCTGCTGCGAACATGTTCGCCAAGCTGGACATCAACAAGGATGGCAAGCTTGACGCAGCCGACCGCGCAGCGCGCCAGGCCGCGATGCAGGCGAAGCGCTTCGCCGCGCTCGACGCCAATTCGGATGGCAGCATCAGCAAGGCCGAGTGGGACCAGCATAATTCAAACCGTGAGGCCAAGCGTGCCGAATGGAAGGAAAAGCGCAGCGCCAGGGCCGGTGAGGCCGGCGAAGGCAAGCATGCGATGCGCGGCCTGCGCGGCAAGCGGGGCGGGCATCACGGCATGCGAGGCCATCAGGGCATGATGATGAAGGCCGACACGAACGGCGATAAGGCGATCAGCCAGGCCGAGTTCGAGGCCGCTGCGCTCGCGCGCTTTGACCGGCTCGATACAAACAAGGACGGCCAGGTGACGGCCGAAGAGCGCCAGGCCCAGCGCGCGGCATGGAAGGCGAAACGGGGGCAGCGCGCCGCCGCCTCGGCCTCCGAATAATTTGGCAGGGTCCGGCGGTTAAGGGCAGGCTTTCCCCTCCTCCCTGGCATTGCCTTTGCTGCCGGTCCCTGCCAGCACGGTATCGCCCACCGGCCCCCGCGGTCGGTGGGCGAACCGGTATCCAAGGCAGGGTTATGATGACCGATAGCGACACGCCCCGCATCCTGTTGATCGACGATGAGCCGTCGATTCGTGAGCCGCTCGGCGAATATCTTGCAGCCCAGGGCTTCGCCGTCAGCGATGCGGCGAGTGCAGCGGAAGCCCGTTCGGTCCTGCGCGCCAAGAGCATCGACCTTGTCGTAAGTGACATCATGATGCCGGGCGAAGATGGCCTCTCGCTGACCCGGCATCTGCGCGAGACGAGCAGCATCCCCGTGATCCTGCTCACCGCGCGCGCCGAGGACACCGAGAGGATCATCGGGCTTGAAATCGGGGCCGATGATTATGTCGTCAAACCCTTCAACCCACGCGAACTGGTCGCGCGCATCCGGACGGTGCTGCGCCGCACGCAGCAGGGCGGCCGCGCCCTCGACCCGGGCGGGACGAGCTACGCCTTCGGGCCTTGGGTCCTGCGCGAAGTCGAGCGCGTGCTTGTGAATGAGGCGGGTGAGGAAGTTACGCTCTCTTCGGGCGAATATCATCTGCTCCACGCGCTGGTACGCCATCCGCGGCAGGTGATGAGTCGTGACCGCCTGCTCGACATGGTGCGAGGGCGAGAGGCCGATATTTTTGACCGCGCGATCGACAATCTTGTCAGCCGACTGCGCAAGAAGATCGAAGAAGACCCCGCGCGACCGCAGTTCGTGAAGACCGTGTGGGGCGGCGGCTACACGCTGGCGTGCGAGGTCAGGCGGCTGGGCCCAGTGTCATGAGGCTCCGCCTGTTGCCAAAGAGCCTGATCGGCCAGCTTGTCTTTGCCGTGGCGGTCACGCTGTTCGTCGCCCAGGCGATCAATTTTGCGCTCCTGGTCCGCGGGCAAAATCAGCAGCAGCTTGCACATGGCGGCGGCATGGCGGTGGCGCGGATCATTGACGCGGTCGAACGGGAGAGGCGCGGCGGGCGCGAGGCGCGAGGTGATGCGGGCGAGGGCCGCGAGCGCGTCCAGCGGCTTCGCATTTCGGGTGCGCCGCCAAGCGTGCCGCCTCATGCCGTCCCGCGCCCCGATCTTGCCCGATATGTCGAAGGGTTGATGGCCGATGCCGAAGTCCAGGCGGATTCGGTGGAGGCGTGGGCCCTGCCACCGCGAAGCTTTCGCGGGCGCGCCGATTTTCCGGGACAGACGGTCGTCGTGGTTGCGAAAGTGGGCGCGCAATTTTTTGCCGTTCGCAGCCGCATTCCGGCCGGGGGCAATCGCCTGCAGGGCTTCCTGCTGTGGCAGACGCTCTCGCTCTATCTCCTGCTTCTCATTCCAATTCTCGTGATTGCATGGCGCGCAGCGGCGCCGCTGCGTGACTTGACGCGCGCAGCGCGGGCCAACCCGGCGCAGCGCGATGCCGAGCCTCTCGCCGAGGCAGGGCCCTCAGACGTGCGTGAGCTGATCGGTGCCTTTAACGCCTATCGCGCGCGGATCGCGGCGATGCTCGCGGACAAGGACCGGATGCTCGGTGCGGTCGGGCACGATCTGCGCACGCCGCTTGCGAGCCTTCGCGTGCGCGTCGAGCAGGTCGACGATGCCTTGCTGCGAGACAAGATGATTGCCTCGATCGAGGAAATGACTGCGATGCTCGCCGACATTCTGGCGCTCGCGCGCTCGGGGGCGGGGACCGATGCCCGCGAACGCGTCGCGCTTGGGATGCTCGTTACCGACCTTGTCGCCGACTACCGCGAACAGGGGCGCGATGTCATCGTGGAAAGTACGGTCGATGCCGCCGTCACCGTCCGGCCCCTGTTGCTGCGCCGGGCGCTCCGCAATCTCGTCGACAATGCGCTCGCTTACGGCGTTCGCGCGCGCCTGTCGGTTGGCGCGGCCGAGGGGTGGGCGCGGGTTACCGTGTCGGACGATGGGCCTGGTCTCACCGACGAGCAGATCCGCACGCTCGTCGAGCCCTTCGCGCGCGGCGAGGAGTCGCGAAACCGGGCGACCGGCGGCGCGGGTCTCGGGCTCTCCATCGCGCGCGAGATCGCTGAAGGCGAGGGCGGGAGCTTGACGCTTGCCAACCGTGCGAGCGGCGGCCTCGATGCGGTGATCGCCTTGCCGAGCACGTAAGTTCAGTCCCTCTGCCTTGGAGGGCAGATGAACATCAGGCGTAAATCGCGATGGCCTGGCTTCCGCTGAGAACCGGCTCGCCCGCGCGGTTCCAAAGCATCATGTCCTGCACCGAGAGACCGGCGCGCGCGTAGGCGGTCTTGGCCGACAGGAGCCACCAGCCGCCTTCGGTGCGCGGAGCTGCGGTCAGCATGTTGACCGTCCAGTTCATCGAACTAATCGGGCCAAACTCGGTGAACAGCGCCATCGCGGCGGGAGGCAGCGCATCGCCCATTGCGAGCAGAGCGACCGCCGGGTGGCAGGCGGGCTCCTCGACAAAGCGAACCCAGGTGAGATATTCGCCCACGTCGCTCTTCCACGCGAAGCGCGGACCGGTGGTCGGGCGCATGTCGAAATGCCGGGTGAAGGCCGGCCGGACCTTGTGTTCAGGAACCGGCGCGAGCGTTTCCGGGTCCGGGGCCTCGGGCATTGTCAGCCGATTGTGGTCGAGGTGACTTGGCCGGTCGGGCGAGAAGGCGAAAACCGCGGCCGTGCCGAAGCCCGTGGCGCTCGTAACTGCCGCGTCAACGAACAGGCTCGATTTCGACTGGCGCAGTACGCGGGTCTCGATGGCGCAGTCGCCGCCCACCGGCCCGACGAAGCTGATCTGCGCATAGCGCAGCGGAGCCTCGCTTGGATGGAGCGCCATCGTGCCGGCGAGCGCGAGCGCTGAACTGATCCCGCCATAGGCCGTGCGGCCTTGCATCCAGCCTTCATCGATATGGGCTGTGGCGCGGCCGTCTGCGACCTTCAGGGTGGCAAGAAGCGTGTCGAGAGCAGAAAGGGAGAGNAGGTTGGTCATCCAATAGGTCTTCTTTGATGGTTATCCAGCGGGTGCAGGCGTGAAGCGGGAGGGGTACTTGCCTTGCGCGCCGGACGTGGCGACGCATNGGGCGAGCCNNAAACGAACGATCGAAAGGAGGGTCAATCCTCGATCNGGAACGTCAAACCCGCCTCGCGCGTCAGCCGCTCGATGAGCGCTTCGCCCAAAAGCGCGCCGGGGGTCCACACGCCGCCTTCGCCNTGGTTTTCNAGTAGCGCCATACCCGTTTCTGCGAGCATTTTTGACGTGGAGCCATAGCCCGGGTCGCGGTCGCCTTGAACGCTTGCCCGGATCTCGCGTCCGTCTGGATATTCGCCGATGAAGAGAATGTCNTAGAAGCCTTGTTCGCGCTGTTCCCGGCTCGGGCCCTCGCCAGGTTTCAGCTTTGCGTCGCCGAACGGGTTGGCTTTCGCCATCGCTTCGGCCATCGCCTTGCCGGCATCGCCGATCGTCGTCATCACCATTTCGTCATAGACGAGCTCCTTTCCCCACACGTGCCCGAGAAGGAAATTGGTCCGGTGAACATTCTTGGTGTTGATCGGCGCCATCACGAAGGGCGCCGTCCAGGTTCCCGCCGCGGGATCATATTCGGGGATGAGACCGGTGGGTTGATGCGGTCCCTCGAAGCCGGGTGTGAGGGCAAAGGATGATTGGAGAAGGAGCGCGAGCGAAGGCTTTTTCGCGACGGCCTTCAAGGTTTCGCTGAGACTTGCAATCGTACCGCCCGAGGCTCCGCCTTGCATCTTGCGCACCCGGCCCTTGACGCGCGGTGCGGGGATGCCGTGGCGCTTCATCGCCTCCACCTGCAGAAACAGCACACCAAGGTCGAACGGGATCGAATCGAACCCGCAGCTGAAGGTGATACGCGCGCCCGACTGCTGAGCGGCCGCCTGGTGCGTGTCGATCATCTCGCGCATCCACCCCGGTTCGCCGCACAGATCCGCGTAGGCGGTTCCCTGGCGAACGCAGGCGGCGACGAGCGCACTGCCGTATAGCTGATAGGGGCCGACGGTCGTCAGAATGACGCGTGAGCGCGCCGCCATCGCATCGAGGCTTTGAGGATCGCCCGCCTCGGCGATGACCAGCGGCGTGTCGGCGGGCGCACCGGANCAGGTCGCGAACCTCGGCGAGCTTGTCGGCGCTGCGCCCTGCCATTGCCCATTTGGGTGCGTCTCCTCTCGCAGCGTAATGCTCAGCGAGATATTCCGCGACGAGGCGTCCGGTGAACCCCGTTGCGCCGTAGACGATGATGTCGAACTCGCGCGTGTCAGCCACGGGGAGCCTCCCTTTACGTAAACGTTAAGCGGAGGCTAGCGCAGGCCGGAGGGGATGCCAAGCGAGAAGCGTCAGCGGCGCCAGAAGGGACGCTTTTCAACGATGACGGCGGATTCTCCGGCAACCTCGGCGCGGCCTTCCGCGCGCGCAGCGCGCAGTTCAGCTTCGCTGGCGCGGCGTTCTGCCTCATATCTTGCGTGCTCGTCGCGCCGGCGTTGGCGAAGCGCATCATAACTCCAGCGCGTTTGACCATAGCCGAACAGGCAAAGGAGACCGCCGGCAATCGCAAGATTCTTCATCGCGGCCATTGCCTGCACAGGATCGGTGAACTCGCGGTGGAAGAAGAGGATGGTGAGAAGAACGAAACCCGCGAGCAGGATCGACCAGAGCCGCGTCGCGACGCCGAAGATGAGGCACACGGCTGCGAGAAGCTCGAATAGACCCGTCGGCACGGCGAGGCCGCCGGGAAGCCCTGCAGCGGCGATCATGGCATTGGTATCCGAAACATGGATCAGCTTGTTGATCCCGGAGACGAGGAAAATGACGGCGATGAACAGGCGGCCGATGAAGACGGCGATCATGGACATGGGGCATCCTCCGCTTTGCGCGCCCCATCCGCTTGTGCGAAGGACGCTCGGGACGCCGGGAGGTTCCGACTGTTAACCGGGTGAGGAGATCGGATTTTGGCCGTCGGCGGACCNGCCTAAAGCTTTGGCAGGGTCACGCCCTTCTGCCCCATATATTTTCCTGCCCGATCNGCATAGCTCGTCTCGCATGGCTCATTGCCCTGGAGGAACAGAAACTGGCACGCGCCCTCATTTGCATAAATCTTGGCCGGAAGCGGCGTGGTGTTCGAAAATTCGAGCGTCACATGGCCTTCCCAGCCGGGCTCGAGCGGGGTCACGTTCACGATGATTCCGCAGCGCGCGTAAGTCGATTTGCCGAGGCAAATGACAAGAATGTCGCGGGGAATGCGGAAATACTCGACCGTGCGGGCGAGGGCAAAACTGTTTGGCGGGATGATGCACACGTCGGTTTCGCGGTCTACGAAACTGTTCGATGCAAAATCCTTGGGGTCGACGACGGCGCTGTCGACATTCGTGAAGATCTTGAATTCGGGCGCGACGCGCGCGTCATAGCCGTAGGAAGAGAGCCCGTAGCTGATGCAACCGTCGCGGCGCTGCGCCTCGACGAACGGCTCGATCATGCCCTGCGTCCGGGCGGCTTCGCGAATCCATTTGTCGGAAAGTATGGCCATGGTTTCTCTTGTCGGTACGGCGCGCGTTGCGCAAGCGGTCAGTCCGGAATGAGGCCGAGATCCTTGGGGCCNAACGCTGCGGGCAAGAGCTCGCTCAGTCTATAGCTCTTCACCGTGCGGCCATCGCCCGAGGCGCAGTGGACGGCTATGTCTCTTTTCGAGCGCTCCGCGGCTTCGTTCAATATCTGCCGGCACCGGCCGCAGGGGTGGACGGGGTCGCTGCCGCGCAGCGCATCTCCNTCGGCTCGCCCTCCGATAATCGCGACCGCGCTAAGCCGGTCGATCCAGCCCTCGTTGGCGATCTTGGCGATCGCGGCGGTCTCGGCGCACAGCGTCAGTCCATAGCTTGCATTTTCAACATTTGCGCCGGTGACGACATCGCCATTGTCGAGGAGCAGCGCGGCGCCCACCTGAAAGCCCGAATAGGGCGCGTAAGCGCGGGCTGCGGCGTCGCGTGCGGCAGCGATCAGAGCGTCGCGGTCTTCCTGGTCACTCATCACTCAATCCTTCGGGGCGGACGACGTTCCAGCCGACGGTACCACGGGCGCCCGACAACCGCACATAGTCATTGGCCTGCCACATCGCCCAGGGATGAGCGCCATAATCGGGGGGGAAGAAATTGCGGCGCAGCCAGGTGGTGCGCGCAATCCCACTCGTCACCTTGTAGTCGGCCTCAAGGGTCGGACCTGGTGCAATCAGGCTGCGCTTGCCCATATGAGCCTCGATCTGGGCAAGGAAGGTCGCAAGTTCGCTCAACAGCAGCGCGCGAGTGGGCCGGTCGGGGCACCGATTGTCATAGTCGAGCCACACGACCGCGGGCAGTGCATCGATCCTTCGCGGTACCTGACGGATAAAATTTGCTGCCTGGTCCGTCGCAAGCTTGCAAAGGTCGTAGCGATGGATGGGCCCTGTCCGCACTCCGGCTTCGCGCGCTGCTGCGATGTTGCGCGCATACATAGGGTCGACCCGGCGGTCGCCGTCGGTCGCAAAGATATAGGCAAAATCAGCGCCCGCGGCCTTGATCGACCCCCAGTGAACGTCGCCATTGCCCGCATCGATCGTCACCCCCTGGAGCGGATATCTCTCGCGCGGCGGGGTCCAGCGCGCCGCCCACCAGAGGGCGAGCCCGATCGCGAGGAGGCAAAGCGCAGCGAGCGCGAGCGCGCGGCGCAGCCAGTGCTGTATCGCTCCGCGCCAATCCCGCACAGGTTTGGCCGGCCCCTTTCGCCTCGTGAAAGTCGCCCCCATTGCCACCCGTCAACCCTTGATATGGAGGACGCAAATCAGCGTGAAGAGCCGTCTTGCGGTATCAAAATCGACCGCGATCTTTCCGTCGAGCCGGTCCATCAGCATTTCGGCCGCCTCATTGTGCAGCGCCCGCCGTGCCATGTCGACAGTCTCAATCTGCTGCGCGGTCGCCGTCTTGATGGCCTGATAATAGCTGTCGCAGATGGCGAAATAATCGCGGATCGGGCGGCGGAACCGTCCCAGCCCCAGGATAATCGCCTCGAGCGGAGATCCGTCTTCGCGGCTGATTTCGAAGATCAGCCGCCCTTCCTCGACCCGCAACCGCAGCCGGTAGGGCCCGGCATACCCGTCGGGATGGCCACGCTGAGGGACAAATTTATTATCCTCGATAAGGTCGAATATCGCGACCCGGCGCTCTTGTTCGACATCGGGGTTGCGCCAGACGATCGAACTCTCGTCGAGCTCGACCGAAATGATGCGCTGCTTCGAGGGGTCGAGATCGGTCATGCCGGTTGTGCTTCTACTTGGCGCGCGGCGAAGGGCAAGCGCGACTTATTCACAGCATTCCACAGATATGATAGAGCTGAGAATATCGCCGGTTGCGCTGCCGCGGCCAGCAAAGCATGAAGACCCTATGCCCGAGCTTGCCCTTATTCCCGCCCCGGCTTCGTCCGGGGACGACCGTCAATTGCCGCGCAATGTCGAGGCCGAGGCGGCTTTTCTGGGTGCGATTCTGATCGACAATCGAGTCGTCGAGGATCTGCCCGTCCAGCTTACTCCTGCGCATTTCTTCGAACCGCTCCATGGCCGCATCTTCGCCCAGGCGATGGCGCTGATCGAGCGCAACAGCATTGCCACGCCCGTTACGCTCAAACCCTTCTTCGAACATGACGAGGCGATGAAGGCGGTGGGCGGGGTCGGCTATCTCGCGCAGCTCACCGGGAGCGGGGCGGGGTTGATCGGGGCGCGCGACTTTGCACGGCAGATCTACGACCTTGCGCTGCTGCGCGAACTGGTCGATGTGGGCCGCACGCTGGTCGACAGCGCGCTCGACACCAGCGAAAGCGTCGATCCGCAGGCACAGATCGAGGAGGCCGAGACCGCGCTTTATCGCGTTGCCGGCGGCGAAGCCGAGATGGGTTCGGTGAAGAGCTTCAGCGCCGCGAGCCTCACCGCCCTCCAGGCGGCCGAACGCGCGCTCAACTCCGGCGGACATTTATCGGGCATCACCACCGGCATCAGCAGCATGAACGCCAAGATCGGCGGCATGCACAACAGTGACCTGATGATATTGGCCGGTCGTCCGGGCATGGGCAAAACGTCGCTGGCGACCAATATCGCCTATAACGCTGCCGAACGCTATCGCCGCGATGAAGAAGACGGCATCCCGCCCGAGAAGAATATGGGCGCCAAGGTCGCATTCTTCAGCCTCGAAATGTCAGCCGATCAGCTTGCGACGCGCGTGCTCGCCGAGCAGTCGGGCGTTTCGGGCGAGGCATTGCGAATGGGCAAGATCAGCAAGGANCAGTTCCAGCAGCTAAGCCGCGCAGCCCAGCAGCTTCAGACCCTGCCTTTGTACATCGACGACACACCCGGCTTGACGATCGCCGGATTGCGGACCCGTGCGCGCCGGCTTCAGCGCCGGCACGGCATCGGCTTCATCGTGGTCGACTATCTTCAGCTTCTCCAAGGGTCCTCGCGGAGCGGCGACAACCGCGTGCAGGAGATTTCAGAAATCTCACGCGGTCTCAAGACCTTGGCAAAAGAACTTAATGTGCCCGTGATGGCGCTCTCGCAGCTCAGCCGTCAGGTCGAGAGCCGCGAGGACAAGCGCCCGCAGCTCTCCGACCTTCGCGAGTCCGGCTCGATCGAGCAGGACGCCGACATGGTGCTCTTCGTGTTTCGCGAGGATTATTACGTGGCAGCGCGCGAACCCAAGCGTCCGGTGGAAGGCGACGACGTCAAGATTCACGCTGCGCACGAGGAATGGGCGGCCGAGATGGAGCGCGTGTTCGGGCTTGCCGAGGTTATCGTCGCCAAATCGCGGCACGGCTCGACTGGCAAAATTCGTCTGCACTTCGACGCGAAGACGACGAAATTCAGCGACTTGGCCGACGAAAGTCAGGCCTATGCGGACTATGAGTAAGAACGCCCCTACCAAGAGCGAGGGGGCGTTTGGCGTATCCCGCTAGAAGGCCGGATCGTTCGCGGGGTCGTCGGCGAGCGGGGTTACAGCCTCATGGATGCCGCATTCGGTCTTGTCCCAGCCGCGCCAGCGGCCCGCGCGCGGGTCCTCGCCGGGCTTGACTTTCGACGTGCACGGCGAGCAGCCAATAGAGGGATAGCCTTGCGCCTCGAGCGGATGACGCGGAAGGTTGTGTGCCTCGAAATAGGCATCGAGATCCTCGCGCGTCCAGTTCGCGAGCGGGTTGAATTTGAGCCGTCCACTGCTCCCGTCGAGCTCGAAGCGGGGCAGGCCCTGGCGGGTAGACGACTGAAATCCTTTGCGGCCGGTGATGGAGGCGTCGTAAGCTGTCAGCGCCTCTTCGAGCGGCTTGACCTTGCGTATGTCGCAGCAGCCGTCGGGGTCGTAGGACCAGCGCAGTTCGGTCGCGTCCTTCTTCGCGAGCTCTTCTGCATCGGGGGTCAGGTTGACGACGTTGAGACCGAGGCGCGCCGCCAGCTCATCGCGATAAGCGAGCGTTTCGGGGAAATGTTTGCCGGTGTCGAGNAACANGACCGGGATATCGGGCGCGATCCGCGTNACCAGATGGAGCAGCACCGCGCTTTCGGCCCCAAAGCTCGAGACGATCGCNGTATCGCCGATCAGCCCCGCTCCAAGCACGCTTGCCACCGTTTCCGCTGCGTCCTGACCCCGGAAGAGATTGTTGAGGCGGATGACGTCGGCTTGGGTGAAGCGCGGCGCCACGTCTATCCGGTCGCGATGTCGTTTGTCCCCCTTGTCGCCGCGCGCAGCGGGCGCCGCCGAGGCATCTGCCGGTCGGGGGTGACCATGAGCAGCCTCGACTTCGCTCGATGCGAACGGAATTTTGGAGGTGTCAGCCATGCCGGAGCTTCCAGATCGGCACAGCGCCGTCGGCGGCGTGCTGATAGACGTGCGGATAACGGCTGAGCGCNGCGTCGACATCGGCGCGGTTCAGCCCCGCCTGCGGGGCAAAGCTGTCNAAACCGCAGCGGCGCATGAAGAAGACGAGGTCGACGAGCACGTCGCCCTCGGCACGGATTTCGCCCTCATAGCCCGCCTCGCGCAAAATGCGTGCCGAGGTAAAGCAGCGGCCATCGCGGAACCGCGGGATGCCGATCTCAACCAGTTTCACCCTCGAAAGATGGGGAATCAGGCGGCGCGGATCGTCGCCCGCCTCGATCCGCACCGCGCTTGCGCTATCCTGCTCGAGGAAAGCATCGAGCGAGACCGCGGGTTCTTCGATCGGGTCGTCGTTTCGGAAACGCAGAGCCTCAGCCATAAATAGCCTCCTTGAAGGCGTCGAAGCCGACGCGACGATAGGTGTCGAGGAAACGTTCGCCCTCGGTGCGATGGCTGCGGTAGCATTCGATCGCGCGCTCGACCGCATCGACCACACCGTCCTCGTCGAAGCCGGGTCCGGTGATCTTGGCCTGCGTTGTATCCTCGGCGCCCGACCCGCCGAGCAGCAGCTGGTAATTCTCGGTGCCTTTGCGATCGACGCCGAGAATGCCGATGTGCCCCGCATGGTGGTGACCGCAGGCGTTGATGCAGCCCGAGATCTTGATCTTGAGCTCGCCGAGGTCACGCTGGCGGTCGAGGTCGGCGAACCGCTGCTGGATCTTCTGCGCGACCGGAATCGATCGTGCGTTGGCAAGGGTGCAATAATCGAGCCCGGGGCAGGCGATAACGTCGGTCACAAGGTCGAGGTTCGCGTCCGCGAGCCTTGCATNGCGCAGCGCTTCCCAAACCGCNTAAAGATCANCCTTGCGGACGTGCGGCAGGACAAGATTTTGCGCATGCGTCGCGCGGACATCGTCAAAACTGTANCGCTCGGCGAGGTCGGCGACGACCTCCATCTGTTCGGCGGTGATGTCGCCGCCGATGCCCCCGATCGGCTTCAGGCTGATATTCGCGATCGCATATCCCGGCGCCTTGTGCGCGATCACCTGCTGATCGACCCAGATCGCAAAATCGGGGTCGGTNCGGTCGATCTCATCAGCTAAGCCGGNTTCAAACGGCGGCGGCGCGAAATGGGCCGCGATCCGGTCATATTCGGCCTGCGGAAAGTCGGTGCCGAGGGTCAGGAAATGCTGGAACTCTTCCTCGACCTGGCGGCGGAACTCCTCCTCACCGAGATCATGGACNAGGATCTTCATCCGCTGCTTGTGGATATTGTCACGGCGCGCGTGATGGTTCCAGACGCGCAGGATCGCCTGGATATAGGAGAAAATCTGCGACGCGGGGCAGAAATCACGAATCTTGTAGGCGATGAAGG
>Ga0065721_10052290_pt1 | contig 12245 bp, 16 predicted proteins | sample Mesricmetagenome_FD_59108 | JGI IMG/M metagenome (GOLD analysis project Ga0065721, IMG submission 59108) | Mesophilic microbial community from rice straw/compost enrichment Sample: eDNA_1 v2 (version 2) | ecosystem: Engineered > Solid waste > Grass > Composting > Bioreactor | place: USA: Davis... | reverse complement strand
GCCTCGCCCTCCGGTCTAAATCACCAACGAGGCTCGGGAAAGGGTTTGTTGTGATCGCTTGTCTTGGAGGCAGATCGAACGGTTGAAATGACCTGGACTCGCCGCATCCGGAGGTTCGGGTCCTCTGTTACCATCATCTTCTCCTAAAGACTGCTCAATCGTTGCAATTCTCGACCTGCTTCCGCTCTTCCTCGCGCCCATGTAGAGCAATTGCGACCCGACAGTCAAATTTTCAAGCGCAACCGCGCCGAATCCTCGGTGAACCAGGGTTAGCCTCGTTTCTCGAGCGGTATCATTTCCTGTTAGCAGTCTCAATCTCTTGGGGACACACGTCCTGCGGCGTCCAACAGTGATACTACTGAGAGGTACTGTGGCAAAGCATGGTCCGGATTCTCAGCAAAGTCACTACCAGTTCAAGATCAGTTTATGAATAGTTGGTGGTGACACCCCTCGACTAACGCTCCAGGGGCCACCTGGTGCAGTTGAATATTACACCATGCATTCCTCCGAAGGTGACTTTTGCGGGTCTTAGCCTCTCCAACAGTCCCTGTTCCGGAGCCAACTCTGATCACCTGGTGAGGCCTGTGGTTCCACTTTCTCGAGTTGGATTGTTTTAACCTTCATCCAGGCATGGTCAGGTTCGAGAACATCAGCATGTCTACCATTCCCCAAGGCCCAGAAGAGGCGGAGACTTGAGACTTGCTTGAAACGTAAAAGCTTCTCTATGGGGTGTGCCGATCAGAGACCCTTCCCGTAGTGTCCCGAGTTCGGCCTGATGTTCATGTGAGGGAGCTATTGCAGGGTATGGAAGGTATATAAAGGGTCTAATTCCAAGCTGAATCCCTCAGTCGTGTGCCCCGTCTTAAACACCTTCCCTGTCTCCCTCTAACATGCTCTCGATGCGCCCATCAACTCCTGGGACCCAGGACAATCTCTTCTATCGACCCAAACCTACTTCTCAGGAGGTGCGACAAATTCCCCGGATCTTAAGTATGATGTGTGGAGGATGTTAACGCATGCTCTGCTGCCCCACATAGACCCCTGACCAGTCTCTTCGGGAGTCTATTGACGCATTCACGAAGTACGCTGCATGACACGCGCTGCCAGCTGTCGTTCATCAACTGACAACCTTCATTTCCAGAGCGATCAAGCGTTCGCGAATATCTGGAACAAAGCTCCTCTGCACTATTCCTACCTGCTGCTCCTCGGACAACTGTCGTGCGTCTCTGTCTTTCAACGAAGTAGCAGGATCGCTGACAACAGCGTCTCGTTAGCAGAATTCGACCTGGCCGACCTCCAAGCGCAGCGGGCGCGGATGCTGGTGCTCATCCACGGACTCATCAAGGATCTGCAGAGCGCTGGGGTGCGGCTCGTTCACTCTTCACACCATGATGCGGTGGCGTTAACAGTCACTCCTTTTGCAGATTGACGCCAAATACTCGCTCGCACCCGGCAACTCGTCCCGCTGCATTGTCTGTGCCCTGCCCCCAGATGCCCACCTCAATCAGGTCGTCATCTCTCAAGTAGAGATGGTCAACTCCCACAAAACGTACGTCCAACCTATGCCATCCTGCAGGATAACACTGATCATGGACATAGTGGCTGTTCCGTGGTCGAGTGCTCGACCGGACCTTGCCTATTGGTCAACTGACCTCTGATACCCCCACCTCGACTAGATTTAATCACACGGACATGGCTTTTTGGATCCCTCTCTGTACTACAACTACTTATTGCTTTCGCCTTTCACTGTACCACACCACGTTATAATGGCACGACGTTATGATCTCGGAAAGGGCGAGCGTGAATCCACAAGCGCTCGTCCTCGGACTCTGTGCTCAATCCGGTGGCGCACTGAGTAATGTCTTCCGAGAACATCGTAGAGGCTTACTCAGGGGAGCGACTCGGCCATCTGAAGAATATGTTCTGGACGGTAGTTCGTTGTCCCTGGGTCGGGTAGCGGTCGGGGATTCGCGTGGTGGATGGTGTAGCGAAGGACGGCGAATTTTAGGGGATAAATTTGTGGGCTGTGATTGGTGCAGGAGTGTTGTGGATTAACACATGCTCTCTAATGGCGTGACGCGTGACGGGCTTGTTGATCTCCTCAAATTTCGTGTCAAGCAAGAGCGAGCGCTCTCTGTCGTCCTCGGTCCCTGCTCTCTACCGTCATGGCTAACCTCGCTGACCTGATTCTCGCCGCGGTGCCCTACCGCCTTCCTCTCCACCTCCAGACCTACGTCCCCGGCGTCACTCCCCTCTCCACCGATGAGACCGTCGTCGCCGCCCTCGTTGGCTACCTCGTTGTCATTTTCGGCATCCAGGCGCTCATGAAGAATCAGTCAGCCTACAAGCTCACCACCCTCTTTCAAGTTCACAACATCTTCCTGACCATTGGAAGCGGTCTTCTTCTTGTTCTTATGCTCGAGGAGATTCTCCCCGTCGTCTGGTACAAAGGTTTCCATGCCGCTATCTGTCACGAAAGCTCGTGGTCTCCGGTGCGCCTTTTTCACTCTCCGTACCGTCCCCTGCTTCTAAGCCGTCTATGTAGAGGATGGAGTTCTACTACATGATCAACTACTACTTCAAATACATCGAGCTCATCGACACCGTCTTCCTCGCTCTCAAGAAGAAGCCCCTCCGTAAGTCGTCATGACATGTCATTCGCTGGCGCCTTTCTGACATCGTGCCAGAATTCCTCCACGTCTTCCATCATTCGGCGACCGCTCTCCTTTGCTACACGCAGCTGAACGGAAGGACTACCATCGTACGTCGCGTCGTTTGTCCAGTTCATGTTCAACCTGCTGACATGCGTCCACAGTCATGGGCCGTCATCGTCCAAAACTTGCTCGTTCATGTTATCATGTGTAGGTTGCTTCTGCAATCGCTTTCGAACGCCACTCAGTTTCCTGTAGACTACTACTACTACGCCACTGCCGGTGGACGCCGATTCTGGGTAAGCTTAAGCTCCTTCTGACGAGTGACGCTGCTCACCATGTTGTGAACAGTGGAAGAAGTACCTCACTACCATGCAAATCACTCAATTCGTGTTTGACATCTGCTTGGTTTACTTCGGAAGTGCGTTCTGCCTAAATTTGTTGACCACAGGAATGACAATGCTAACAACCCGTCCCAGCCTACGAGCACTTCGCCTCGACTGCCTACCCCCACATCCTCCCCTTCATTGGTGGCTGCGCCGGCTCCCCCAAGTCTGCCCTCTTCGGCTGCGCCCTCTTGACCAGCTACCTCTTCCTCTTCATCGACTTCTACTTCCGCACGTACAAGAAGGCTGCCCCCAAGCCTTCCGCTAACGGCCAGGCCAATGGGTAAGTAGATCGGTGTTCTTGACTCTTCATCTTTCTGACGGGTTTCAACAGGCGCAAGACACAGTAGACGACTCGCAAAACCCCCACCCCGTCATCTAATCCGTTAACTTAGTAATGAGCTACACGGGCCATATACCTCGACTCTCGAGCCTGGTACTAATCTGACTTAGCTGTCAATCGTACGCGCCCGTACGCCTTGCAACGACTTGTAACGAGACGTCAGGACCGCTATATGGGGACTACCACAGCTTAATAATGGAAAAAATCTAACATTATTCAACGGACTGACATGGACTTTGAGAGTGAGCTCAACACGTATGTAGTGCCTCTTGATTTCTCCGACCCTCCGACATGGCCCCCGGCCGGTGGATATTTCATCTAGCCACACGAGGTCTTGTGGGAGCGGCCGGGGGACGCGAGCACCTCGTCGACGGTTCCCAACAATGCCGAGATTTCCACACGGACGTTGTGTCGAATGAGGGCATCGCCACTCAGTGAAGAGAAGAGGTTACGAGAGGTTACGAGCCCCTGACACGCGGGACCGCTTGCTGCTTCTCCAGGTCCACCTTCGCGTTTAATCTCCATTCAGCGACCGCAACCGCTCCAAATTGCGGTCTGGAGTTGATAAATGAGTCTTTCAACTCCTTGCTTCTGCACATTCACCATTGACCCCTTCAAACGGCTCTGAGCCTCGGATTCCTTCCCCATCATCTTCGTCCCTGGCCGCCCAAGGATGTCGTCGAGGATCGACAACGAAGAGGATGCTCTGGCTTCTAACAAGCGAGATCTGCCCGGCCGGGAGTTTCTTGTGTCGGTTGAACTGTATGTTTCAGCCGTCGCAGGAGCTAACCTGCCCAAGGTGTGTCTTTGCCCGTGGTCTTAGCGTGTCTTGGACTCACCAATATCACCACCTTCCTCAGCCACCCTCAGGCGCTCGTAGGAAAATCGAGAAAGCAGGTACTCAATTGGTCATGGAAGACACCAAGGGCAAGGGTCCGTCTTTCATTCCTCAACCCTATGTACTTGGCTCACCCATCTACAGACAAGGTTCCCCTCGGATTATCAAAGAGTTTAGCAGGGGCTGGTCAGTGGAGGACTGCGACGTGCAAACTCTCGGAGGATGGGGATCGGTGCTTCCTCAACATCTACGTGGATGTGCGTCCCCACCAGTTCGACATGTGGAATGGAGCGTTGCCTAACAGCAGATTACAGGAGGCCATACTTTACCAAACGGTGTATCTCCACCTCCTCAACCAAACAGACATTCGCCAAACAGATCCGTCCCTCTTCTTTCGCAAGGACTGCATTGGGCTACATTGCATCGCGTGAGCTGAGACCCACGGACCCGTCAAGAACGTTGATCTAATTCCTCTGCATTACCTTCTAGCGGCCAACGATGGACGTCGTCAACCGTCATAGAACCGATATATCTACAATTTCCAGATAACGACACCTGCATGATATGGCTCGCCCTCCTCCGGTCCTACGCAATCCCAGAAATTTATGGGCGCTGGTTCCAGCCTGAAGATGGAGGCTCCTATAGAATGTGGCGGCAAGTCGAGCTCACCGTATCCCAAGCCCGAAACGTCGGGATATCCAGGTCTGACTTCAATAGCGCTGAGGTCGTCGAGAATAATGCAGATGGCGAAGCAGACAACGACATCAGCTGCGAGATCCAACTCAACGAAATGCTCTGCGGGCGGACAACGGTAAAGAAGCGTGGCGCCGCAGCAGCAGTAGATTGGCACGAAAAGTTCACGTTCTCCGACCTCCCTCCCTTTGATCACATGGACATTGTGGTCTGGAAGGAAAAGAAGGTCATGAAGCCAATTGTTGTGGGATCCCTTCGCATACCGCTCGGCAACTTTCGACGAGGAGAGTTGACTGAGGGGTGGTTCCCGATCATGCAAGGGCGCAGTGGACCGACACGGGAAGTCCAGGTCGGGGAGTTACGCCTCAAAATCCGCGTCGATGAGTACGACTGCACACCATTCTTGCTTCGAGATGCCGCTTACCCATAATGACAGGGAAATTATCTTGCCTTACTATGCCTACAAGGACCTCGCGGATGTAAGTATGGAATATCCTTGTGACAACGTTGACGCACTCATACTCTGAATAGACCTTCCATTCACGAAATTTCTTGGATTGGCTCACAGAGTTAGAGACAAAGATGAAACTAAAGGGCATTTCAACCCCAATCATGTCCCTCGCTATCGCGAACAACAGTCTCATTAAACAGATTCAAGACTTTGCAACACGCGAAGTGCTCACAAGCGGCGGCTGTGAGTTCTTCTCAACTTTTTCTGGCGGAGTCTAATATAAGATACAGCTCACCAGACATTGTTCCGAGGAAATACCCCTTTGACGAAGATCATGGAGAATGCCATGTCGTGGTATGGGAGGGCTTTTCTCGACGCGAGTATTGGCAACGTCTTGCGACGGCTTTGTGCAGAGAAAGTCGCGATCGAGGTTGACCCACTTCGAAGCAAAAAAGGCGCCAAAGACGTGGAACGCAATGTGGAACAGCTCGTATACTGGTGTGGCGAGTTTTGGAACCAGATATACTCTGTCCGGAACGAATGCCCGAAGTACGTGTTTCGTCTCTCGGAATCGATGAGGTTGCTGAACCTGAGAATAGCGAGCTTCGCCGACTCTTCCAAACGATCCGCACACTCGTTGAACAGCGCACTCAGCAAGGCAATGCTTCAGTTGAGCACCGTGACCTTCCCAAGCAAAGTGTATCAGCTTTCTGCTTCTTGCGGTTCATCGTTCCTGCGATCCTCCATCCCCATCTTTTTGGATTATACCCAGGTATGTCAATATTGCCTGATGCGAACCGGAGGTTGGCTAACACCGGATTACACAAGGATTGCCACCTGAGCCCGTCCAGAGAAGCCTCACTTTGATTGCCAAAGTGATCCAGAGCCTTGCCAACCTGAACTCAGTATGTCGCCGCTTATCAAAACGTTGTTACGATACTCATGTCACTCCAATAGTCCTCGCAGAAGGAGTCATTCATGGCCGGTGTCAAAGACTTTCTGACAACGAGTCTACCTGCCATGTCAGACTACATTTCTGTGGTTTCTGTGCCCCTTGAAGAGCCACATTCGTTCAGTCCAGCGCAGACTCTCGCGAAGCATAACAGGATCACAATCATGAAGGCGCTCCGTGAACGGGCCAGTGACCTAACTGTCCTAAATAAGGAGGCTATTCCTCTCCTCCCGCACCTCCTCGACATCCCTCGCCACCTTGCTGTTATAACATCCGCCGTGATCAGGAGTTCGAGGGACCCTGCGCTTCAACCTCAAATGGTTACGCTAAAGGGTACACCTCTCGAGGACTTCTGCATGAAGTGCTTTGGGGTGGAGGAGCGAGCCTTGGTCAGAGTGACGAAGCTCGCACAGAGGCTTGCTTTAGACAAGCGAAGACCATCTCTCCCAACGTCCAGTCTTCAAGTTCCCGGTCCCTCATTCTCTAATTCAACCGCTTTCGACCCCTCCCTTCAGTCCCCAAGGTCAGGTACTCCCAAGAAGACCCGAATCACGCGCCCGTCAACTGCCCCGTCGTCTGGGTCACCCACGACTCGGAGGTTCGGATTTGAGAATATGCCGACCAGCCCGCCACCTTCAAGCCGCTATCGTTCAGATGACCCCCACCGGCAATTCAGGCGACCAGCCCACATCAAGGCCCCGTCCACCGACTCGGTTCCCCTACCCACAAACGGACCTCTATCTCCTCGAGAAGGTGCCATGGATGCGCCATACTCTGGTGACCTCCCTGAGGACACGTCCAAGCGAAAGAAGGGGGGTAATTTGTTGAAAAGCATACTCCGTTTGTAATCTGCGTGCCTTTGGCTACCCACTGACTTTGGTGCCCTGCATTTGCTCCACCAATCTTATACCTATATATCTAGTCGCTCGTTCTTTTTCGCGGGTTCTTGGCCTTGTACTTAGCTTTTGTTGTGAGTCATCTCTTCTGCGCTTGTTGTACCTATCTAGTTGTATATACCCTGACCCACGACACGCATGACCTTTCGACTGACTATGAAATATAGACATGCGACAATATTATCTCGAGTTCCCTAACTACGTAAAACGCTTGGTTGCTGCTAGCGGTTTCTGAATCAGCTTCAGCACTTCCCCTGCTACTTCCTCAGACGTGCTACGGCAGGTCAAGCGACAAAGCTAGAACCAGGGCAGATGTTCAGTTTGAGATGAATCTAGTCTTATGACAGCCACTCACCTTCGCTTCCTGGTTCGGTTCCAACCGCAACAAGCACCCCACCTTCCCATCCAGAGACATGTGCAGCACCCCAGCAGCCACGAGATTGTTCGGGTTGGGGTCGATGTCATCAAGAATGTTCAGCCGATTCCCGGACACCACGTCCCTATTCTTCTTAAGATCCAGCTGGCCATTCGCTGCCAACTCGATGGGGAAGATCGCTTGAGCCTCTCGAGGGGGGCCACCGATGAGTTTCCATCGCTCGAAGAAATCGGCTTGGTTGAGTTTGACGTGCTCGAAGAACTTGGTGATGACAATGGGCAGGCGTATCGACACGGTTTGATGCGATCCCGCAAGGAATGAGATAGTCAGAATCGGCGGCTGGGTGAAGACCTTCTTGCACTCGATGTTTAGCAATTGCTGGGATTGGCTGCGAGCGTCGATAGAGTTGGGAGGGATTTTTGCGAATGAGACGCTGAGAGCGTCGGGGTCTGCTACGTGGATGGCCGCGATAAACGATGTGAGAGGTGCAGTGATCTTGTTCCCAAAGTAAATTGCGAGCTGGCCCATGTGGCCTTGATACCGAGACTTGATTCCAACTTGGATCTGGACATCCTCGTACAGCACACCCTCGCTGCCCAAAATCAACTTCTCGAACCACTTGTCTACGTTTGGGCCAACAATGGGTCGAGGAGCGTGCGGAGCTGTTTCTTGGAATGGCGTAGTGGGGGCGACCTCCGTCGGTGAAGTAAGATCCAGACCCGCGAGTGAATCTAGGATGCTTTCGGGATTCGCTGCCCCGTTGCCAGAGGGAGGTGGAGGGGCCTTCTTTGTCGTTGCTTCGCGGTCCAAGTTAGCCTCCTTGCCTCCATGAATCCAAGTCCGCTTGTCTTCAGTATCCCCGAGTTTGCGATTCAACCGGCTCAGCAGCGCACTCACGCGGGGAGGGAATGGTGGCATCTCCTCGCAAACATTTGGTAGGAAGTCGTCGTCATCCGGTCGGCGCGCGAGAGTATAATACTCGCATGCTCGCTGCTGAAGTTCCGCATCGAGCACATGTCGGTATCGATCAAAGATGTTTATGAGTTGGGGCTTGATTTCTGGGAAGACGTTGACCCATTTGATATAGGTGGTTAGAAGTATTGATCGTGTGGCCGCTACGCAGAACTGCGATTTGGAGTGAAGAAGCTGGAACTGCTCGAGCGGACTGTATCCTGGTTCGTTGGCGATTAGGTGCCCGTACTCTCCTAAGATGTAACCTGTATGTAATCGATAGACAATAAGACCGTGTCGTCGCCGCTAGAGGTGATGAAACCGTACCGCCAACTTTCACTAGACTCTCATGGGTAGAAGGTGCCTTGAGATGCTCGAACGCCACCTTCGCCGCATACTCCTGAAGGTCCTCGGTATTGGTGACGATTTGAACGACCCGATACCATACCTCGTCTCCAACATGATCCCCGGCCGCGCTGATGAGCTGCAGAATGGTATCGACGTACCATTTGTACGAAGTTGCATACTTCTCCGTCAAAATGGCAACCTTCAGCACCATCTCTTCACGGAGAGCGTAGTCCGCGACCTTGAGGTAGCGAATCAACTCCCCAACAATGACTTCGGCGTTGTCAGAGTCGCACATGCTGTACAGTAGGTCGAGCGCTCGCCGCCTGACGGAGATATCCTTGTCGCGCAAGGACATGATGATTGTGGCCTGGTGCTTCTTGATGGGTTCCAGTGACTCTGCCCTCGCTGCGAGGTGGGCCATTGTATCCAAACCGAGGTATCGAACATTCGTTTCCTTCGATGAAATGAATCGGGCGAGAAGGACAGCTGCCGTTCCAACCAACGGTGAGTTCGTGTCGATGTGGATGGCAAGACTGATGGCTTCGAATAGCACGGCGTGTTGAGCGTTGTTGTGCTGAACATTGCGGGAAGGTTCGGCACAGTTGTTCATAATCGTTTGAAGCACCTGATATAATGCTGAGCGAACTGCTGCATCCTCTGTCATAACTTGAGTTAGTATGCAAGGGTAAAGCTCTGACGTTTAAGTGTACCTGACGGAGGATAATATTGCAGAAGCCGAAGGAGCTTAACTTGAAGCCAGGGGGAAGGAACCCTATAGTATGCATACGTGGCCGCGAATTCATGGCCAATGACCAGCTATACCCCTTAGCAATCACAGGGTTGATGATAGTCAACAGGAAGTACCTTGTGCAACCGGTCAACGGCTTTTGTATAGCTAACAGCATAGGCCTCTCGGTGATCTTGTGCCAAGGCCATTACCAGACTTGTTACGCAAATGACGACTCCCTGAATGTTCAAGAGTGATTAGAACGCAGTGAGCAAAATTCCAGGAATGCACTCACTAGATCATGATCGTCCATTATCGATACAATTCGAAGGGCCCATTCCGCTGCTGGGATAACTTCTGGGTGCTTCCGATAAAGTCGCAGAAGGGTAAGTGCTGCCTTCTTCTTCACAAAGGTCTGCGAAGTTCTGCTTGTAAGTGAGCTCACGGCGTATTCACAGAGGAAAGCTGGCGTACGGGGAAATCAATAAGCGATGGACATCTTCTGCCAACGCCTCCGCCATCTCGGCACCTCCGACATTGGCAATGGCATGTAATGCCAGGCAATTGTCCACCTCAATGCTAGACTCCAGGTCCTTCCTGATGGAGTTGACAACGAGACGTAGGAAGTCCGAGTTCTCGTGCATTAGCAGCGTAACGGCGAGGTACCCCTGAGAGTCCACGCGTTAATATGTTTTTCGAACGCTCTTCACGAAGACTGACACGCACTATCTGCTTTTCGCTGTACTTAGGACTCGAAATGAGGCTCACGGCCTCCATGTGTCCGACGTCTGCCTTGTAACCGAGGATGTACGTAAAGATAATTTTGGCAACATATCTGCAGACGCAGTCAGATAGCATTGATAACATTGGCAAACGGAACACCCACTTCTTCTTCTGATATCCGTCAAGGTTTCCATCTGTCAGAACAGCCATTTGCCTATTGTATCTCGACCCCAACCCATCAGACCACGCACCTTTGAACTTCTTGCGGATATTGGCCATCTCTTTGTTTATCCGCTTCTCTTCCAGCTCTCTCACTCTGGCACCACGAATGTCCGCAATAAACTAGAATAATGAGGTGAGCTTTGTGGGCATCCAAGGGAACACGGCCTCCAACGTACCTGCGTCAACCCGCGCATGTTGGACGCCATCTTGGCAATCTCGAGAAGGGATTGAACTGGTTGTAAATGTGCTTTCGTGTGTGTATAGCACTGTGGATCGGTCAGGAGCAAAGCTCCTATGTGAGTTGTGTCGCTCGGTGTGCTGAAGGTATCAGAGTTAGTAACGCGGTGTGTGTGGGGTGATTGATGGCATCTTCTGTGTATTCGTGGGAACATCATCCCCAAATAGGGTTATCTCAGCGACTCAGCGAAAGCTTTGCTTTGAGCTCTCCCTCAAGTTTGTGTATCCTCACTGGGCTACGCAGGTATGAGAGGCCCCAAAACAAGCATCATAGCCATTTATCTATTCATCCGGGAATGCGTCACCATGCACCACGTCCTCCCTGGGTTCTGTCGCCACTTGCAAGCCACCTTTCTCTCACGGGCGCTTATTTATCAAAGATCCTCAGCTAGGCAATTGCAGCGATGACGATGACGTCGTGTTACAGCGGAAGTATCTGTTGTCGGTACAAATCAAGGGATAGTTGGTAATAGTAGTATTCTGTAGCAAGTCCATGATTATGCGATGGTGTTGAATGAGTCAGGGTGGAACCAAGGGCACGCTCTGAAAGCCAGCGATCGGGGGGGGGAGGGGTTAAATGCAAAGACCAGCTAAGATGACCCCAGATCGGCATGCCGTAGTTGATGCCTGCCCAATCAAACTAGAGAGTAGAGGCTGTAGGCCATTAATGATTGCGTCCGTGATATTCTCTATGGCATTCAAGACATCATCCAGGATGCACTTGATTTCATAGACAACTAGTGAAAGGGTGCGTGATCAGAACGTATGTTAGGATGAGAAAGTATCACTCACTCGGGCCAAGGAGAGGTCCAAGGATTGGTAGGTTATAAACAAGTACATCCACGGCATTGAAGGTCTCCTTATGGAAGTTGACCAGGTTCTTGAGCAACGTCTCGATATCGTTTGTCCTGTCGTAGTTCTTGAGGCCCTTGTCCGAACCAAGCTGGTCGAGAATGGTCTTAATTCCGAGGATACTTGTGTCAAATGCAGTGAGTTCGGCAACAGCATTTTGCTGAAAGTCTAGATCGTCCTTCCGGATTGTCGCAGACTGAGCCGCATATCGCCCTGAGATGGAAGCGTGATTAACAAAGGCCTTCCAGAAGTAGAAGCAAATAGCATACGCAGGTTACTAGAAGACTCCCTTGCGGCAGCGTAGTGGCCATACAGCTTGGCGAATTTGTCCGCATACTGGCGTGGTGATAGGCTGGACGATTCTCCGTAGACGTCACTATGAGAGTGGCCAGAGGAATGGCCGTGGGCACTGTCTGAAGATGGGAAAAGGTCTCGGGTTAGGTTGAAGGATGTGTAGTTATGGGCGAGCCATCGATTGGTAAAGTCAGGGGCCACCAAAGCGAGAGGCATCGGAATTGGCAAAGGCGTGGCGTCGACGTGCACTCGAACCCCAAAAAGATAACAAAGAGCGACAGCGAGAAGCAGTCCAGATAGGCGTG
>Ga0065721_10005842_pt1 | contig 12245 bp, 9 predicted proteins | sample Mesricmetagenome_FD_59108 | JGI IMG/M metagenome (GOLD analysis project Ga0065721, IMG submission 59108) | Mesophilic microbial community from rice straw/compost enrichment Sample: eDNA_1 v2 (version 2) | ecosystem: Engineered > Solid waste > Grass > Composting > Bioreactor | place: USA: Davis... | reverse complement strand
CAGCTTCTGGATCATTCCCTCGCTCCAGTCGCTGCATATTCTGGGCATCGCCGCTCTGTTCGGTTCCTCCACGCTGATCAACCTGCGCGTCCTCGGCCTTTATGCTGGGGACGCATCGCCGGCCCGCATGGTCGCGCGGTTCGGTCCGTGGATTTTCTGGGGCTTCATCGGCCTGCTTGTCACCGGACTGCTGCTGGTGATCGCCGAGCCCGCGCGCGAGCTGGTCAATCCGGTCTTCTGGTTCAAGATGATCCTCATCGTGATCGCCCTGCTCCTCAGCACCGCACTGAATCGCCGCATCCTGGCAATGCCGCCGCAAGGCAGAACAGCCGCCGCCACCCGCATGCACGCCATTATGTTGCTGCTGCTCTGGTGCCTGATCATCTTCGCCGGTCGCTGGATCGGCTACGCGCCGATCTGAGGGGAAGGACATATGGACCTGACGCAGCTCTGGATGGATCTCGAATATTCCGCGCTTGGCGACTACATCGCGACCTCCAACTGGACCTTCCCGATTATCGAGAGCATCCATGTCATCGCCCTGGTGCTGGTTGTCGGCACCATCGCCGTCATGGACCTGCGCCTGCTCGGCTGGGCCTCCCGCGAGCGCCCCATCACGCTCATGTCGCGGGAAACACTCAAGCTCACCTGGGGCGCCTTCGCAGTCGCTTTGGTCACGGGCCTGCTGATGTTCGTGAGCAAGGCCTCCACTTATGCCGTCAATCCCTACTTCCAATGGAAGCTGGTGTTGATCGCGCTCGCCGGCGCCAACATGGCGTGGTTTCACTTCTCGACATGGAAGACGGTTACCGTCTGGGATCGCGCGGACACCATCCCCATGCGCGTCAAGCTGGCAGGCGGCCTGTCGCTGATCTTCTGGATCGGCGTGGTCTTCCTCGGCCGGATCATCGGCTTCACGCTGGATTTCTACCTGCCCTACTGAGCGCGGGTCGCCCGTCTCTATTGCGCGCTACCCTCCCCCAGGGGGGCGCAACGAGACGGACTAGTGAAACGTCAGGACGAACCCGCCACCTCGGCGACGACCGGCGGGTCAACCCGGTTCGCGCGGGTCCTTCTCGCCCAGCTCGGGATAGAACAGAGACCGATTGTGGCGGGATTCGTTGAACACCGCGCGCTTGGAAAACAGCCATTTGCCGTCCTCCTTCACATAATTCTCGATCACATGGCCAAAGTAGAGAACCTGCACGTCCGTCTGCGGCGTGCTGTTGGTCAGCGCGAACCAATACACACGGCCGGTCGCTGTCTTGCCGTCGGGGTTGACCGTGATGTCATGGTTCAGCACGTAGTGGCGCGTGCGCGGTTGCGAGTTGGCGTCCGGCGCAATCGTGGCCCTTTTGGCGATCTGGCCACGCCATTCCTCGATGGCCTGGCGGATCGCTTCGCGGCCATGTTCGACCCCGCCGATCCAGTCCAGCACGCCGTCGCTGGCGAAACTCTCGGCATAGGTTTCGGCATCGCGCGCGTCGGACGCGATCATGAGCCGGTTCGACAGGTTGACGATCTCAGCGCGCGCGACGGCATAGTCTTCGGCCGATAGGCCCTGAGCGCCCGCATTACTGCTCATGGCGAGCACCATTGCCGCGCCGATTAGCGGCAGCTTCAACCGTCTTGGCGTCCAACCCATGTTTCCCTCCTCGTTCCGTTATCGTGAATTTCTTCGGATTCTGCTCAGGCATCGATGCCTCCTGCCTTCGGAAAGGGCGCCAGCTCGTCCGGCGTGACCCAGATACCGTGGACTTGCGGCCCGGCACGGAAGGGCAGGATCACGCGGGCAATGTCGCCCTCCTCGAGCCGCTGGGCATCGGCGATGATCAGTTCGGAGCGCATCTCGGCATAGTTGGACGCTACACCGATCAGATAGCCATCACCTTCCGGCGCATCAGCGCTACGCGGAATCAAGCAGCATTCCTGCAGGCTGTGCGTATCGCCAGGAAAATAGCGGTCGATCTTGTTGGCGTGGAGGTCGAAACGCGCATAGCTGTTGGTCACCCGCCCACGCAGATTGCCGGCCCGCGCTTCGTCGAAGGGCCGGGTGGGATCGGAAAAGCCAGTGAAGGCATAACGAATCTCCTGCGTCAGATAGCGCGGATCGATCCGCCCGAGATCGCCGATCGGCAGCGGAAACAGGATCTCTTCTTCCCAGCTATCCTTCTTGGAATTCAGGTCGAAAGTATAGCGGCGGACATAGCCCTTCGCCTTCGACGGGTCCCATGGCGACCCATCGACATTCGGAAAGAAGGGAAAGAAATTGGAGTCGTAGAACGGCGCGTAAAGCACCACCTTGCTGCCGATCGTCTGCGCATTGAACGTATGCATCATGCACCGCTCCGGCCCCTTGAACCAGCGGATGTCCTTGCCGTCGCCATCGCGCGGCATGATGCCGATGTAGCTCTCCTTGCTGCCGTCCCAGCCCCAGTGGATCTTGCCCTCGCGCAAGCGCTCCATGCTGGTCACATAGCCGCCGAAAGGAAAGAGGATATGCTTCTCCGTCAATGCAATGTCGTGCATCACGGAGACATAAGGCACCTCGAACCGCGTCTCGCGCATGACCCGCCCAGCCTTGTCCATCGCGTAGACAAAGACGTCCTTCGAGGCCGGCCCTGTCGCCTCATAGCCATAGGCGATCATCTCACCGGTGAACGGATCGATCTTGGGATGCGCAGTGAAGGTTTGGCTCTTGTACTTGCCATCGAAATCCCACGCGCCGATTGTGTCCAGCGTCTCGGGATCGATCTGCTGGGGCAGCGAATCCTCCTTGAGCGTGAACAGCTTGCCACCATGGACGAGCGGCGTGGTGTTGGAGACTGTGCCGTCTATGCCCTGCACGCTCGGATCGTCGGTGAACCGATTGCGGTAATAGCCAAAGAGCTGCCGTCCCGCTTTAAGATTGGCCCGAAAACGGGGCGTGCGGACGAACTTGCCTTTGTAGGATACGCGCCCGTCCTTGAACCGGAACGTGCTGACATAGCCATCGGTATGCAGCATCGCATCGTCGGGTTTGCTCGGCGGATAATACCATTCGCCGCCCAGGCGAACGAACGTGCCGACGAGATCGGCAGGCAGGCTGCCCTGCACTTCGCATTCCAGAATTTCGGCATCGTAGCGCTGCGGCGAAAAGAAACCGCGCCTTGCCGGATCAGAAGAAAAATCGACCACTTGGACCTCCGGTCAAAGGCGGCGGCGTGAGCCGGCCAGCCAGTTCAGATATAACAATCGATACGACGCAGCATTTCATCGGACAGGGCGCCCTGCTCCCGCGCGGCCCTGCACCCATGCGGCGGGTGCCAGGGCACGGCCCGGCCTGTTCCATCCAGCCAGGGCTCGTCGCGGTAAAAAGAGAGCACCCCGCCTTCTGCGTGAGGCATGGCAGCGCCTATCGCCCCCTCTGCGCCACCCAGGGTAATCAGCAGAACGCCGCTGCAAGCGCCCAGGAGCATCTGCCGGCGCGTGGCCTCAAGGCCGCAATCGCAGTTTCGCTGGACACTGCTCTGCCCATTGCTCCGCTCCCACGACACGCCCGCAATTCTCCTGCAACCTTGCCGCAACCATAGGCGCGCCTTGGGCACCGCTCTTTACTGGCGACGCATTGCGCTTTGCATTGCCGGGAACAGAATGATCAGCCGAAGCGACGCAATATGTCGCAAAGCGCTGCAATGCGCTCTGCGCCGATCTGCTCGTCGAAATGCGCTTCATAAGCGGCGTGACGACGCCTCAATTCCTTCAGGAAAGCAACGCCTGCATCTGTCAGGTAAAGCAGCCGCACACGCCGGTCGGCATCGCTCACGCGTCGCACGGCCAGCTTGCGCGCGACCAGATCGTCGAGCGTGCGCGTCATGTTGTTGGAGGTGATGCCCATGATCTCGGACAGATCGCCTGGCGCGCAGCCCGGATTGCTTTGGATCAGCATCAGCACCGCGTAGGCACTGGGCGTCATGTCAGTCCCTGCGAAGAACGCGTTGAAGGCTTTCAGCGCATCCCGCCACGCGGCATGGAGCAAGAAGCCGAAGGTGTGCTCCAGCCCGGCAAGATCGAAGCCCTTCTCTTTCAGTTGCTCGACGCGCTCCACTCAGGCCTCCAATCTCGTGTCGCCGCTTCTTGGCTCTCGCGATCCGCGCTGTCGACAACCAAAGGCCGCGCGGGGCGCAATGCGCCTCACCTGTTCACCGGCAGACGAGCAAGAGTTCTCTCCGGGCAAATAGGCCGCGCGACCGACTGTCTACAATGGCGCGAACGAGAGGATTTCTTCATGCCCCCTCATGACGCACCAAGCAGAAGGACGGCGCTGAAAATCGTTCTCGCTGCCGCCGCCACGTCCCTCCACCTGCCCAAGGCCTTTGCGATGACTTCTGCCGAACCGATAGCCGAGACTCAGCTGGGACGCGTCCGCGGCCGCCTCGACGGCGATGTGATGTCGTTTCGTGGCATCCGCTATGCCCGCGCTGGTCGCTTCCTCCCGCCTGAGGCCCCGCAGCCCTGGACCGGGGTAGCCGATGCCACCGCCTTCGGCGCCAGCGCGCCGCAGTCGAACCCCAATCCGCCGCCCGGCCCGCCCTATGTCATCCTGGCGCAACTGCCGCGAACGGCCAATGCGCCGCCACCCCCACCCCCTTTACCGGAATCGGAGGACTGTCTTTTCCTGAATGTGTGGACGGCCGGATTGCGCGATGGCCGCAAGCGCCCGGTCATGGTGTCGCTGCATGGCGGCTTCTTCTACGGCGGCTCAGGCTCCGCTGTGGACGGCAGCAAGCTCGCTGCACGCGGCGATGTCGTGTTCGTCAGCGTCAACCACCGCCTCAACGCTTTTGGCTACACGCATCTCGCCGGATTGGATGACAGCGGCGAATTCGCCCATTCCGGCAACGCGGGGATGCAGGACATCATCTTCGCGCTGCAGTGGATCCGCGACAACATCGAGAGTTTCGGCGGCGATCCTGCGCGCGTGATGGTGTTCGGCACCTCGGGCGGGGGCATGAAGACGACCTTCCTGATGAGCAGCCCGCAGGCCAGCGGCCTCATCCATCGCGCAGGCGTTCAGAGCGGCCCCGCCCTGCGCTTCATGGAGCGTGACGACGCCGCAGTGGCGACGGATCGCCTTCTGCATGCACTCGGCATCCCGCAAAACGACTGGCAGAAACTGCGGACGCTGCCCGTCCAAACGCTTCTCGCTGGCTATCATGCCGTCGCGGAAGAGATGAAGCCGCGGAACTTCACCCACCTTCCCTGCTTTGCACCGGTCATCGATGATGTGCTGCTTCCGCACCATCCATTCTCCCCGGCGGCCGCACCGCTCACGAAGGCGGTCCCGATGCTCATCGGCTGCAATGGGCAGGAAATGAGCTTCTTCTGGGGGAACGATCCCGGCGCCTTCACGCTCGATGATCAGGGGTTACGCACGCGCTCCGCCACGTTCCTCGGCGAACGTACGGATGCGGTGCTGGCGACTTATCGGCAGGTCTATCCCGATTCGACGCCCAGCCGCCTCTTCCTCCAGCTCTTCAGCGACTATTCAATCCAGGCGCCTGTCATTGCACAGGCCGAGCGGAAGGAAGGCGCGCCCGCCTGGCTGTATCGCCTCGATTATCAAAGCCCCGCCCTTGGCGGGAAGCTGGGCGCTCTCCACACGCTGGAAACGCCGTTCATTCTCAACAATCCACAGGGATCGCGCGCGCTGCTCGGTGACGGCGATGCGCCCGCAACGCTGGCGGCTCGCATGAGCAGCGCCTGGGTGGCGTTCGCCACCAATGGCGATCCCAACGATCAGGCAAGCGAGCTCCCGCACTGGCCGGCCTATGACACGTCGGCCCGGGCCACCATGCTGCTCGACACGACCTGCCGGGTGGAAGCCGATGCGGGACGGCTAGCGCGTGAGACGATGGCGGATCTGGTGGAGGGGTGAGCCGCAACGCCAATGCCAGCCCCGGTCCTAAGGCCGAAGCCGACGGTTGCGCCTTACTTCCCGTTACCGGGCCCCCAAGGCGACGTCGCGTTATATGGCGCGGTGATGAAGGTGGCTTCCACACCGGTAATCATGCCGCCCTGAATCTTGAACATTTCCAGCAGCGCCCAGCTATGCGGCTCGCGGAAGATGGATCGGCGCGGCGTGCCATCGGTCAGCGTATAATCGGCCATGACGCCCTTGTGATCGATGAAGCCGCGGAACAATGAAATGCCCCGTTCCTCATCGACGAGGACCGGAACGCGCCTGACCTTGTTGTTGAAGGCATAGCGACCCAGCCGAAAATCCTTCTCAATATCACCAAAGATCATCCCGTTTTCGTAGCGGATCGCATCGGGCGAGAAGCGGGTGTTGCGGATTTCGCCAGTGTTGTTCTCCAGCGTCTGGAAATAGCCATCGCCCAGGCTCAGCAATTCCTCACGCGTGTTGCGGCGCTCCTGCGGAACGGGCGCGGCACGGTCGACGGCGCGAACGAACGCCTTGGGCTCGGCAAAGGGCGTGGGCGGCGAGCTCAGGTTACGCCGGGTCGAGAGCATATGCTCAACCTCGGTGATCTGCCGGTTCTCGATCTTCAGGCGAACAGCAAGGTAGCCGGGAATTTCGCTCTGCATGATGGCCATGAACGCCGCCGCCTGCCCGGTCTGCGGATCGGATAAGGTGAGGGCCGTGCCGATTTCTTCGGTCACCGTATCCCAGCTCGCATCAGGGAACGCCATTTCCACATTGTTCTCGGTGAACCGCACTTTGTCGGCGAAGGGCGCCGCGGCGGCATCATGCGCCAGGTAAGCAGCCCGATATTGATCCATGATCTGTTCGAGGCACGCCTTGTCGCATCCCGTCTGAGCCGCCGCGCCGCTGCTTGAAATCATCATTACCAAAGCACTCACACTGCCAAATATTCTGCGCATCACGTCCCTCCTGCTTCATCGAAGCAAGACTACCCCTTTCAGGCGGAAAGGCTTGCCGCGTCAGGTGCCTGCGTTTTGTCCGTGGGAGAACCAGCCCCTGCCTTCTCGGCCCGGTAGTCTTTGGGCGCCATGCCGAAGCGTTCGCGGAAAGCTCTGCTGAAATGTGCAGAACTGCTGAAGCCGTGCTGGAATGCAATCTGCGTCAGCGTCGCATGGGACGCGTTGGGCGCTACAAGCACGGCTCGGCAACTGTCCAGGCGGAGCGCCCAGATAAACTCGCTGATTGTCTGGTCGCCGTTGAAAACCTTGTGCACGTAGCGCTTGGAGCACTTCATGGCCTGCGCGATCATGTCCACCGATAGCGCAGGATTGCCAAGGTTACGGCGCACGAAAGCCCGGATGCGGTCCTGCGTCAACTCGCGCATCGGCACCGTTGCATTGCACAGCTGCTGTTGGCGTAACAACATCCTCAGGAAGTCGATCATCGTCTCGCCAAGATCGGCATCGAGCCGCTCATCCGTCTCGGCCATGTCGGCAATGGAGGTCTGGAGGCAGACCCGGAGCATCTGCGCAATCCCGCCTTGTACCGGCAATCCACCGGATAGCCGGCCGATGGCATTGCATTCGCCCGCTGTCAGACGGCTGACAGGGACTTGCAGCGCCACTTTGCGTGAAAACTCGTGATGTGTTGCCACATAGGGGTATCGGCCGTCACTCAACGACCACTGCCCAGCGCGGATGACTTGCTCTCCACCGCGGCTGGAAACCACCGTCGAGCCGCGTTGCTGAAACCAGAGCCGAATGTGCAGATCACCCTCGCCCCGGGCGATCAGGCGTCGCGTCCATGCCGCTCGGTGAGGAGATGTCTCCAGCTGGAAGACCTTGGCATCTCCCAGCGTCCGGCGAATGACGGCACCCCGAAAAACGTGGCCGTCGATCTGCTCGGCCTCCACGCCACCGATCGCCGAAGACCCGCTATTCCAGAATTCCAGCCGTTCGCGATCCGGGAGATCGTCGGTCGATAATTTTCGCGCCGCGCTCAAAACAGCCTCCCCATCTTTCACCGACTTCCGCAGCAATGTGCATCCTGCCGAGGGCGCGCCATCGAGCTTCTCCGGCATTATCTCTTTGGAAGAGATTGTTTCGGTTAGCCCAGGCCAAGTCAAGCGCCTTGACCGTGCGGGGCCTTCGGCAGCGTGGTGCATCATCAAACAAGCGCGGGTGCACAACCGGAGAAGCCACGACGCCGAGCGCTGCCTAATATGACGCGGCAGGTTGTTGACTTTGTAAAGTTTGCAGGAGGGGAAGCGAGGTCTGCCTGAGGCCGTTGGACGCTCATATTTCTCTTCGCATCCTTTGAAATTCCAATTATAGGAATTCGTAAATAGATTAAACAGAGGGGAGACGATGTCATGAGGAAATCACGTTTCGCGCTGTGGTCGTCAGCAATCGCGCTGATCACGTCCGGCAGCGCATTGGCGCAGAATACCACCGCACAGGACAATGTGCCGCAGGCCGGCGGCACGGGCGAGATCATTGTGACTGCCCAGTTTCGCGAGCAGAATCTGCAGGACACGCCGATCGCCATCACGGCTGTCAATGCCGAGATGCTGGAGGCACGCAGCCAGACCGATATCAGCCAGGTCGCCAATCAGGCGCCTTCTGTGTCTTTGAAACCACAGGGCGCGGCCTACGGCCCGTCGCTCGGCGCCAACATTCGCGGCGTCGGCCAGTTTGACTTTAACCCCGCACTTGAACCCGGCGTCGGCTTCTATGTCGATGACGTCTATTATGCGACGCTGACCGGCTCGATCCTCGACCTGCTCGACCTCGACCGCGTCGAGGTGCTGCGCGGCCCGCAGGGCACGCTTGCTGGCCGCAACTCGATCGGCGGTGCAGTGAAGCTCTACTCGCAGAAGCCTGAAGGCACGAACAGCGGCTATGTCACTGCCGCCTATGGCAGCCGCAACCGCATCGACCTGCGCGGCAGTGCCGACTTCAATATCGCTCCAGGCATCGACATGCGTCTGGCCGGCGTGGCCAAGAAGCAGGAAGGCTATATCGATCGCCTCGATTATGGCTGCGTCTATCCCGCTGGCGGCACCGCTACCCTGCCGACAACTGCGCCTCTCAATGGCGGCAGCCTGATGAATCCTGTCGGCGGCATTCCGGCGCGGACAAACCGCGACGACTGCCTGCTCGGCAAGGAAGGCGAGGTCAATTACATGGCGCTGCGCGGCCAACTGCGCTTCCGTCCATCAGAAACGATCGATATCAACATCATCGCAGACTATACGGATGATGATCGTCAGGCGGCTGGTTCGGTCCTGCTTGAGCGCTATTATCCCAATGGCGGTCTCGCGAGCCCGAACTTCCCGCTTGCGCCCAATCCGCCTTACACCACAGGTACGCCGCCTTCGGGCGTGCGTGACATTCAGCCGTTCGCCACCGTTGTGCCCTATGACACCCGCTTTGTGTGCGGCCCGTACTGCAACTATGCGACTTACGATAATCCTGCGGACGGCCCCTATCGCGCCTCGACTGGCAACGGTCGCGTTCGCTTCAAGGGCTGGGGCGTTTCGGGCCAGATCGATTGGGAACTCTCCCCGAATTTCCAGCTGAACTCGATAACGGCCTATCGCGAGTATGAGTCCAACTTCAACAATGACAACGACGTGTCGCCGCTGGCTCACAGCCTTGGCTATGGCCCGCTGACCTTCCGCTTCTTCAGCCAGGAGCTTCGCCTTAACGGACAGGTCAACGACCAGATCGAGTTCACTCTGGGCGGTTATTACAGCGACCAGAAGTCGGTCTACACATCCTTCCAGGATCTGCGCTCATCGTCGCTTCAGTTCCAGCAGAGCGACCCGGTCGATGCAGACAGCAAGGCGCTTTTCGCGCATGTCTCCTGGAATCCGGTTGAGCCGCTGACGGTGACCGGCGGCATCCGCTACACGGAAGAAGCCAAAACCTACACCTACATTCGCCAGCGCCCCTATCTCGACCCGACTTCGACCATGGCGAACGGGGTTCTCCCGCTGAACGGCACGGTGGGCGAATATAGCGGCAACCGCGTCGATTACCGCGCCAACATCCAATACGCGTTCACCCGCGACATCATGGCCTATGCGCAGTTCTCGACGGGCTTCAAGGGCGGCGGCGTCAATCCGCGTCCGTTCTTCGTCCAGCAGGCGCTGTCCTTCGGGCCGGAAACGCTGAACGCCTATGAAGTCGGCTTCAAGACCGATCTGTTCGATCGGCTCCTGCGGTTCAACGTCGCGGCCTTCCTCAGCAAGTACAAGGGCATCCAGCTGTCGCTGGGCAACTGCACGGCAATTACCGGCCCCGGCTTTGGCGCGCCATGCGCACTCCCCGTCAACGCGGGCGATGCCGACATCAAGGGCCTGGAAGTGGAAGTCACGCTCCGTCCGACCGAGGGCATGACCATCGACGGCGCTCTGAGCTACATGGACTTCGAATACAAAAAGTTCGGTAGTTATACCGCAGGCACGACCACCGTGTCGGTTGGTGGTCCTACGAACCTTAGCGGCCCGCAGTTCGGCGATTACGCACCTTACACGCCCGAATGGAAGTGGAGCATCGGCGCCCAGTATCGCATCGATCTCGGCACCGCCGGCTCGCTGACCCCCCGCGTCGATGGCTCGTACCAGAGCAAGGTCTACACAGTAGCCGCGAACCGTGCGACCAACCGCATCGACGCTTATGGGGTCGCCAACGCGCGGTTGACCTGGCGGAATGCGGATGAGGATCTCGACGTCTCACTTGAGGTCACCAACCTGTTCGACGAATATTATCTGCTGACGATCTACGACCAGACTGTGGGCAGCCAGGGCTATTCCAATGCGCAGCCTGGCCGTCCTCGCGAATGGGCCGTGAGCGTGAAGAAGAAGTTCTGATCGCAAGCTGACAAATCAACATGGAAGGGGCCGCAACCAGCACGAGGTTGCCGCCCCTTTTGAATTTCTCGCTCGACGCTCAGCCTGGTTGCAGATTCTGCATGTGTCATACCTGCATCATCATGCCGAAATGACCCGAAGGCCCTTCTAACGACTCATCGCAACTGCTAATGCGCCTCCACCGACGCCCTGAGCTGCCGGCACCAGTAACTGACTGGGGATAAAAGCTATGTTCGCGGAGGCCGACGCTCTCCTGCTGGCGCGTATCCAGTTCGCTTTCACGGTGAGCTTCCACTTCATTTTTCCAGCCTTTTCGATCGGCCTCGCGAGCTACCTCGCCGTGCTGGAAGGGCTGTGGCTCAAGACCAACAAGCAGGTCTACCTNGACCTGTTCCGCTACTGGCTCAAGATCTTCGCGATCACCTTTGCGATGGGCGTCGTGTCGGGCATCGTCATGTCCTATCAGTTCGGCACCAACTGGTCAGTCTTCTCCGATTTCGCAGGGCCGGTCATCGGACCTTTGATGGCCTATGAAGTGCTGACGGCCTTCTTCCTGGAAGCCGGCTTCCTCGGGGTCATGCTCTTCGGCATGAACCGTGTCGGCAAGAAGCTGCATTTCTTTGCAACGTTGATGGTTGCCATCGGCACCTTCGTCTCGGCCTTCTGGATTCTTTCGGTCAATAGCTGGATGCAGACGCCACAGGGCCACATCATGGGCGAGAACGGCCAGTTCCTGCCCGGTGAAAGCTGGCTGCCGATCATCTTCAATCCCAGCTTCCCCTTCCGCCTCGTCCACACCGTGACCGCCGCCTATCTGACGACGGCCCTTGTCGTCGGCGCTGTCGGCGCCTGGCATCTGCTGCGCGACCGCGCCAACGTCCACGCGCGCAAGATGTTCTCCATGGCGATGTGGATGATTGCGCTGGTTGCGCCGGTCCAGATTTTCGTGGGCGATATGCATGGGCTCAACAGCTGGGAGCATCAGCGGCCCAAGGTGCTGGCCATGGAAGGCCATTACGAAAGCTATCCGGATGGCGCGCCGTTCATTCTCTTCGGCCTGCCGAACGAGAAAGAGGAACGGGTCGATTACGCCGTGGAGCTTCCCGGCCTCACTTCGCTACTGCTCGAGCATGACATCAACGCGCCGCTTGAGGGCTTGAAGACCATCCCCGCCGATGAGCGCCCCCCGGTGGCCGTCGTGTTCTGGTCTTTCCGTATCATGGTCGGGCTTGGCGTGCTGATGCTGGCCTTGGGGGTCGCCAGCCTGTTCGCTCGCTGGCGCAAGGGACTGTATGAGTGGCCGCTGCTGCATCGCTTTGCGCTGTTGATGGGACCAGCGGGCTTCGTCGCTGTCATCGCGGGCTGGGTCACGACGGAAGTCGGCCGCCAGCCCTATGTAATCTATGGCCTGCTGCGCACGGCCGATGCAGCCTCCCCGCTTGC
>Ga0065721_10052289_pt1 | contig 12246 bp, 10 predicted proteins | sample Mesricmetagenome_FD_59108 | JGI IMG/M metagenome (GOLD analysis project Ga0065721, IMG submission 59108) | Mesophilic microbial community from rice straw/compost enrichment Sample: eDNA_1 v2 (version 2) | ecosystem: Engineered > Solid waste > Grass > Composting > Bioreactor | place: USA: Davis... | reverse complement strand
TTGCCTGGGGCTGGGCCGCAACGGGAGCCTGCGGCTTGGGCTGCTGGGCCTGGGGAGCTTGCGCCTTCGGTTCGCCGGGATTCGGCTCCTGGGCCTGAGCCTGCGGACGCGGCGGGGCCTTCGGCTCCGCGGCGGCCTTGACCTGCGCGGCGGGAGGAGCCGCCTTGCGCACCGGAGCGAACTCCGCCTCGACTGCCGCGACGGCCTCCATCATCACGGAATTGGACTCGGTGAACTCGCGGTTCGCCATCTCGATCGCGGCGGCCAGCATGGCGACTTCCTGCGCCAGTTCGCGCTCGCGCTTGGCGAGGAGCGCCTTTTCCTTCTCGGCGGCCGACAAAAGCCTGCCCAGGCGGGCCGACTCGGCGACAGCCTGGTCACGGTCGTTCGACAGCTCGGTGATCCGGCGCTTGAAGTCGCCAAGGGTCCTGAGCATCCACTCGTTGCGTTGGTTCTGCTTCTGGATCGACTCGTGCAGGTACTTGATGGAAACGGTGGACGTACGCTGTTCAGTCATGGGAGGTCTCCGTCTGGAAGCTGGGGAACTGGTTGCCGCCGGCGAGCGATAGAAACTCGCGCGCCTTCGCCGTTGAAAGGTCTTCGGCCTCGCCGAGGAAGCCGCCGATATCGGACGACAGGAGGGTCGCCTCGATGCGCTGGTCGACGCCGATCTCCGCCCCGCAGGAATCCTCGACCGACTTGAGCAGAGACACGAACGCCAGGTAAAGGCGGCGCTGGTTCTGCATCAACACGACGTGGTTCTTCTTCAGGGTCTCGTTCTCGAGTGTGACCTCCGACAGCTGTGCGCGGGACTGCTTAAGCTCCGCCGCGATCCTGGCCGACGCACCGCGGACCTCCTCGACGATCCTGTCGCGCTCGGCGAGGGCGTCGGCGACGGTCCGGTTCGCCTCGGCGCGGATGGAGGCGACGATGGCCTGGGCTTCATCGCGGGCGGCTGCGACCTGCTCGGATGCCTCCTTGCGGGCAGCGGCGACGAACGCCTCCTTCTCGGCCTCGGCGGCGGCCTTCGCGCGGCGGGCCTCGGCGCGGGCGGCATCCATGGCGCGGGCGTAAGCCTCGCTTTCACGGCGGCGCTTCTCCATCGCGGCCTGCAGGCCGAGCTTGGCGGCGTCAGCCAGGGCCTGGGCATGGCGACCTGAGTCCTCGATCATCGAGTAGGCGTGAGGGTCGACTGGCTTCATTGAAATGCAGGTCCCGGCTGTTTCGTTCTGGCGGCCTGTTTAACCAGTCCGCACGAGTCCTTGTCAACGCATTTTATCAAGGATTCACCCACAATGAATCCTTTACCGCGGAGGAGATGAAGGCCTCGTGCGCGGCCAGTTCGGCCTGAGTCGGATCAAGCGGCGCGCGGCGCGGAAACGGGCGGCGGGGAATGCTCACGGAGGCCACCGGCAGAACCGAATCAGCCTGCCCGGAATCCACTGGGAGGAGGGCGAGGCGGTCGAGTTCCATCATCTTGACGTAGACCTGCGCGAGCAAGCTGGCGTCGATGAGCGCCCCGTGCAGGTCGCGACGGGAGTTGTCCACGCCAAGCCTGGAGCAGAGCGCGTCGAGAGAGACGCGCTGGCCGGGATACTTGTCCCGCGCGGTGCGCAGCGTATCGCGGATTTCGTTCGTGAGCGGCCTCCGGCCCATCCGCTCGAACTCGGCGTTGATAAAGCCCACGTCGAAGGCGGCATTGTGGATGATAAGCGGCGAATCGCCGATGAAGTCGACGAACCCGTGATAGACGTCCCGGAACTTCGGCTTGTCCATCAGGAACTCGGTGCTCAGGCCGTGGACCTCGAAGGCCCCCTGGCTGACGGGCCGGGGATAAGGGTTCAGGTAGACATGGAACGTGCGTCCGGTCTCGATGTTGCCGACGAGCTCCACCGCGCCGATTTCGACGATTCGGTCGCCTTCGGAGTGCTTGAAGCCGGTGGTTTCGGTGTCGAGGGCTACCGCACGTTCGTGGCTGGCCATGGTCTTACTTGAATCCTTTGCAAGCGGCTCTCCAAGGGGCTTATCCTTGCACCACAGCAGGCATAAGGGAACACCCGCTTGTCAACAAAATCGTCGAATCCTTTCCGGCCCGGGGCCATGGCCGCCGTGCTGATGTCTGCGTGGCTGGTGGCCTGCGCCGCGGCCTGGGACCGTTCCACTGCGTCGGGAGGGCCTGCGACCGGCGCGGCCGCCGCGAGGATCGCGTACGAGGTCGCCTCGGCCTCCCGGCTGTCCGGCCGATGCCGCATGCTGGCCGAAAGGCTGGCCGACGCGTCCATCAGGGCAAGGGTGGCGGGGATGAGGCCGACGGGGAGGCGGATGCGCGCGGCGGAGGCCGGGGCATGGGACGCCTGGGAAGCCGCAAGGTGTCCTGAAAGGGCGCTGCCTGGGATCGCCTTCGGTGTGGCGTCGGCCGTGAACGCCGACGAGGAAGGACGGCGGCTGGGAGGGCTCAGGTGAGGATAACCGAGGCGCAGGCGCGGCGCATGGGGCTGAAGCTGCAGGGGCCGGAAAGCCCCCGGGGCGCCGACAGGAAGACGGGGCCGAAGCGCAAGGGGCGCGACCGCGCTGCGCGCTCCGAGGCCGCCGAGGAGCCGGTCGCTTTCTCGCTCGCGCTTCCCTACGACCCCCGACCGAAGGAGCGGCCGCGAACTGTCGCGAGCAAGGAAGCGCTGAGGGCCGCCTTCCTGTCGGCCAGGGGGAGCCTGGAAGCCTTCATGAAGGCCGTATCCGGAAGGATCAGCCACACTTACACGCCGAAGGCCACCGCGGAGTACGAAGGCCTCGTCAGGACCGCCGCGACGGCCGCCATGGCGGGCCGGCCTCCTTTCGCCTGCGCGGTGGAGACGCGCGTCACGCTGGTCCTCAAGGGAGACCCGTCGTCGTGGCCGACGTCGCGTCTCGATGGAGACGCGGACAACCTCGAGAAGGCGGTCCTCGACGCGATGAACGGGGTCGTGTTCGAGGACGACCGGCTCGTCGTCCGCAGCTTCCGGGAAAAGGCCTGCGGAACGGTCCCCGAAGTGATCGTCGAGGTACGCCCAGCGGCGCCCTGACCCGGCTACCGTCCGAATCCGACCCTTCCGGCGCGCCTGCGCGACTTCTTGCGGCCGAGATCGGCGGTCGAGGCTGTCCCCATGTCCTCCCACGCCAGCTCGCATTCCTCGATGAAGCTCGACGGGCCGCCTTCCTGCGGCCTGCCGCGCTGGCTCTTGCGCCACGCGAAGCTCACGTCGAGGCGGTGGCGCGCCCTGGTGAAGGCGACGTGCGCGAGCCTGCGCTCTTCCTCGATTCCGCCGCCCTGCGGGCCGTCCCACCTGTCGCCGGGCTTGCCGGAACGGCCTTCCTCGACGGAGCGGGGGTTCGGCATGGTCGACTGGTCGAAGCCCGGGCAGAATACATGGTCGAACTCGAGGCCCTTCACGGAGTGCATCGTAGAGAGCCTGACGCGGCCGGACAGGTCGCCCGTGTCGCCGTCCGTCAGAAGCAGGATGTCGTCGAGGAACTCCCTCGCGTCGTCGTAGCCCTCCGAGAGCCGCTGGACGGCCTCGACGGTCCTGAAACGCTCAAGGGCGTTCTCCTGCTTCTCGAGCCACGCCGAGTAGCCCGTCTCGGCCATTCCGATCGATATCATGTCCCACGGTGGACGACCCCACTTGCCGTCCTCGGCGAGGAGCGCCAGCGCCCGGCCGAGGGCGGCAGCTCCTTCACGGCCGTCCTTGCGCAGGCCGAGGCCCGACTTAGGGTCGCAGGCGGCGAAGCAGGCCTGGTGGAACGGCACGCCGCGCGCTGACGAGAGCGCCGTGAGCGCCTCGATGGCGGACGAGCCGAGGCCGCGTGGCGGACGCGTCGCGAGCCTGTGGAAGGCGACGTCATCCATCGGGTTGACGGCGAGCCTGACCATGGCGAGCACGTCGCGCGCCTCCTCGCGCTCGAGCAGCGACTTGCCGCTCGTGACGACGGAGGGCACGTTCTTGCGCGCCAGCGCCTCCTCGAACGGGGCGATGGCCCCAGTCGTCCTGAAGAGGATGGCGATCGAGGACGGGTCCGTGCCCTCGTCGATGGCCTCGCGGACGCGCGCGGCGACCCACGCCGCCTCGCTCGCTTCCGTGGCGTGCCCGGTGGCCCTCACCGGCTCGCCGTGCCGGCCGGACGACAGCGCCTTGGGTTCGCGCCGCCTGTTGTAGTCGACGGCGAGGTTGGCCGGACGCAGAATCTCCTCGGTGCAGCGGCGGTTGCGGGTGAGGGCATAGCGGGCGGCCGACGGCCCTGCCATGTCCTCCATCGCGCCCGGATAGCCGCCCTGGAAGCCATAGATGTTCTGGTCGTCGTCGCCGACCACGGTGATGCCGCCGTGGACGGAGCAGAGCATGCGCGCCCAGCGGACCTGTACGGGATTGGCGTCCTGCCCCTCGTCTACGAGCAGGTGGCGCACCGAGCCTGCCTCCTGCTCGAGGATGTCGGGCCGCTTCTCGAAGAGCGTGACGGCCTTCAGGATCAGGTCGCCGAAGTCGGCCATGTTCCGGCTCTCAAGCTCGTACTGGTAGGCCGAATAGGCGACGGCGAGCCGCTCCGTCGCCTCGTCACGGAAAGCCCTCGCGGGGTCGGAGGCTTCGGCATCCGTAAGGCCCCATGACTTCCACAGCGACACCTGGCGCAACGCCTTCTTGACGAAGTCCCTGAGACCGGCCTCGTAGTCCTTGCGGGCGGCCTTCAGCCCGTTCTCGTCATCGACACCGTCCGGGACGACGAACGGTCCGAACGCGCCCGGGGTCACGGCCGCAGCCTGCATGAAGGAGCGCTGGTCGTCCTCGTCCGCTATGCCGAAGGAAGCGTCGCGGAAGCCCGCGGCCTCCGCGTGTCGGCGCAGGATGCGGGCCGAAAGGCCGTGGAAGGTGCCGAGGCGAAGGCCAGCCGTGCTTCCCTTCACCGACGCCTGCACGCGTTCCCTGATCTCGCGCGCCGCGCGGTTGGTGAAGGTCACCGCCATGATCTCCGAGGCAGGTATCCCAAGGCCGTCCATGAGCCAGCTGATGCGGGCCGTCAGGGTCGTCGTCTTGCCCGTTCCCGCCCCGGCCACCACCAGCGAAGCGCCTTGCGGAGCCTTCGCCGCCGCTACCTGCTCTGGATCGAGTCCTTCAATCATGCGACGTGAATCCTTTAATGCGGCAAGATTGTTGACGCGGGCAGGCTACGCATGTCAAGGAATCAATGTCCTCGACCCTCGCAGGCCGGTCATCGTATCCTTCGTGACCGTCCCGAACAGAGAGCAATGATGAACGAATCCTTCGTGCACCTCCACGTTCACAGCGACTACACGCTGTCCAAGGGAGCCAGCAAGGTAAAGCATCTCGTGGCTGCCGCGAAGAGAGCCGGACAGCCTGCGCTTGCGCTCGCAGACGATGGCAACATGTATGGAGCGATGGAGTTCTCGAAGGCCGCCTCGGGCGACGGGATCCAGCCGATCGTCGGCGCCAAGCTCTGGTTCGCCACGGGCGAGAAAAAGAAGGGCAGCGTGCTGCTGCTCGCGCAGGACGACGAAGGCTACGCCAACATCTGCTCCATCCTGTCGCGCGCCTGGAAGCCGTCTGGCGGCTCGGCGGGCGGCGAGGTCCTGATCGACACGGATTCCCTGCCGGGCCACACGAAGGGCGTGATCTGTCTGACTGGCGGCGCCGACGGGTGCCTCGCCGCCCTCGTCAGGGAAGGCCGCGTCGAGGACGCGCGCGGCCTGTTCGACTGGCTCCGCTACGAGTTCTGCGACCGCATCTACGTCGAGGTGTGCCGCCACGGCGACGAGACCGCCGAGGAAGTGGCCGTCGAGGAGCAGCTCATCGAGTTCGCCTACAGTTGCCAGGAGATCGAGTGCGCCGACGGCGTGGTCCGTTCCTCCGTGCCGGTCGTCGCCACCAGCGAGGTCTGGTACGCCACGCCGGAGCGCCACGACGCCTTCGAGATCCTCAAGTCGGTGGAATCCAAGGGTAGGCTGACCGTCCAGGACGGCGGCATCGTGCCCTCGACCGCCCGCCGCTTCCACCTGCGCTCAACCGAGGAGATGCGCGAGCTTTTCGCCGACCTGCCGGAGGCGTTCGAGAACGCCTCGCGCATCGCGAAGCGCTGCGCCTTCAAGGTCAAGACGCGCAAGCCTATCCTGCCGCCCTTCCAGACAGGGGACGGCCGCTCGGAGGCCGAGGAACTGCGCCACCAGGCGTGGCAGGGCCTCGAGGCGAGACTGGAATCCCTCGGCGTCGAGGGCGACGCGCGCAAGCCATACGAAGAGCGGCTGGAATACGAGCTGGGAATCATCGAGAAGATGCAGTTTCCCGGCTACTTCCTGATCGTGTCGGACTTCATCAACTGGGCGAAGGAGCAGGGCATCCCGGTCGGGCCCGGCCGCGGATCGGGCGCAGGCTCGCTCGTCGCATACTCGCTGCGCATCACCGACCTCGACCCTCTCCGCTTCGGGCTGCTGTTCGAGCGCTTCCTCAATCCCGAACGCGTGTCGATGCCGGATTTCGACGTCGACTTCTGCCAGGACCGCCGCGACGAGGTCATCCGCTACGTCCGCGAGAAATACGGCGAGGACTACGTCTCGATGATCGCCACCTTCGGCGAGATCAAGTCGAAGACCGCCGTGAAGGACGTCGGGCGCGTGATGCAGTCCGACGAGCACGGCGGCTACGGCTTCGGCGAACTCGACCAGATCACGAAGCTGATGCCGATGGACGGCGCGCAGCCCAAGAAGCTCGCCGACGCGCTCGACGATCCCGAGGACACCGCTTTCCGCGAGCACATCGATTCGGACGAGAAATACCGCATCCTCATCCGCAACGCGATGAAGATCGAGGGCCTCTACCGCACCCAGGGCGTCCACGCCGCGGGCGTCATCATCGCCGGCCAGAAGCTCGACACCCTCGTGCCCGTAGGATGGGACTCGCAGACCGGCACCCCGGTTTGCCAGTTCAACATGAAGGCCTCCGAGGACTCGGGCCTCGTCAAGTTCGACTTCCTCGGCCTGAAGACGCTGTCCGTGATCCGGGAAACGCTCTCCCATATCCGTGAGACCACGGGCGAGGACATCGACCTGTCCAAGGTTTCGCTCGACGACCCCGAAACCTACGCAATGCTCGCCGAAGGCCATTCGAACGGAGTGTTCCAGTTCGAATCGGAAGGCATGAAGAAGTGGTTCCGGGCGCTGAAGCCGACCCGCTTCGAGGACCTCATCGCGCTGGCGGCCCTCTACCGTCCCGGCCCGATGGACATGATCCCGACCTATGTCGACTGCAAGAACGGCAAGGCGGAGCCGAAGTATCCGGAACCCGTGGAGCGCACCAGGCCGTTCCTCGAGGAGACCTTCGGCATCATGGTCTACCAGGAGCAGGTCATGCAGGTGGCGCAGGTCGTCGCCGGCTACTCGCTCGGCGGCGCCGACCTGCTGCGCCGCGCCATGGGCAAGAAGATTCCGGCCGAGATGGCCGCCCAGCGCGAGCTGTTCGTGAAGGGCGCTATGGAAAACGGCACGCCGGAAAAGACCGCGGGCGAGCTGTTCGACCTCATCGCGAAATTCGCCGGTTACGGCTTCAACAAGTCGCATGCCGCCGCCTACGCGCTTGTCGCCTACCACACGGCGTGGCTGAAGAGGCACTACCCGGCCGAGTTCATGGCGGCGCTCCTGACCTACGAAACCAGCGACCCGAAGCGCATGGCCCTGATCAAGGACGACATGGACGCGTTCGGCATCCCGATGCTGCCGCCCTGCATCGACCGTTCCGACGGCCGCTTCCGTCCGGAGCGCACCGCCGACGGCACCCTCGGCATCCGCTTCGGCCTTACCGCGATCAAGGGCGTGTCGGGGGACCTGGCCATCCTGAAGGAGGCCCGCAAGTCCGGGCCGTTCAAGGACCTCCCGGACTTCCACAAGCGGGCGGGGGCTCAGTTCAACAAGGGCCAGATCGAGAAGCTGGTGGAAGCCGGAGCCTTCGACCGGATCTCCAAGAACCGATACTCTGCCCTCAGCGTGCTGTCGTTCCTCATGAAGGGGGGCAAGAAGGCGGTGGCCGGGCAGGACGACCTGTTCGGCGGCACGCTCGAGGTCCGCGTGCCGAAGGAAGTCGAGGACGTCCGTGAGTGGGGCAACCGCGTGGATCGCGAGTTCAACGCGGTCGGCTTCTACTTCGCAGAGCACCCGCTCGACACCTACGAGCCCAAGTTCCGGAAGGTGAAGGTCAAGCGCAAGGCGTCGCTGCGCCAGTGGATGATGGAGAACCGCCGCGAAGAGCTGAAGAACAAGCGTCTCGCGGGCCTGGTGGAATTCGTAGACCGACGCACCTCGCGCAAGACCGGCAAGCCCTACGTCTACGCCCGCTTCGCCGAGAAGAAGGACTACTTCGAGGCCTCATTCTTCGGAGACGCCGCGGAAGTCGAGAAGTTCCGCCGCATCATGGAGAACGCCAAGGCCGGCCGCAGGCCCGTGATCGTCGTGGGCGACCTCGTCGTGAAGGAAGGCCGGGACGACCTGACCATCTGGGGCCGCGAGGTCCTCGATGCCGACGAGGTGCTCGCCACCGAGCGCGGTCGCATGCGCATCACGCTCGACGCAGACGCGATCGTGCTGTCGCTCGACGAGCAGAGGAAGGTCAGGGAGGCGGCGGAAGCCGTCAGGCGCGGGCAGCTTCCGCAGTCCGCGGCAGACGAGGCCACGAAGCTGGCCCGGCAGGAGGCCCTGCGCCGAAAGGTCGGGTTCCTGCGTGAGAGCATGGACCGCCTGCGCGACGATTCCGACGCGTCCGCGGTAGGGGTTGTCATCACCGTGGTAGCAGGAGGCGCGGGCAAGGACATCGCTCTCGAGGGCCTCTTCCGGATGGACCAGGCGGCCGAGAACGCGCTGAAGGCCACCGACGGCATCGTCAGCGTCGCGGAGTTCGTATGAGCGCCCCCGCCGTCGTTGCCGCGGACCGCGACGCGGCGCTCGACGCCGCGATGGAAATGGCGCGTAGGCGCCACCGCGAGGGAAGGTCAGCGCGCTGGCTCTACGGGAGAATCGAGGCGATCGAGGGGAACGGCGGCGGAGCCTTCTTCACCGAGGACGAAATATGGGAGATGGTCGAAGCCTTCTGAGGCCCGGAGGGAGGCTCAGGGGCGCGGCAGAGGCGCCGCAGGGGAACAGTAGGCGGCCCCGAAGCGCGGGGTAAGCACCTCTCCCGATCCGGACCTTCCGAAACGCCATCCGTCGCGGGCGAGCGCCAACGCATCAACCTCGACGACGGCGCCAGCCGCAGGATCGCGCGCCAGCGCCTGGCGTTCCGCTTCCTCCCTGCTTTCCAGCAGCCTGGCCATCGGCCTGGCGGACCATTCCACGCCTTCCTCTAGGGTCCTGGCGGCCGACTTGCCGGCGAGGCCAAGCCAGAGCGGCCCGGAAGGCTCGTAAGGCTCGAGATCGAGCAGCACCTCGAAGGAATGGCCAGAGAGGGCGCGCACCGACAGCCCGTCCTCCGACAGGGCGAACCGCTTCCTTCCCTTCGGATGCGAGAGGACTTCGGCGACCCAGGCCCGGTCGAAGCCGACCGAGAAGCGTTCGAGCGAGCGGAGGGCCTCGGTGAGGCCGTCCACAGAAGCCCAGCCGCAGGGGTCGATCCGCAGCCGTCCGCCGGGGTTGTGCCTCAGGAGCAAGGCCATGGCCCTCGACGCCTTGTCGATGCCCGCCTCGTCCAGCATCGCCGCCTCCTAGAGCTCCCCACGCTTCGACTTGGCGGCGAGGTCCGCAAGGAACCGCTTGCGCTGGTCGCGGGGCAGCGTCGGCACGCGGTCGAGGTTCCACAGCATGTTGTGGTACTTCGTGCTGGTGAACTGCGCGAGGATCTTCGACCGCTGGTCGCCGCCCCAGCCTACGGGCCGCTCGCGCTCGTAAAGGCCGTCCGGAACGTCGATCATGTTGGGCACGAGACCGAGCGAAAGGCCGTCGTTGATGAAGTCCTTCATGCTCTCCTCGGGCACCGCGCAGCGGACCCAGCCGAGTCCGTAGGAGAGGACCGGATAGTCCATCTTTGCGAGGTCGAGCGCGGTCAGGAACATGGAAACCTTGTCGGCGGCCTTGATCCACGCGCCCTGCCAGCTGGTCTCCGCCCAGTCCTCGCCCTCCCGCAGCGTCCCGACCTTCGAACGCTCCTCCTTCAGCGTCGCCGAACGCCAGATCGTCTCGGCGATGATGCCTGCCGACCAGGACCCGTCGTACTGCTTGTCGGTGAGGAACTCCTTCACGTGGTCGGACAGATCGTTCATCAGGCTGCCGTACTCGCGGCCGATGTAGACCGACTTCACGTCGATCTCGGCAAGCCTCTGCAGGACGATGAACTCCGGATGGCTGACCCACGAGCGGATGGACCGCTTGTCCTTGCTGGCGGAGTTTCCGAAGCCGTAGATGGGCGCGATCTCGGGAGCCATCCGCTCGACCGTGATCTCGGCCATGCAGGGCTGCTCGCTGTCGCGCACGAAGGCCACCCGGTCGGCGTTCCTCTCGCGGATCTCGCGTCGGCTCATGAACTCGAAGGGACCGTGCGGCACGAGCGTCTGCAGCATCTCGGTCGCGTAGAGCATACGCGGCTTGCGCAGCGTGACGAGGCGGGAATCCCTCACTTGGCGCATGCCGGTCGCGGTGAACTCCTCGAACGCCTGGCCGGCCTTCATGATCGAGGCGGCCTCGCTCTTCGGGTATTCGGGTTCGGGAAGGATCTTCCGCAGGTCGTGCCGCAGCGTCTGGCCCGTGAAGGCCTCGTCCATGCGCACGCGCGGGTTCGATTCGCGCAGGAGCTGGAAGGCGAGGCGCATGACCCGGTCGAACAGGGTCGCGACGAACTGGCAGACGAAGTCAGGCGACACCGTCTTCGGATCGTAGTTCCACTCCCTCAGGACATCGGCGTGCGAAACGACAAGGTACTTGTCATGGCGCAGCCACGACTTGCGCCAGATTTCCGTCTTCCTGAAGAAGAACTCGTAATTGACGTTGCTCCACCAGATGACCCCGGTCGACAGCTCGTCAGGACCGCTGACGCGCCGCGCTTCGCGGTCGCCAACGGCGAAGGACCATCCGGGTCCCGGGTCCTTGTCGTCGTCGAAGAGAACGACGCCGAACCGCCGATTCGAGTGGCTGTCGGCAGCCATTCCGTTGCCTCCGTGTTCGCATGGGCTCCGAGGAAGCCACAACCATTAAGGATTCACCGCGTTGACGGGGTCAAGGAGAGACTGGCCGCTGTCACCCAAGAACCGACCTCATCAGGCCGACCCACGAATTCGGCTTCAGGGTGGCGTAGGGACCGCCGGGGTCCATCCAGGAGTCGATCTGCTTCTGCATGACGTCCTCTCGGTCCTGGAAACGCTTGCCGAGCGGCAGCAGCCTGATCCCGGCCATCGTTTCGGCACGCTTGGCGTAGGCCTGATCTGGCAGGAGCAGCATTGCGTTGCCGATCTCGTGCGGATCGCTCGATCCCAGCCTGCGCTCGGCCTCGGGTTCGCGCGCCCGGAAGGCGGCGAGGGTTGCCTTGGCGACGTCGGCGGCCTCGCGGTAGGTGCGGACGATCGAAGGGCTGGCGCGCGGGTCGTTCCTGATAGTTTCCGCCGAGCGCTGCGCGACGAGCGCCGTTCGCACGAGGTGATGGAGCTTGTCCTGCGGGATTTCCGGCAGATAGACGAGCACGGCCTCGCCGTTCTTCCCGGCCAGGCCGATGTGCTGGACCATGTGGCAGAACGGACAGGCGGTGACGAGGTTTTCCAGCCTGTTGTCCGCGTGGTCGTCGTTCAGGTGGTGGACTTCCTGCCATTTCAGGTGGCGGAACCCGCAGAACCTGCAGGCGTGGTTGTCACGCTCGAGCGCCTTCTTGCGGACGCGCTGGAACTCGGCGTCGGCCTCGCCCGAATCCTTGTCATACATGCGCCAGTTCTCGCTCTTGACGCTAAGGACGAGAGGGATCGGACGAGGTGCCACGCCGGGTCCTTTCAGCTTACTGGACGACGAGGCCGGCGGGAGTGGAGATGAACCACTTGCCCTCGTATTCGCGGATGCTGAGCACCTTGCCCGCGCCCGGAATCACGTCGCCTTCCCTGACCTCGACAACGCCCGACGGCGTGCTGACCCAGGCCAGCCCGCGCGACACGCCCTTGAGCGTGGCGCTGTCGACGATCGCCGGCTTGAGCGGCGGGACCGCGGCGGAAAGGTCCGCGCGGGCCGGGGCGGCCACTGGAGCCTGCGGC
>Ga0065721_10006752_pt1 | contig 12246 bp, 11 predicted proteins | sample Mesricmetagenome_FD_59108 | JGI IMG/M metagenome (GOLD analysis project Ga0065721, IMG submission 59108) | Mesophilic microbial community from rice straw/compost enrichment Sample: eDNA_1 v2 (version 2) | ecosystem: Engineered > Solid waste > Grass > Composting > Bioreactor | place: USA: Davis... | reverse complement strand
GTGGACAGCGTACATCGCAACTCATCGACCGGCTTTGCCATGGCCTTGGCAACGCCTTTGGCCCATCCGGAGCGTCATCGTCACTTCCTCGTATTGCTGGTCGACGTGGACGCCGCAAACCGCCTGCATGACAGCCTCGAAGCAGAAGAGGGCGTGAAGTAATGGCGCGTCGAGTCAAAGTCGAGGTCACCAAGAAAACAAGCGGGCTTTCTTCGCTCGAACCGATCGACACGTCGCCTTTTCGCGTTGCGGCGAGCCCGGGTTTCATTTGGCTGACCATACTCGCCGTCTGGTTGTTCTCATTGCTGCCTTGGCGTAGCTGGGAGCCGGCGCCTGACCTGCTGTTATTGGTCATTGCCTACTGGTGCTTGAATGAGCCGCAACGTGTGGGCATGGTGACCGCCTTCTTCTTCGGACTACTCATGGATGTACATGATGGCAGTCTGTTGGGAGTCCACGGTCTTACCTACACATTGGCCGCCTACGGCACGCTGCGTCTGTCACGGCGGCTGAAGCGGTTCAACTCGGTGGTGCAATGCGTGCACATGCTGCCGATCTTCGTCGTAGCCAAGTCGGCATCCAGGCTCATCGAAGGATGGCTGGCGGGTGAGTGGCTCGGTTGGGGATGGCTGTGGTCGGCTCTCTTGATGGCGTTGCTGTGGCCGCTCTTCGACGTGGTGCTGCAGATGCCGCAGCGCCATCATGAGGAAAGCGACGGCGGCGCGGTCTGATGAAAGCGCGCTGATATGTTCGAGTTCAAGAAAACCAGCCTGGAGCAGCGCAAACGCATTACCGTGCGCGCGTGGGTGGCGGGTGTCTTTGCGCTCTTGTGCTTCGGCTTGTTGGGTGCACGGTTGTGGCACCTGCAAGTGGTGCGCTACGAGGGGCTCTCCGCCCGCGCCGAGCAGAACCGAATCACGGTCGTGCCGATTCCACCACGGCGAGGTGAGATCGTCGATCGGAACGGCGTCGTGCTGGCCCGCAATCTGCGTGACTATACGCTCTCCGTCATTCCGGCCAAGGTCGAGGGTGACATGGAAGAGCTCCTAGACCGAATCAACGAGTTGGTGCACATCAATCCGCGGGACAGGCGACGCTTCCTGCAGAACGTTGCCCAGAGCGGCCGCTATAACCCCATCCTGTTGCGAAACAATCTCACCGATATCGAGGCATCCTGGTTTGCGGCGCACGCATGGCGGTTTGCCGGTGTGGAGCTCAGCGCTCGATGGGTACGCGAATATCCGCAGGGCGAGACGGCTGCTCACGTGCTTGGCTATGTTGGGCGCATTTCGGAAGCCGATCTTCAGCAGCTAGAGGAAAACGGGCAGATTGGAAACTATCGCGGCACCCAGGTGATCGGCAAGAAAGGTATCGAGAAGACCTGGGAAGAAGTTCTGCATGGTCGCACCGGAGTGGAAGAGGTCGAGGTCACAGCGGGGGGACGTCCGGTGCGTACCTTAAGCCGAATCGATCCCGTGCCGGGCGCGAATCTTCGCTTGTCGCTCGACATCCATCTTCAGAGGGTCATTGAGAAAGAATTCGAGGGGCGCCGAGGTGCCCTGGTCGCCATCCATCCGCCCTCGGGGGAAGTCCTGGCATTTGTGTCGGCGCCCTCGTTCGACCCCAATCTCTTCATCGATGGCATCGATGTCGAAAACTGGAAGCGTTTGAACGAATCGCCCGATCATCCGCTGGTGAATCGACCACTCACCGGAACATACCCGATTGGTTCGACATATAAGCCCTTTGTCGGCCTGGCGGCATTGGAGATGGGGAAGCGCACTGCCACGGAGCGTTTTCCGGATCCAGGGTATTTCGAATTCGGAGGCCAGAAGTTCCGGAATGCCGGCGGCGCGGCCTATGGTCCGACGGACATGCACCGAGCCATTGTGGTGTCCTCGGACACTTATTTCTTCTCGCTTGGCCCTGAAATCGGGGTGAACGCGTTGCATGACTTTGCCAAGCAGTTCGGATTCGGCCAGCGTACGGGTATTGACTTGGATGGTGAGCGTCGCGGGATTCTTCCTTCTACCGAGTGGAAGCGTACGGCCTACAAAAATCCGGCCCAACAGCGATGGTACGCTGGAGAAACCGTGTCGGTGGCTGTGGGGCAGGGCTACAACTCCTTTACATTGCTGCAACTTGCGCAGGCGACAGCCGTGCTGGCAAATGGCGGCGTTTACATGCGTCCCCATCTAGTCGACCAGATCCACTGGCCTCGCGACGGGCATATCGAGAAGACAGTGACTGAGCCCTCGCACGTCATCCCGCTGAAGCCTGAGAACTTGAATGTGATCCGAAACGCCATGGTAGACGTGGTGCGCAAGGGCACCGCTCGCCGCGTGTTTCAGGGCGCGCCGTACCAGGTCGCTGGGAAGACCGGTACCGCGCAGGTCTATAGCCTTCGGGGGGCCAAATACAACGCGTCAGCGGTGGATGAGCGCCTGCGGGACCATTCGCTATTCATGGCCTATGCGCCCGTCGAGGATCCGCAGATTGCCCTGGCCCTCATTGTCGAGAATGGCGGATGGGGAACGACTGCCGCGGCTCCGATCGCACGCAAGGTGTTCGATTACTGGTTGGCTCCGGAGCGCGTCGAAGCGCGACGCGTGGCAGGAGAGCTCGCGGCCTATCAGCCAGCCGTCACGGAGGAGCCGGGCGAGGAAGGGGCTGAAGGCGAATCACCGGATGCGGTGGTCGCGCCGGAAGACTTGCCACCCACGGCGACGACACGCGAGGAGGATGTGCCCTCACCTGTCGTTCCCGCGCCGCGGCAGCCGGCAATACGCCTGCAGTTCGGGAGCAAGGAATGAAAAGAGCATTGCAACTTGGCGTGCGGCTGGTGTCTTCTTTTGACTGGCCTCTGTTCGCCCTGTTGATCATCATGACTATCCTGGGGCTCACGGTCATGCATTCAGCCGTAGGCGGTACGGATTGGCGGTTTGCAGACCAAGCCCGGAACTTCCTGATTGCCTTCGTTGCCATGTGGATCGCTGCGGCCATTCCACCGACCCTTCTGTTGCGCCTGTCGCCCTATGTTTATGTGTTCGGCGTGATCCTCTTGCTCGGCGTGGAGTTTTTCGGTGAAACCAGCAAGGGGGCGACACGGTGGCTGCATTTGGGCATTGTTCGGATCCAGCCGTCGGAGATGTTGAAGATTACCGTCCCAATGATGCTGGCTTGGTATTTCCACAAGAACCAGGGCAATTTGCGGATCCGCGACTTCTTTGTGGCGGCTGTTCTCCTGGCAATACCTTTCATACTGATTGTCCGGCAGCCCGATCTTGGTACGGCCCTGCTCGTGTTCGCCAGCGGCTTCTTCGTCATTTATTTCGGCGGACTCTCGTTCAAGCTGCTTATCCCCTTGTTCATCGCGGGCGCTGTAGGGCTGGGCGTACTCGTGCATTACGAGGAACAGATATGCCAACCGGGTGTCGACTGGGTGGTGCTGCACGAGTATCAGAAACATCGTGTTTGCACCTTGCTGGACCCATCGGTCGATCCACTCGGGCGCGGTTTCCATACGATCCAGTCGATGATTGCCATCGGGTCGGGCGGGGTTTACGGCAAAGGCTACATGATGGGGACCCAATCGCACCTGGATTTCATCCCCGAGCGCACCACCGACTTTATTTTCGCCGTGTACGCGGAAGAGTTCGGCCTGTATGGGGGCATCATGATGTTGGTGCTCTACCTGCTGCTCGTCGCCCGCGGGCTCAATATCGCGCAACAGGCTCGCACCCAATATGGTCGTCTGCTGGCGGGGGCAATGGCCATGATGTTCTTCGTGTATGTGTTCGTGAACATTGGGATGGTGACGGGGATCCTGCCTGTCGTAGGCGTGCCGTTACCATTCCTGAGCTACGGGGGCACCGCGCTGCTCACCTTGGGAGTGGCATCGGGCATCCTGATGAGCATCAGCCGTTACCGACCGGCGCGCAACTGAGTTGGGGGAGTGAGTCGACGAGGCTGCGCACGGGGGCGGGCATGCCCATGTCGCGTAGCGACTCCATCGGGATCCATGCCTGATTCCCTTCCGCCTCGATGCGTTGTGGGCTGTGTATCAGCCACGGTTCGATCAACAGCCGGAAGTGCGTGAATGTGTGGGTAAAACTCGCCATCCGAGCTTTGTCCGTGATTTGAATGCCCTTAGGGCGGCAGGCCGCGACGAGGGTCTCCGCGGAGTCGAATCGTGGCAGACTCCAAAGCCCGCCCCATATTCCCGTATCGGCTTGGCGCTCCATCAAGAGATGTTCTTCAGAAACAAGAATCAGCATGGCGCAGGATCGTTCCGGTACCGCACGCTTCGGGCGTGGTGTCGGCAGCATGTTTTGCTGACCCAGGCGGCGCGCAACACACAGCTCTGAAAGTGGACAGGAATCGCAAGCGGGCTTGCTACGCGTGCACACCTGGGAGCCGAGATCCATAAGGCCCTGCGTGTAGGCCGCCATGTCGAGATCGCCCGGTGCCAATTCCAGTGCGCGCTCCGCCAAGGCCCACAGGCGTTGTTCGACGGCACGCATGCCCGGCTGACCGTGTACGCCGAAATACCGTGCGAACACCCGTTTGACATTGCCGTCCATGATGGGTGAGCGTTCACCATACGAGAACGCCGCAATGGCCGCAGCCGTGGACCGCCCGATGCCCGGCAATTCCGCGATATCGATGGACCGCGGTGGAAAATGCCCGTCGTATTGTTCCATCAGTACACGGGCACATCGATGCAAGTTACGGGCGCGCGCGTAATATCCCAAGCCCGCCCAATATGGCATGACTTCATCCTGTTCTGCGGCGGCAAGACTGGGAATGTCGGGAAAGCGCTCAATGAAGCGTTCGAAATAGGGAATAACCGTCGTCACCTGCGTCTGCTGGAGCATGATTTCCGACAGCCATACTCGATAGGGGTCGTGCGAGTTCTGCCACGGAAGGTGATGGCGGCCATGGATACGTTGCCATGAACAGATGCTTACAGCCAGATTCGCCAGGACAGTATCTGGGGTGTGGGTGACTGAGGCGGATGTCTCTTGCAAAGCGTGTTCCAGAATCTTGCGATGATCAGAAGCGCGTATTGCGCGTCACTGACCAACGGGCGGACAAGGCGCCCAGGATCGCGACCACGATGCCTGCCAGTACCAGGCTTAGGGTGTCGGGCAGTTCGAGCGACAGTCGGGTGCCATAGCTCTGGGCCAATCGCGAAACGGCGATATTTAGGGGATGGAGTGCCAGCCATGCGGCTCCTGTTGCCAACACACAGGAAATCAAACCCGTCAAGGCGCCCAAGTACAAGAAAGGTCGGCGGACAAAGGATTCCGTAGCACCGACCAATCTCGCGACGGCAATTTCTTCACGTTGCGTCAGGGCTTGTAGGCGCACCGTATTGAACACGGTGGCGAGTACGACGAGTGCAACCCCGAGTGCAAGCATCCATAGACCCACGCTCAGGAAGTCCAACATGGATTGAAGGCGTTGCACCCAAGCGCTGTCCACTTGAACGCTGTCTACGTGGTCCAATGTCTGCCATTCAAGGCTCAGACGCTGCGTCGTGTTTGCGATGTCCGAGTCCTGCATCAATGTGAGTACGACCGCATCCGGCAATGGATTATCCGGCAGTACGGCCAGAGCCTCCGCCCAGGCGGGGCGCCGACGCAAGTCCTTCCAGGCCGTGTCGCGGTCCACCACTTCCACGGCTTCGATTTCATCTCGGTGCTCCTGCTTCAGACGGGCGCCGAGTCTCCGTGCTTCGCCAGCAGGGGCGTTTCGATCGAGGTAAAGCGTGATCTCGGCCGAAACGGGAATCTGGCGCAATACCGGTTTGGCAGTGTCCAGAATGGAGGACACCACGATGGGCACCGCCAGGCTCAGGCTGATCACCAGGATATTGCACAAGGACGAGAAAGGTTGTTTCCCGAGCCGGCGCAGGGCAACGCCCAGAGCATATCGATGTTGATAGAGCCAGCGCTTCATGGGGTTTCCTGAGTATCCGAGAAGCGGCCGGCGTCAATACGCATGGTGCGTCGTGTATAGGTCGCCATGAGCCCTCGGTCGTGAGAGGCGATGAGCGTGGTCACTCCCACCCGATTGAAGTCTCGAAATACGTCCATGATGCGTCGCGCACTGTCTTCATCGAGATTCGCAGTGGGTTCGTCCGCAATCAGGATTGAAGGCCGATTCACGATGGCCCGAGCGATTGCCAGGCGTTGCTGCTCGCCCCCGGACATTTCAATCGGGTTAAGGTCTTCCTTACCGGAAAGCCCAACTTTTTCCATCGCGGCACGCGCCCTTGAAAGCGCCTGCCCGGGAGCAAGACCCGTGACCGCCAGCGGCAGCAGGACGTTCTGTATGGCGTTACGGTCGTAAAGCAGGTGCGCGTCCTGGAGAATCACGCCTACGGCCCGACGCAAATAGGGACGCGCGCGCGCCGACATTTTGTCACTGCGATGGCCATTGATATAGATGGATCCGCGACTCGGGGGTTCGAGGCCCCCAATGAGCTTCAGGAGGGTCGATTTGCCGGCCCCTGAAGGCCCTGAGACGAAGACGAACTCACCCGGCTGGATGCGGAAGTTGATGTCCGCAAGGATGTTGCGGCCGCGCCCATAGGATTTGAACACGTGTTGGAATTCGATCATTGGGGCACCACGCCGGTATCGCTTTTACACAATTTGTCTCAAGGGATATCCCTCATGTTACTGGCGGTATTCGAGCGGCTACAGTCAATGCACCGCGCATACTCATTGTATGCCACGATCAACCTGTGTCATTGAGAGGTAGTTCATGAAATTAGGAAAAGCGTTGGTCATTGGTGCTTCTATGCTTTGTCTGGGTGCTACTGCTCAGGCAGGCGAAACCCTGAACGCCGTGAAGAAGAAGGGCTTCGTTCAGTGTGGAGTTCATACCGGTCTACCGGGCTTTTCAATCGCCGACAGCAAGGGCGAGTGGAACGGCCTTGATGTCGATATGTGCCGTGCGATTGCAGCCATGGTGTTCGGCGATGCTTCCAAGTTCAAGACCACGCCTGTCACCACCCAGCAGCGTTTCACGGCGCTNCAATCGGGTGAAATCGATGTGCTGACTCGAAATACAACTGCNACCGTGACNCGNGACACCACCCTGGGTCTGATGAGCGCGGGCGTCAATTACTACGATAGCCAAGGCATCATGGTAAAGAAGGAGCTGGGCGTCAAGAGTGCTAAGGAGCTGGATAACGCCACGGTTTGCGTGCAGCCTGGCACCACGACTGAGCTCAATCTCGCCGACTGGTTCCGGTCGAACGGCCTTAAGTTCACGCCGGTGGTGATCAACAGCCCGGACGAAGCCATGCGCTCCTATGAGGGCGGCCGTTGTGACGCCTTCACGACCGATAAGTCCGGTCTCGCGACCGTACGCGCCACACTGCCCAACCCCGACGATCACGTCATTCTGCCCGAAGACTTCTCCAAGGAGCCGCTTGGCCCCATGGTACGTCAAGGCGACGATGAGTGGTTCATGGTGGTCAGATGGGCCCTCAACGCTATGCTCGAGGCTGAAGAGTACGGAATTACGTCGCAAAACGTAGACGAAATGACCAAGAGCTCCAACCCGAACATCCAGCGTATTCTGGGTGTTACGGGCGAAATGGGCAAAGGTCTGGGCATCGACAACAAGTGGGCCTACAACATCATCAAGCAAGTGGGTAACTATGGTCAGTCCTTCGAGCGCAACATTGGTGCAAGTTCACCCATGAAGCTCGACCGCGGTCTGAACGCCCAGTGGAAGGATGGCGGCCTGATGTACGGCTGGCCCATTCGCTGATCACCCGGCGTTGACCGAAGTGACGCGGTGGATCAGACTCTGGCTGTAAGTTCAGATCATGACCACCGCAACTGGTGTAAAGCAGGGGCGGAACCGGTAGGGCACCGCCCCTTTCGTTGTAGATACTTCCTCTACTCCAGTACGGCATTGCCATCCATGTTGAAACGACAAGCGTCCGTATGATGAAACAACAAGCGTCCGATTCGCGGCCACGGCGCCGACGCCTATCCTGGACAGACCCTGATACACGCGCTCTGCTTTACCAGGCAATCGTCCTGGGTCTCGTCGGCTTTGTGGTGTGGTATCTGGTTTCCAATACGCTGTACAACCTTTCCGCACGAAACATTTCCACGGGTTTTGGCTTCCTCGGCCGCGAAGCAGGCTTCGCGATCGGTGAATCGCCCATNGAATATTCCCCCGCAGATACCTATGGCCGTGCCATNTGGGTGGGCTTGCTGAACACGCTGCGNGTGTCCGTGGTGGGTATCGTGCTCGCNACCTTGCTGGGGACTCTGATCGGCATTGCCCGCCTTTCGAAGAACTGGCTGGTGTCCAGCGTGGCATCTGTCTACGTAGAAGTGATGCGCAATGTGCCGCTGCTTCTACAGCTGTTCTTCTGGTACGCCATCATCACTGAGAATATGCCGGGTCCGCGGCAGGCGCATCAGCCCCTGCCCGGGGTATTCCTGTCCAATCGTGGCTTGAAATTACCCATGCTTGAAGGCGACGCCATCCACTGGATATTGGGTGGCCTTGGTCTGGCCATTGTGTTGGTGCTTGTCGTAGCCCATTGGGCCCGAAAGCGGCAAGCCGCGACCGGCCAGATCTTTCCCCTCGCCAGTGTGTCGGTGGCCTTGCTGCTCGCGCTTCCGCTGGCGGGCTGGGTCGCAGGTGGGGCCGAGCTCGGCGTCGAGATTCCTCAACTCAAGGGTTTCAATTTCGTCGGTGGTATCACGATGTCTCCCGAGTTCACGGCCTTGTTGCTGGGTCTCGTGATCTATACCTCGGCCTTCGTGGCCGAAGTGGTGCGATCCGGTATCCAGGCCGTCGGGCAGGGCCAGTGGGAAGCAGCCAATGCGCTGGGCTTGTCACGCGCTCGGGTTCTGCGCTTGGTGATCCTGCCGCAAGCGCTGCGTGTAATCATCCCGCCCATGACGAGCCAATACTTGAATCTGACCAAGAACAGTTCGTTGGCAGTGGCCATTGGCTATCCGGATATCGTGTCCGTTGTGAATACCACCCTCAACCAGACGGGGCAAGCCATTGAAGGCATCCTCATTATCATGGCTGCCTATCTCACCGTGAGCCTGTCCATATCGGTATTCATGAATTGGTACAACAAGCGCATTGCGCTGGTGGAGCGTTAAGATGAGCGCGCATCCGACCACTGGCTTGCTGCCGCCAAAGGCAACCACTTCTTGGCTGGCTTGGCTTAAGGAAGGCCTTTTCTCGTCTCCCCTCAACATCCTCCTGACCGTAATCGTGGGCTGGATTCTCGTCATGGCGATTCCCGCCATGCTGGACTGGCTCATATTCGATGCCGATTTCACTTCGGATACGGCGCAAGGGTGTCGTCAGGCTCAAGGGGCGTGCTGGGCATTTATCGCCGAAAAGCACCGCTTGATATTGTTCGGTGTCTACCCTTACGACGAACAATGGCGGCCGCTCTTGGCGTCCGTCATCCTCGTGGGAGCCCTGGTATGCAGTGCAGTGCGGTATTTCTGGAAGCCGTGGCTGCCCGTCCTTTGGGTGGTCGCTCTGAGTGCCGTCGCATTCTTGATGTGGGGCGGCGTACTGGGGCTCACTTATGTGCCGAATGATCGGTGGGGAGGGCTTCCCGTCACACTGATCCTTTCGACGTTTGGCATTGCCTTCGCCTTTCCGTTCGGCGTTTTATTGGCGCTAGGGCGCAGGTCGCATATGCCTGCGATCAAGTCTCTGTGTGTCATCTACATCGAATTGATCCGGGGCGTTCCGCTGATCAGCTTGCTGTTTATGTCTTCCGTTATGTTGCCGCTGTTTTTGCCCGCGGGTTTCGGGATCGACAAACTGCTGCGCGCGCAGATCGCCATCATTCTGTTTGCCGCGGCCTATATCGCGGAGACGGTTCGGGGTGGCTTGCAAGCTATACCGAAGGGGCAGTACGAAGGGGCAGACAGTCTTGGTCTTAGCTATTGGAAGCAGACCCGGCTCATCATTCTTCCCCAAGCCTTGAAGGTCGTGATTCCGCCACTGGTGGGGATCTTCATCTCCCTCTTCAAGGATACGTCGCTTGTGGTGATCATCGGCATCTTCGACCTGACGCAGGCAGCCAAGGCCGCCATTGCCGATGCCGCCTGGCGTGGGTTCAGTGTTGAAGCGTATGTCTTCATTGCCGTGATCTATTTCATTTTCTGTTTCGCGATTTCCCGTTATAGCCAGTCGCTGGAAAAGCATCTGGATACGGGTTATCGGCGATGAACTCAGCGGACAAGGAGTCAAGCATGTCCGAGGCCATTATTCGCCTTGAAAACGTTAATAAGTGGTATGGGCAGTTTCATGTCCTGCGCGATCTGAACCTGGATGTCGCAAAGGGCGAACGTATTGTGATTTGTGGCCCTTCAGGGTCGGGCAAGTCGACCATGATACGTTGCATCAATCGCCTCGAGGAGCATCAGCAAGGCCGCATTGTGGTGGATGGAACCGAACTCACGAATGACCTGCGCCATATCGAGGCCATCCGCCGCGATGTAGGCATGGTCTTCCAGCACTTCAACCTATTTCCGCACTTGACCGTGCTCGAGAATTTGACGCTGGGCCCCATATGGGTGCTCAAGAAAAGCAAGGCCGAGGCGGAAGCCACCGCCATGAAGTACTTGGAACGCGTGCGGATCCCGGACCAGGCCCGGAAATACCCTGGTCAGCTCTCGGGGGGCCAGCAGCAGCGTGTCGCCATCGCACGGTCACTTTGCATGAGCCCAAAAATTATGTTGTTCGACGAGCCCACTTCGGCGTTGGACCCTGAAATGGTGAAGGAAGTGCTCGACGTCATGGTGAGCCTGGCCGAAGAAAGTGGGATGACAATGTTGTGTGTCACGCATGAAATGGGCTTCGCTCGGAAGGTGGCGGACCGCGTCATCTTCATGGATCGCGGAGAAATCATCGAGCAGAACACGCCTGACGCGTTTTTCGATAATCCCCGGCACGAGAGGACACAATTGTTCCTGCAGCAGATTCTTCACTGACCGTTCTTGACGAACCAAATGTAACAGTCCGTCTTCAACCTGCTTGTTACGATGGCAACCGACAGAGCCCGAAGTTTGCATAAAGAAGGAGAAACTCATGAAAGTTACATCGCGCACAGTACGGTTGGTATCGTGCATTGGAGCGGTCGCCCTGGCAGCAGGATGCGCAACCGGTGAAATGGGACGGGGCGGCAGGACCGCTGTAGGTGCCGGCGCTGGTGCCGCAGTGGGAGCCGGCCTGGGTGCGCTGATCGGCGACAGCAGTAAGGCCGCCGCCATTGGTGCTGGTATCGGCGCGGTAGCGGGCGGTATTGCCGGGTATAACTGGTCCAAAGTGAAGAATGACGTCGAACAGTCTGGCGCCACCAGCCTTGGTGTAGACGTCACCGAAATGCCGGATGGCACGCTCAGGGTCAACATTCCGAGCAATGTATCTTTCGACACGGGCAAATATGATCTGAAGCCTGCGCTGCTTCCTGTTCTGGACAGTGTGGCACGTGCCCTGGCGCAGCATCCGGAACTCAGGGCAAAGGCAGTGGGTCATACTGACAGTACGGGCTCCATGCAGGTCAATCAGACCCTATCGGTCAATCGAGCGAACGCGGTCACCAACTATTTGGCTGCTCGCGGCGTAGCCCAGGGCAGGTTGATGGCTGAAGGCCGGGGCCCGAACAACCCCGTTGCCGATAACGGTACTGCAGAGGGCCGCGCCATGAATCGACGTGTCGAGCTCTATCTCTATGCGGTGCAGCAATAGCATTTTCATGCTGTGACGCGTGTGGCGGTGAAGCATACGACAAGCTTCACAGCGCCGGGCTGCATGCCTTGCACTCGGCCTCCCTCGGGAGGCCTTTTTTATGCGTATGTCCGACTCTTCCCGCCGTTCCAATTTTGCCCTACGAACATCCTTCCTTGCCTTTCGAACCTCCTTCCTTCTTACTTTGGCGAGTTTTCCATTGCTTTCAGGATGCCGGCCAGGGCCTCGGAGAGCACATCTCTTTGGTCAGATGTGAGGGCCCAGATTCGGTCCGGGTCAATGTCGGGGAAGGGCCATAGCGGTGGGTCCTGCTTGGCGGGGTCCTCCGCCACAGTGTTGGAGGGGCGGTGCCGTCGATGCATTGGGCCCGTGCCCATGGCAAGCCAAGCGGCTTCAACGCCCAAGACATCGGCGAGGCGGAAGATGTCCTTCGCGTTTCGGCGACTGTCCGTCTCATAGTTGCCAATGGCTCCT
>Ga0065721_10005741_pt1 | contig 12250 bp, 10 predicted proteins | sample Mesricmetagenome_FD_59108 | JGI IMG/M metagenome (GOLD analysis project Ga0065721, IMG submission 59108) | Mesophilic microbial community from rice straw/compost enrichment Sample: eDNA_1 v2 (version 2) | ecosystem: Engineered > Solid waste > Grass > Composting > Bioreactor | place: USA: Davis... | reverse complement strand
GCAACCGCAGCCGAGTGGGCTCGGCGGCGGCTCGCAACGCGGATACGGCGGATAGGAAGCTCGACATAACTCGGCGTCGGCGACTTAAGGATATAAAGATATCTTTATATAGACGGCGAGCACTATACGCGAGGGCTGGGCGTGCTGTCACTCCTGGCGTGGCCGGCTGTGAAGCGGCGCACGGCCGCGGGAGGCTAAAACGCTGTTCTGAAAGGAGTTGCTGCGGCTGCTCGTCGAGCGCTGGTCAGTGCTTGAAATCGTTGATTACGGTGATGCCCGAGCCGCGGAAGCTATCCATGGCGACCAGCTCGGCGGGGGCGGCGGTCAGGGGGATGGTCTTCTCGACCATCAACTGTGGCTTCACCCGGCCGGTGAGGATCAAGTCGAGCATGGCGCCGTAGCGGTGCGCCTGCATGCCGTGGCTTCCCATGACCTGCAATTCCTTCGCGATCACTAAGCCCATCGGCACCGGCGGATCGGCATGCGCGCCGACCATCAAGCCCACCTGCACATGACGGCCCTGCGGCCGCAGACACGCGATCGAGTTGTAGCAGGTCACGCGGCTGCCCAGCGCGTCCATCGAAACGTGCGCGCCACCGCGCGTGTGCTCGACGATCGCCGCTCTCACATCGGCTGTCGCCAGCACACCGACTTCGGCGCCGAGACGCTTGGCGAAGTCGAGCTTCGCCTGATCGATATCGACCGCGATCACGCGCGCGCCCATGGCATTCGCAATCATGATCGCCGACAGACCCACCCCTCCGCAGCCATGGATCGCCACCCACTCGCCCGGCTGCACGCGCGCCTGATCGACGATGGCCCTGAATGACGTCGCGAATCGACAGCCGAGGCTGGCGGCGGTTACGAAGTCGAGTGAGTCCGGAAGTCTCACGAGATTGATGTCCGCGTAGTCAATGGCCACGAATTCCGCGAACGAGCCCCACGCCGTGAAACCCGGCTGAAACTGTGCTGCACAGATCTGCTGCTGACCTTGCGCACACTGCTCACATCGACCGCAGCCACTCACGAACGGCACGGTAATTCGATCGCCCACCTTGAAGCGCGTGACATTCGCACCGACCGCGGCCACGACGCCCGCGAGCTCGTGACCTGGAACGTGAGGAAGACGAACGTCGGCGTCGTGCCCCAGCCGTGCCAGTCGCTCCGACAAATACCGGATGCTTCGACCTTGACGACCACTCCACCCGGCGTCGGCGAGGGATCACGGACGTCGACGAAGTTGAGCGCACCACCGAAGGTTTCGAATAAGACGGCTTTCATGGGGAAGCAACGAATAAAAGCAGACTCGAAGCAGCATGCCGTGCGCCAGCCCCGCTTTCCAGCACATTTCCGCGACACCGCCCGGCGGCTACCGATTGCCTGAAGCCTCCACCAACGGTTCCGCGTCGCCGGGAGCGATCTGCCTTCTCGCGGCAGCTTCGCGATACATCGACGGGATGGCGAAAGCAGGTTCACCAGGGTGCCACGAATAGCGCAGTGCTCCGGCGTTGGAGCCAACCCCTAACGCGCTTGCCTGAATCCTCCACCAACGGTTCGGCGTCGCCGGGAGCGACCTACCTTCTTCCGGCAGCTTTGCGGTACAGGGACGGGACCGCAACAGCAGGGCACATCAGGGACGTGCGGTGAGGAGCGCAGTGCGCTCCGGCCGAGCCCGGTGCCGGGAGGAGGTAGGTCGCTCCCGGCGCCGCTACCCACCGACCTCCTCTTACTCCACGCCGACGCAAGCCACCGACGCCCTCTTACTCCACGCCGACGCAAGCCACCGACGCCCTCTTACTCCACGCCGACGCAAGTCACCGACGTCCTCTTATTCCACCCCGACGCAAGCCACCCGACGCCCTCTTACGCAACGTCGACGCAAGCGACCGAGGCTCAAGCAACCGGGAACACCACCCCGCTAACCATGGCCAGAGTCGCGCCGATGACGGCACCAGCAGCCACATCGGTCGGGTAGTGCAGGCCGAGCACTACGCGTGACGCCGCCACCAACGTGGCGAACGGCACCAACAACCAGGCCAGCTCCGGAAAGCTGGAGATGGCCAGGATCGTAAAGCTCACCGCATGCAGCGTGTGGCCCGAAGGAAAACTGTAGCGGTCCAGCGCCGGCGTACCCGGCACGATGCCCGCGAGCGAAATGTAGGGTCGCTCGCGCACCAGCCGGGACTTCAGATACTTGTAGAGCAGCACCCCGACGATGCCGACCGCGGCCATCCGCACCGACGGCATGATCGCCGCTTCGCCATAAATGGCCGGCAGCAGGAAGATCAGGACGTACCAGAACACGCCATCGCCGAGCCTGCTGACCGCGGCGAACAGATCACGAACCAGCCGGCGCTTCTGGCAGCCCCGGTTCAGACGCAGGCACCACGCGTACTCGTACGCATCGACCCGGCGAAATATTCCGTCCACTCGTGCGGTAGTCATACCGACTGCTCCTACATCGAAAGCGGCCGAGGCTGTTTCCCACATCAGCGTGGGGCCGGCAAAAGGCGCGACTCCTGCCGGGTTGCCTCCGCGATACCTTCGCGCCGTGCCAATTTGCGCCTCCGATGCTGCGAAGCCTTGACGAGGGCGTGACAGTTGTGTGATTTCGCCGGCAAGCATGCCCTGCCCGCTCGCATTCCCAGGTATTTGCCGGGCGCCCGCCGCGTTCCCGTACAATGTGACAGCCATGTGTCGTTGTGACCGCCGATAGTTCCACCCATGCGCCTGCTGCTGATCGAAGACCACCGTGACATCGCCGCCAATATCGCCGAGTTCTTCGAGGCGACCGGCGACACCGTCGAGCACGTGCTCGATGGCGAGCGCGGATTGCAGCTGGCGCTGACCCAGCCGTACGACGCCATCGTGCTCGACCTGATGCTGCCCGGCCTCGACGGCCTGTCGCTGTGCCGCCAGCTGCGCCAGGCTGGCCACACGCGCGTGCCGGTGCTGATGCTCACCGCCAAAGATCTGCTCCAGGACAAGATCGAAGGCTTCGAGGCCGGTGCCGACGACTACCTGGTGAAGCCCTTCTCGCTGGCCGAGCTCGACGTGCGACTGAAGGCGCTGCTGCGTCGGGCCAACGTGCCGCCGGCACAACGTCTGCTCACCGTCGGCGATCTCACATTCGATCTGGATACGCTGGAAGCCGAGCGCGGCGGCGAGCGCATCAAGCTGAATCCGACCACGCGCCGCCTGTTGATCGTGCTGTTACAAAACTCGCATCGCGTGGTGACGCGCCAGGAGCTGGAAAAAGAACTGTGGGGCGATCAGCCGCCGCAGGGAGATTTCCTGCGCGCGCACATGCATGCGTTACGCACGGCCATCGACAAGAACTTCACGACCAAGTTGTTACATACCGTCCATGGCACCGGTTATCGACTTTCGGCGGAACCGCCTCGTCCGTAAGGCTGGCGAGCGCTTTGCGCACCTGAGCCTGCGGGCGCGCATCGCCGGCACGATGATCGCGCTGCTCGCCGGCGCGGGCCTGATCCTGAGCGCCTGGGCATATCTCGCCGACGAACGCCTGAAACGAAACATCACGCTCGATCTGCTCTCCCAGGAGCTCACTCACTTCGAACAACGCATGCATGCGGATCGTGGCGCCGAGCCATTGCGCTCGGCGCGCCTGAGCATTTATCGATCCAGCGATCTGGCCGAGCTGCCGCGCCACATCGCCATGCTCAAGCCCGGCGAGATGCATCGCGTGCGCTCGGGCAAACGTTTGCTCGACGTGCTGGTGCGCGATGGCGATTTCGGCCGGCTCTACATCACCTACGACGTGACCAACTATGTGGTGCAGGAAAAGATCGCGCTGCTGGTACTGGGGCTGGGCGTGGTCGGCGTCGTCATCATCGCCGGCGCCGCGGCCACCGCCATCTCTCGTCGACTGGTCGAGCCGGTGACCGTGCTCGCCGATCGACTCACCCAGATCGATCCGGGTCAACGGCACGTCCGCATCGGCGCGCAGTTCGCGGGCAACGAGCTGGAGCCCATCGCTCGCTCCATCGACACCTTCATGGAACGGCTCGACGGCTTCGTCGAGCGCGAGCAATCGTTCACCGCCACCGCCAGCCATGAATTGCGCACGCCGCTCGCGGTCATGCGCGGAGCGGTCGAGTTGCTCGAGACACAGACCGCCGGGCACCCGGGCGCGACCAAGGCCATCGCCCGCATTCAACGCGCGGTCCGCGAGATGACTGAGTTCACCGACGCGCTGCTGGCGTTGTCGCGCGAGCCGCAGCTCGTCGCGCCCGCTGAAACGACTTGCGATGTCTACGCGGTGTTGGCGCGTGTGGTCGAAGACCAGCGCAGCGTTGCACCAGAAAAGCACATCGTGGTCGAGCTTCACGGCGGACCGCTGCGCGTAGCGGCCCCGGAGAGCATGGTGGCCATGACTCTGGGCAACCTGGTGCGCAACGCCGTCCAGCACGGCACCGGCAGCCAGGTTCTGTGCCGCTCCCAGGGGCGCGAACTGGTGGTCAGCAATGCGGGCTCGCTCCCAGCCGGCTTGCCGCGCGATTCCTCCGACGGCGCTCCTTGGGGCGCACAAGTCTCCGGTCAGCTCGAAAACATCCCACCGCGCTTTACCACGCATCCTGGCGGCCACGGCATGGGCCTGTACCTGGTCAGGCGCATCTGCGAGCGCTATGGCTGGGCAATCCGGCTGGAGGACTCCGCCAGCGGCGTGACCGCCACCGTGAATTTCTGAGCGTCAGCGCACGCCCACGAGCGCCCCGGGGCCGGCCGCGGCAGCGCGGTTGTGATAGCATGCCCGCCCCCAAAATACCGGCAACCTTCCACTTACGAACCAGCCCACGGAGTTCGTCGATGTCGACCGCAGTAAAACTGAACGTGCCCCCGCAGGGGCAAAAAATCACCATCCAGAACGGCAAGCTCAACGTTCCCGACCAGCCCATCATCCCCTTCATCGAAGGCGATGGCACCGGTCCGGACATCTGGCGCGCCTCCGTGCGCGTGCTCGATGCAGCCGTGCAGAAGGCCTATGGCGGCAAGCGCAAGATCCAGTGGATGGAGGTGTACGCCGGTCAGAAGTCGAACGATCTGTTCAACACCTGGCTGCCGGACGAGACCGTGCAGGCGTGCCGTGACTACCTGGTGTCCATCAAGGGCCCGCTGACCACGCCGATCGGCGGCGGCATCCGCTCGTTGAACGTCGCGCTCCGTCAGATGCTGGATCTGTACGTGTGCCTGCGCCCGGTGCGCTGGTTCAAGGGCGTGCCTTCGCCGGTGCGCACGCCGGATCGCGTCGACATGACCATCTTCCGCGAGAACACCGAAGACATTTACGCGGGCATCGAATTCGAAGCCGGCTCGCCGGATCTGAAGAAGTTCCTGGACGCCTTCAAGGCCGCGTTCCCGAAGCAGTACGCGAAGATCCGCTTCCCCGAGACGTCGGGCATCGGCATCAAGCCGGTGTCGCAGGAAGGCACCGAGCGCCTGTTCCGCTCGGCCGTCGAGTACGCCATCGTCAACAAGCGCAAGAGCGTGACGATCGTGCACAAGGGCAACATCATGAAGTTCACGGAAGGCGCGTTCCGTAACTGGGCGTACGCGCTGGCGGAGAAGGAATTCGCCGAACAGACCTACACCTGGGATCAGTGGGAGCGCACCAAGGCCGCCAAGGGCGAGAAGGCCGCGAACGAAGAGCAGGATGCGGCCAAGAAGGCCGGCAAGATCATCATCAAGGACGCGATCGCCGACATCACGCTGCAGCAGGTGCTGACGCGCCCCGAAGAGTTCGACGTGATCGCCACCATGAACTTGAACGGCGACTACCTGTCGGATGCGTTGGCCGCGCAGGTCGGCGGCATCGGCATCGCGCCGGGTGGCAACATCAACTACGTGACCGGCCACGCGGTGTTCGAAGCGACTCACGGCACGGCGCCGAAGTACGCCAACCTGGACAAGGTGAATCCGGGTTCGGTGATTCTCTCGGGCGAAATGATGCTGCGTTACATGGGCTGGACCGAAGCGGCCGACGCCATCATCAGCGCGATGGACAAGACCATCGGCCAGAAGACGGTCACTTACGACTTTGCGCGCCTGATGGAAGGCGCCAAGGAAGTGAAGTGCTCGGAATTCGGCGACGCCCTGATCCGCAATCTGTGACGTATCCATGAGCGTCCCCTCGCGGGGGAACGCTCATGACTCGATGAAGGGGAGCCCTCTGCCGCGGCAGAGGGCGTTCCCGAGCCGGTGCTGGGCAGGATGCCCGGATCCAGCGGGCACATGGATGTGCAGGAGCTGCCCCCTGTCGCCTCTGCCTGGCAGCCCGGGTAATATCTCAGACATCTTCAAGGACGCGTTGAACATGTCAGCCTCAGCAGCCACCGTTCTTTCTCGTGATGCATTGGTCGACACATGCGCTGGCGCGCTGGTCCAATCGTTCGCGGATTACAACGCGGAATTTCGCTCCATCACGCGCCGCGCGCCGCAACGTTTCGAAGAGCGCGATTGGCGCGGCAGCCTGCGTGACGCGGTCGAGCGTATCGAGCTCTACGAGAAGTGCGTCAATCGCGCCGTTCACCAGATGCAGGCGCGGCTCGGCGAAGATGTCACCGAGCGCGCGTTGTGGAGCAGTATCAAACGTCGCTTCACCGAACTGATCGACGCCCTGCCCGACCTCGAATTCGACAAGACCTTTTTCAACTCCGTCACGCGCCGCACCTTCGGCACCATCGGTGTCGATCCGGCGGTGGAATTCGTGGCGCTGGACCTGGATCCGATCGCGGCCGTCCGCTCGACGATCGAAACGAATGTTTATGTGAACCGCGGCTCGCTCGAGCTGCTGTTCGAAGAACTGCTGACCGATTTCCGCTTCCGCACGCCCTACGTCGACTTCGATCGCAGCGTGCGCACCATCAGCAACGAAGTGCGCGCCCAATGCGAAGTGGACGCCGACGCGTCCAGGCCGCCGCTGCAGGTGGAGCAGATCGAGATCATCCGCACCGTGTTCTATCAGATGACCCGGGCGTACCTGGTCGGCCGCATCTCCGGCCCGGGCTGGCGCCTGCCGTTCGTGCTGGCGCTGCAGAACACCGAGAGCGGCGTGCGTATCGACGCGGTGATGATGGACGAGAGCACCGTCAGCATCCTGTTCAGCTTCACGCGCTCGTATTTCCATGCCGACCTGGCGCACGTCGGCCAGGCCATCGTGTTCCTGAAGAGCATCCTGCCGCGCAAGCCGGTGAGCGAGCTGTACACCGTGCTCGGCCGCGCCAAACAGGGCAAGACCGAGCGCTACCGCGAGCTCTTCAAACATCTGCAGACCAGTGAAGACCAGTTCGTGCACGCGCCGGGCGACAAGGGCCTGGTGATGATCTGCTTCACGCTGCCCTCGTTCGATGTGGTGTTCAAGATCATCCGCGACCGCTTCGCGTACCCAAAGAACATCCTGCGCGAAGAGGTGCAGAAGAAATACGAAATGGTGTTCAAGCACGACCGCGCCGGACGGCTGGTCGATGCGCAGGAATTCAAACGGCTGAAATTCCCCGCGGCCCGCTTCTCGAAGGAACTGGTGGCCGAGTTGCAGGACGAAGCCGCCAACACCGTCGCGTTCGAAGACGGCTACGTGATCATGGATCACGTGTACATCGAGCGCCGCATGACGCCGCTCAATCTGTACATCCGCAATGCTTCACGCGAGGACGCCGAAAAGGCGGTGCTCGACTATGGCCAGTGCATCCGCGATCTGGCCGTCACCAACATCTTTGCCGGCGATCTGCTGCTGAAGAACTTCGGTGTCACGCGCCATGCTCGCGTAATCTTCTACGACTACGACGAGCTCTGCGCAGTCACCGATTGCCGCTTCCGCGACGTTCCGCAATCAAAGTTCGATGAGGACGACCTGCGTGCCGAGGCGTGGTTCCACGTCAACGACAATGACGTGTTCCCCGAGACCTTCATGCAGTTCCTGGGCTTCGACGCGCACCTCAAGGAAGTGTTCATGAAGGTCCATGGCGAAATCATGACCGCCGACTGGTGGCGCGGCATCCAGCAACGCCTCAAGGACGGCGAAGTGCTCGAAGTCCTGCCGTACCACCGCCACCGCGTGCGCGTGTTCAGCAGCATCTGATCGTCGCGATCAATCCGGCTCGGCCCTCGCGGGCTGCGCCGGACAACACCCTTCACCGTGCCCGCGTCACAATTCGCCGCGATTCGGCCCGTCCGTGCATGAGATATGCAAGCTGCGCATGACTGCCGCGCCAGACTGGATGGTCGCGCAAGGCTTCCCTAAGATCGATCGCTTCACGGCCTTTTTCATTTAGGAAATCAATGATGCAGCGATCGTTTCTGTCCCGCTCGTCCCTGGTCATGACCGCCGTGCTGGCCCTGCTGGGCTCGGCATCGGGCTCGGCGCAGGCACCCGCGCCTGCCAGCAAAGTCGTCTATATCCATGCCGGCACGCTGCTCGACCGGCCGGATACGGCGCCACGCGGCGCGTCCACGCTGATCGTGCGCGATGGCAAGATCGAAGCGATCCGCGACGGCTTCGTTGCACCGGAAGGGGGCGCGCGGCTGGTCGATCTGAGCAAGCAGTTCGTGCTGCCCGGCCTGATCGACATGCACGTCCACATCTTCAATGACGACAACAAGCTGCGCGGCCGCATCGAGGCGAACAATCGCGACGTGGAAGACAACTTCGTCATCGGCATCGATAACGCCCGCCGCACGCTCGAAGCCGGCTTCACCACGCTGCGCGACCTGGGCTCGGACGTCCACAGCGTCACGGCGCTGCGCGATGGCATCAACAACGGCATGCTGGTCGGCCCGACGCTGTACGTCGCCGGCCGCAGCATCTCCATCACCAGCGGCCACGGCGATTCGTCCAACAATACCAATCGCGACATCGCCGAGATGATCCACGAACACGCCAACAACACCTGCAACGGCGCCGACGACTGCCGGCGTGCCGTCCGTGCGCAGATCTCTCAGGGCGCGGACGTGATCAAATTTGCCGCGACCGGCGGCGTGAACAGCAACATCGCCGGCGGCCTGAATCAGCAAATGTTTGCTGATGAGATGAAGGCCATCGTCGAGACCGCGCATATGTTCGGCCGCAAGGTGGCCGCGCACGCCCACGGCAACAACGGCATCAAGGCAGCACTCGAAGCGGGCGTCGACTCGATCGAGCACGGCACCTACACCGACGCCACCACGAACGCGCTGTTCAAGAAGCGCGGCGCCTGGTTCGTGCCGACCATGGTCGCTCCGCACGCCGCGCTGGCGCAGGCTCAGGCCGGCGCTCGCAATCAGAACACACTGCTGAAGGCTCAGGAAGCAGTGGCCAGCCACGCGAAGAACACCGCGGCGGCGATCAAAGACGGCGTGAAGATCGCGTTCGGCACCGATTCGGGCGTCGGCGATCACGCCAAGAATGCCAAGGAGTTCGCGCTGCTGGTGCAGGCTGGCATGACGCCCGCCGCCGCCATTCGCTCCGCGACGCTCGATGCCGCCACGCTGCTGGGACAGGAAGCTCGCATCGGCTCGCTCGCCCCGGGCAAAGACGCCGACATCATCGCAGTCAGCGCCAGCCCGCTGGAAGATGTGACCCGTCTGGAGAACGTCGAGTTCGTCATGCGCCGCGGCGTCGTGCACAAGCTCGATGGCAAGCGCCAGCCCTTCCCGGAGCAGTTCTCGAGCAACTGATCGACTTCTGACCGTGCTGTAACTGCTGCGGACGGCGGCAAGCGAACCTTGCCGCCGTCTGTTTTGGCCGCACAAATGGCAACGGCGGCCACTCGATTCCCCGGCCTGCTATGCTAATTTCCCCTCTGGTCCGGGATCGGTCGGGAGACGCACGGTGTCGGCTCGCATCCTCCAGCTACCGCGCGACGCGGCGTGGCCGCTGCGCAGCGATTTCAAAACCTCCCTGGTCTGCTGGGGCACTTTCATCGCCCTGCTCTCGTGCTATTGCATGGTGTATCAGGTCGTCGTCGACAACGCGCCGGCGGACTTCGCGGCGTCGTTCAGCCATGTGTTCAAGAACTGGGGCGTGTGGCTGCTGAGCACGCCGGTGATGTTCGCCGCGCTCCGCAAATATTCGACCAAATGGCACGACCGGGCCGTCGAGTTCGCCGCCCTGGTGGCGCTGGTGGTGTTCATTTCCGCGGCCGTGCCGGTCGCCGTCGATTTGCTGACAAACGCGCGCGACGCGGCCACCAGCCTGATGATCTTTCTGCCCCGTTATGTGGCGGTCGTCGGCGTCGTGTATCTCATCTGGCACGTCTTCCTGAGAGAACGCCGGGTGCTGACCGAGGCGGTCGAGGCCGCACCCTCGTCCGTCATGGAACAGCCCACCGAGGCCCCGGAGCCCGAACGGCCCGCCACTCTGCTGGTCAGCAAGGGGGCCGACCAATGTTTGATCCAGATCAGCCGCATCGAATGCGTCAGCGCGGCTGGCAACTATGTGGAGATCGTCGAGCGCGGTCAGCGCTATCTGCTACGCGCGACGCTGAAGCAGGTGGAGGACCTGCTGCCCGCCAGCGACTTCATCCGCATCCATCGCTGCCATCTGGTCCGGCGCGACGAGATCGAACGCATCAAGAGCCAACCCTCGGGCAACGGCACCGTGCACCTGCGCGGCGGCCAGGCTTTGCCCATGAGCAAGAAACACAAACAGGCGCTGCAGCGGTACCGCCCGGTGGAATGAAGCAGCTCGCGCTCAGATCTTGATCCGGCCCAGCCAGATGTCCCGATACATCGCCCAGTCGCCCCGGAAGCTGTAGAGCGGCCGGCTGAAGCTCGCGGGTTTGTTCTTTTCGAACGCGAAATGGCCGATCCAGGCGCAGCCGTAGCCGCACAACAGGCCGACCAGCAGCCAATATCCATCGCCGGTGGCGAACAACAACACCAGGCAGCCGAGCGCCAGCGTCGAGCCGATGAAGTGCAACAGCCGACAGGCACGGTTGCTGTGCTCGCTGAGGTAGAAGGGATAAAATTCCTCGAAGGTCTGGAATGACTTCGGGTCGACGGCAGCGGGCCTGGTGTCCATGCGGCTTCCCCCTTCAATCGATTTACCGCATACCTTGCGCCAGCGCGCGGCAAACAGCAATGAGCTACGACGATATCCCCGACGTCCGCGATGGTTTGACGCGCAAGGAGCGCATCGTTCTATACGTGCTGCACCAGACGCAAAAGGAACGGGGCGACCACAACGTGCCCACGCCCATGCTGTGGGGCCGTGTTTGCGAGTATTTCTATATCAGCCCCGAAGAGCTGTCGAAAATGCTCGCGCGCCTCGGCGCGATGAAATATCCGGGGCAGCGCTAGGTCAGCCCGCGTTGACTTCCGCCGCGATCTGGTAGGAACGCAATCGCGCCGCGTGATCGTAGATCATCGATGCCACGATGATCTCATCCGCCCCGGTCCGCTCCGCAAACGCCTTCAGCTCACGACGCACGGTCTCCGGCGAACCGATCGCCGAACAGGACAAAACATCGTCGAGAATCGCCCGGTCGTGCGGATGCAGGCTCTCGTAATAGCCCGGCACGGGCGGCTGCAACTTGGTGGGCGTCCCGGAACGCAGATTCACGAACGACTGCTGCATCGATGTGACCAGGATTCGGGCCTCTTCATCCGTGTCCGCACCGAAGACATTGAAGCCCACCATGGCGTACGGCTTGTCCAGATACGGAGAGGGCTTGAAGCGCGCCTTGTAGATTTCCAACGCATGCATCATCTGCGCAGGCGCGAAGTGCGAGGCGAACGCGAACGGCAACCCCAACGCCGCCGCGACCTGAGCACCAAACAAGCTGGAACCGAGAATCCAGATAGGAACGTTCAGCCCCTGCCCCGGCACCGCCTGCACCCGCTGCCCCTCCTGCACCGGCCCGAAATACGCCATCAGCTCGAGCACATCCTGCGGAAATGCATCGGGATCGGAATTGAGCGTCCGGCGCAACGCGCGAGCAGTGGCCTGATCAGATCCCGGCGCACGGCCGAGTCCGAGGTCGATGCGGCCCGGGAACAGGGACTCCAACGTGCCGAACTGCTCGGCAACCGTGAGCGGCGAATGATTCGGCAGCATGATGCCTCCGGCCCCAACCCGTATGGTCGACGTCCCCGCCGCGACATGGCCGATCACAACCGCCGTGGCCGCGCTCGCAATGCCCGGCATGCTGTGATGCTCGGCGAGCCAGAACCTCCGATACCCCCACCGCTCGGCATGCTGAGCCAGGTCGAGCGAATTACGTAAGGATTGCGCGGCGTCACTGCCCACCGG
>Ga0065721_10052282_pt1 | contig 12253 bp, 11 predicted proteins | sample Mesricmetagenome_FD_59108 | JGI IMG/M metagenome (GOLD analysis project Ga0065721, IMG submission 59108) | Mesophilic microbial community from rice straw/compost enrichment Sample: eDNA_1 v2 (version 2) | ecosystem: Engineered > Solid waste > Grass > Composting > Bioreactor | place: USA: Davis... | reverse complement strand
GATCGCCTCCAAGATCGCGTTTCTTCGCCAGGACGAAGAGAGCGGCGGAGAGGTTCGCCGTTTCTTGATGATTCAGAATGTATAAGTTTCACGATATCATTTCTGAATCGCCTCCGACATAAACGTTCCGCCACCATCCCAGAGAACGGCGTCAGCCGTTTATGCTTGGCATGCTAGCCATATTTAACGGCGCTAAAGCGCTACAGTAAAAACGTTCTATCGGCTCGGGGTTATTTTGCGAGATCGGGACCGGTGCTTGAGAACGAAACGGGATTAACGGATAATGAGCAGAGGAAAGAGTGCCGGGAAAATGAACGATCGAACGGAGCGGCCGGCAGGACCCGGCGATCGGGTCCGCCGTCGCCGCCCGATCGGATAGCCAAGGAGGAAATGCGATGTGCAGGAATATTAAAACGCTGTTCAATTTCGAACCTCCCGCGACGCCGGACGAAGTCCAGGCGGCCGCGCTCCAGTTCGTCAGGAAGCTGTCCGGCTTCAACGAGCCGTCCAAGGCGAACGAGGAAGCGTTCCATCTGGCCGTCCGCGAAGTCGGCGAAGCCGCCCAGAAGCTTCTGGATTCCCTGGTGACCCGGGCCCCGTCGCGGAACCGGGATACGGAGGCGGAGAAGGCGAAGGCTCTATCCGCCAAGAGATTCGGCGAGCCGGTCCGCAAGGTCCGGGCGGATTAATCGCTTCGGTTCGTCGGACGCGGCCGGATTATAAGTTCCGAATCGCCGAAGCGTACTCGGCGTAACGCGTCTGCCATTCCTCCCGGCGGTCGGGAATACCCCGACCTTCCGCGAGGGCCTCGACCGCGTCCAGACAGACATGCCAGCCGGCCAGATCCTTCGGGGTATGGTCGGTAAGCTTCCCGATCCGTTCGGTGAGCGTCAATCGGCAGCCGTTCGCAACCGGCGCTAGTTCGAACCGAACGGAATCCTCTCCCCACTCGTATTCCAACAACGAGTACCGGTCAAAGCCGGTAATTCTCATCTCTTCGAAGCTTCCGTCCCCCATATCGAATTTGAAACGCCCTCCCTCGCGAAGATCGTCGCAGCCGAGCTCCGGGAACCAGAGCGTCAGCTTCTCGTTCTCCGTCAGCCAAGCCCAAACCTCTTCGGCCGGGCGGTCGACATGGCGTTCGAATCGGGCGGAATAGCCCTTCTCTTCCTTCCGGATATCGGCCGGCATAGGCTCACATCTCCTTTCGATAACCATCATACCCCAGGAAGGCGCCGGCATGCACGCTTTGCGCGTTCCGAACCCCGGAACGCGCGGTTTCGTCGAAGACTTCTCTCCCGAAGAAACGGGGCGTACTCGCGCGCTCGATTGACAGAGGCGATCCTCCTTAGGTAACATGGACGCCATAGTTGACATCATCAGGAAACGCATCCAAGGAGAGAACGCAATTGAATTCGCAGCTTACGGCAGCTAGGCAATCGGAATCGGCCAACCGGTTGTGGTGGGTACTTATCGGAATTTTGCTGGCGGGGGCGAATATGAGGGCGGCGATCTCGTCCGTCGGCCCATTGATCGGCTTTATCCGGGACGAAACCGGTTTGACGAGCGGGGCGATGGGGTGGATGACGACGATTCCCCTCATCGGTTTCGCGCTCTTGTCCCCGTTCGCGCCGGCGATCGCGAGAACGATCGGCACCGAGCGCACGATCGCCGCGAGCATGTTGATCTTAACGGCGGGAATCGCGGTCAGGACCGCAGACTCGGTGGCGATGCTGTTTCTCGGAACGGCCGCGGTAGGCGTCGCCATCGCCGTATGCAACGTGCTGCTTCCGAGCATCGTGAAGAAGCATTACGAGAATCGCGCAGGTCTGATGACCGGCGTCTACAGCATGACGATGACGCTGTTCGCCGCATTCGCGTCCAGCGTGAGCGTTCCAATGGCCGACGGATGGGGGTTCGGATGGCGTAACGCGTTGCTCGTATGGGGAGTCCTATCGCTGGCGGGGTTGCTGCTCTGGCTCCCGCTGGCGCGATCGGGAGAACGCGGTTCGGGGCCGTCCGCGGCGAATATCGGCGCGAAAGACGTTCACGGCACCGGTCCGATGCCGTGGCGTTCCGGATTGGCGTGGCAAATCACCGTCTTCATGGGATTCCAGTCGTTCAACTTTTACGTGTGCGTCGCCTGGGTTCCGGACATTCTGATCGGTAAGGGCTGGACTCCCGAGAACGCCGGCTTTATGCTCAGCCTGATGCAGCTTTCGGGCATTCCGCTCAATTTCCTCGTCCCGACGATAGCGGACAAGCTGAAGGATCAGCGGCTGTTCGCCGCCGCGGGCGCCGCGATCAGCCTGATCGGCTACACGGGCTTGCTCACGAACGTCGCCGCGACGTTGACCGCGTCCATCGTGCTCATCGGGCTGGGGCAAGCCGTCAGCATCAGCCTGGCGCTCATGTTCATCGCCGTCCGGGCCAGAAACGCGGCCCAATCCGCGGCTTTGTCCGGAATGGTCCAGTCGATCGGCTACGCGCTTGCCGCGCTGGGTCCGATCTGCATGGGCATTCTTCACGACAGGCTGTCGTCCTGGAGCTGGCCGATCTTCGTCATGATCGCCGCTTCGGCGATCATGATCGCGGCGGGCTACGGAGCGGGAAGGAGAAAGTACGTCGCTTAGCGGATGGCGCGCCGATCTTCGTAACGGGGAGGCTAGTTCGGACAGACCGCTAAAATAACTGACCTTAGCTGTCAGCGATCGAATGGTACACTCGGATCGGAAAGGCATTTTTAGATCCGGAGGGATGAACGTGTTCGAGACGATCGATCGATTCGCGAAGGAATGGGAGAACGAAGCGGGGTTGACCGCAAGGGTGCTCGAAGGATTGACCGACGAATCGCTCAAGCAGCCGATCGCCGCCGGTCGCCGCACGTTGGGCGGATTGGCTTGGCACTTGGTCGCTTCGGTGCAGTACATGGCTTCGCTGGGGCTTGATTTCGAGGGGTTGGCCGACGGCGCTTCGGCGCCGGCATCGGCGCGGGAGATCGCACTGGAATACCGGCGCATGAGCTCGGCGATGCTCCGGGCGGTCGTCGAGCAGTGGCGCGACGCAAGCCTCCTGGAGACGCGCGAGATCATGGGGGAGGCTTGGCGGAACGGGGATTCGTTGCGGTTTACCTTGATGCACCAGGCTCATCACCGGGGCCAGATGACGGTGCTCATGAGGCAAGCGGGCCTGCGGCCTCCCGAAATTTACGGGCCGACCTATGAAAGCTGGATCGACCAAGGGATGGACCCGTTGGACTGAACGAAGGCGCGTTCGGAAAGATTCGGACGCCGTCAGGGGATTGAGGGGATGCGAATGAGCAAAGCGGACAATATGTTATCGATCCTCTGGATGCTCCGTTCCGGCAAACAGATGACCGCCCGGCAGCTGGCGGAGAAGCTGGAGATCCATGTCAGGAGCGTCTACCGGTGCATCGACGCCTTGTGCGCGAGCGGGGTTCCGATCGTCGCCGATTCGGGACCGGGGGGCGGATACCGAATTCTGAGCCGTTTTGCCGATTCGCCCCTCGTCTTCGGCGCCGAGGAACAGAAAGCCTTGATCCATGCGTCCGTGTTCGCCAAGGAAGCCGGCTACCCCCACTCCGAGGCGCTTGAACGGGCGACCGACAAGCTGAAGCTTTATTCGAACGAGAAACAATTGGAGAAGCTCGAACGGCACGGCCCCGGCTTATCGGTCATTTATCCGCCTCTGGAAGGCAAATACCAGGCTTATCTGCGTCTTCTGGAGGAAGCGACCGGGCAGGGAAGGACGCTCGAGATGGAATACGAGAGCGGCCGGGGGGAAGCGTCTCCGGCGCGCCTGTTCGATCCTTACGGGATCGTCTATTGGAAGGGGAGCTGGTATGCCGTCGGCCACTGCGGCTACAGGGGCGAACCGCGCAGCTTCCGCGTCGACCGCATCCGGGCTCTCAGGGAGACGGACCTGCGGTTCGAGCGTCCGGAAGCTTTCTCGGCGAAGGATTTTCTGCTCGGAAATCTGCTGCCCGGCGCAGCCGGGCCGGAAAGCCTGGAGACGGTGCGGATCCGCGCGGAGGAAGGGGTGCTTAACGAATTGTGCAAGCACTGGCTGTTCGGCCACGCGTTGGCCGAGCGCCTGCCGGGCGAAGCCGTTTTCCGGCTGGAACGATCTACGTTGGAGACCTATGTGCCCTATTTTCTAATGCCGTACAGTACGACGCTGCGGATCGAATCGAAGCCGCTCGCAAGGAAAATGAAGGAAGCCTGCGCCCGCATGCTTGCGCATTACGATGCGATGCTGAGCGAGCTTGAAACAAGAGAGGGAGACGAACGATGAGCAAATACGCGATGTTCGGCAAATTAACGGCTCACCCCGGCAAGAGAGGGGAGCTGGCGAGCTTGATGCTGGAATCCGGCGAAACGTTGGAGGGGATGGAGGGCTGCATCTATTATATTCTGCACGAGGCCGAGGACGAACCGGACGTTCTGTGGGTCACGGAGCTCTGGGAGAGCAAGGAAGCGCACGCCGCCTCTTTGAAGGACGAGAAGGTGCTGGCGGTCATCCAGCGGTGCCGGCATTTGATCGCGGGCGCCGAAGCCGTCAAGGTTCGGCCGATCGGCGGGAAAGGGTTCCGCTAAGGGCGCCTCCCGGACGGCGCGATCCGGCCGTGACAAGCCAAGCCCCGAACGAGCGAGCGAAGCCGTTCGGGGCTTGGTTTCGCGCGCCTTCGTCATCCCGCCGCGAAACGGATCGCCCGGCTGAACCGTGCAGGCAAAATAGACGTAGGCGTGCGCGTAACGCAAAGAACCCGAACGCGGAAAGTCCGCCTCGGGTTCTTCCCGATACCGGAACGGGGTCTGCGCCTCGCAGCCGGTTGTTTTATTTTTGCCGGTTATAGCGATACATCGTGAGCGGGGCGAAGACGACGATCATGCCGGCGGAGATGAGGACAACCGCGAGAAGCCCGCCGCTCTCCAAGCCGCCGTGCGCGAGTCCCCGCACCGCGTCGACGACCAGCGTGACCGGATTCACGTCGACCAGCCTCTGCAGCCATTTCGGCATCGTGGAGGTATCGACGAACACGCTGCTAAGGAACGTGAGAGGGAACAGGGCCATCATGCTGATGCCCATCAGAGCTTTCTCCGATCGGACGATCAAGCTGAGGAAGGTCCATATCCAGGAAAGGCTGAACGAGAACAGCAGCAGCAAGAGCACGCCCAGCGCCAAACCGCCGAAGCCGTTGTCCGGCCGGAAGCCGAGCAAATAGCCGAGGCCGATCATGATGCTCGAGGCAAGCAGATAGCGGACCGCGTCGACGAGCAGCGCGCCGACCAGCGCGGCCGGGCGCCAGAAGGGCAAGGTCCGGAAGCGGTCGAAAATTCCTTTCTGAATATCCTTGTTCAAGTCGAGTCCGGTATACATCGTGATCATGGAGACCGTCATGACGAGAATGCCCGGCAGAACGAAGTCGAGATATTCCCCCGTGGAGCCGGATATGGCTCCGCCGAACAAATACGTGAACATCAACAGGAACATCACGGGGAAGGCCGTCACGTCGAACAGCTGCTCGGGAACGTATTTGATTTTCAGCAACGCGCGCCAGCCGAACGTCATCGAAGCGCTCCAGGCGCTCGGCTTTCCCGGTCGCTCGGAGAGCGACAACGACGCTTGAAGGTCGGGAAGATCACCCTGCTTGATCAACATCGGCCGTTCCTCCTCCTTCCTGTTCTTCCTCGCTCGGCTTTCTGCCCGTCAGCGTCAGGAACACTTCGTCCAGGCTGGGCTGCCCCATCGAAAAATCGGAAATTTGCAGCCGTTCCATGACGAACCGGCCGATCAACGCCGCGGATTCGCCATGATCCGAGATGGGAACGGTCAGCGCCAATGTGCGTTCGTCGGCGTCGACGGATTCGCCGGTCAGCTCCGCCGCGATCTCCGCGGCCCTTCGAAGAGGCTCGACTTCCTGAAACCGAACCGTCAGCCTCCCGGCCCCGACGAGCGCTTTCAGCTCCTTGCTCGTGCCTTCGGCGATCAGCTTCCCATGGTCGATGACGGCGATGCGGTCGGCCAGCTGGTCGGCTTCCTCCAGATACTGCGTCGTCAAGAAGACGGTCGTGCCTCCGCGGACGAGCGCCCGAATGATATCCCAGACCTGGTTCCGGCTGCGCGGATCGAGACCTGTCGTCGGTTCGTCCAGGAACAGCAGGTCGGGGGCGGTCACGATGCTGGCGGCGATGTCGATCCGCCGCCTCATGCCGCCGGAATACTTCTTGACTTGGCGTTTGGCGGCTTCCTCCAGGTCGAAGGCCCGCAACAGATCGGCGGCCCGTTTTTTCGCGCCTGCCCGGGAGAACCCCGACAGCCGGGCGATCATGAACAAATTCTCGACGCCCGACAAGTCCTCGTCCACCGAAGCGAATTGTCCCGTCAGGCTGATGCGCCGGCGAACGTGGCCGGGCTCCTTGGACAGGTCGTAGCCCATCACTTTCGCGGAGCCCTCGTCCGGAACCGTCAGCGTCGTCAGCATTCGGATCGTCGTCGTCTTGCCCGCGCCGTTCGGACCGAGAAATCCGTAGATCGAGCCGCGCGGGACTTTGAGCGATATGCCGTCGACGACCCGCTGGCCGCCGAATATTTTGACCAGGCGATCGGTCTCTATGGCGTATTCTTGCGATGAATTCGAGTGGCGCATAGCAATCCTCCCCTGCGAATGGATATTGGCGATCGGATGAATCGCTTATTTATCTTACCGGATTCGGCGACCCCGGGTTTCTTACGGATTGCTAAAATCGGAGGGGGACGCGAGGATAGGCGCAAGGAGGGAGGCGAGGGGGCCGAATAGCCGAAAAAGCGTCGAGCGAGGAGCCGTTCGAGGGCTTCCCGCTCAACGCTTTATCGGTTTCGTTCACGATACGGAATTTATAAGTTTCACTCTTATCATGACCTGTATCGTCTCCGCAAAGCTTCTTCCGGCGTCCAAGGACGCCGAAGGCGTTTTTGCTTGCTGCGCGCGCATCGCGGTTCGGGATCGGGCGGCCGGATCAGCCGCCGTCCTTTTTCTCCAGCGCGGCTTTCAGCAGATCGCCGAGGCTCGTGCCCATCGGCTCCTGATTTTGCTGCTTCGCGTACTGGCTGACCAGGCGCTGCTGCTCGCGCTTGTTCATTCGCCCGTTGTCCTTGTTCAGGGCTTCCGTCAACCCGCAAGGCAAGCATTGCACGTATTTGCCCGCCTTGCCTTCTCTCAGCACCATTTTCTTATGGCATTGGGGGCATCGCCGATTCGACAGCTGCTGGCCGTCGGCGCGGCGGTAGCCGCAGTCTTCGTTCGGGCACGACAGCACGGTTCCCCGTTTCGTCTTCTTCTCCAGCATTCGCGTTCCGCATTCGGGGCAGTGGCTGGCCGACACGTTATGCGGCACGTAAGAGGCGTCGCTGCTCTTGACGCCGGATACGAGCTCCTTCGCCATGCCGCGAATGCCTTGAAGAAACGGCTCCGGCCTGCCTTGCCCGCGGGCGATTCGCTCGAGCTCCGCTTCCCAGCGGGCGGTCAGCTCCGGCGTGCGCAAATCCGCCGGCGCCAGCTCGATCAGCTGCTTGCCCTTGCCGGTCGGATGGAGCGAGCCGCCCTGGCGCTCGATCGTGTCGGAGCTCACGAGCTTCTCGATGATATCGGCGCGCGTCGCCGGCGTGCCGAGCCCGTGCTTCTCCATCTGCGTCAGCAAGGCCGCTTCGGTATAACGCTTCGGCGGCGACGTCCTGCCGGTCTGCAGGCGGCATTGCTTGACCTCGAGGGCTTCGCCTTCGCGAAGCTCGGGGAGCGTCGCCGAGCCGTCGTCCTCGTCCGCGCCTTCCTCGTCCTCGTCGATCGCTTCCCCGTCGTAGACGGCGCGCCATCCGGCGTCTTTGGTCGTCGTGCCTTTGGCCGAAAGCGTCTCGCCGGCGATCTCGACCGTCACGGCCACCTGATCGAAGCGCGCCGGCCCGTAGAACAAGCTGATGAAGCGCCGGACGATCAGGTCGTACAGCTTGCGTTCCTCCGTGCCGAGCGCGTTCAGGAATACGGTCTGCTCCGTCGGAATGATCGCGTGGTGATCGGTCACCTTGCTATCGTCGACGACGCGTTTGCTCAGCGGAAGGGGGCCTCTCAGCAGCGGGCGGGCGAGCGGTGCGTAAGGCCCTATCGCGACGCTGGACAGGCGCTCCTTCAGCGTGTCCGCCATGTCCGAAGTCAAATAGCGCGAATCCGTCCGCGGATAAGTGACCAGCTTGTGCTGCTCGTAGAGGCGTTGCAGCACGTTGGAAGTCGTCTTCGCCGAGAAGCCGAGCAGGCGGTTCGCGTCCCTCTGCAGCTCGGTCAGGTCGTAGGCGAGCGGGTGCGGCACGGTCTTCTCGCTTTTCTTGAGCTTGGAGATGCGGCCGGCTCTGCCGGACAGCTTCTCTTGCAGAGCCTTGGCCTTGTCCGCGTCGAAGATGCGGGAGTCGCCGTTCGAACCTCGCCACAGCGCGTCGAATCGGCCAAGGTCGACGCGGAGCTGGCTGTATTCCTCCGAACGGAAAGACAGGATGTCCTTTTCCCGCTGCATGATCATGCCGAGCGTCGGCGTCTGCACGCGTCCGGCGGACAGGGGGGAGCCGAACTTGCACGTCAGCGCGCGCGTGACGTTCAAGCCGATCATCCAGTCCGCTTCGGCGCGGCAGCGCGCGGAGTGGAACAGGCGATCGAACTGGCTTCCCGGCTTTAGCGAAGCGAAGCCTTCCTTGATCGCCTTGTCCGTCTGCGAGGAGATCCATAGGCGTTGGAACGGCTTGTTCCATTTGACCATGTCGATAATCCACCTGGCGAGCAGCTCGCCTTCCCGGGCGGCGTCGGTCGCCACGACCAGCTCCCCGATGTCCGGCCTTCGCATGAGCTGCTGCACGGCTTTGAACTGATGGCTGCTTTCCCGCAGCACCGTCAATTTCATCCGGTCGGGCAGAATCGGCAGATCCTCGAGCGCCCACGTTCCGTATTTTTTGTCGTAATCCTCCGGCTCCGCCAGTCCTACGAGATGGCCGAGCGCCCAGGTGACGACGTATTTCGGTCCTTCGATGTAGCTTTTATTCTTTTGATGGCTCCCCATGACCCGGGCGATTTCCCGGGCGACAGAGGGTTTCTCCGCCAGTATCAACGTTTTCATCGGTATATATGGCACTCCTTCCTCCGTCGATTATACTATTTTACGGATGCCTAGGATACGGCGCGGACGGCCGCGCCCGCGATTTCAAGCGATAGAGAGGAAGGCAGGACGATGAGGATACCGGATTTGCTGCAACGAATCGTCGATTGGGAGAAAACGGTCGCGCATCGGCTGCCGGAATGGACGACGGCTTCCGGCTTGTACTTGGGCGTTCACGGAGACGGCGACGGCGGGTACGAATGCACGCCGGAACGTTCGATCACTTTCGCCCGTACGGGGATGGACGGCATCCATTACGCGTGGACGGCGGATCGGGACGGAGACGCCGACCTGGAGGAAGCCCCGGTCATCTGCGTATCGCCGATGGACTTCGGCAATTGCGTCCGCCCGGTAGCGAGGAATATTCGAGATTTTTTCTCGCTGACCTTTTACGGCCACGACTTGCTGCTGCTCAACGACTTCGAAAGCCGGGCAAGCTACGAGAAAGCGGTGCGGAGGCAGGAGCGGGAAAACGCGAATTCCCCCTACCTTCGAGAATGGGGGGAAGAGGTTCGCAAGCTGGCTCATGAGGCCAGGGCGAGATTCGGGTTGGCTCCGATCGCCGATCCGTACGGTTACATCCGACAACTTCGAGAAAAATAAATGGATATCTCCATATATTTTTCCGATCAAAGGTCAAATTTCGAGAGATAACTGGATTTCTACAGTTATTTCGCGGCCCGGAAAGCCTTCAGTGGTCCGGTGAAGCAAAATAAAGGTATTTATCCAGTTATTTTTATTTCGAGCCGAGTTCAGACAAAAATAAATGTACTTATCCAGTTAATTCTCGATCGTAGATTAGGGTTCGACTCGAAGAAGTCCAGTAGACGGAACGCCAGCCATGATCAACGGCTATCGACCATCCTCTATATGGCCCAGGCAGCGACCCGCTCGCAGACCCGGGTATGGCTGCGCTGAAGCTGCCGAGTCCAATAGGACCGCCTGCCGGGAGCGGCATCCAGGACAGTACTCGGGTCATGCCTTGACCGTTCGCCATCGATACGCCGACGGGCTGACCGACCGTGCTTGCGGCTTTCCCGTTCCACTGCGGCCGCAGCATTCCGAAACGCCTCCGGACCCATCGCATGCGAACCTTCGCCCAAGGTTTGCGAAATCAAGACAGGACAAGTTCGAAACGCGGGTTTAAAAAATCCACCTTAAAAAAACAAACATGACACCTTAAGTAACTTCATTGTTTAGGCTTCCCGATCGGGAGATAATGTGGCTATCCAAATGATCAAGGGGGAAGCAAGAGATGAATTTGTTGAACAAAAAATCGATCAGCGCCGCCATGGCCGGCCTGCTCGCGGTCAGCTTGACCGCGTGCGGTTCCAACGACAACGGCAACAACGGCGGCGACGCCAGCGCTCCGGCCAGCAGCCCGGCGGGGACAAGCAGCGCCCCGGCAAGCTCCGAAGCCGCCAGCGGCGAGAAAGTCACGATTACGTTCCAGAACATCTACCCGGACCCGACGGATCCGAAGCATGGAATTCTCCGCACGATCGTAGGGAACTACGAAGCCGAGCATCCGAACGTGAAGATCGAACTCGATTCCCTGAACACCGACCAACAGAAGCTGAAGCTGAAGACGCAGGCCGCTTCCAAGGAACTGCCGGATATCACGATGGTGAACCCGGCCGCGCAGATGAAGCCGTTCGTCGATGCCGACCTGCTCGCTCCGCTGAACGAAATGGTCGAGAAGAACGGCTTGAAGGACACGTACCAAGCCGGCATCCTGGATTCCTATTCTTTCGACGGCAATCTGTACGCGCTGCCCGACGGCAACAACATCGGCTTGTTCTACTATAACAAGAAGATCTTCGAGGAAGCGGGCGCGACGGTGCCGACGACGTTCGAGGAATTGGTCGAAACGGTCAAGCTGTTGAAATCCAAAGGCATCACGCCGATCGCGATCGGCGAGAAGGACACTTGGACCGGCTCGTTCCTGTTCATGAACATCCTGCTCCGCACGAACGGCGGCCCGGGCTTCCTGAAAGACGTAGTCGACGGCAACAAAACGTTCGAAGATGCGGCGTTTACCGAAGCGGTCGACGCGTTCCAGCAGCTCGTGCAAGCCGGGGCGTTCCCGGAAGGCGCCACTTCGATCGACTACAACGCGGGCGAGAGCCTGTTCAAAACGAAAAAGACGGCGATGTACTACATGGGCAGCTGGGTGACCGGCGGCATCGAGGCTTCCCCGGCCGGCCAAGAAGACGGCGTCGGCGTCTTCAAGTTCCCGACGATCGGCGGCAAGGGCAATCCCGATCAATACATGCTGGCTCCGGGTACCGGCTTCGCGGTATCCAAGAATAGCGAGCACCTGGAAGAAACGCTCGATTTCCTGAACTACTTCAGTCTCAATTGGCCGAAGGAAGCGTTCGCGGCCAAGAACGCGGTCGGCCTGGCGCAAACGTTCGAAGGCGATCTCCAGGCAGCGGGTTACTCCGATATGGCGATGGAAGTGCTGGAGCTCTTCAAGGGCGTTCAAGGCGGAGACCTGGCGTTCGATAACACGATGAACCCGGGCACGTCCCAAGTCCATCTGTCCAGCATTCAGAACCTGTTCGTAGCGAAGAAAGACTCGGCGGATGTGGCCAAGGAGCATCAGAAGGGCTACGAAGAGAATAAGGAATAACATCCGTCGATCGGTACGGAGGGGGCGCGGCGCGCCCCCCTTTCTTCACGATACAGAATTTATAAGTTTCACGCTTATGATTACCTGTATCGTCTCCGCAAAGCTTCTTCCGGCGTCCAAGGACGCCGAAGGCGTTTTTGCTTGATCGATGACAGCGCTTGGAGGGGGCGGGAGCCTTGAAAGCATTAAAAGTATCCAGTTGGACGATCGCGGCGTTCGTACTGCCGTGCTTGCTCCTCTACGTCTGCTTGGTATTCGTTCCGATCGTCGTGTCCGTGTATAACGGCATGCTCGATTGGAACGGCATCGGAGAATCGAAGTTCGTCGGGCTTGCCAACTTCGAGAAAATGTTCACGAACGATTCCGTCTTCTGGCCGGCCGTAGGCCGCACGTTCCTGCTGGCGGGCTTCTCGATGCTGATCCA
>Ga0065721_10052287_pt1 | contig 12254 bp, 12 predicted proteins | sample Mesricmetagenome_FD_59108 | JGI IMG/M metagenome (GOLD analysis project Ga0065721, IMG submission 59108) | Mesophilic microbial community from rice straw/compost enrichment Sample: eDNA_1 v2 (version 2) | ecosystem: Engineered > Solid waste > Grass > Composting > Bioreactor | place: USA: Davis... | reverse complement strand
GATGTACACTTGTATAAAAATCATATTGAACAAGCCAAAACACAAATTAAACGCAGACCATATAAATTACCTACTGTTACATTAAACCCTGATGTGAAGTCGGTATTTGACTTTAAATTAGAAGATATTACACTACACAACTACAAACATCATCCAGCAATTAAAGGAGAAATGTCTACTTGATCTCATTAATTGTGGCACACGACAAAAATTATGGAATCGGATTAAACAATGGTTTACCTTGGGGAAAGCCATTTGCTGAAGATATGAAGTGGTTTCGTGAGCACACATTAAATAAATCTATTGTGATGGGACGAAAAACATTTGAGTCTATTGGCAAGCCTTTACCCAAAAGAAAATCTATTATTTTAACTAAAGATTACAATTATCCTGTAGAGCAATATGAAAATTGTTTCTTGTCTACATCAATTAATCGTCTTATTAATTTTTATTCTAGCAATTCCTTTGAATTAGTGGCTATAGGTGGGGCAGAAACATATAAAGCATTTATTCCATATGCAACTAGATTGTATGTGACCGAAATACATGACAGCTATAAATGCGACACTTATTTTTCTAGCTATCAGAACTACAACTTCAAGCAAAATTACACTGAAAATGCAATTGACGACAAAACAGGTGTAAGCATGACATTTAAAATCTATGAAAATAAAAGATAAATTATAAAATAATATGTTGACAGATATATAGACCGATGATAGAATAAGACTATATTAAAGATACATTATAAAAATGTATTAAAAATATAGTCTTATTTTAATAGGATGGTGAATTAAATGAATGATGATGTGGTTAAGCGACCAGATATCGACATAAGCAAGATAACATTAAGTAACCACTATATGCGAAGACTAAACGAGCGATTCCCAAAAATCAAAGACCCCAGAGGCTACACAATTGAAGCTATTGTCAAAGGTAGTTACAATGGAATAACAACAGATAAAGATAGGAACAGCTATTGTCTTTGCTTTACTTATGAAAACAACTTGTTTTTTCTGGCTGCTGACGACCTAAGAACAATGGTTACAGTGTATGAACTCGAAGAAAATCATTTAGCTTTTCCCTCAAACACTGAATACCAAAAAAATTTTAATCTGAAAATTAAGAGTTTCTATGACAAAGAAATTCGCAAACTAGACAGAAAACTTAAAGCACTCAATAGGAAATTAGAAGAATTTAAACATATATCTGATGTGGAATGCTCTCAACTAAGATTGAGACAATATAAGACTAGATCAAAAAACGTTAAGCTAGAATGTGAAGCTAAAATAACAAATATTAAGTTGAAGCAAGCTACATATGAAAGAGAAATAACTGAAATTGAAAAATGCAAATTAAAAGTAATTAAAGCTTCTAATTCACTAGATAAATTTGTATTATCAAATTAACAATTATAAAAGATAAATTATAAAAAGGGAGTGTTGTATTGAGTAACGAAGAACTCCATGAGCTTGCTATTTCAGGCTGTAAAGAATCTGAAGAAAAACTTTATAATAATACTAAAAAATTATTGTGTAAGCTAGTACAGTCATGTGCAAGCTATTACAACTTGAATGATGAATTCGATGATCTGCTATCAGTAGGTAATATGGGTTGGTTTAGAGCATATAAAAAATTCAACTCTAGTTTTAAATTTAAGTTTAATACGTTATTAAGACATTGCGTTAAAAACGAAATGCTTGTTTATATTAAAAGTAAAAATAGAATTAAAAGAAACGAACGAGACAAAAACTTTTTAAGATTGGATTCACCTGTATCAGATAAAGAATCTGAAGATTTGACTTTGTTAGAACTTCTTAAAGTTCCTAGTTATTATGGAGACACGGTAGCTTCAATTGAAAAAATCTTTCTTGAAGAAGCAATTGAACAAGAATTGAGTGAATTAAATAAAAGGGGGATCATAAAAAATAAGCAGTATATTTACTTGAAAGAGTACATATTAAATGGAAGTCAAATAGTTGATATAGCTAACAAATACAATGTGACAAGGCAAAATGTGGATACAACAGTGTCGAGGGCACTGGAAAACTTGCGTAAATACTATGGCACAAAAGAAGTAATAATAAAGAAGCTGTTAGATTAAACAGTACTAAATGAAATTAATCTTTTATTATCTGTATATTAAGTAATATTTATTCATTATATCAGGTGCGGATGCGAAGCTCACATGAAAACACTAGAAGTTCCGCACCTCGAAAATTGTCGAAAGACACAGGGCGACTCAGCGCCCTAAAGTCGAGAAAGTGATCGTTTTACATATGAAACGAGAATTATAACGGTAAAACTCTCGACAAGGTATAAACTCTGACATTATAAATCCGTCAGACAATTCACATATACATCAGAATTGCATAATCATAAGCGAAATCGACAGTTGCAATTCACATGCGAGTGTGAATTGTGAGACAAGGATTCTTTGTGATCTCACGTTCAATTGTAGTTGCAATTCACATGCAAGTGTGAATGAGCTACCTTTTTGTTAATGTCAACGAAATGGTTATGTCACATTTCACACATAAGTGCGAACTGTGACAGTCAATTGAGAGAGCACGTTTACATTGCAATAATAACAAAGTACAAAAGGGGTATAATCTTATGAAAAACAAAAATACTAATAACACAATAACAAAAGTAATTAAATTACAAATTATAAATCCTGTTAACATAAAATGGAATGTGTTTTCCTTTATCTTAAATTTACTTAAGACTGAATCATTGGAAATTAAAAATTTTGCAATTCAACACTTCTGGAGATGGAATAATTTTTCCAAGGACTATTATATTGTGAATGGTCACGATCCAAGAGCTTCGGACATTTTAATGAATGTAGAAAAGGGAAGTTATTACAATACAATTAGCGGTTTTATAAATAATCAATTAAAAGACAATAGATATTCATATTCTAGCAATTTGAGTTCTTATATAAGGGCAGCAGAGGACAAGTGGAACAAATACAAAAAAGAAATGTACAGTGGCAAGTATTCCATTCCTAGCTTTAACTCTCCAGAGATAGAGTTGCACAATAAAGCAATTTCATTTTTACCAGAAGGCAAAGCTAATGAGTTTACAGCAAATTTAAGCTTACTAAGCCTTAAAGGAAAAAAACTTGTTGATGCCGAGTATAAAAAATATTTAAAAAAGAAGGAACTATTAAATGGAATAGACTTAAGCCAGCCCATTATAAGCGATACTTCTTATAAAGTAAAAATAAAAGCAGTTGATAATTCAACAAAAACCATCTTGAATCGCATAATAAGTGGTGAGTACAAACAAGGGACTGGTAAATTAATTAACCGAAAAAATAAATGGTTTCTGTATCTTACTTATTCATTTGAAGCCGCATATAAAGAAAACCTTGACGAAAACAAGATATTAGGGATTGATATGGGGGTTTGTACACCAGTGTATATGGCTGTGTCTGACTCTAAGCAAAGAGGATTAATTGGAGGAGGTGAAATCAATGAGTTTAGACGTAGAATTGAGACAAGAAGAAAAAGTTTACAAGAGCAAACAAAGTATAGATCACAGGGTAGTATTGGACATGGTACAAAAAAACGACTATCAGCAGTAGCTAAAATTGGTGATAAGATCTCAAGATTCAGAGACACCTGTAATCATAAATATTCCAAATATGTAGTAGATTTTGCACTAAAAAATAACTGCGGTACAATTCAGATTGAAGATTTGTCTGGTATCGCAAAAGATGAAAAGAAAGCAACTTTCTTGGGTGATTGGACTTATTATGATTTACAAACAAAGATTGAATACAAGGCAAAAGAACATGGAATCAAAGTTGTTAAAATCAAACCTCATCATACGTCTGCAAGATGTAATAAATGTGGCTTTATCCATAGCAACATGACTAAAGACAAATGGCGACCTACGCAAGAACAATTTAAATGTATGAACTGTGATTATGGACATAGGTATTTTGTTCATGCAGATTATAATGCTGCACAGAATCTGGCTATGAAGGATATTGACAAGATCATTGCAGAACAACTTAAATCACAAGAGGAGTATTATAAAAATACTTTAAAATATGCTGATTGTTAAAACTAATAAAATACACGTTTTATCAACTCTTATTAAATCTATAAAGGGGAAAATATAAAATGACAAAATGCTATGTGTATCGTTACGATCTAACTGGAGACGAAGAATTAGTACATGAGTCGAGAAACTATCGATTGGCTCGACAGATAGCCAAAGGTTTATCAGGCGCAGATCATAATCATACATACAGATTGCAAGTTGAAACTTATCCTTTTAGGTTTTTTGAAAAAGGAATAGACGTAACTGACAATTTTAAAAATTTACTGCTAGAACTTGAATCACAGGTAACGAAACAATGTAACTAAGCAACATAAGTCAAAAGGAGTATGTATAATTTTATGTTTTACGTTCAATCTATCTCGTTAAAAAATATGGATCAAGAACTACTACAAAATAAGAAGCTAATTGAACGCACATGTCTAATAAGCGCATCATGTGCCAACATTAATAGCAACAACTTAACCTTTTCTGGAGAGATAGGATGCTCATATGCTTATAATTTCATGAGTGAAAGAGCATGCTTCACGGTCAGCGTTCATCCTAAGCAAAATAATGTTTTGATTAGTTTGCATTCGTATGATGGACATGATGTGCTAAATAAGATAGTGGATCACTTTGTAAAGATTCTGAATCCTGATATTGACAAATGTAATTTTCAGGAATTTACATTTAACTAGGAAACATATTAAATATTATGTAAACTATGAAACTTAAAACAATTGAACTGGATTAAAATAAATTACAATCCATTTATTAACAGTTCATTATTGAGGTGAAGATAATTGTGCTTGCAGCAAAACGTATCAAAACAAGTAACAGGATTTATTAATTCGCATTGTCATTCTGAATATTCAAATAAAAGATTAATTGATTGCATAAACAAGGTACAAGACTTGCTAGAAACTGCATCAAAATTAAACTATTCAGGTATCGCCATAACTGATCACGAATCTTTATCAGCGCATGTTAAAGCCATACAAATAACAAGAGAATTGAAAAAAAGTGGGAAGCTCTCTCAAGATTTTAAGCTTATATTAGGAAATGAAATATACCTAGTTGACTCGGTAGAAGAAGTTAGAGACAACTATCAAAGCAAAGTAACTAAATTTCCACATTTCTTATTGCTTTCAAAAAATGCCGAAGGACACGCACTGCTGAGAAAATTGTCTTCAAAGGCTTGGGAAAATAGATTTGTCACTGGCTTAATGGAACGTGTACCCATTAGTAAAAGAGAAGTAGAAGAGATCATAGGGGAAAACAAAGGACATTTGATTGCGTCAACTGCTTGTCTTGGCTCAGAGCTAGCAATTAAATGTCTTGAATTGCATCAGCATGAAGCAAACAATGACACAGAAAGCATTATAAAAACAAAAAAAGAAATACATGATTTCATTAATTGGTGCATTAACACATTCCAAAAAGATAATTTTTTCATCGAGTTACAACCTGCTCTATCAGAAGAACAAATGATTTATAACCGTAAAGCTTTAACTATTGCTGAAGCCTACAATTTAAAGACGATTGTAACTACTGATGCCCATTTTTTACGTCCTGAAGACATGCAAATTCATAGAGCTTTTCTTAATTCCAAAGACGAGGACAGAGAGACTGAATCTTTTTATGAGGCATGCTTTTTACAAACTATCGACGAAATTATAGATAGATTGACCCATAATGGAAATTTAACAAGAGAAGTGGCAATTGAATCTATTAACAACACAATGTTCTTAAGAGAAATGGTGGAAGATTACGACTTAAAACGTGAGACTGTAGTTCCAAAGATCGATCTTCCAAATTTCCAGTTACGACATTTATTTCAAAAAGCGTATGACAAATATAAATATATAGAAAAACTTGCCTATTCTGAACATGAACAAGACAGATATCTATTAAAACTTGTCGAAGACGGATTTCTCGAAAAAATACCGTATAAAACAATTACTAGTGATAAATTTCATGAAATGCTTGCTAGAATTGATATCGAATTTGAAGAATTATGGCACATTTCTGAAAAAATGAATGACCAATTATCGGCTTATTATGTAACTATGCGAGATATTATTTTAATGATTTGGGACGACGAATGCGGAGGAAATAGCATTGTTGGAGTTGGTAGAGGTTCAGCAGTTGGCTTTTTCATTAACTACCTATTGGATATTACTCAATTGAATCCTATTGAATTTAATTTGCCACACTGGAGGCACTTACATAAGTCAAGACCTGAATTTCCAGATATTGACATTGATACAGAGGCTAGTAAAAGACAAAGAATTTTAAATGCATTAAAAAACAAGTTTGGCTACAGACAGGTGTTGAACATATGTACATTTAGAACTGAAAAATCAAAAAAAGCTATTCAAACAAGTTGTCGTGGGCTTGGTATTGATGTGGATATTGCTCAATATTTGTCCCAACTAATTCCTTTTGAACGGGGAGAGTCGTGGACGATTTCAGATTGTTTGTATGGAAACGAAGAAAAGGGCAGGCTTCCTATTGCCGAGTTCATAAGAGAAATCAACAAATATCCAAGACTAAAAGAAACCGCTCTTAAGATCGAAGGTTTGATTTCTGGAAGAGGTATACACGCAAGTGGAATTTACATCTTCAATAATGATTTTACTGAGTTAAATGCTATGATGACTTCTCCAAAAGGTCAATGGACTACTCAATTTTCAATGGAGGATAGCGATTACATGGGAGGGCAGAAGTATGATTTCCTAACCGTTGAAAACCAAGATAAGTTAAGGGCTACACTTGAATTTTTGATGAAGGATGGAGTAATTGAGTATCAGGGTTCATTAAAAAAGACATATGACAAATATATACATCCTGACACTCTAGATTTAAATAATGAAAAAATGTGGGAAGTAGCAACTAACAGCGAAATGATTGATTTGTTTCAATTTAATACTCCTGTTGGAATGGTTGCTATTAAAAAGGTAAAACCTCGTTCTGTGGCTGAAATGTCAGTAGCAAATTCATTAATGAGACTTATGGCTGAAGATGGACAGGAGCAACCAGTTGACACTTATGAGAAGTACAGAAACAACATCTCCTTGTGGTATGATGAAATGAGAAGTTTTGGTCTGAACAACGATGAAATTGCAGTTTTTGAAAAGCACTTGAAACACAAATACGGCATTGCAGATTCACAGGAGTCCGTTATGCTGCTTTCTATGGATAAAAAGATTGCTAATTTTGATGTAGCCAGCGCAAACGGTCTCAGAAAAGGCATTGCAAAAAAGAAAAAACAAGTAATTGACGAAGTAAAGAAAAAGTTTTATGAGTGGGGATATAAAAACGGAACCTCTAAATCTGTATTAGACTATACTTGGGAAGTCCAAATTAAGCGTCAGCTTGGATATTCATTTTCTGATTTACATAACTATGCCTATACTATTATTGCATTGCAGGGAATCAAGCTCTACATTACTTATGACCCTATCTATTGGAACACTGCTGTGCTCACAGTTAATGCTGCCAGCAATGATGAAGACGAGTATGAAGAATTAAATGAAGCGCTTGACGAGTCATTTAATAGCCAAGCCTCATCAACATCTAACAAAGGGAAGTCAACTGACTACGGAAAAGTTGCTTCAGCTATTGGAGCTATTCGATCTCACGGAGTAAAGGTTTCTCTTCCTTATGTCAACAGTGCTGACTTCGGTTTCAAGCCTGATGTAAAAAATCAGCAAATTGTATTCGGACTAAAGGGCATGATTGGAATCGGAGATGATGCAGCTAATCTAATTATTGATAATCGCCCATATGAGTCATTTAATCATTTCCTTGAAAAATGTTATTTAAAAGATCCTAACAATCCTAATAAAGAAACTCTTAAAAATACACACATGATTCAACTAATTAAAGCAGGTTCATTTGATGAATTTGGAGACAGAGTAGAAATTATGAATCAATTTCTAAATCTACTTCACGAACCCAAAAAAGAGTTGAACATGCGTAATTTTGATGGATTATGTAAAGCAAACCTAATACCTAGTGAGTTTGAACAGCTAAAGCGCCACTCAAACTTTAGAAAATATTTAAACGACAAATGTGTACTATCAAGCGTTAATGGAAAAAAGAAAGTTTACCAGTTGACTGACGATTACTCTAAAAATTATTTTTTAACACATTTTTCAAATGTGCAACATAATTACGAATCTGACAATTCAATTACTTTTGAAGAAAAACATTTTGAAAAAGTATATAAATCTCTCATGGAGCCAGTAAGAGCATATGTTTCAGACGATAAAACATTGGCTTCATATAATGATTATCTATTCAAAGAGCTGTGGGATAAACATGCTACTGGTTCAATTAGCAAATGGGAAATGGACTCACTGTGCTTCTATTACAATGAGCATGAGCTTGCTCATGTAAACAGAGATAAGTATAAAATTTCTAATTTCTTTGAGCTTCCAGAAGAACCTGAAATTGAGCAACATATGATTTTCAAAAACTCAACACGTCCCAAATTTAAGCTAACTGGGATTGTTGGAACAGTGATTCACAAAGACAAGAATAAACACACTATCACACTATTAACACCAGAAGGTGTAGTAATCGTGAAATATTACGATGGAGCTTTTGCACACTACAACAAAAATATTTCTCGCATTAGACCTGATGGAACAAAAGAAACACTTGAAAAAAGTTGGTTCACTCGTGGTAGCTTGTTATACGTCCAAGGATATCGCAGAGGTTCGCAATTCAAGCCACAAAAGTATAATGACTCTTTTTCGCAGCACACCACCTTGCTTATCACACATATTGATAAAGACGGTAACTTAACTGTTAGAGATGAAAGAGTTAATTTATAAAAATATAAAAAGGAGCAGTTTTACATGATGAATGAAAATAATGTTTATTATCTTGAGTATCGTCCTCCATATTTGGAGGACGGTGATTCAATTATCCTTAGATTCAGATCATTAAAATCCTTAAGTAAACATATTAAAGATTTCAAAATTAAAAAAGAAGAAATTATATCACTGTCTAATTCTCCAATCAAGAAAACTCAAAACGTGAGCGGCACTGTTCTAAGAAGCTTATTTGAATACATATCTGAAATCAACTATCGCTAGGGGTGAATTTAATGGAAAAACAAGAAACTATTTTTGGAGTAACTGGTGATAATTATAAATCTCAAAATCCTAAATATGATTATTCTAAAAAAATTATAGCTTATTGCGAACACTCAGGAAAACCTATTCGAGAAGGAGAATCTTATTTGCAAACCCAACAAGGGACTGTATTAAGAGATGATAAACAAGTATTGATCGAATATTTTAATCTCCATCGAGTGTATGAACACCATGGTGGGGAATATGAGTAAGAATGAAGGCAAAAAATTTGAGGAACAATGGAAAAAAAGTTGTGAAAAATATAATACATATCTATTACGTTTAATTGACTCAAATAAATTTGGATCAACAACTTCAAGCAAAACGAGATTTACTCCTGAAAATGAATTTGATTGTCAAATACATTGTTTCCCTTTTGTATGGTCACTAGAATTAAAAAGTTCCAATGGAAGATCATTAAGCTTCAATGGCTCAACCCCAGCAAAGAAAGAAAAAGGAAAAAGTTTTGATATAAAGCCACAGCAGGTCAATGGTTTATTAAGAGCCTCTAGATCTGATGGGAATATAGCTGGGTTGTTATTGAACTATAGAGAAGAAGTAAAAAGCAAGATTAGCTATTCCAATGAACTTATTTTTATTGAAATCAATGAATTTGTTAAATTTGCAGAGAACTGCGATAAAAAAAGTATATCACGTCTTGAAGCAAGAGAAATTGGTATAACCATTCCTCACAAGAAAAACAGAACTACTTATACATACGACATTGAATCATTTATCAATCTCACTTCTGAACAGTATATGCTTAACCATCGATGGAATGTTAAACAGGTAGACCGAGCAAAAGAAATTATTATTTACTTAAGCCACTATGTAAATCGTAGAGAGACTAGATAGAGATTTTCTAGTCTCTTTGTGTTTTTTGTTATTATAAAAAATGTTTCTTTATCACTTTAACGCTTTATAGCATCTATTTCACCAAAGTCGTGTTTTGTTCATATGTCTATAGCAAAAAAAAGAAGAGCTATTCACTCTCCTTTTCTTTGTTTTATTGTTGTTAGTAAAAAAAGAATGAAGCTCTTATCATAAGGAGCTTATAAACTTTGATATTCTTCTTCCAGTTCAATCAATCTGTTATAATCAGCAATGCTTTTATTAAGCAATTTCTTTGATACTAATTCATCGCTCAGTATTGCGTTAATCAGTGATAGATTTATAATCTTTTGATAATCCCCGTGTTCTATGTTCATGTACTTTTCAAATATTTCTAATACCTCTTTATCAACTCTAAAAGTTTTAGGAGTGTAACGATCTGATTTTTTAGGCTGAACTCTCTTGAATGTTTTGGGAAGGCTTCTCTTTTTTACAGTTAGGACTTCATGTGGCTCTTTCTTGCCTATAATCTGATGATTCACATCTTGAATTTTTTCTTGTTCTAACTCTGTTACCATTTCAACATGAGCAGAATTAACTCCATTCTGATTTTCTAAAACGATGTCTTGAGGTTGTTCGACAGTAATTCCTTCCTTAATTTGATTTTCTGTTTGATTTATAATGCCTTTTGACTCAATTTGTTTTACTTCTGAATCAGGCTTGTTACTATAAATAAGAAAATTATGAGAAGTTTCTCTTTTATTCAACTTTCTTCTGAGCAGTTCCTCGGTGGTGCTTTTATTCTTAGGCTTTACTTTATCAGTCACCAACGATCACTCCTTCTATTTTCAGTTTCTCTTCTAATTCTTCAAGTCTTTCAAAATCCTTGACCAAGTATTCTTCAATTACTTCATCAATTTTCTTGAAATAATCATCGTTTTCAATAATACGACCTAATATTTCATCTAATAATTTTTCATGTTGTTCTAAAGCCTTTTTAATTTCTTCATTCTCTTTAAACCCTTTTAATCCAATTCTGCCGACAGCAGCGGTTCTATTTATAACGGTTTCAAAGCAAACCCCTTCTATCATTTCGTCAATTGTTTTTACCAGTAAGTTATTATCTACTCTACGAATATCAATAAGAGTTCTGACTACACCTAGCATTTTTACATTAGGGTTAACTTTATCTTTCAAATGTACATAAGTTTCAAAAAATCTAGGTATAGCCGCCAGACAGAAATTACTAGCTTCAAACATAGTTAGTATGTAATCGCTAGCAGCTAGTGAATTTAAAGTTTGTTCTGAAAGGGCTGGTGGCGTATCTATAATTATAAAGTCATATCTGTCTTGCACTGGTGCTAATATAAAGCCAATAGTCATATTATAATCGAAATTGTTTTTGTTTTGAGCTTTAGCAGTAGCAATATAACTTGGATACAAAGCCAAAATGTCTGTCGAAGGTATGATATGCAAATTATCATCTACTACAATAATGTGATCTTCAGATAGTCCTTTTTTTACTGCATCCATCATTGTTCTTCCACGAAACACATAAATATCTTCCACTTCTGTTAACAATTGTGTTAAATTGCCTTGTGAATCCATATCAACAGCAAGCACCCTATAACCACGTTTACTTAATAAATAAGCAATAATCCCAGAAGTGAGAGTCTTTCCACACCCACCTTTCTGAATTCCTACTGAAATAGTAATTGCCATAATTATCACCGTCCGTACAATAATTTAATCATGCTATCATTCTATCTTTGATTCCAATCATTGTCAACCACACATGATAAATTTATCATGTTAACAAAAAAGTACACTTTTTTGTATACTATTTAAAAATCGTACACGATTACAATTTTGTTTATGTTTAAGAAGACCGAACTATTTTGATTTATTTTTTTGTCTTTATATTCTAACACGTACTCATTTTTATTTATAGTTATGTTTGTTAATAACATTTTTATTATGTGTTTTATTTCGCTTTTGATTTTTAATTTGTCTATGTTTTTAGTTTGTTGTAGATTTTTGTTTTTTAAATAGTAATCTATTTTATAATAGGGTTTGTATTGATGTTGATTTATAATTATTAAATTAAATTCGAATTACTATATGTTTATGTAACTGTTTTTCATTTGGAAATGATTTTTGTTATGGATTAGGTTCATAAAAATCTTTTCGCTTGGTAAATAAATTAGATAATTAATTGTA
>Ga0065721_10006547_pt1 | contig 12254 bp, 16 predicted proteins | sample Mesricmetagenome_FD_59108 | JGI IMG/M metagenome (GOLD analysis project Ga0065721, IMG submission 59108) | Mesophilic microbial community from rice straw/compost enrichment Sample: eDNA_1 v2 (version 2) | ecosystem: Engineered > Solid waste > Grass > Composting > Bioreactor | place: USA: Davis... | reverse complement strand
TCGGCCTGACGACTCCGGGTCGGCCGAAGGCGAGTTTTATGTTCCTCGGTCCGACCGGCGTCGGAAAAACAGAACTCACGCTGCGGTTCACGGAAGACCTGATTGGACCGGATCGCGTGGTTCGGCTCGACATGTCGGAGTATCAGACAGCGGACCGCCTGGCTCTGTTGCTCGGGACGAGCGAAGAGCCGGGGCGCATCGCCGAAGGCTTCGATGCGTGCGAGGGACGCGGGACATTGCTTTTTGACGAAATCGAAAAGGCGCATCCGCGCGTGCTCGACGTGCTCCTGCAACTCCTCGACGCCGCGCGCCTCACGACGGGGCGCAACCGCGTCCTGGATTTCTCGAACTGGTATGTCGTCCTCACGAGCAACATCGGCGCGCAGCGCATCATGGGCATGCGCAAGTCGAAGCATGAGACGATGGAGCGCCTCGTGCGTCAGGACGCGCAGCGCGAACTCCGCCCGGAAATCTTCGCGCGCATCACGGTCACCGTCGTTTTCAACAAACTCGACTTCGATGCGCAGTGCGCGATTGCCCGCGGCATGATCGCGAAGGAATGCGCCGCGCTCGCGGCGCGCGGCTTCGCGATCACGCCCGAGCCGGCGGTGTCGGAGGTTGTGATTCAGCGCGGTTATCACGAACGTCTGGGCGCGCGACCGATGCGCGATGCGACAGAACTGCTCATCCGCAACGCCCTCGCGCAGGAACTCCTGCGGGGCGGCAGCGGCAAGGGCCGTCTGCGGCCCGATCCCGAAGGCCAGCAACTCGAATTGGAACCCTCCACCTGCTGACCATGCCGAGCCAACCGACCCTTACTCCTCGCATCGTCATCCTGAAGGCGGACCGTTTCTACGGCGACACCATCGCTCAGCTCGTGAAGCAGTGTTGGCGAGGTGCCAAGGTGGAGGTTTTCCAGAAAGGCTTCGATGCGCTCGATTCGATGCAGGCGAACATGCCCGACATGTTCATCACCGGTGTGAAGATCGACGACATGGACGGGCTTGAACACCTGGAGCCATTCATGGAGCGCAAGCTACCGATCCTGGTCGTCACCTCACGGCGAGACTCACGCACCGTCGCGCTCCTGCGCGAGCTGCGCTACAACGGCATCTTCGACGTGAAGCTCGATGGGTATAAGGACTTCGGCAAGGCGCTGGAGCTGGTGCTCGAAGGAAAGTCCTACGTGAGCGAGTCGTTCGTGCCGCACATGAAGCCGCCGCGCCGGATCACGCTCGATGAACTGACGCCGAAAGAGCAAGAGGTGCTGGCCGCGATTGGCGACGGCTCCGACGATCAACAGGCCGCGCAGCGGCTGGGGATTTCGCCGCACACGGTGAATACGCACCGTAAATCGATCATGGCGAAACTGCGCCTGCATCAGAAAGGCGAGCTCGTCTGCTACGCCGTCCAAATGGGCTACGTGCACATTTCGACTTCCGGCGTCACATATCCAGGATTCGAGAGGAAGCTTTTCAAGAGAGCGCCTCGAACTGAGCCGCCAAAAGAAATTGTCGCCTAGTCGAAACGAGAACGGGCCGACTAAAATGCCGGCCAGCTCGTTTACGTCGCGATGAACGTCGCGGTCACTTGCTGCTGACAGCGCGAAGACGCGCGCTCAGCACCTTGACGTTGGCTTCGGTGCCGGCCGCATTCGCGCGCGATTTTGCGAGGCGGACTTCATCTTGGAGAAGCTGGCGCTTGAGCTGCGCAACTGCGTCGAACGTGGTATCTGTGCGCGTTGCCCTAGGAGGGCAACCAGAGTAGCGTGAGGGCCATTCCCAAGTTCTTCATGTAGCGAACCTCCTCGAAAAGCTCCGCCTCGCGATCCCATTCGCAATTCGGAAACCAAACAGAAGGTTTGATCGACTGACTCGGCGTTACTGACGCCTTTTGATCGAATGCGAGTCGTGTCATCGACTTGGCCGGCATCACTCTTTTGTCGAAGTTCAGCCACGGGACGCTCTTGTTCGGCAAGAACCAGCTGATTGCCCCGTTCCAAGAGCAAACCAGAATCACCTTCTTCTTGCTCAGCTCAACGAGTCTGCGCGCGGCCGATGTCAGACTAGTTTTGCAGGTATTCGCCAGATTCTGGACCTCGTTGAAGTTTGGGTCCGAAGTAAGCGCAGAGGGAGAAATGAAGTTTCGCGGAATCAGCAACGACGCCGCGAACAGATTGGCTTCGATTTCCTCCGGCGAGTGCGTGTAGTCGCGAAGGTCTTTGGCCGTGCAGAGATAGCCTTGGCTGCGTCCCTCGTGAAGAATCCAGTGACCAAGCTCGTGAGCGATGGAAAAACGCTGACGGTTCAGATCGGGTATTGTATCCGAAACACGGATAACACCAGTCCCGTCGTCGCGCCGAAGTAACCAGGCGTCAACGTGCTCGAGTCCACCTTTGACCACTTCGATTTTCAATACTTTTGCCAAAGCCACGATGTTGAAGCCTGGGGTCGTGATGTCGTGGCGCAGCAGAAGCCCGCCGGCTTTTTGTTCGGCGAGAAAAATCCGTGGCTCGTCGGTCTCAGCCATTGGGCTTCTTCCTTAGGAGGTCCCGATACATGCTCTCCAGCTCCTTTCGGTGGAAACCTTTGAAGCCGCGTGCAGCCATTGGAAGGTCGTTGGTTTTATAGTACTGCTCAATCTCCGCCTTAAGCTGGCTTTCGGAAAAGGCAGAAAGGTCCATAGTCTCTTCGGCCGGAGGCACATCAGGTGTCGTGGCGCATGCTTCCTGATACTGCTTGCTCCCCAGCCACAGCTCTTTCTGCCGCTTCATCTTCTCAGTGAGTTTGGCGATGTCCATTCCGTCCTCTTTGAGAAAGTGCTTAACCATTTCTACAGGCATAGCCTTGATCTCGTCCGAGGAGAAGAGTGCGTTGTCGTGAAGTGCTTTTAGCACGTCACTGTGGTTCTTGGGGGCCGTCATGTTATTTCTTCGTGGCAAATTCGTTAATGAGTTTGGTCTTCGCCCTCATGATCCGCTTGGTTGCGGAGTCATAGTCGCCGTCTTTCACCTGTAGGCGTTTGATAGCGTCGGCTCGCTTCGTGATGCCCTCAGACCATACGTCGAGGATCTGGTTCTCGATGCCGTTCTTGGCGAAGGCTCGTCGAATATCTTCGACGAGCTTCATTTGGACATCGGTTTCCTCTTTGGATTCTTGCGCTTCTTCCTGAGCCTCTAGCGCGGAAACAGGATCGATGGAGTCTTGGTCTGGAAAGTCCTCGATCCCTATCACTTTATCTCCAGCTCGAAGTTCTGAAAGCTGGACGCGAACAGCCTGTTTTGGGGATTTTTGAATGACGTGGGCGTGGTCATCCATGTAAGCAACCAGCTGGGTATACACCGTCCTGCTCGCCTTCACTCCGGGTGACTTGCGATACCGCCCCATGGCATGCGCCACCAGTTCGTCGGGTGACATCAGTGCCACCGCAGCGCCACCGGCGGTTCGACCTGAGCGCTTCTTGATGATGTTGTCTGCCTCTAGGATCAATTTGAAGTAGGCGGCTTCAAATCCTCCGACGTCCGAAAAATCTGAATCTTCGAGGGCCATAAGGGGTTGTCGATTTGTACGTCGAATGCCCGCAGGGGGGCAAGCCCCGGGCATGGCACGCTCTAGAAAGCTAGTATCACTTACTGGAGTCTCCACTCCTTCTTGGGACCGGAAGACGGATTTTTGCCGCGGGAATTTTTCTTCCGCGGAACGCGGCAAAAAGCGCGTGGGCAGTCCTAAATGAGTAGTGCGGGCCACGCTCGCCTTAACTCAACACAGCAAACAATGGATAAAACAGCTCACAGGACAGCTCAACCCAAACAGGCGGCCGTCATTGACGACAGCCTCTACCCGATGCCCCGTGCGATACTCATCGCGAGGGACATACTCGACCAGATTGGAGCGCCAACTAACGTGGCTCTCAAACGCGACTACAACGGTCCTCAGGACCACGTTTTTGCCGACGACGAGTCCGTCGACTTGCGCCATGGGAACGTCTTCACGACGGTACCCAAATGCGATCCGCGTCCGTGTGGTGACGCTGCGGCGAAGCCCAAGCTGGCCTTCGTCTTGGACGTTGAGGATGCGTGGGAAATCACCCTCAACCCAAATCAGACCGGCAAGACGCTCAAGCACCTGTTCGGCGTTGCGGAGGACTGCGCTCTTTACCGTGACCTCGAATCGCCGAACGACATCCCCATAGGCGACGACGAGCCGGTTAAGCACGCCGACGGCCCTGTTTTCATCGCCAAGAACTTTGGCCTCACAATCAAGGTCAACGGCAACCCGGTGAAGATGCTGAAGCGCAAGGCCACCGCGCTTGAGGTCAAACAGGCGGCGATTGCTCAGGGCGTGAAGATCGGCCCCGACTTTGTCCTCTTCCGCGTGGACGCCGAGGGCAACACAGGCCCCGCGTTGCCGGATGATAAGGTGCTCAAGTTGTCGGACTGCGACGAGTTCCGCTGCGTGGCCCAGGATGACAACTCATGAGCGAAATCAAACCTCCTATCGCAGCAGCGATTGCCGAGATTCGGGCCGCCTATCGGGAACGTCAGGTCGATTTCGAGCCTGATGGTTCCGGCGGTGCTTTTGTCCGGGTGGATGGCATAGACATCGGGCCGAAGTACAGCCCACAGCTCGTTTGGATCGGTTTTCAGATCGTCTACACCTATCCGTTCGCTGACGTCTATCCGCACTACTTCCCACACGAGTTGAAGCGGGTCGACGGTCAACCACTTGGCGAGGCTATTCATGCCAACCAGACGTTCACGCGGCAGTCGTGCTCCGTCCCGGCCACGATGGTCTCGCGCAAATCGAACAAGCGGGACCCCCAAACCGAAACCGCCGCTGTGAAGCTCGCCAAGGTCATTGAGTGGGTGCGTAACCGATGAAAAACACCGAGTTTCGCATCTCGCAGGCAATGTTCGATCAACTTCATGCTCACCTATTTCCCGGTGATCATGACGAACACGGCGCGATCATCGCTGCAGGCGTCGTAACCACGCCACGCGGCACAAGGTTCCTCGCTCGGAAGCTGTTCATCGCCCGAGAGGGGGTTGACTACGTTCCCGGTAAGTACGGATACCGAGCGTTGAGTGCCGAGTTTGTCGCGAAGGTGTCAGGCTACTGCGCTAAGAACAGATTGGCCTACTTCGCAATCCACTGCCACGGCGGCACGTCCTCGGTCGGGTTTTCGGACGTTGACCTAGCCTCCCATCAGCGCAGCTACCCCGCCTTGCTCGACATAACTTCTGGCATTCCGGTCGGTGCGCTTGTTTTCGCGAAGAATGCCGTCGCCGGTGAGATCTGGACACGCGATGGAGTCCATTCGCTGGGAAGTCTCCTCGTAGTCGGCATGAACCACCGTCGGCTCTTTCCGCAGCCACCGCCTATTCCTGCCGAACTTGCCGAAATCTATCACCGCCAGTCGCTGATTTTCGGCATCAAGGGTCAGTTGATCCTTCGAGGCGCGAAGGTCGCGATAATCGGCATGGGCGGGGTCGGCTCGCTGATAAACGAATGGCTGGCGCGGGTAGGTGTGGGCGAGATCGTATCAGTGGACTACGACAAGCTTGAGCCAAGCAATCGCTCTCGGGTTGTCGGGTCAAAGTGGTGGCACGCGCCGGCCTTTCTCCTGAACTCGCGATTCGCCGTCCTAAAAAAGCTGGGTGTGCGCCTTTCACGATACAAGGTCCACATCGGGGAACAGGTCGCCAAGGATGCAAATCCAAAGGTCAAATACGAAGCGATCGTCGGCTCCGTTTCACAAGAGGCTGTGGCGCTGCGAATCAAAGATGCCGACTTCATCTTCCTGGCTGCGGATTCGATGGAGAGTCGCCTCGTTTTCAATGCGCTCGTTCATCAGTTCCTGATCGCGGGTGTTGAAATCGGATCAAAGGTTTCGACCGACCGCAGCAGCGGAGAGATCACCGACATTTTTTGTGTCTCCCGACCAGTTATCCCGCAGCCGGAGGGCGGCTGCCTCTGGTGCAATCAGCTAATTTCCGCATCGAAGCTCCAAGAGGAAGCCCTGACCAAGGAGGCGCGAAAGCAGCAGAAATACGTGGATGACGTGACCGTTTCTTCGCCAAGCGTCATCACGCTGAACGCCCTGGGTGCCGCTCAAGCCGCGAACGAGTTTCTGTTCTCGATCGTCGGGCTTCACGCAGGCGAAGTGCTTACTCCAAATGGTCGCATGGTGACTCCACGGGAGAGGAAATGGGTGAAATGCCAGTACGGTGCAGAGCCTGGTTGTTTGCACTGCGGGGAAGGGCCCAGCTCCGCCTATGCCCGAGGGGATGGATGGTGCTTACCGTGCAAGTAGTGCAGTTGAATCAGACGCAATGTACCAGAACGCTAAACAGGCCAGCGCGGGGCTGGCCTGTTCGGTTCGAATCACTGAAGTTCTGGTCACTTGGTACTGACGGCTCGAAGACGCGCGCTCAGCACTTTGACGTCGGCCTCGGCACCGGCGGCGTTCGCGCGCGATTTGGCGAGGCGGACCTCGGCCTGTAGAAGCTGGCGTTTGAGCTGTGCGATCTCGTCGAGCGTGGTGTCAGTGCGCGTGCCGCGAGCGTTCGTTGCGGTGGAGTTTGGTGGGAGTTCTGTGGAGGTGGCCATAGTTTAGGACCGCGACGACGCGGCGATTTAGGTTTCAGTTTTGAGTGCGGTCGGCGCGCGACAGCGCGCCTATCCGCAGCAAGAATCGCCCAACGAACTCGGCTGGCAGCATCGCGCATCTACCGGAAACGCGGGAGAAAGCGCGGACGCTGTGGAGGCTCTGACTGACGAAAAAGGGGGCCGAAGCCCCCGTGCTCAGTCCTCGTTCGGGAGCATGAGCGTGAGCACTGGCGCGGGTGTGTCGCCGGGACCGATGTGCAGTTTCAGCTCGTGCGTGCGGGCTGCGATGATGACCCGGAAGCGAGTTTGATCGGCGTCCTGATGGGTGCGGATCGCGAGCTTGGCCATGGTGGAGATGTCGTGGCAGATGCCGGAGACGTCCTGGCCGGGCTGGTGAAGGGCCGTCTCGATGATGGCCCAGACCGTCGAGGTGCAGGCAAAGGGATGCTTCCAATGCTGCTTGATGGAATCGACTTCGGTCAGGTCGACGAGGACGCCGTCCTCGATGGCCTGCTTGCGGGAGTAGGAGTAAACAACCTCACCGAACGGATTGTCTTGAGTCATGTTTCGTGCCGTTCGGCCCGTGGGGCGTGCGTCACCTCTCGTGACCTTATCGCCTACTGCCGATTGGCGATTTTCGCCCCACACCCGAAAGTCAAAGCGCTGGGTGGAGCGCCGAGGAAGTGTCCCGCGCAGCGGGACCAATCGAGATGTTCTCTGGTTTGAAAAGAGGTTTTTTAAGCAGGTTTGGCTGAAGCCGCCTTAGCCACCCAAGAGCCATGCTGTGACTGATTTCGCGTGTGCAACGCCTCGTCGTAGCTCGTTCCCGTCTGCCACATTTTCCAGAGTATATTGAGCCAGCGCTGACCAAGACAGCGGAGTGCGGTGGCGTGCGTGTGGCCCTTAGCACGATGTGCACGGTAGTAATCTTCCGCCCATTTGCATTTTCGTCGGCTAAGATCGGCCCAGATATGGACACTGTAACGCAGGCTCATATTGCAGGCGTGACGAAGTCGCTGGTAACACATTTTGCCGGACTGGATCGTTACCGGAGCGGTCCCCGCGTGACATTGCAGGCTTTGAGCTGACGGGAAACGGACGCGATCATCTCCGATCTCCGCAAGCAGGCGCGGGGCGATTTTTTCGCCCGCGCCTGGGAGTGATCCGAAAAGCGCGTGGTCGGGATGTCGGGCGAAGACTGCTTCGATATGCTCACGATAAGTAACGAGCTGCTTTTCGAGCACCTGAAGCAGCTGCGCCAGGCTCACTGCGTGCAGGCTTTTCGCGGCGACCGTCGATGGCGTTCCGCAAAACGACGTGGCTTGAGCGAAAAGGGTGATTCTTGCCTGCACAGTAGTCGGCCGCCACACGCGTTGCTGGCGCATGAAGCTTTCCCAACGGCGCGAACCGGCTGAGTGCAATGCTTGCGGAGTGGGAAAACGGACGACGAAGGCCCAGGCGACCGGAGACGTCCAATCGTCAAAGGCCGACAACGCGACAGGATAGTATTCGTGCAGGGCTTGCCTGAGCTGGTTGACCAGTTGGGTGCGTTGCTCGATGAGAGCGATTTCGTCGCGGCAGAGTAATCGCAACTCGTTGAGTGCGGGATCTAGCGGCCGCAACGGCTGCCACATGTGCCCGTCGAGCCGGAGGGCGTCCGCCAGGCTCCAGGCATCGCGAAGATCGTTTTTAACGCCACTGGGCGCATGGCGCTCGCGATAGCGTTCCGCCGCCTTCGGATTGATCGGGAACACCTTTACGCCTGCGGCAAAGAGGTTCTCGACCACGGTGCCGTGGCTGGTTTCGACGGCAACGGGCAGATTGCGATATTTATCTACCAAAAGGCCGAGACGTCGCCATCCGGCTTCGTCGTGTTCGAAGCGTAGTTTTTCTATCACGACACCCTGTCGGTCGATGACAACGAAGTCGTGGTGATCGCGCGCCCAGTCGAGCGCGGCGAAGTGTGGCTGTTCGTGCCAGTTCATAATCGTTCCTCCATATGGTTAGTTACACTTGTCAGCCCCGGCGGGGACGCAGACCTGATACAGGATCCTCATGGGATTATGTTCTCTCATGCGTTGCACCGAAGGCGCCTGACACGGCCGGTCATCTCGTTGGATTGCTCGTGGCAATGGGGGAAGCGAACCGTGACCGTGTCAGGGCCAAGTGGGCGGGCAGCAGAGTAGCAGACCGCCATGTCGTTCACAGCCTTCCCATGCTCCACTTATGGGTTTCGCATGGGAAGGCTGTGAACGAGGGGTATCAGGGGAAAGCGGAACGTTTGCGCGTGGTGGAGATCGCGCAGCGATGCGACCTTGACCGGGTGTAGAATGGCGAAACCAGCGGCTGGCAGTCGCTAAAAGAAAACGAGCAACGCGAGCATCGGGTTGGGGATCGTGCGTGGTTCGTTCATCGGCGGAGGACACGAAAAAGGCGGCCGGTTGATCCGGCCGCCCTCGTTGTGCGCTGGTTACTCGCTTTGTTCGGCTTTCAGCTTCGCGAGCTGCTCGAAGATGAACGTGTGTGCGTGATCGGCGAGCTTGGCGACGAGCGGGAGGTCGTCCCGACCGAAGCTGTCCGTGTCGTGGTATTGCTTGGCGTCGTCCACGTAGGTCCGCGCGAAGGTTACGTTGAAGAACTTTTTGTTGTCGGCATCGTTCTCCCACACGGCGGCTTTGATCCGGCCGAGGCGGAAGGTCTTCACCGGAAGCTTGGAGCTGGCGGTGGCGTTCTTGGATTGCGAGGCGGATTGAGTGGATTTGGCGGGCATATCGTTCCTTTTGTTTTTGAGGAGCGGGATTGCTCTCTCGACCCGAGGCGGGGGAGCCGACTGGAACGAAGGGACGGTTGGGGGGATTCCTTCCAAGGAGGACCCGAACGCGCCCTGGCCGCGCAGCGGCTTTCCGGTTGGAGGTGCCGCCAGAGAGAGCAAAACTGCTCCGGAGAAAGGAACGTTCCGCCTTGGCGGTATGCCCGCGATCACGCGCACCCCGCCGAATCGAGAACGCCCCGCCTGATCTGAGCAGACGCGACTCGGCCGTGTCGCTGGTGGGAGAACCTGGCCGACGGTTTGGCAACGTGGCTGCGGGGACCGGGCGACGCCTGCCTGATCACGACCGGCAGCGGGACGACCGTGCTCGCTGCGGTGCGAGCGCACGCGTTCGTCACTCGCGAAGGTGATAGCGGATCAGAGCGACTGCGCGGCGGCGACTGGAGAAACCGGCTGCCGTGTGGGCCGAGCCTACTTCGGATCAATCGTCGTCGCTGATTGCTGCTGCGTTCGCAACATCGAGACCCAGGACGTGCCAAGCGTCTCGATACTTGTCTAGCCAACCAGTGGCGTACGTCTGGTCGTGTCCGAAAAGGTGTGAGTAGTCCGGCAGCAATCGTCGCATGGGTCCATCTTTGTGCGCCGAGCCATTGCGGGCTGGTTTCGCCAGCCAACGCTTGTGGGATTCGGTCAGGACCTCAGCGACAAGCGGACTCGGCAACAGAAATACCAATGGTCGGGCAGCGAAGTCTTTTCCGAAATCGACGAAACAATAGAAGAGCCGGTCGCTTTTGATCTGCTCGTGCTTCGCCTTCATGTGCCAACCGCCATCCGATCCAATGTCCCTACGTGTTTTGACTTGGATCGAGCACAGCCGAGCGCCGTTAACGTCGGTGACGACGATGTCCGCATTCGGAACACCCTGCGGCGCGAGGGCTGCGATGTATCCGCGCCGCAATAGCTCCGACATCACATGATATTCACCGGCGGCACCGAGAAGTGTGCTTTGTGAGGCCATTGGAAATTTCAGGTTGTGGCGCTGGCCCGCTCCAGTGCCGCTTTGATTTCCTGAGCTGAATACGTGCGCTGAGCCGGAATGTGAACGAGGGGCAGCCGCGCAGCCGCGAACACCTCGTCAACGAATCCGTCACGCGCCTTTCGTTCTGGCCGTTGGTGCGAAGCATCGTCGAGTTCGATCCCGAGTATCGGGTGACCATCGCTCTTCCGAATCAGAAGGAAGTCCACGTGCTTCGCGGAGATTCGGTTCAGGGCGCGCTGGCGCTCACTCCGATCAAGGCCCTTCTTGATCTCAAAGACGTCGGCTAGGCGGACTTTGGTTGTGATGACGGTTTCCTCGTCTGTGATCGTCGTAAGGACCCCGAAGAAAGATCGCTCTGCGGGGGAGAACAGCGAATCGGCGAGGTCATAAACATCGGCTCGGCCTTGGCCTTGTTCGACGGTTCGGGTTGCCTTCTTCAGGAACGCGGCTGCGACGAAGGCGATTACGAGAACGAGAGCAATGGTTACGAGCAGTAGTGTATTCACAGGGTAGGTGCTGCCGATGAAGCCACCTGCGCGTCGTCATTGCAATTGTTCAGGAATCGCGGCGCGGGGTTCGGTCGATACCGGAATTGGTGTAGTCCGCTTACACTATTCTCGGAGGGTCCGGTCCGTTGAGGCACGCTAAGCGTGGGTGCGGAATGGAACGCGTGAAAACCGTTCCCATGAGCAACCAACTACCTCTCGAAACTAGTCCGATCCTCGCGGGTGGCACTCCTGGTGCCGGCCGCTTTCAAATCCTCGTCGAGTATGCGCCCGGTGTTTTCGTTTCCACGGCCTCGGCCGAAAGAGTCGAGGACGCCGTCGAATTCTTTCTGAAGCAGGCTCCTGGCTGCGAAGCAGGGGAGATTGCGCTCTTCGACCGCAATGAGCGACGCGTCATCGGCTCTGTGAAATGGAAGATCGAACCGACGGAGAACGGCCTGCGCGTTCCGCACCGGCACAATCTCTTCTGCGACTGGAATACGGCACTGGTCGCGCTCGAAGTCCAACGCCGTACCGAAGTTGAGCGCGGCTCGCTCATCGAAATCAGCGCCTGAGGTTACCGTCATGAACGACACAAGCCGCTCGCTCCTCCAAACGATTCTCGCAACGGACCCCTCGCTTACGGGCGCAGAACGGAGCGCAGCCCAACGCCTCTTTGAGGGAAACTGCGAGGTAACCGGTTTCGCGCCCATCGCGGTCGATGAAAAGCTCTTGGTGACTCAGAAGCAGGCCGCCCAGATGTTGGGCGTCAGCCGAGTGACGATTTGGCGGATGACGAAGGAGTGCATCCTGCACCCGGTGGAAATCCTTCCCGGCTCCTGGAGATACCGGCTGCGCGAACTCGCCCAACTGGCGCATTCCGGCCTCGATCCCGGTTCCGACGAACGCCAGCGCCGCGAACGCTCTGCTGCGTGAACGAAGCTCGGATTGAAAACGACACACGCCCGGCATCCCGCGAGGGAGCCGGGCTTTTTCTGCCAGCGCGGCGTGGTGGGTCCGAACTACGGGCACCGTAGTTGCCCGTATTCACAAAATCTCTCTCTGAAAACTACGGTGTAAACTACGGGCCGGGGTTCAAAAAGTTGCCCGTAGTTAGCCAAAGTCGCAATTTGGGNCTCNCTCGGAGGNGAATCGCGTAAGTTGTTCAACAAAAAGCCCCCGGAGGAGTTTCCGGGGGCTTCAAATTGGGTGCAGGGGNTGGATTTGAACCANCGACCTTCAGGTTATGAGCCTGACGAGCTACCAGGCTGCTCCACCCTGCAACAAATGGGAGGGAAACCGTGCGGAGCCCTTCCGGACGTGTCAACGGACTTTTTGGAAAATTCTCTCGG
>Ga0065721_10052286_pt1 | contig 12258 bp, 9 predicted proteins | sample Mesricmetagenome_FD_59108 | JGI IMG/M metagenome (GOLD analysis project Ga0065721, IMG submission 59108) | Mesophilic microbial community from rice straw/compost enrichment Sample: eDNA_1 v2 (version 2) | ecosystem: Engineered > Solid waste > Grass > Composting > Bioreactor | place: USA: Davis... | reverse complement strand
CCATACGGCCGGTCTTGAACGAACTCTTCGGCCCCGGCGCGGGGGAGATCGAGGAGGATTAAGCCGCTCCCTGCCCCCTCGTGAATCGCCGCGGATGGCAGCAGGAAATCGGTAAGGGCACGCTGTATAATGCCAGTAGGCCCGGTCAGGCCCCGCCCTGACGGGCCGCCAGTCATAAAAAGAGATGCTCCCGCCTGCCGACAGACAGAGCCATACCGTATTTAGTCTGGAGGTGAGGGGACGCTGGACACGAATCATCTGATAATTGACGCGGTGATCTCCGGCGCCACAATCGCACTGGGGATCGCACTTTTTCTGCGCCTGAAGATCGAACCTTTACAAAGAGATCTGAAGGAACAGCGGGATGCGCTTGTACGGCAGCGCGAAGAAGCCGAGAAGGATATCGGAGCCCGTCAGAAGGAGGCGCTCGTTGCGGCCAAGGAGGAGGGATACCGCCTCCGCGCCGAGATGGAGCGTGAAAACCGCGAGAAGCGCGCGGAGATCGGACGGCTGGAGCGCAGACTGGCGCAGAAGGAAGAGGGGCTGGAACGCCGCATTGAGGTTCTGGAGCGTCGGGAACAGAGCCTGACGGAGCGGGAGGTGGAGGCGGACCGCCTCCGCAATGAGCTAAAAAACCTGGTGGGCCGGCAGCGCAGCGAGTTGGAGCGGATTGCGCAGCTCTCTACGGAGGACGCGCGCATCCAGATCCTGAAGGCCGTGGAGGATGAATCCCGGCACGAGGCCGCCCGCCTGATACGCGATATCGAGGAGCAGGCGAAGGCCGAGGGGGAGCGGCGGGCACGGAACGTCGTCTCACTCGCCATTCAGAAGTGCGCGGTGGAGCAGACCTCGGAGACTACGGTCTCGGTGGTGCCGCTCCCCTCGGACGACCTGAAGGGGCGCATTATCGGGCGCGAGGGGCGCAACATCCGGACGTTCGAAACGCTCACGGGGGTGGATGTCATCATCGACGACACGCCCGAGGCGGTGGTCGTCTCGTCGTTCGACCCGGTGCGCCGCGAGATCGCGCGTGTCGCGCTGACGAACCTGGTAGCGGACGGGCGCATCCACCCGGGGCGTATCGAGGAGATGGTGGAGAAGGCCTCGGTCGAGGTGGAAGACCGGATGCGCGAGGCCGGAGAGCGTGCGGTGCTGGAATCGGGAGTCACGGGGCTGCACCCGGAACTCATCCGCCTCCTGGGGCGGATGCGCTACCGGATGAGCTTCGGGCAGAACATCCTGACCCACAGCATCGAGGTGAGCAGCCTGTGTACCACGATCGCGGCGGAGATCGGCGCGAACGTGGAGATTGCCCGGCGCGCGGGCCTGCTGCATGACCTGGGGAAGGTGGACTTCGAGAACGACCAGCCGCATGCGCTGATCTCGCGCGACCTGATGCTGCGCTACGGGGAGCACGAGGAGGCGGCGCACGCCGCGGGCGCCCACCACAACGACATCGAGCCGGAGACGCTGGAGGCGGTGCTGGTGCAAGTCGCGGACGCCATCTCGGCGGCGCGGCCCGGCGCGCGGCGCGAGATGCTGGAGAACTACGTCCGGCGCCTCCAGAAGCTGGAGACCATCGGCAACGCCTTCCCCGGCGTCGAGAAGACCTTCGCGGTCCAGGCGGGCCGCGAGATCCGCCTGATGGTGCGCCCGGCGGAGGTGGACGACCTGGCGGCGATCCAACTGGCGCGCGAGGCGGCAAAGAAGATCGAAGAGGAGATGGCCTCGCAGTACCCGGGCCAGATCAAGGTGACCGTCATCCGCGAAACGCGGGCGGTCGATTACGCCAAGTAGAAGTCAGGAAGGGCGGGGCGGTCGACATGGGTCGACCGCCGTCAGCCATGAAGATTCTGTTCATCGGAGACATCGTCGGAAAGCCCGGCCGGGACGCGGTACTGAATCTGGTGCCCATGCTCCGGGCGGAGCATGAGCCGGATCTGGTCATCGCGAATGCGGAGAACATCGCCGGGGGCTGGGGTATCACCCCCCCTATCGCGCGCATGCTTCTGACCGGAGGGGTCGACGTCATCACGATGGGCAACCACACCTGGTCCAAGGAGGACGGCCGCGAGGTGCTGGAGGAGGAGCCCCGGGTGCTGCGCCCGGTAAACTACCCGCCGGGGACACCCGGACGGGGGTATGGCCTGTTCCGCACCAGCAGCGGCAAGCTGGTAGGCGTTGCCAACATCAACGGCCGCACCTTTATGGAGCCGCTCGATGACCCGTTCCGAGCTGCGGATGCGTTTATCGCCTGCTGCTCCCCGAAGACCAACGTCCTGTTCGTCGACTTTCACGCGGAGACGACGTCGGAGAAGGCGGCCTTCGGCTGGCACTGCGACGGGCGCGTTTCCGCGGTGATCGGGACGCACACGCATGTTCCCACAGCGGACGAGCGAGTGCTGCCCGGGGGAACGGCCTACATCACCGACGCGGGCATGTGCGGACCGGAGGACTCCGTGATCGGCATGGAGGTAGAGTCCGTGCTGCGCCGGTTCCGGACGCAGATGCCGCACCGGATGAAGGTCGCGGAGGGGCGGGCGGTTCTGAACGGCGTGGTGGTGGACGTGGACGACGCCACGGGCCGGGCGCGCGGGATCCGCCGGATCAGCCGCCGGGATTGACCGCGAAACGACCGCGCGCGTATACTTTCAGACACACCACGACATGCGCTCTTTCTTGTACGTGACGGACACCGAAAGGAATCAGGTTTCCCTTATGGATCAGAATCGACGACGGCCCCGGTCCGTGTCGGCGACGGCGGCGGTGACTTTCGCCGTTTGCGCCTCGCTGACGGGCCTGCTGCTACTGGGCGGCGCCGCCGCCGCGCGTCAGCAGGGGGCCGCCCTGCCGCCCGTTACCTTCTCGCTGTTCCGCGGCGACACCGGCGATGTCACCCTGAGCGGGTGGGGCAGCGGCCGCGCGGAAGAGACCAAGGAGAACGTCCTGGTGGGCGACTCGGCGATCCGGGTGACCACCCAGGGCCTGTACCAGGGCGCGCGGATCGACTTCAAGAACCCGGTGGACCTCTCCTCCGCGTTCATGAACCCGAAGACCTATGTCCGCCTGCAGGTGCGCTTCACCACCACGCAGACCGCCTTCGACCCCACCAATCCTGAGTTTGGCGCCAAGGTCGCCGCAGCGCCCTTCGAGCGGATGCGCTTCCTGCTGACGATGGCGGACGGCACCCAGCACGAGCTGGTGCGCCCCGTGGTCATCCCTCCCGCCGAGGACCCGGACGCCTACGTGCCGATCAACTTCCCGATCGCCGCGATCCTGAAGAAGAGCGGCGAAGGCAACGGCGCGCGCCCGATGGTGACCGGAGACGCCGCGAAGCTAAAGTCGCTTGCCATCTTCGGCGACAAGTACCAGCAGTTCACGATTGGCGAGATCAACGTCATCACTGATGACACGGATATCAACGTCGAGCCGCTGGAAGACCAGATCGCCTTCGTGAACGACAGCCTGACGTTCGTGGCCATCGCCGAGGGCGGGGCCAGCACCCTGCGCTACTCCTGGGACTTTGACGCCAAGGACGGCATCCAGGAGGACGCCGTAGGCCGAGTGGTGGAGCACGGTTGGCGGACGCCTGGCACCTACAAGGTGACCCTGACGGTCAGCGATGAGGACGGCCTGAAGAAGCCCCAGACCACGAGCATCGACATCGAGGTCGCCCCGTAGGCGAAGCCGTGGAGCAGCGCCGCGACGAAGCTGCCGCGTCGGGACCGGTCGAGGAAGCAACTGCGGCAACAGCAGCAGCAGCGGGGGTCGCGCCAGGTGACGGCGCGGCCCCCGCCGCTGCTGCTTCTGCCGAGGTCGCCCCTCCGCCGAAGGCAGGGCCGGGGGGCTTGCTCCGGGCCTTACTGGAGGGGATGCGCCCCAAACAGTGGGCAAAGAACCTCCTTGTCTTCGCGGGGCTCCTCTTCACGCTGGACCGGACGCACCACTCCAGCGAGTTCCTCCGGGTCGGGCTGGCGTTCGTGGTGTTCTGCCTGCTCTCCGGCAGCGTTTACCTCATCAACGACGTGGCGGACGCCCCGGCGGACCGCCGCCACCCCCGGAAGCGCTCGCGCCCGGTGGCCTCCGGGCGGCTTCCGGCGTCGGTGGCGCTTGCTGTCGCCATCGGCATCGTCCCCGCGGTGCTGGCGTTCTCCTTCCCCTTCATCAGCAAGCGGTTTACCGGCGTTGCGCTCATCTACTTCCTGGTGACGCTCGCCTACACGTTCCACCTCAAGCACGTAGTCATCATCGACGTTATGAGCGTGGCCGCGGGCTTCATCCTGCGGGCGGTCGCCGGTACCATCGTGATCCAGGTGCCCAGCACGCAGTGGCTTCTGGTCTGCACGGGCCTGCTGGCGCTGTTCGTCGCACTCGGCAAGCGGCGCGCGGAGTTCGTCAGCGTGGCGGCGAAGACGGCAGCGGCGGCGCCCGGTCAGACCGGCGAGACCCGGCGGATACTGACGCAGTATTCCCTGCCGCTGCTGGACCAGATGACCACCATCGTGGCGACCTCGTGCCTCCTGTCCTACCTGCTGTACACGTTCGCCTCCGACACAGGCCAGCGCCACCCCTACCTCATGGCCACCTCACCGTTTGTGCTCTACGGCCTGTTCCGCTACCTGTACCTGTCGCTCCAGGAGGGCAAGGGTGAGACGCCGGAGGAGGTTCTGGTCAAGGACGGTCCGATGCTGCTGAACATCCTGCTCTGGGTCGTCGCAGTCGCCATCGCCCTGCGCCTTTAGGCGCGGTGCGGCGCGCCCCATCAGGTCAGGGGCATCTCCAGCAGGAAAGCCTCCTGGGGCGCGTTGTCCGTGACCGTCTCGTGGTTCCCCTGCCGGACGGGCAGCACGAACAGGCTCAGTATCCCCTTCCGGCGCAGGCGCTCCGCATCATAGGTAGGCTCCCACTCCCCCAGATCCTCGCCCGGCGCCGTGATGTCGGTCGCGGTCCACGGCGCGGCGTAGTCGCGGCCGCGGGAGCGGTACAGGCGTACTCCACCGCCGGCCTCGGCATCGCGGGTGACCAGACAGACCGTGCCGTTCTTCGCCACCGCGATCTCCGGCCGGCTGATCGGTATCTTCAGCGTCCCGCCGCCGCCCAGGGTGAAGCGGGCCGTGCGGCGGCTGACCACGTTTCGGACCCAGCGCTTGCCGTCGTGCCACAGGTGGATGTACTGCGGGATGCCGTTTGCGTCGTTGTGGTAGTGGGTCAGGTGCGGACGCCCCCGGTCGTCCACCGCGCTGCTGCACTGGTTGATGAGGTTGGAGCCGGTCGGCAGCGGGTCGGCCACGGGCGCGGTCGCCCGGGTCGCAGGCAGCGCCACCGGCTTCCCTTCGACACTCTGCCAGGTCTCGCCCCGGTCCTTGGAGCGCATATGGCAGACGTCGTGGTTGGTGCGGGCGTCCCCGGTGTCGCGCCAGCACCAGGCCACATGCAGCGCACCGTCGGGACCGATTGACGGGCGCCACCAGTAGGGGTTGCACTTCCCCTCCCCGTCCACCAGCGGGTGGTGGACCGCCCGCCACTCCTTTTTCGCCGCGTCGTAGCGGTTGAGGCACAGGCTGCCGTTGCCGGAGGCGCCGTCCCGGTAGAAGAAGTACAGGGTGCCGTCCGGTGCGGAGACGAACTGCGGATACGTGACCCGCCTCTCATTGCGGCCGGTCATGGGCACCTCGTCCCCGAAGGAGCGAAGGTCGTGTGGCCGGGCGGTGCGCCGGTAGTGAAGAGGGTTGGCGTGGTGGTCGTAGGCGACATGGACGATGCCATCCGCCGAAACGCCGATCACGGGGCCGTTGTGGGCGTCGCGGACGTTCCCGCGAACCGGCAGTGCCACCCGCTCCCAGGTCGCCGAATCGCGGGAGTCGGGTTGGCGGCGGGCGACCACCGGCCGGTGGTCGGCGTCGTAGTAGATCGCGTACTGGTACGGCCCGGCGGAGGTCACGGAGCTGACGCGGAAGACGGTGGCGTTGACCTGCGTGGCGGCGTACGCGATACCAATGGGCGTCCGCTGGCCGCGCGACGTGGACGGCGTGTCGTTTCTCATAGATGGCTCATTTGAAGGGAGCCGCGCGCCAGATGCGGCGCGCGGCTCCGTTGGCCCCACGGCTCAGTCGTACGCGGTGGCCGTCCCAACGATTCCGTCGGCGTCCCAGTCGATGTTCTCGCTGGGCGGCCCCGGCTGGTTGGTCGTGCCCGTGAACCAGGCGGCGTCTCCGTTGTAGGTGCCCTGGTCCACCTGGAACAGGCCGGTCTTCTCCCCATACCATTTGGCATGGCCGTCCACGAAGAGGATGTTGGCGCCGCGCTGGTGGGCAATCATCTTGGGCAGCGCTCCGCCGAAGAAGCGCAGGTCGCTGGTCTCCGGTTCCGAGCGCCGCCCCCAGAACGTGGTCGTGTTCACCATGGCAAAGTAGTAGGTGACACCCTCGTACTGCGTGTTGTTGGAGTCCACAAACGCGGGCACCTGCGCCGGCCGATCAAAGCCCGCAAGCGGGTGCTCGTTCCCCCCACCGCAGGTAGTGCCCACGCACCAGTTGTAGCTGTAGGTCAGCGTCATCTGCGCCTGGTTCGTCTGGTTGTTGGACGGGCAGACGAAGATATCCTTGTTCTTTGTGTAGGGGTCAAGCAGAGGGCGCAGGCGGAAGTACTGGTTATTGCCGCTGCCCCAGCGTATGGGCAGAACGGTCTCGTCGTAGTCCTGGGCGTACTGAAGCCAGGCCAGGCCAAACTGCTTCTGGTTGGAGAGACAGGCGGTCTGGCGCGCCTTATCACGCGCCTGAGCAAAGACGGGGAACAGTATTGCGGCCAGGATAGCAATAATTGCGATCACGACGAGCAGTTCAATCAGCGTAAACGCCGCACCGGGGCGGGAGGCAGAGGTGGGGCGCTTCCCCCGATGGCGACGCGCAGCAACGAAGCTATTAGTCATCTTTTCGAACCATCTTTCGGTTGTGGATTCGGCACAGGACCGGCGTTCCCTCAAGAATCAAAGTGAGCGGAGTGAGTCGATTCCCGGGCGACGAGTTCAGGCAGGAGCATCACCTGCTGCTCGGCCAGGTCTGGGTCCCGGATTCGGGCTTCGAGGAAATCCCAGGCCAGGGCGCTCATCCGCTCGACGGGCGCTGCCAGGGTCGTGATGGGGCACGCCTGGTAGGCGGTATCCTCGATGCCATCGCAGCCGACCAGCATCACGTCGTCGGGCACACGCAGGCCAAGGTCGCAGAGGCCGCGGTAGCACCCGAGCGCGACCTCATCACTGACACAGAAGATCGCGTCCGGCAGCGGTCTGCCCGCTTCCTGCCGCCCGCGCACGTAGGCAACTATCGCCTCGCGCGCCGGGGCGCGGTGATGCGCCCTCACATCGATGTGCTCCGGTTTCCGACCGGCCTCTTCCATCACATCGACGTACGCCCGCAGACGGGCGTCGGCTCCGATCGGGTTGTCCTGGGTCATGTGGGCGATACGGCGGGCGCCGCGCTCGATCAGGTGGCGGGTGGCCATCTGGCCACCGGCGTACAGGTCCAGCCCCACGTAATCGCGGTCGCGCGGGAAGTTCAGGCCGATACCAACAAAGGGGAGTTGGCGCGTGCGGAGCGCCGCCGCGTCTTCGTTGAGAGAGAAGGCCACGTCGCAGGCGATGATACCGTCGGCGGCGGCCGCCAGAGGGCTCCCCGAACTCGTCCCCGCCCCGTCCGCGTGCAGGGAGCGGGCAGGGTCCCGCGTGTTGTTGAGGATGACGTAATAACCGCGGCGCGCCGCTTCATCGCTGATGTAGCGGGCGACCCTGGCATAGTAGGGCGCGAAGGCGTCGAAGGTCCAGTAGGAGACGGTGTGGGACTTACCGGTTGCCAGCGAGCGGCCGAGCAGGTTCGGGGAGTAGCCGATGGCGCGGGCGACATCGCGCACACGCTGCCGCGTCTCCTCGGAGACGTTAGGGCTGCGATCGCGATGCAGGGCGCGCGAAACCGTCGCGATGGACAGCCCCGTTTCCCGTGCGATGTCGTGGAGTGTCGGTCTCACTGGCCCCCTTCCGTCCTGGAAGCGGAGGAGCACGCGCGGCTCCCCTGTGTATTCGCAAACGTTTACCCTGCGCCGGACCACCCTTCGTAAACGTTTGTCATAGGGAAGGGCAGCGTGGTAAACCTTTACCGATCGTACCTAGGATTGTCCGTAGCGTCAAGACTCTGGGTAAACGTTTTCCACGTTTTTTCGTGGGCAAGCGTCCGGGCAGCGAGGCTACTCCCCCGCTGCCGCAGCCGGGCGCGGTTTGAACCGCCACGCCTCGTCGAAGAACCCGGCGTCCGCGACGCCGCTGCCCATACCACCGATGCGCTTCACGGCCCAGTCGGGCAGGTGCGGGATGTGCAGGGCGTTTGAGCCGGCCATCTGGTGGATGAAGGTCGGGCCGCTGTTCACCACGAGGTAGCGCCCCGGCGCGGCCGGGTTGGGGTAGACCAGGACCGGCACGTGCGCGTCCGCCGTGTAGGTCTGGTCGCCGACGCGCACCGCGGACGCGTCCCAGCGCAGCGGCAGTTTCCCGGCGACGCGGGCCAGGAAACGATTGCTCTTCGGGTCGCCCCAGAGTATCAGGTTCGCGCTCCGGGACAGGTCGTCCGTCACGGCGGTGTCGTCTACCACGCGCACCTCACCCCGGAAGAACTTGCGCCATGCCCGCGCCGCGCGCTCCATCTCGTTTTTCGTCCACTCCCCCACCGCCGGGTTCAGGGGAGTGCCGGTCGGGCGGACGAACACGAAGCTCCCCAGGAATGCGTCGTCGATCGGTCCCTGCAGGCCGGGGCGCTTGCGCAGGGGGCCGGAACCCGGCTTCTCCGCGCCCTCGCCGCGCCAACGGCCCGTCTTCGGGTCTCGGATGTAGCACGCGGCGGGCTTCGCCAGCTTCTGCCCGTCCAGGGTCACGGCGCGCACATCCGGGCGGTCGAACACCAGCGCCGTCACGTTCTCGGTCGTCGCGGTCACCGCACCGTCCGCGAACGTGGCGTCCACCCGGGCGCGCTCCCAGTGCTCGCCCATCCCCTCCACGCGCACCCAGTTCATCACCGGGTAGCGCAGGGTCCAGGTCGTGAAGCGGACACGGGCGGGCAGCTTTTCGCGCCCCTTCGCCGCGGCGGCGTCCACGAAGGCGTTGATCTCCTTCTTGGAGTCCGGATGGTACTTGTGTCCGGTCTGCGGCCCGATGACGTGCGGTAGTTCCAGCCCCTCCGCGCGCACCGCCTCGGCCATCACGTCCGCCGCCTGCTTCTGCCGGTCGATTTCGCCGCTGTAGGCCACTGTCGGAAGCTGCGCGAGATTTACGGCGTAGTCCGTGGCGTCGTAGAGGTGCCAGAGCTTCTGTTCGTACCAGGGTGGCGGCGTTCTGCCGGGCGCGAGGAGGTTCGAGTACCGGGGCGTTTCGGCGAACCCGGCGCCGGGCGCGGCGGCAGCCCAGAGGCTCGCGTGGTGGACGGCGAAGTGCCAGCAGGCGGCCCCGCCCATGCTGAAGCCGCGGATCACGACGCGGTCGTCGTCCACCGCATAGCGCGTCTTCACGTCCTCCAGCGCCTCGAACAGGTCCACCTCGCCCGCCAGGTGGTTGGCGTTGCAGAAGCGGCCGTAGGGATGCAGCACGAAGGCGCCCTCCGGCGTGAACTCACCCGGCGACTTCTGCCGCTGGTCGATGAAGGAAAGCTCCGTGAGTTGTTCGCCGCGTCCGTGAAAGAAGAAGTCGAGCCGCCGCTTCGTCCGGTCGCCCGCCGTCCAGTCCAGGGGTACCACCAGGCCGTAGGGCTGCACCGACCCGTCGATGCGGCTGACGTAGCCGAGCGCGACCAGGCCCGGCTTCTCCAGCCAGGGCGTCGCGCCAGCGCGCAGGGCGGCGGCACGCTCCCGCCCCTGCGCCAGCAGCTGCTTCGCCGTCTCGAACTCCGCGGGTTTGAAGAACTCGTTGTCCTCCAGCGCACGGCGTACGGCCTTCTCGTAGATCTGCACGTCCGGCAGGCGCGCGAGCAGAGCGGGCTTCCCCTTCAGGTCGGCGCGCAGGGTCTCGATATCGCGGGCGAGGTCGGCGAGCCCCGCCGCCAGCGCCGCGCGAACGCCCTCCGGCACGGCGATACCGGGCGGTGGGAGCAGCTTCAGCGGCGGGGCGCCGGGCGTCTGCGCGGCCGTGGCGGGAAGGAGGGCGGAGGCGAACAGCAGCGCGGCCGCGGCGACGGCGACCCGCTTCCGGGGGGAGAACGGCATCATGCCTCAGTTTGCGCCGCGCCCGGTCGCTTCTCCTGCCCAGGCCTCCTACCACTTGCGCATCGGAAACCGGGGAGGAAGGGGAGCGGGCGGGGGCGAACGCTGGGGCATGAGAATCGTGGAGATGCGCGTGACCCCCATCGCGCTGACCGACCCGCCGCTGCGGTCAGCGTTCGGCCTGCACGCACCGTACGCCCTGCGGACCATCGTGGAGTTGGTGACGGACGACGGCCTGACCGGGATCAGCGAAACGCACGGGGGCGACGCCGTGCTGCGCGACCTGGAGGCCGTGCGGCCGCTGGTGGTCGGCAGCGACCCGTACGCCCTGTCGCGGCTGGAGTTCCTCCTGGGCGGACGGGACGAGGACGCCGCCCTGCGCGAGCCGTCCCGCGCCCACGCGGACGCCCAGCCGTGGGAGGGGAAACTCGGCTCGCCCGCGCGGACGTTCGGCGCGATCGAGGTGGCGTGCCTGGACCTGATCGGGCAGGCGACGGGGCGGCCCGTGTGCGACCTGCTCGGTGGGCGCTTCCGCGACAGCGTCCCCTTCTCGGCTTACCTCTTCTACAAGCACGCGGGCGCGGGCGGCACCGACGGTCTGGGGCGGGAGAGCCGCGCCGCGCGCGAGAGAGACGACTTCCTGGTGCGCGAAGCGCTGGACGCCGAATCGCTCACCCGGCAGGCCCAGGATATGTGCGCGGAGCACGGCTTCCGCTCGCTGAAGCTGAAGGGCGGTGTCCTGGACCCGGCGGAGGAGGTGCGGACGCTCTTCGCGCTGCGGGAGGCGTTCGGCCCGGATACGCCGCTGCGCATCGACCCGAACGCGGTCTGGACCGAGGAGACCGCGATCCGCTGGGGCCGCGAGATGGCGGGTGTCCTCGAATACTACGAGGACCCGGTGAAGGGCAAGGAGGCGATGGCGCGGGTGGCGCGCGAGGTCCCGATGCCGCTCGCCACGAACATGTGCTGCGTTTCGTTCGCGGACCTGCCGGAGACGCTGCGGCTCGGCGCCATCGGCATCCTGCTTTCGGACCACCACATCTGGGGCGGCCTGCTCAACTCGGTGAAAGCCGCCAAGATCTGCCAGGTCTGGGGCCTGGGCCTGTCGATGCACTCAAACAGCCACCTCGGCATCTCGCTGCTGGCGATGACGCACCTGGCGGCGGCCATCCCGAACCTGACCTACGCCTGCGACACGCACTACCCGTGGCAGACCGAGGAGGTGCTGGCGGGCGGCAAGCGGCGCTTCGTGGACGGGTCGCTCCCCGTGCCGACCGAGCCGGGTCTGGGCGGGAAGATCGACCCGGACGCCCTGGCGGCGCTCCACGAGAACTACCTGCGGGCGGGCCTGGCGCACCGCGATGATGTGCTGGAGATGCAGAAGATCGAACCCGGATGGAGGCCACGCGTATGGTGAGCAGTAGCAGCAGTAGCGACCCGTTTCTGAACGCCGACGGCGCGCCTCGCGTGCTGAAGGGGGCAGCGGTAATCTCCGGCAACCTCAAGATCGCCGAGATGGCGGGCCGCGTGGGCTTCGATACGGTCTGGATCGAGGTGGAGCACGGCGGGGCGAGTTTCAGCGAGGTGGAGGCGCTCTGCATGGCAGCGGAGGCGGGCGGCGCGGTGCCGACCGTGCGCCTGCCGAACCACCAACGCGAGAACGTCCTGCGGGCGCTGGAGGTCGGGGCGCGCATCGTGGTGGTGCCGATGATTAACGACGCGGAGACGGCGCGTGAAATCGTGCAGCATGGCAAGTTCCCTCCGCTCGGGCAGCGCGGGTTCAACACGCGCAGCCGCGGCCTCAACTACGGCTTAGGTGGGATGGACAAACTGGCGGAGACGTTCGCGGCGGCGAACGCCCACACACACCTGATCGCGCAGATCGAGACCGCCGAGGCTGCCCATAACGTCGCCGCTATCTGCGCGGTGGAGGGCCTGTCCGGCGTCCTGGTCGGCCCCGGCGACCTCTCCGCGAGCCTGGGGAAGACAGGGCAGTTCTCCGACCCGGAACTCATCGCGGTAGTG
>Ga0065721_10052285_pt1 | contig 12259 bp, 9 predicted proteins | sample Mesricmetagenome_FD_59108 | JGI IMG/M metagenome (GOLD analysis project Ga0065721, IMG submission 59108) | Mesophilic microbial community from rice straw/compost enrichment Sample: eDNA_1 v2 (version 2) | ecosystem: Engineered > Solid waste > Grass > Composting > Bioreactor | place: USA: Davis... | reverse complement strand
AGCCATCGGGCCGCGGGGAGCACTCCCCGCGGCCCGATGGCTCTTTGGGCTATTGTTCCGCTACGCCGCAGCGGGGAACGCGCCCTCGTCCACGGCCTTCTTGAGGCGCTTCAAGCCGCGCTCGTGATGCTTGCGGGCGTTCGCCTCCTTGATGCCCAGCGCGTCCGCGATCTCGCTGTGCGAGGCCCCGTCGGAGCGCATCCAGAGGACGCGCGCCTCCAACGGGGAGAGCGTCCGCTTCAGCGCCTCGCGCAGGTCGCGCCGGTGGAACTTGCCTACTACGTCCGCCTCGACCGAAACGCGCGGGTCCGGCACGCTGACGGCGGTTTCAGAGTCGTCCACGCTGACGCCGGGCCGGGAAAGGCCGCGGCGGTCCAGGAACCGCTTCTGGTCGATCAGCAGGTTCACCGCGATGCGCTGGATGTAGGCCGGGGTCGGCTCCAGCACCTGCCCGTCGCGGGCCGTGCCCGCCGCGCTGGTGATAAGGCGCACCATGACCTCCTGGGTCAGGTCGTCCGCCTCCTGGGCAGTCAGGGCGCTGGTGTAGCGGTCGGTGACCGCCGCGCACAGCGACTTCACCTGGCGCCGCAGCACCTCCGCGGCGCGGCTGCGCTCCTGCTCCGACTTCGCGGTGCGGATGATGTGCAGCAGCTCCGCGTTCGTTTCGCGGCGCGGGCGTGCCTGCGGCCGGGCCGCGGCGGGTGCTGTCGCTGTGGTGGTCGGCGCCGCTGGCTGCGGCGCGGCGTCGGTAATATCGCGACCCTTGATGAAGTCGCGCAGTCCCGTCAGGGATTGGCGTGTAATGGCGTCCGGCGTCTTCGGGCGGTCCACTTCCATGCCACCTCTCCTTCCGTACAGGTCGTCCCGGCAAACAGCGCCGGGGAAAGTGACTCGGTCGTTACCGCCGGGTGATTCTGTCCTTGGGCGGCTTGGGGCCGGTCAGGTCCGCCTGCGCCGGGCTGGAGCCGAACAACATCGCGGAGAGCGTCGCCATGACCGTCAGGGCGAGGACCGTCTTCTTTATCAGGGCGTTCTTCGTCTTCATTTTCGTCTTTATCCCGCGTCTCACCGAAGAGATGATTTCGTAAAACTACTCTCTGTATTCCCGTTATCGGAACGGCTGTTCTTCGCCGTCAGAGTTTGCGTAGCGGGGCATACTTCGCGGCGTATTCCGCCAGCAGGTGCTCTGCCCCGGTCTTCGCCGCCCACTGCTTCGCCCTTTCCCAGAGCGCGCGGGCCGCATACTCCTGACCCATCTCGATCTTCACATACGCCCACGGGCACAGGAACTCGATTCTCGGCCTGTCCCCAGCCCGCGCGTCCGCCACCGCGTAGTTCGCATCCGCCTTTGCCAGGATCGCCTTCTCACCGCTCTGGCGGTACTGGTGTACGTACAGGTACGCCAGGTTCTGGTAGATGATGCTGCTCGCCTCGCTGGTCAGCCACTCATTGGGCTCGATCCCCGATAGGTAGGTCAGCACCCCCTCCGCCCGCTCCAGGCTCTCCGGCGTGTTATCGCTGATATACGCGATCGCCAGCGCCACCCACGCCTTGATGTATCCCGAATCCCGGTCCAGCGCCGCTTCATAGCAGCGTATGGCCAGGACTACATCCTTCTCCTCATAGAGCGCTCGCTGTCCCGCCTGGAACTGCTTCACCGCCTCCGGGTCCGCCGGGTCATCCGGCCAGACCCCGCCCGCGGTGCGTCGCCCTATCAAGTGCGACAGATTCTTTTCGAAGAAGTTCCGCGACAGCGGCGGCTCACTCGTGGGACGGTCGTCCTCTACGATGTAGCGCGGATACGCAGCGGGGGCTTCGGCGGCTTCGTCGTCGTTGCGTCCGGCACGGTCGATCATGACTGTGTACCACCTCGTATCACCCCGTTCGCCGTCACGGGAGGCCACTCCTTCCCGTTCGCGCGCTCGCGTGTACGCTTCCTCTTATGTCCTCCCTAACGTCGTCCTGCCGGCGGACGTGACAAACTGTGAAAAAAAACTCACGAAAAGTTTTCGTGCCTGCCTGTCACGACCCCGCCGCCATCGGCGTTAGTGACCCGGTTCGTAAAGTGCGCGCAGTTTTCGCGGGGAAAGGGTCCGGACATGGCACGAGCGTGGGCGCGACGGTTTCGGAGGGCGGCGGGTGTGGCGGTCATCGGGGGGGCGCTCTTCCTGGCCGCCGGGTGCGGCGGCGGCAAGGGCGACGGCGGCGAGTTCCCGAGCCTGCTGGACCCGCTTGTGGTCTTCACCTCCAACCGCGACGGCAACTCCGAAATTTACGTGATGGCGGCGGACGGCACCCGGCAGCGGCGCCTCACCTTCCACAGCGACCTGGACTTCCAGCCCGTGCTGACGCCGGACCGCCGGGAGATTATTTTCACTTCGCGCCGTGACGGCGACTTCGACCTTTACGTGATGGAGACCAGCGGGGGGAACGTCCGCCGCCTGACCGATAACCCTTTCCTGGATGCCGACCCGGCGCTCTCACCGGACGGCCGCCTGGTCGCCTTTGTGTCCGACCGGGACGGCAATGATGAGATTTACGTCCTGGACCGGACCACGGGGGCGGTCCGCCGCCTTACGTTCACGGCGGAGGCGGAGCAGACCCCGTGCTGGTCTCCGGACGGAACCCGCCTCGCCTTCTCGGGGGAACGGGGCGGTGACTGGGAGGTGTTCAGCATGAACGCCGCGGACGGGTCGGATGTCCGGCGGCTGACGAACAGCCAGGGAACGGACGACTCCCCCGCCTACAGTCCGGACGGCTCGCAGATCGCCTTCGCCTCCGATCGAGACGGTGATTTCGACATCTGGCGCGTGGCCGCCGACGACGGCGCCAACCCCGTCAACCTCACCGACAACGGCGGGGGCGGCCCCGACGATGGCTTCCCCGCCTTCAGCGCAGACGGACGCTATCTCTTCTTCGACTCCGACCGAGACGGCGGGTTCTTCGACATCTGGCGCCTGGACCTGGTGGGCCGCGGCCTGCGCCGGCTGACGTCCCGGGGGGACGCCAACACGAACCCGGACACCCGAAGCCGGGATACTGTCCGCCCCACCCGCGCCCGCGAACGTGCCCTGAGGCAGCACGCCGACAAAGGAGGTACGCGATGACGAAACGACTCCGGTGCGGTCGCGGCGCGGTTATAGCCGCGCTACTGGCGGTGGTGGGACTGTCGGCCGCTCTGCCGGCGGCGGCAAAGCAGGCGCGCGGGCGCGAGGAGCAGAACCAGGGCAGCAAGGGGGGCGGCTCCGGCTCCCCGCCAGCACGAGAGCGGGAAGAGGAGAAGCAGCAGGAGCAGCGCCGCGGCGGTGACTCGGTGATTGTTATTGGCGATGGCGGGGACGGCAGCGTCGTGATCGCACCCTACCCCGGGGAGGGAAGCGCCCGGCGCAGCCAGGGGCGGATTGTGTTCACCTCGGACCGGGAGCGGGGCGACTGGGAGCTGTTCCTGCTGGACGGTAACGCTGGCCGCGGGCGCGTCCGCCGTCTCACAAAGCGGCAGGGCGAGGAGAAGCAGCCCCGGTTCAGCCCGGATGGCCGCCGAATCGTCTTCGTGGCGCGGGAAAGCGACCCGTTTCGGGGGGCGGCAGAGGGCCTGTGGGTTCTGGATGTGGACAATCCCGGGGGTAGCGTGCGGCAACTGACCGTCCGGCGCGTGGGGGCGGACGCCGACCCGGCGTGGTCGCCGGACGGCGGGCGCGTGTTCTTCACCTCGGACCGGGACGGTAACCGGGAGATCTACAGCGTCAACGCCCAGACCGGGGACGACCTTCGGCGGCTCACGAACGACCCGGCGGACGACGCGCAGCCCTGCGTCTCGCCGGACGGGCGCACCGTTCTCTTCGTTTCGGCGCGCGGCGGCGCCGCGAACCGGCGGATCTGGCGCGCGAACGCCACCGACGGCACGGACGCGCAGCCACTGACCCTGTCGGCGCCCGCGCTCGCGCGGCTGCCGCTGGAGGGGGAGGGGGACTTCGCCACGCCGGTGTACTCGCCAGACGGTAGCCGCATCGCCTTCTTCTACGGCTCGGGCGATCACTACGACCTCTACACAGTCGCCGCGGACGGCACGGACCTGCGCCGCCTCACCCGCTCGGCGTCCTTCGGCACCGCGCTCGCCTGGTCGCCCGATGGCGCCTACCTGGCGTTCACCTCAGACCGGGATGGCAGCTACGGCGTGTTTGTGGTTCACGCCACTCAGGGCGAGGGCGCCTGGCTCGCCCGCCTGACCGACAAGCGCTCCCGCAGCGGTCACGCCGACTGGCGGTACTGACAACGGCCCGAGGGGGGCCTCAGCGCGCCGCAGCTGTGACGGCGGGTGGGGTGAGGGCGGAAGCGCCGGTGCTGGCGAGTTGCTGGCGGATGCTGGCGGCCACCGTGCGGGCGTCGGCGTCTCCGCGCTTCGCCGCTTCCTCCAGATAGGGCAGGGCGCTCTCCGTGTCCCCGTCCCGCAGGTACGCCTGGGCCATACGGGAGTAGCCCTCAAGCTCCTCCGGCCACCGGGCGATGTACTGCTGCGCCACCGAGCGCAGCAGGCGCGGGGAGCCGGAGCGGGAATCGCTCTGCGCCATCATCAGGGAGCGGAGCGCCTCGCGGGTCGGTGGCCGATGACGCATGTACAGCGCGGCCAGCACGTTGCTGCCCGGGCGGAGGCGCTCGTCGGTCTCGCGGACGCGCGTCGCCGTCGCTCCGGTGTACAGGGCATCCGGCGCGAAGTACTCCAGGATCGGCAGGTCGTTGCTGTTGATGCCGCCGCCCTCTTCAAGCGTCGGGATGGACTCCGGGGTGTGGGTGTTCTGTGCCAGGAGCGCGAGCGGCGACGTGATGTTAACGGCCGCGAGGTCCGCGCGCACCGCCGGGTGCCCGAACTCCTGCTCGATGCGTCCGAAGTCGATCGCGAACGGCTTGCGGGACGCAATCAGGATGTAGTCGCTTTCCGCCCCCTGGAAGATGAGAACGTGCGGGAAGACGTTCCGGCAGGTGCGTATGATCGTGGCGGCGAGGCGGTTGTCCAGCGAGTAGGTGTGGAACCACTGCGCCACGATGCCGTCCTCCTTCAGCGCCCGCGCGGCCTCGCGGAACGACTCCTCGGAGAACAGGGTGCCTACCCCCGCGATCCAGGGGTTCGTCGGCTCGCTGACGATCACATCGTAAGTGCCCGGCGGCGTGGCCTGCAGGAACGACTTGCCATCGTCGATGGTCAGGCGGAAGCGGGCATCTTGGGAGGGCGCCCCTGTGTACGGGTCGAAGAAGCGCGCCGCCTCGGCCACCGCCGGGGAGAGCTCCACGCAGTCCACCCGGCGCACGCCCGGGTGGGTCAGGATGCTGCCCGCCGAGGCTCCGCTGCCCAGTCCGAGCACAAAGACATCCTTCGCGTCCGGCTTCAGGAACAGGGGGACATGGCCCACGAGCTTTTGGGTCGGCATGTCTCCTACGGAAGAGGCGTCCGGTTTGCCATCCACCACCAGGAACGTCTCATCGATTTCTTTTGAGCCGCTCTTGTTGTGCAGGATGCCCACGGTGGTCCCGAAGTCCTCGCGGTAGAACAGCACCTCGCGCTTTTCGGTCAGCGTTTCCCAGTACTGCGCGAAGGTTGCCGGGGGCGCGGCGGTCATGCGGAAGCTGCCAAACGTAAAGGCGAGCGGCGACCACCGCGGTGTTGCGAGGATGGCACCCAGGGCGATCACCGCCGGCACCGCGGCAGCAGCCGCGGTGAAGCGCCGCCGCGCCCCGCCTGCCGCCGGCAGGCGCGCATCGGACAGGAGCAGACCCGCACCGATGAGCAGGTTCAGCGCCGCGCCCGCCTGCAGTGTCCGCTGCAGCCCGATCAGGGGAATCAGTACGCAGCCCGCGAACACCACCCCGACCAGCGTCCCGATGGTGTTCCACCCGTAGACCAGGGCGGCACGTTCCGCCACGCCGCCTTCGGACGGCGGCGGGGCGCTTCCCGACTCTGTGGCGGTACGTCCCTCCGCGGCGGCGCGAATGGCTGCCGGGAACGTCAGGCCGAACAGGAACGTCGGCACCGCCATGATGGCGAAGATAATGCCGTACTGGCACAACTGGTACAGCCCGATGCTCTCCGGCACCGGCCGAAACATCCAGCGCAGGTGCCAGGTCCAGTAGGGAATGCGGGGGTACAGGATCAGCGACAGCGTGATCGCCACGCCGATGGCGAGTTCGGCCCCGGCGAACCAGAGCAGCGGCGCGCGGCGTACCGGTAGGAGGTTCGCGGCGATGCTGCCCACGGAGAGGCCCGTGATGAACGCTGCCAGCATCAGGGTGAAGGAGTAGGTGCTGCTCCCCAGGCTCACGGCAAAGAGGCGCGTCCACACCAGTTCGTAGAAGAAGGCCGTCGCGCCCGAGAGGCAGATGGCAACCAGAACCGTCCGCTCCCGCGCGGAAAGCCCTGCCCGGGGCGCAGCGGTGCCGGCGGCATCCGCCGTCGGGGTCGGAGTGGCGGCGCTCCGCAGACCAAAGCCGGCCGCAGTCAGACCCACCAGGGCGTTCAGAATGGCCACGCCGGTCACGGTGGCGGCCAGACCCAGGTAGGGAATCAGGAGGAAGCCCGTCACCAGAGTGCCCAGGACCGCGCCCGCGCAGTTGGCGAAGTACAGCCAGTTTGCGCCGTCGCCCCCCTTCCGGGTGCGGTCCTCGCCGCTGTGCATCAGCGGCAGGGAGCGCTCCACATGCGCCGTCAAGAGGGGGAGGGTAGCGCCCATCAGCAGGGTTGGCAGTGCCAGCAGCAGCACGCCCGTGAGCACCTTGACCACAATCAGGCCAGACGTGCCCGGCCCCATGCCGGCCGCTGCCGCCGCGACCAGCGCCTCACCGAGCTTTGTCAGGGACGGAAAGGCAAGCGCGTACGCCGCGATGGCAAGCTCCAGGTAGCCATACGCCTTCAGCGGGGCATTGATGCGCGCCACCCGCCGCCCAATCAGCAGGCTCCCCAGCGCCAGGCCGCCCATGAACGTGCCGAGGACCGCGGTGTGCAGCAGGACGGTGTTCCCCAGGAAAAGGCCGAGGTACTTGCTCCACACCACCTCATAAGCGAGGCCGCACGCCCCGGAGAGCACAAACAGGCAGCACGCCAGCACCAGAGTGGCCGTGGGGCTGAGGCCATCCGCGGTGGGCAGGGTGCGCGCCGCCACCGGCACGTTTTCATCCGCGCGCGTAGACATAAGGCGTCAGGGGTCCTCCTGACTTGTCTTCGGCAGAACCATCGTGCCGCGACAGGGTCCGCAGGCAAGCCCGACGCCTCCGCGGCTACCGGTTTCGGGTGGGCTCGTAGGCCGTGCGGGTCTCCACGCGCGCTGGCTCGGCGACGTAACGCCCGTGTTCCGGCACCGCCACCCGGTCGAAGTCCCGGGCCAGCGTTGCGAGCGCGGCGCGCAGCTCCTCACCGCGCATCGCCCGGCCGTGCCCCGTCACCGCCACCTCCGGCTCCAGCGCCGCCAGCGCCTCGACCGAGCGGCGGGACGCCTCCCAATCCTGAGTGAAGTACATGGGCGGGCCGTGCATCTCCGGCGCCTGGGTCCACGCCCCGTAAGCCGACTCCTGGCGCGTCGTGATGAAGGCGTCCCCGGCAATCAGCATCCGGTCGGACGCGCGCCAGAGGGAAACATGCCCCGGCGTGTGCCCCGGCGTGGCCACCCACTTCCAGCCCGGCATCCCCGGTACCGTGCCGTCCAGGGGCAGCTCCCGCAGCCACGGGGAAACGTCCACCGGCCCCCGCGGGAACAGGGGCGAGAGCGTGCTCATGATTCCGCCACCCACGCTGGGGTCCGGCGGCGGGTACGCCGCGCGCCCGTCCAGGTACGGCAGTTCGTGGATGTGGGCGTAGACAGGAACATCCCACTCGCGCGCCAGCGTCTCCAGCGCCCCCACGTGGTCGAAGTGCCCGTGCGTTATGACGATGGCGGCGGGCCGGGACTCCTTCCCAAACCGCGCCGCCGCCGCGGCCTTGATGAAGCGCGCCGTGCCGGGTACGCCCGTGTCGATCAGCACCCATTCGTTCGATCCGGGCACGCCGACGTAGGCAACGTTCACCAGGGCGAGCCGCTGGTAGGCCACGTCCGGCGCTACCTCGTGCGTTTCGTCATTGCGGGCTTTATCATACGCCGGGTCGTCCGCCCGCGCGGCTTTGGAAAGCGGTACCTGCTCCGCCATGGGGTCGTCTCCTTGGGTCAATCCGGGTGATGTCGGGCGGCGCCACGCCGGGCGCCGCCGCTTCCTACTCTGGGACGTACCCGGAACCGCCGCCCCCAACCCGGGCGCCGCGTCGGGAAAATCCCCGGCCCCAGGCAAAGGCAAGGTAGAATAACAGCGTGATTGACGCCCACTTTATCGACGCGGTACGCGGCATCGTCGGGGACGACGGGGTGCGCGCCACCCCGGCGCAGAAGCAGGTCTACGCCTTCGACGCCTACACGCTGGAGAAGTCCCTGCCCGGCCTGGTGGTGCTGCCCCAGACCACGGAAGAGGTCGCCCTGGTGGTGCGCCTGTGCCACGAGCGCGGCGTGCCCGTGGTGCCGCGCGGGGCGGGCACGGGCCTGGCGGGCGGGACGCTCACGGGCGAGGACGAGGTGTTGCTCTGCCTGTCGCGCATGAACCGCGTGCTGGAGATCGACTTGCCGAACCGCCGGATGCGGGCGCAGGCCGGGGCCGTGAACGTCCACCTGACGAAGGCGGTGGCGAAGGACGGCTACCAGTACGCGCCGGACCCGTCGTCGCAGGGCGCCTGCACCCTCGGCGGCAACATCGCCAACAACTCCGGCGGGCCGCACACGCTGAAGTACGGCGTCACCGTGAACCACATCCTCGCGGCGCGCGTGGTCCTGCCAGACGGCGGCGTGGTCGATATCTCCGCGGATGACTGGGGGTACGACCTGACCGGCATCATGGTCGGCTCCGAGGGGACGCTGGGAATTGTAACCGAGGCGACGGTGCGCCTGGTGAAGACGCCGGAGGCGGTGCGGACGCTGCTCGCGATCTGCCGCACCATCGACGACGCCACCGGGATCGTCTCCGCCATCATCGCGGCGGGTATCCTCCCGGCGGCCCTGGAGATGATCGACAATACGATTCTGCAGGCGGTCGAGGATGCCTACCACCTGGGACTGCCGCGCGATGCTGGAGCGGTCCTCCTGATCGAGGTGGACGGGCCGGAGGCGGGCATCGACCGGCAGGCCGAGCGGATTGTGGAACTCTGCCGCGAGGGCGGGGTGATGGAGGTCAAGGCCGCCCGCGACGCCGACGAGCGCGCGAAGCTCTGGACCGCCCGGAAGAAGAGTATCGGGACCATCGGGCGGCTCGCCCCCTCCTGCGCCACCCAGGACGGCGTGGCCCCGCGCACCCGCCTGCCCGAGATACTGCGCGAGATCGCCGCGATTGGCAGACGGCACGGTCTGCGCATCGCGAACGTCTTCCATGCGGGCGACGGCAACCTGCACCCGGCTGTGCTGTTCGACGAGCGCGACCCGGAGGAGGTCAAGCGCGTGCTGGCGGCCGGCGGCGACATCCTGCGCGCTTGTGTCCGCATGGGCGGCACCCTCACCGGTGAGCATGGCATCGGCATCGAGAAGCAGGAGTTTCTGGACCTGGTCTTTTCCGAGGACGACCTGGACGCGATGGCGAAGATTCGCGCCGTGTTCAATCCAGACGGTCTGCTGAACCCGGGCAAACTCTTCCCGTCCGGCGGGAACTGCTGCCCGCACCTGCCTCGCACCGACAACGAATCCCTGCTCGCCCTCACCAAGACCCGCCCCGCGAGCGTGTAACCCGCCCCATTCGAAGCGGCTGCCTGCTTCCGGAGTCCGAATAGCGGACCTGGAAGGAGAGCACACGCCGCCATGAATTCCGTCTCGCGTCGCGGGTTCGTCTCCGGTGCTCTCGCCCTGACCGCCGGGTGCGCCATCCCGGCACCCGGCGCGTGGGCGCAAGGGGGAGGCGCACACCCGCCGTTGCCCGATCTGGAAGCGGTGACCCTGGCCCTCGGCACGCGGGCGGGCGCGCTGTCTGCGGATGGTACTCGCTACGCCGTAGCCGACGACCGGGGCGGCTTCGCCGTGGCGGACACACGGACCGGCGATCTGCGGTTCCGCGTGTGGCCGCATCAGGGGCAGCTGCAAGCCCCGCCCGTCAACCTCCTGACCTTCTCGCCCGACGGGCGCCTGCTGGCAACCGCCTCCCAGAGCCAGGACCAGACCGCCGTCCGCCTCTGGGATGTTCGCGCTGCGGGCGCGGTCCGGCAGGTTCTGGCGCACGAGAGCGGCGTGGATGCCATGGCGTTCGCGCCGGACGGTGCGCGCCTTGTGACGGCGAGTTTTCGCGCTTCTCCCCAAAATGCGTTCGTTCTCCGCCTCTGGGAGGCCGGGAGCGGTCGCGCCCTTGCCACGGAGCCGAGCGGGGGCGCGTCTATGGCGCTTCTTGCCTTTACCAGCGCTGCCCGCCTCGTCGGCATAGACGAGTACGGCATGGTGACCGAGTGGGAGGTCGGGGCGGAAACGTTGCGCCCCGTCGGACGCCGCGCGCTCCTGCCCGCCGGAATCCGGATTCAGGGGTGCCCGCACCTTGCCCCGGCTGGGGACCGGGTTGTGCTCGCCGTCCAGCCGGGGAGCGTCGGGAGGCGGGTGGTTATCTTCGATATCGCCTCGGGGCGTCGGAGCGCGGCGCTGGCTACGGAGGCGGGAAACTGGCCGCTGGGCTTTACCGCGGACGGCGCGCGAGTGCTCGTCAGCAGCTACGGCAAACGGGAGGAGATCGCCTTGGTGGACGCGCATACCGGGGCCATGAGGAAGCGGGTCGCACCCGGCGCCGCAACAAACGGGGCCACCGTGTTCGCCCCGGGCGCGGGCGTACTCGTCTCCCACGCCCGCGCGGACGTGCCGGGCGTGAACGCGGGTGGTATCGGCGTGTGGGAACTTGCTCTGGCGCGAAGGCGATGTCAGCCGAATGCGCGAAAACATGCCGCCCGCGCGTCCGGATGCTGTGCAGCGCGCGGTGGCGCGGCTCCGGGCTCCTTAACCCGGCTTCCCTTGTCCGGGATTCCCGGACAGGTTATAATCGCCTGTCAGGAAAACGGCTAGGGGGCCGTTTTTCCCTCGCTGGGCGACGCCACGTGCGCTCCCCCCGCGTCTGCCCGGCGGCATCCTATAAGGCGTGCCGACCTTTTTCCCTATAATTCAAGCAGCCATGAAGACACGCCTGTTTGGTTTGATCGCCACCGCGGCGCTGATGGCGCTCCCGGTCGCGGCACAGGCGCCGGGGGCACCGCCCGCGCCCCCCGCCAGCCCCCGTCCCGCACCCGCGCCCCCCGCTGTGGGGAACGAACTCGGGCGCATTCCCGTCGTGATGTACCATGCCATCGGGGCGAAGGGGAAGTACGACAAAGAGGGCCTCAACATCTCCCCGGCTACCTTCCGCAAGCAACTCGAGCTGATGCTGAAGGCGGGCTGGTACCCCGTCAACTTCCGGGATCTGTTCGTCCCCGGCGGGCTGCAGCAGGTACCCGCAGGGAAGACGCCGGTCGTCCTCACATTCGACGACGCGCGCGGGACGCAGTTCCGCTACCTGAAGGATGGGCGGATCGACCCGAACTGCGCGGTCGGCATCCTGGAAGCCTTTCACCAGAAGCACGGGGACGCCTGGCCGCAGCGGGCCACGTTCTTCGTGCTGCCGGCGTCGAAGTACACGGACGCGCCGTTTGGCCAGGTGGGCAGCGTGCAGAAGAAGTTCCGCTTCCTGCTCGATAACGGCTATGAGATCGGCAACCACAGCACGAACCATCGGAACATGCGGCATATGCCAGCGGAGCGGGTGGCGCAGGAGGTGATCGCCTGCCGCGACTACGTCCGCAAGATCGCGCCGGATGCCACGATCGACACATTCTGCCTGCCCTACGGCGAGGCGCCCGCGGACCCGGCACGGCTCGACCTGATCCTGAACCCGGATGGCAAACCTCAGGGCCAGAACCTGGGCATCTGCATCGCCTGGGGGGACGAGTCGTACTCGGTCTACGATAAGCGCTTCGACCGCCGCAAGGTCACGCGCTTCGGTGTCCATCCCGGCCGCTTTGAGAAGGCGATTGCCCGCCTTGGCCCGGGCGGACGCGACCACCGGAAACTCTACATCAGCGACGGTGACCCCACCGTGGTCACCGCACCGAAGGAGTTCGCGGCGTTCGCCCGGCCGGAGAGCCTGGCGGGCGCCCGCCTCGTGGTCCGCAATCCCGCGCCGGCAAAGGCGCCCGCTGCAGCGGCAG
>Ga0065721_10052284_pt1 | contig 12262 bp, 9 predicted proteins | sample Mesricmetagenome_FD_59108 | JGI IMG/M metagenome (GOLD analysis project Ga0065721, IMG submission 59108) | Mesophilic microbial community from rice straw/compost enrichment Sample: eDNA_1 v2 (version 2) | ecosystem: Engineered > Solid waste > Grass > Composting > Bioreactor | place: USA: Davis... | reverse complement strand
CGGGCCCGAAGCCCAGCAGCACCTCGCCGGGGCGCGCCGCCTGCGCCTCGATCCTGACCGGCGCCTCGGGCGCATAGTGCAGCGCCAGCCGGCCGGGCGAGCGATGCCCCTCTCCGGTCTGGTCCAGCGGTCCCGCGACCGCCTCGATCTCGGCCCGCGTCACCGCCCCGGGGCGCAGCAGGGCGATCCGGCCGCCGAGGACCGATACGACCGTGCTCTCCAGCCCGACCACGCTGGGCCCGCCGTCCACGGCCGCCCCGACGGCGAAGCCGGTCTCCTCCATGGCGTCGGCGAAGGTCGTCGGGCTGGGTCGGCCCGACCGATTGGCCGACGGCGCGACGACCGGCCCGCCGAAGGCCGACAGCACCGCCCGCGCCTTGGCGTGGCCCGGCACGCGGATCGCCACGGTATCCAGGCCGGCGCGAGCCAGGTCGCAGACCCGGCGGGCGTCGCGGACCGGCGTGACCAGCGTCAAAGGCCCCGGCCAGAAGGCCTCGGCCAGCGCCCGGGCCGCCCCGTCGAAAACGCCGATCGTCTCTGCGGCGGCCGTGTCGGAGACATGGGAAATCAACGGATTGAACCGCGGCCTTCCCTTGGCCTCGAAGATCGCCGCCACCGCCTCGGCGTTCCCGGCGTCCGCGCCCAGGCCATAGACCGTCTCGGTCGGGAGCAGGATCAGCGCGCCGCGCCGCAAGGCCTCGGCCGCCTGTTCGGGCGTCTCGCTCATGGACGTCGCGGGATCAGCGGGATCATCCGGTGCAGCACATTGTCCCGGTCGACGAAGTGATGCTTCAGCGCCCCCAGCACATGGAGACCGACCAGCACATAGAGCCCTTTCACGACCAGGCCATGGATCGCCATGAAGCCCCGCGCCGCCTCTCGACCGCCTGAGACCGGCAGCAACGGCCACTGGAACAGGCCGAACCAGACGATCTCCCGACCGCCGGCCGACGACGCCAGCCATCCGGTCAGCGGCATGACAATCAGAGCGGCGTAGAACAGCACATGGGTGATGCGCGCCAGAATTTTCTGCCAGCGCGGCATGTCCGCCGGCAGCGGAATGGCCGGGTTCGCCAGCCGCCATCCGATTCGCGCCAGGGTCAGCACCAGGATGGTCAGGCCGACGGACTTGTGCAGGCCGATGAACTCGCGCGAGATCGGCCCCTCCGTCGCCTCGTGGGCCGTGACCAGCAGGATCTGCGCCAGTACGGCCGCCGCGACCAGCCAGTGCAACGCCAGGGACAGGGTGGAATAGCGATTGCGCGGTTCGGCCATGACTTCCCTTCCGTGGCGGCAGGGCGTCAGTTTGCCCCGATACGGGCCCATGCGCCAAGCCGCTTGCGATCATCCCCCTGGCGACGGCAATAGGTCCGCGAGACTTCCTGAGGATCCCATGACCTATCGCGCCCCCGTCCGTGACCTGGCCTTCACGCTGGATTCCGTCGCCGGCATGCCCGACGTCGCCGCCACCGGCGCCTTTCCTGACTACGATCCGGAGGTCGCCGGCGCCGTGCTGGAGGCCGCCGGGCAGTTCTCGCAGGAGGTGCTGGCGCCGTTGAACCGCACCGGCGACCAGCAGGGCGCAACCTACGCCAACGGGTCGGTCACGGCCGCGCCCGGGTTCGCCGACGCCTATCGCCAGTTCGCCGCCGGCGGCTGGACCGGCCTGTCCGCCTCGCCGGAGCATGGCGGCCAAGGGTTGCCCAAGGCGCTGGAACTGGCGGCCTATGAGACGGTCCATGCCGCCAACATGGCCTTCGGCCTGTGTCCCATGCTGTCGCTCGCCGCCATCGAGGCGCTGGAGCAGGTCGGGACCGAGGCGCAGAAGACGAAATATCTAACGAAGCTGATCAGCGGCGAATGGACCGGCGCCATGGTCCTGACCGAGCCGGGGGCCGGCTCGGACCTGGGGGCGCTGACCGCCACGGCCACGCCGAACGGCGACGGGACCTACGCGCTGAACGGCCATAAGATTTTCATCACCTGGGGCGACCACGACGCGACGGACAACATCGTCCACCTGGTCCTGGCCCGCCTGCCGGACGCGCCGAAGGGCCCGAAGGGCATCAGCCTGTTCCTGGCCTCCAAATTTGCGGTCGGGGACGATGGCGCGCTGGGCGAACGCAACAGCTTTCGTCCCGTGGGCATCGAGCACAAGCTGGGCATCCACGCCTCGCCCACCTGCGTCATGAGCTACGAGGGCGCCCGCGCCGAGCTGGTCGGCCGACCCAACGAAGGCCTGGCCCACATGTTCGTCATGATGAACGCCGCGCGCCTGGCGGTCGGCGTGGAAGGGGTCGGCATCGCCGAACGCGCCTATCAGCACGCCCTGGCCTATGCGCTGGACCGACGCCAGGGCCGTTCGGTCTGGACCGGAGAAGCCGGCGCGCCGATCTTCGACCATCCGGACGTGCGCCGCATGCTGGCGGTGATGAAGGCCAAGACCTCGGCCGCGCGCGCCATCTGCCTGTCGACCGGCGTCGCCGCCGACCTGGCCCGCCATGCGGCCTCGGAGGCCGACCGCCGGAAATGGAAGGCCCGCGAGGACCTGTTCACGCCCATCGCCAAGGCCTGGTCCACCGATGTCGGCTGCGAGGTGGCCTCGCTGGGCGTGCAGGTCCACGGCGGCATGGGCTTCATCGAGGAGACCGGCGCGGCGCAATACTATCGCGACGCCCGGATCGCACCGATCTACGAGGGCACCAACGGAATCCAGGCCATGGACCTGGTCGGGCGCAAGCTGTCGATGGACGGCGGCGAAGCGGCCCGGACCCTGATCGCCGAGATGCGAGACACGCTGGTGGCGCTTAAGGGCCTCTATGTCGGCAAGCCCGTCGAACGCTTCGCCACCGCCATCGAGGCGGTCGAGGACGCCACCCTTTGGCTGCTGGACCGCAAGGCCGATGCGGACGCCGCCGACGACGTTCTGGCGGCCGCCGACGCCTATCTGAAGCTGATGGGGGACGTGGTCGGCGGCTGGATGCTGGCGAAGGGCGCGCTCGCGGCCCGGGCGCGGCTGGACGCCGGCGACGGCGACCCGGCCTGGCTCCAGGGCAAGCTGGACCTCTACGAGGTCTACGCCGCCAACGTCCTGGGCCACGCTTCCAGCCGTCTGGCCGCCGTGGGCCAGGGCGGCGACCTGCTGAAGCGCATGACGGCGGAGGCCCTGGCGGGTTGAAGCCTCACGCCTGAACCCTTGATGTTTCTTCATTTGACGGGGAGCGCGCCCCGCGCTCAAGCTCCTCGACCAAATCGAGGGGCCCTGCCATGAACCGTCGCGAACTGCTCGCTTCCACCGCCGCCGTCGCCGCCGCGAGCGCCCTCCCCCGCGCCGCCTCAAGCCAGCCTTCCGGAGCCTCGATGCCCCAGCCGCCCGTCGCCAAGAAAATCCCCGTCGTCATCGAGCAGCTGGGTCGCACCCGCTCGGACGACTATCAGTGGATGAAGGACGACAATTGGCAGGCGGTCCTGCGCGATCCGACCCTGATCAAGGCCGAGGTCAAGGAGCATCTGACCGCCGAGAACGCCTATCGCGAGGCCATGATGGCCTCCACCCTGCCGCTGCAGGAGGCGATGTTCGCCGAGATGCGGGGGCGCATCAAGGAGGACGATTCCTCCGTCCCCGCGCCGGACGGCGCCTGGGAATACTACGTCGAGTACAAGACGGGCGATCAGCATCCCCGCTACATGCGGGTCGAACGCCAGGGCACATGGATGGTCGATGGCCAACCGGTGACCAAGAACTTCGTCGTCGCGCCGACGCCCCAACTGCTTCTGGACGCCAACGAACTGGCGAAGGGCAAGGCCTATTCCGAGGTGTCGGCGGCGGCGCACAGCCCCGACCATGCCCTGTTCGCCTATGCGGAGGACGCCCAAGGGTCCGAGGTGCACAAGATCTACGTCAAGGACCTGGCCACCGGCGAGGTGCTGCCGGACGTGATCGACAGCGCGACGGGCGATTTCACCTTCTCGCCCGACAGCCAGTGGATCTTCTGGACCAACCGCGACGACAACGGCCGCCCGGACAAGATCTTCCGCCGGCCCGCGCGCGGCGGCGAAACCACGCTGGTCTATGAAGAGGCGGACGACGGCATGTTCATCGGCGTCGGCCGCACCGCCGACGACCGCTTCATCGTCATCGGCATCCAGAACCAGGAAACCAGCGAGGCGCGCTACATCCCGGCCGACACGCCGACGGCCGAGCCCGTCATCCTGGAGCCGCGCGTGGTCGCCACCCGCTACGATGTCGACCACTGGGGCGATCGCTGGGTGATCCGCACCAACGCCGACGACGCCATCGACTTCAAGATCGTCGAGGCCCCGACCGAGACGCCGGCCAAGGCGAACTGGAAGGACCTGGTGCCCCATACGCCCGGCCGCTTCATCGAGGGGCTGGACCTGACCAGGGGCCATCTGGCGCGCCAGGAACGGGCCGACGCCAACACCCGCATCATCATCCGCGACCGCGCGGGAGCCGAGCACGAGATCGCCGTGGACGAGCCCGCCTTCGCCCTGTCGCTGGCCGGCGCGTCGGAGTTCGACACCCCGACGACCCGCTACGCCTACAACTCGCCGTCCACCCCGACCCAGACCTTCGACTACGACATGGCCAGCCGCGAGCGGGCTCTGCGCAAGACGCAGGAGGTGCCCAGCGGCCACGACCCGGCCGACTATGTCGTCGAGCGGCTGAACGCCCCGGCCGCCGACGGCCAACTCGTGCCGGTGACCGTGCTGCGCCGCAAGTCGACGCCGGTCGACGGCTCGGCGCCGCTGCTGCTCTACGGCTACGGCTCCTACGGCATTCCGATGGCGGCCAGTTTCTCGACCAACCGGCTGTCGCTGGTCGATCGCGGATGGATCTACGCCATCGCCCACATTCGGGGCGGTTCGGACAAGGGCTGGGGCTGGTTCCTGGCCGCGCGACGCATGACCAAGAAGAACACCTTCACCGACTTCATCGCCGCCGCCGAACACCTGATCGGGCGGAAGTATGCGACGGCCGGGAACATCGTCGCCCAGGGCGGATCGGCCGGCGGCATGCTGATGGGCGCGGTCAACAACATGCGGCCCGATCTGTGGGCCGGCGTGATCGGCCAGGTGCCCTTCGTCGACGTGATCAACACCATGAGCGACACCTCCCTGCCGCTCACGCCGCCCGAGTGGCCCGAGTGGGGCAATCCGATCGAGGACGCCGAGGCTTACGACTACATGATGAGCTATAGCCCCTACGACCAGGTGAAGCCCCAGGCCTATCCGGCGGTCCTGGCGACCGGCGGCCTGTCGGATCCGCGCGTCACCTATTGGGAGCCGGAGAAGTGGGTCGCCAAGCTGCGACCGGCCACCACCTCGGGCAAGCCGGTGCTGCTGAAGATCAACATGGAGGCCGGCCACGGCGGCGCGGCAGGGCGTTTCGACTATCTGAAGGAGGTCGCTCACGACTACGCCTTCGCGGTCTGGGCCGTCGAAAAGGGCTGGGAATAGGCGTGAGCGTGACGGTTCGGGACGTCCGTCCCGAGGACTTCCCCGCCATCACCGCCATCTACGCGGAAAGCGTAGCGAACGGGCGCGGCACCTTCGAGCTGGAACCGCCGGACGAGGCCGAAATGCGCGCGCGCTTCGCCGCCGTCGCCGCCCTCGGATTGCCCTGTCTGGCCGCCGAGATCGAGGGAGCGGTGGCCGGCTACGCCTATGCGGCGCCGTTCCGCACGCGTCAGGCCTATCGCTACATGGTCGAGGATTCGATCTATGTCGCCCCCGAGGCGCGCGGCCGGGGCGCGGCGGGCGCGGCGGGCGCGCTGCTGGACGCGCTGATCCGTCGATGCGAGGCCCTGGGCCTGCGCCAGATGGTGGCGGTGATCGGGGACTCCGAGAACGCCGGCTCCATCGCCCTTCACCGGTCGCGGGGTTTTCGGGATGCAGGGGTGTTCCGGGACGCGGGCTGGAAGCATGACGATTGGCGCGACGTGGTCTTCATGCAGCGACCGTTGAACGCCGGCGGCGCCACGCCGCCTGACGCGCCCGGCCTGCCCCTGGTGGACAAGAAGCCGGCCAGCTGACGCATTGCCGTGCGCCGGCCCCGTCCCTATCCTGAGACGATGCGGTTGATGCGGATGATCCTGCTGCTGATCGGCGCCTTGGCGACCCTGTCGCTGGGGGCGGTCGGCGCGTCCGCAGCGCCGCGCGAGACCGCGCCCTGTCACCAGACGGGCGGGTCGGCGCCGGATCATCCCCAGCCGGCCAAGGCCATGAAGGCGATGGCCTGCTGCATGGCCTGCGTCACCGCGCCCACGCCTGCGCCGCCCGCCGAGATCGCGGCGTTGCGCACCGCGGCGTCGGTCGCGCCGGCGGAAAGCAGGACACCGCCCGGCCGCCGCCTGACGCCCGAACCCGCCCCGCCCCGCGCCTGATCGATGCGAACCGCGCTCGTCCGAGCGCGCCCCTTCCCATCATTCAGGAGACCGCCATGACGGCGCTTCGAACCCTCGCCGGCCTGTCCGCCGGCGCCTCCCTGCTCGTACTCGCTTCGGCGCCCCTGGCGCAGGATCATTCCCACCCCGCCACCCCGCCGGCCGATCCCCACGCCGGACACGCCATGCTGGCGCCGCCGGAGGATCACGTTCACCACGACGGCATGGCGCACGACATGCCGCACGCCATGACGAGCCCGCTGGGTCCCTGGCCCATGACCCGCGACGCCTCCGGCACGGCCTGGCAGCCTGACGCCAGCGAACACGCAGGCGTCCATGTCGTGAAAGGCGAGTGGACCTTCATGAGCCACGCCCTCTTCAACCTGGTCTATGACCGCCAGTCGGGTCCGCGCGGAGACGACAAGACCTTCCTCGCCGGCATGGCCATGACCTCAGCCCGCCGCGACTTCGACGACGGCTCAAGCCTCAATCTCCGGGCGATGGTCAGTCCCGATCCGCTGATGGGCAAGGACGGCTATCCGCTGCTGCTGGCGGCCGGCGAGACGGCGGACGGCGTGACGCCGCTGGTCGACCGCCAGCATCCGCATGACTTCTTCATGGAGCTGTCGGCCAGCTATTCGCGGCGATTGTCCGACAAGGACAGCGTCTTCGCCTACGTCGGTCTGCCGGGCGAGCCCGCCTTCGGTCCGCCAGCCTTCATGCACCGCATGAGCGCGATGGACAGCCCGGAGGCGCCCATCACCCACCACTGGCTGGATTCCACCCACATCGTCTTCGGCGTGACGACGCTGGGCTGGGTCCACGACCGCTTCAAGCTGGAGACCTCGGCCTTCAAGGGTCGCGAGCCGGACGAGGAGCGCTGGGGCGTCGATTCCCCGCGTCTGGACAGCTGGGCGGCGCGGGCGTCGTGGAATCCGACATCCGCCTGGGCCCTGCAGGTGTCCTACGCCGACGTCAGCGCGCCCGAGCAGCTGGAACCCGACGAGGACGAAACCAAGTGGTCGGCCAGCGTCCTCCACACCCGCCGGATGGGCGATGCAGGCTGGTGGTCGTCCACCCTGGCCTGGGGGCGCAAGACCAACGACCATGACGAGTCCAAAGACGGCTGGCTGCTCGAATCGGCGATCCACCCGAACGAACGCTGGACCGCCTTCGCCCGGGCGGAGCGGATCGAGACGGACGAACTGGTCCCGGGCGCCGGCGGCGGGCACGGGGCGCTCTACACCGTGTCGAAGGCTTCGGTCGGGGTCGTGCGGGACTGGCGGGTGGCGCCGCGGATGCGGTTCGGCCTGGGCGGCCTCTACGCGGTCAACGCCGTGCCCTCGACGCTGGAGCCCTTGTATGGCGGTGATCCGGACGGCGCGATAGTCTTCGTCCGGCTGAAGATCGACTGAAGACGAAGGGGGCCCGTCTCCGGACGGGCCCTTGCCCTGCGGTCGACTATCGCCACAACGCCCAGCCGAGCGCACCCGCGGCGCCTACGCACCCGAGCGCCCCGACCACGACCACCAGCCGGAAATGGCGATGGAGTTGATAAAGCACTTCGCCGATCATCGACGATCTCACAGCCCCTGGATCGTTTTGATCCCCCAAGGCCAGAATACCGCAAGATGCGGGCCGCGTGGAATCGCGGCTCCGTGAACGGCGGTTGATCGCTCAGACCAGCCGGCTCTGGACCAGGGCGGCCCCGATGAAGCTGGCGAACAGGGGGTGCGGCGCGAACGGGCGGCTCTTCAATTCCGGATGGTATTGCACCCCGATGAACCAGGGATGGTCCGTCCGCTCCACCGTCTCGGGCAGCACCCCGTCCGGCGACAGACCGGCGAAGACCAGGCCGCTCTTCTGCTCGATCGCCTCGCGATAGTTGATGTTGACCTCGTAGCGGTGGCGGTGCCGCTCGCTGATGGCGGTGGAGCCGTAGATTTCCGCGATCTTCGACCCCTCCGCCAGGGTCGAATCATAAGCGCCCAGCCGCATGGTGCCGCCCAGGTCGCCGCCCTGCTGGCGCAAGACCCGCTGGTTGCCCTGCGTCCATTCGGTCATCAGGCCGACGACCGGCTCCGCCGTCGGGCCGAACTCGGTCGAGGACGCCTTGGGGAAGCCCGCAAGGTTCCGGGCCGCCTCGATCACTGCCATCTGCATGCCGAAGCAGATGCCGAAGTACGGGATGTTGCGCTCGCGGGCGAAGCGCGCCGCCTCGATCTTGCCTTCGGAGCCCCGCTCGCCGAACCCGCCCGGCACCAGCACCGCGTGGGCGCCCTGCAGACGTTCCTCACAGGCTTGGGGATCGCCCTCGAAGGTGTCCGCCTCGACCCAGTCGATGTTGACCTTGACGTTGTTGGCCACGCCGCCGTGGTGCAGCGCCTCGATCAGCGACTTGTAGGCGTCCTTCAGCACCGTGTACTTGCCAACGACGGCGACGGTGACCTCGCCGTCGGGATGCAGGCGCCGGCGCGCGATCTCCTGCCAGCGCGACAGGTCCGGCTCGGGAGCGTTGTCGATGCCGAAGTGGGCCAGAACCTCGCGGTCCAGCCCCTCGCGGTGATAGTCCAGCGGCACGGCGTAGATGTCGGCCGAGTCCATCGCCTGGATCACGCCGCTTTCGCGCACGTTGCAGAACAGGCCGATCTTGCGTTTCTCGTCGGCCGGAATGGGCTGTTCGCAGCGGCACAGCAGGATGTCGGGCTGGATGCCGATGGAGCGCAGCTCCTTGACCGAATGCTGCGTCGGCTTGGTCTTCATCTCGCCGGCGGTCTTGATGAAGGGCAGCAGCGTCAGGTGGACGAAGCAGGACTGGCCGCGCGGCAAATCCTGGCCCAGCTGGCGGATGGCTTCGAAGAACGGCAGGCCCTCGATGTCGCCGACCGTGCCGCCGATCTCGACCAGGACGAAGTCCACGTCCTCGCCGCCGTCGGTCAGGGCGGGGGTCAGGCAGAAGGCCTTGATCTGGTCGGTGACGTGCGGGATCACCTGAACCGTCGCGCCCAGATAGTCGCCGCGCCGCTCCTTCTCCAGGATGGTCTGATAGATGCGGCCGGTGGTGATGTTGTCGGACTTGGCCGCCGACACGCCGGTGAACCGCTCGTAGTGACCTAGGTCCAGGTCGGTCTCGGCGCCGTCGTCGGTCACGAAGACCTCGCCGTGCTGATAAGGGCTCATCGTGCCCGGATCGACGTTCAGATAGGGGTCGAGCTTGCGCAGGCGGACCTTGTAGCCACGCGCCTGAAGCAGCGCGCCAAGGGCGGCCGAGGCCAGGCCCTTGCCAAGGGAAGAGACCACGCCGCCGGTGATGAACACATAACGAGGCATGGGCGGGAACCTTACTCCATGATTCGCCCCCGGCGCACGCCTCGGAGCGATCTCAACTGTTGATCAAAAGAAGAAAGCGCGCCCTGCGGCGCGCTTTCGGGTCTCGGAGATGGCCGCCCTTACTGGGCGGGCGGCTGGGCCGGGGCGGCGCCGGCCGAGGGCAGGCTGGCCTCCAGATCGTCGAGCGACGGCTGGGTCGGCTGGGCGGGCTGCGCGGGTTCGGCCGGCTGCTGCTGTTGCGTCTGGGTCTGAGGCGTGGTCGCCAGGGCGCCGACCGCGTCGGCGTCGATCACCGACTGCGACGCACGATCCATATTGCCCACAACCGTCAGCACGATGGTCAGGCCGAACAGCGCAGCAGCCAGCCACCAGGTGGTCACCGTCAGCAGGTTGCCCGCGCCGCGGGCGGTCATGAAGCCCGACGGGCCGCCGCCCATGCCCAGAGCGCCGCCTTCGGAGCGCTGCAGCAGCACCACGCCGGTGAGGGCGACGGCGATCAGGATGATGGCGACGAGCAGGATGGTCTGGAGCATGGCTTCGTTCATGTGGGCGCGACGGCGCGCCGATCAAGCGGCGCCCTCTATCACCGAAGCCCGCCGGGGGCAAACCTCATGCGGCGCGGACGATGGCCAGGAAGTCGTCGGCCCTCAGCGAGGCGCCGCCGACCAGGACCCCGCCCACCTCGGGCGTCGCCATGATCGCCTGGGCGTTGTCCGGCTTGACCGACCCGCCATAGAGGATCGGCACATGCCCCGCCGCCTGGCCCAGCCGCCGCACGACGGCCTGGCGGATGGCGGCGTGGACGTCGTGGATCTGCCCCAGCGTCGGCGTATGGCCGGTGCCGATGGCCCAGATCGGTTCATAGGCGACCGAGAACCGCCGCTCAGCGATCTCGAGCGGCAGGGAGTTCTCGATCATGGCCGTGACGACCGCGACGGCGTCGCCCGCCTCCCGCTGCTCCAGGCTCTCGCCGATGCAGACGATGGGCTCGAGGCCCGCCGCGATGGCCGCCAGCACCTTGTCGCGCACCAGGCCGCACGTCTCGCCCAGCAGGGTGCGGCGCTCGGAATGGCCCAGGATCACCATTTGCGCCCCGGCGTCCGCCAGCATCTCGGCGGACACCGAACCGGTGAAGGCGCCCGCCGGCTTGTCATGGCAATCCTGCCCGCCCAGCTCCACCGAGCCGCCCGCCAGCACGGAGGCCATGCGGTCGATCAGGGTGGCGGGCGGGAACAGCGCCGTTCGGCACGACGCGGGTTCGGCCTCCAGCGCCGACCGCAGACGCCACGCCTCCTCCAGCGAGGACGACAGGCCGTGCATCTTCCAATTGCCGGCCACCAACTTCACGGATTGTTTCATGGCGTCTGTCTAGGCGCCTGAAATCGCCAAGCCAAGAGGCGCCGCCGCAATCCGGACATCATGCCGTCCTTGCGGGGGCGCGCCCGCCCCGACTATACGCCGCAGTGACGCCATCCTCGGACAGTCCGGAAACTCCGAATGATCACCGCCTTCCGCGCCTTTTCCCGCTCCCCGTGGGCCGCCGCCCTGCTCGTTCTCATCGCGATCAGCTTCGTGATCGTCGGCGCGCGGATGGACGTCTTTTCGAATCTGGGTCCGCGCCATGTGATCGACGCCGGTTCCCGCTCGATGAACGAGCCCGAGTTCCGCGCCGCCTTCGACCGCCTCCGCAGCCGCCTGCAAGAGGAGGCCGGCCGGCCCGTCACCAACGAGGATCTCGAATCCGAGAACATCCCTGGCCGCTTCCTGGAAAGCCAGACCAAGCAGCTCGGCTTCCTCGCCTGGGCCTGGGAAGCCGGCATCCGTCCCGGCAAGGAGCTGATCGTCAAGCAGATCCGCGAGATTCCCGCCTTCTTCAACCAGGTCACCGGCCAGTTCGACCAGGAAGCCTATGAGAGCGCCCTGGCCCAACAGAACCTGACGCCGGCCATGCTGGAGCAGGACCTGCGCGACCAGTATGCGACCGAGCACTTCGGCGCCGCCTTGCAGGCGGGCGCCCGCGTCCCGCGCATCTATGGCGCCATCCTGGCCGGCCAGGCCTTCGAAACCCGCGACGGCCGCTGGTTCGAGGTCGGCGAATCGATGATCGAACGCCCCGCCGCCCCCACCGACGCCCAGCTGAACGCCTTCATCCAGGAGAACGCCGAACGTCTGCGCAGCCCCGAGCTGCGCCTGATTTCGGTCGTGCTGTTCAGCCCCGATCCCGCGACCCGCACCGCCCCGATCCCCGAGGATCGCATCCGCGAACGCTTCGAGTTCAAGAAGGACAGCCTGGGCCGGCCGGAAACCCGCACCTTCGTGACCCTGACCGCGCCGAACCGCGAGACCGCCCAGCGGATCGCCCAGGCCCTGCGCGCCGGCCAGGCGCCGGCCGACGTCGGCCGCGCCAATAACGTCCGCCCGGCCGAGTTCGCCGGTTCGCCGCGCACGGCCGTCGGCGATCCCGCCGTCGCCGCGGCCGTCTTCGGCCTGCAGGCGGGCCAGGTGTCCGATCCGATCCAGGCCGG
>Ga0065721_10052283_pt1 | contig 12263 bp, 10 predicted proteins | sample Mesricmetagenome_FD_59108 | JGI IMG/M metagenome (GOLD analysis project Ga0065721, IMG submission 59108) | Mesophilic microbial community from rice straw/compost enrichment Sample: eDNA_1 v2 (version 2) | ecosystem: Engineered > Solid waste > Grass > Composting > Bioreactor | place: USA: Davis... | reverse complement strand
AGCCCGGCCAGTACCCGTTCACCCGCGGTCCCTACGAGACGATGTACCGCGGCCGCAACTGGACGATGCGCCAGTTCGCCGGCTTCGGCACCGTGGAGGAGACCAACGAGCGGTTCCATTACCTGCTCGAGCACGGCCAGACCGGGCTCTCCACCGCGTTCGACATGCCCACCCTGATGGGATACGACTCGGACCACGCCCGTTCGCTCGGCGAGGTGGGCCGCGAGGGCGTCGCCGTCGACACGATCGACGACATGGAGATCCTCTTCCAGGGCATCCCGCTCGGCGAGGTCTCGACCTCGATGACGATCAACGCGCCGGCCGCGATCCTGCTCGCGTTCTACGTGCTCGTGGGCGAGAAGCAGGGCGTCGCTCCGGAGAGGCTTTCGGGCACTATCCAGACGGACATCCTCAAGGAGTACATCGCCCAGAAGGAGTGGTGCTTCCCGGTCGAACCCGCGATGCGGCTGGTCACCGACATGGTCGAGTACTGCACCGACCACATGCCGCGCTGGCACCCGATTTCGATCTCGGGGTACCACATCCGCGAGGCCGGGGCGACCGCCGCCCAGGAGCTCGCGTTCACCCTGAAGGACGGGTTCACCTACGTCGAACGCGCGATCGAGCGCGGCATCGACGTGGACGCGTTCGCTCCCCGGCTCTCGTTCTTCTTCAACGCCCACATCGACTTCTTCGAGGAGATCGCCAAGTACCGTGCCGCGCGCCGCATCTGGGCCCGCGAGCTCAAGGAGACCTACGGGGCCAAGAAGCCCGAGTCGATGCGCCTCCGATTCCACACCCAGACGGCCGGCGTCTCGCTGACCGCCCAGCAGCCGCTCAACAACATCGTCCGCACGGCGATCGAGGCGCTCGCCGGCGTGCTCGGCGGCACCCAGTCGCTCCACACCAACTCGTTCGACGAGGCCCTCGCCCTGCCGACCGAGGAAGCGGTGCGCGTCGCGCTCCGCACCCAGCAGATCATCAGCCACGAGACCGGCGTCACCAACACGGTCGACCCGCTCGCCGGGTCCTACTTCGTGGAGTCGCTGACGGACGAGCTCGAGGCCGACGCGTACGACTACTTCAGGCGCATCGACGAGTTCGGCGGTATGGTCGAGGCGGTCCGCAACAACTTCCCGCAGCGCGAGATCGGCGAGGCCGCCTTCGAGTTCCAGCGCCGGGTCGAGGACGACGAGTTCACGATCGTCGGAGTCAACAGGTACCAGAACGAGGAGGAGGAAGTCCCGCTCCTCCACGTCGATCCCGCCCTCGAGAAGAAGCAGGTCGCGCGCCTGGCCGAGACCAGGGCGAAGCGCGACTCGGCCGAGGTAGAGAAGGCGCTGGCCGCCCTCAAGGAGGCCGCCGCCGGCGAGGCCAACCTCATGTACCCGATCCTCGACGCCTCTCGGGTCCACGCGACCGAGGGAGAGATGATCGAGGCGATGCAGGAAGTGTTCGGCACCTACACGGAGACGCCGGTCTTCTAGGGCCGGGGATAGGGTTTCGACCGATGAGCGCAGTCGCAGAACCGAAGACGGACCGCAAGATCCGCGTGGTGGTCGCCAAGCCGGGTCTCGATGGGCACGACCGCGGGGCGAAGATCATCGCCCGCGCGCTCCGTGACTCCGGCATGGAGGTCATCTACACCGGCCTCCACCAGACCCCGGAGCAGATCGTGGAGACGGTGATCCAGGAGGACGCGGACGCGATCGGCGTCTCGATCCTCTCGGGCGCCCACATGACCCTGGTCCCGCGGATCCTCGAGCTGCTCGAGGCGGAGGGGATAGACGACGTGCTGGTCACGGTCGGCGGCACCATCCCCACCAAGGACATCGACGGCCTCAAGGAGATGGGCGTCTCGGGGGTCTTCACCCCGGGCTCACCCACCGAGGAGATCGTCGAGTTCATCCGTGGCGGCGTGAAGCGAGACCGCGAGCTCTAGCCCTTCCCTCTCCTCCGTCACCGTCCGGCGACGGGTCGATTCGGATCGCCGATCTCATCGGCCCGGCCGGCAGTCCTGGTCCTGACTCTCTACGACATGCGCCTGCCCGACCCGGTCGGCGCTACGGGCGCCGATCGCAGCCCGGCGGTTGCACGCCGACGGGGCGGTCGTCTACGATGACGGCGTTGCAGGTTGGACCAGTAGATCCGAACGTGGAGAGAGGAAGGGGTCGAGGAGTGAAGCTGCGCAGTCTGGTTCTGGCGATCTTGGCGGCATTCGGCCTGGCGCTGGTCGCGGTGCCCGCGGCCTCGGCCGAGCAGTGCCACATCCTCCCCGGCGGCACCACGGGCGACGAGGAGAAGGAGCCCGTCCCGGACCGGGCCGGATCCCCGACCGACAAAGGTCCCGGCGCGCGCGGCGCGAACCCGACCGTCGGCGGCCTGCCCGCCCGGGTCGACCTCCGGGCACCCTGGATGGGTCAGAACCGGAACTACTACTTCGCCGTCAAGGGCGGTCGCCTCTACGTCAAGCCGAACCACGAGCGGACGGGCAGGAAGGGGGCCTGGCAGCACGTCCCGGCACCGGACTGCCTGGAGGGAGACATCCGGTCGATCGACGTCGACGACGACGAGCTGACGGCGATCAACTCGGAGAACCAGATCCTGGGCATGGACCAGGCGCTCTCGATCCCCTCGCGCTTCAACTGGACCTCGCGGTGGGGCTTCCCCTTCTGGCTCGGGGACGGTTACACGATCCCCGCCGACGCGGCGGCCTGGGCCTGGACCGTGATCTCGCCCCGCGAGTCCCGGTACTGGGTCGATCCGGCCGGCAATCATCACGAGGTCGGCGAGGGCAAGGTCTCGCACGTCCTCAGCCTGCGGGGCGACCGGCGCCGCATCACCATGAACGATCCGTGGCTGCCCCGGGACCGCAGCTACGAGATCTGCGGGCCCCGCCGCGGAACCTTCCGGATGAGCAACATCGCCGCCTCGGGCTCCGTCGTCTTCGTGATCGGCGAGCGCGGCGACATGTACACCCGGCTTTGGGACTTCGACATAGCGGGCCTCGACAACATCTTCTTCAGGTACTCGTACGAGGACCAGCGTGGCCTGGCGGACCCGGCGATCCAGCTGCCCGGCGCCCACTGGGTGAGGCAGCCGAAGATTCCGGGCAAGATCACGAACCGGATCAGCATCACCACGGTGGGCCGCGGCACCCTCCACCGGACCCTCCGGGTGGAGGGCAGGAACGCGAAGGGCGTGCCCGGGTTCTGGCAGAAGGACCTCTACGCCCTGAACCGCGGATCATCGGCCTGGCGGTTCGTCTCGACGCCGAAGGCCCGTCTGACCGGGCGAGCGCTGATCAACCCCCGAGGCGACTCGAGCGCCTACCGGGCGGGGGCGATCGAGGGCACCCGCTACGTGTCGGCCGGGCCGATCCGGGCCGAGATCCCGGACTTCAACGTCTATTGCAGCCGGTCGCTCCTGCGGGTGAGCCTCGAGGGAGGCGGGCATCTCGACCTGAACCTCTTCCTGGACGACCAGGTGCGGGTCCTCGAGCGTGCCCGCGGGCTCGACGACGAGCCGCGCCCGGTCACCGGGACCATCGCGGTGACCGATGCCGCGAGGCGGCTCGCCGCCCGCGACGGCGAGGCCCGCGCCTTCCTCGAGGGTGTGCTCGGCGGACGCGAGTTCACCTCGGTCCCGATCGAGGCGACGACCGCCAAGGTGGACGTCCCGGGGCTGGGCGAGTTCGCGGCGGCCACGGCGGCCTCCTACCGCGTGCCCGATCCGGCGTTCCGGTCGCTCGGCCTCACCGCGCGCAGGAATGGCCTCCGCTTCCGGTTCGAGACGATGACCGAGAGCCCCGCTTCGATCGTGGTCACCAGGATCTCGGGCCGGCCCAACGTGAAGAACCGCGTCGTGGCCCGACTGACCCGGACCGGTTCCTTCACCTGGAAGCCCCGCCATCTGAAGCGCGGCGGGTACAGGGTCGCGATCACCTCCGAGGGGCTCGGCGGTCGGCCCGGCGGCCGGGTCTTCAAGTTCCGGCGGACCGCCTCCAGATTCAAGATGGGCGGGTGATCTCCCTGATCGCGGCGGTCCCCGACTTCGTACGGGAGGCCCAGTCGATTCTGCGTGACGGGGCGACGTTCCAGTGGTCGACCGTAACCCTCCTCGGCCTGGTCGTCTACGTCTACTCGGTCGAGATCGAACGGAGGCGGTGGGACATCGTCCTCGCCGGGCTCGCCTTCCTGATGATGGACTTCTTCAACGAGATGGTCAACTCGGCGATCTTCCATCTCACCGACCGCGCCCCGCTCTGGACGGTCACCGGCGACACCAGCTACCTGATCCTGATCGGCCTCTCGATCGAGATCGTCCTGCTCTTCGCCGTCTCGGGCATCGCCTTCGTCAAGACGCTTCCCCCCGACCGCGAGGCGAAGATCCTCGGCCTCCCGAACCGGGCCTTCATGGTGCTGCTGTTCTCGCTGATCTGCGTCGCGGTCGAGGTGTTCCTCCACGACACCGGCTATTTCCACTGGGAGTATTGGTGGTGGAACGTCCCGTTCGTGCCGCTCATCGTGATCTTCGGCTACGCCACCTTCTTCGCGGTCGCGGCCTGGGTCTTCGACATGGGGTCGGACAGGCGCCGGCAGCTCCGGGTCGTCGGGGGCATGGCGGCCTTCAACGTGCTCCTCGGGTTCGCCCTGGGCCTCGTCGGCTGGCTCTGATTGACTCCTCAGTCAATACGGCGCGAATCCCGGTAAGATTGCGCGTCGCATACTGCATCTCCGGCTCTCCAGCGCAAAGTCCGGGAGGGCCCTCTCGCAAGACCCCCTAAGGAGGCTTCAAGTTGAAGATCTGCGTCCTGGTCAAAGATGTGCCAGACGCCGCGGTACAGAAGCGCATTGATCCCAGCACCATGCGGCTCGATCGCAGCGGCGAGAACACTCTCAATCCCTTTGACACCCACGCCATCGAGGCTGCCATGCAGCTGAAGGAAGGCGGCGAACTCCAGGTCGACGAAATCGTCGCCGTGACCATGGGCACCGGCTCCGCGGCCCGCGCGCTCCAGAAGGCGGTCGCGCTCGGTGCCGACCGTTCGGTCCACCTGAACGACGACGTCCTCGCCGGCTCCGACGTCTGCGCCACCGGCCTCGCCCTGGCGAAGGTGCTCGAGTCCGAGTCCCCGGACCTGGTCCTGCTCGGTCAGCAGTCCGACGACGGCGAGTGCTACACGATCGGTGCCGTCGTGGCCGATCACCTCAAGATGCCGTCGCTGACCCAGGTCATCGACATGAAGGTCGACGGCGACAAGATCCGCTGCGAGCGTCAGGCGGAGTACGGCTACGACACCGTGGCCCTCACCCTCCCGGCCGTCATCTCGGTCGGTGACGCGATCAACGAGCCGCGTTACCCGAGCCTCAAGGCCATCATGGGTGCCAAGAAGAAGCCGCTGGACACCAAGTCCGCCGGCGACGTCGGCATCGAGGCGGACAAGGTCGGCGAGTCCGGCTCGCAGACCACCGTCCTCGCCCTGAACGATCCGCCCCAGAAGGAAGCCGGCGAGATCATCGAAGACGAAGACACCGCGGAGACCGTCGAGAAGATTGTCGCGTGGCTCGAGGAAAGGAAGCTGATCTAAATGGCCGGCATTCTCGTTTACGCCCTGCACGACGACGAGGGCAACTTCAACAAGAACTCGCTCGGCGCCCTCTCCGAGGCCGCCAAGCTCGCGGGTGAGCTCGGCACCGAAGCCGCCGCCGTCATCGTCGGCGACATCTCCGACGACGGCGCCGCCGGTCTCGGCAAGTACGGCGTCACCAAGGTCTACCGCGCCAAGAACGTCCCGGAGGGCCTCGCCCAGCCGATCGTCGACGTTATGGCCAAGGTGATCCAGGACAACGGCTACACCTACGCCCTGTTCGGCGGTGGCCTGCTCGGCTTCGAGATCGGCGCCGGCCTGACCGCCCGCCTCGGTGCCGGCGTGACCATGGAGGTCACCAGCGTCAAGGTCGACGGCGGCAAGCTCGTCGCCGAGCGTCCGATCCTGCAGGACTCGAAGATCGCCGACGTCGGCTACGTCTCCGAGCCCGGCATCATCATCGGCCGCCTCAACGCGTTCGACGTCAACGAGACCGGTGGTAGCGCCGAGGTCGTCGACGTGGACGTGGAACTGTCCGAGTGGTCGACCAAGGCCGAGATGATCACCCGCGGCGAGCAGCGTGGCGCCGACGTGGACATCGAAGCCGCCGACGTCCTGATCGGTGGCGGCCGCGGACTCGGCTCGGCCGACGGCTTCGGCGTCGCCGAGGAGCTCGCCGGCGTGTTCGAGAACGGCGCCGTCGCGGCGACCCGCGCCGTCGTCGACGCCGGCTGGTACCCCTACGCCGCCCAGATCGGCCAGACCGGCAAGACGGTCGCGCCGAAGCTGTACCTGGCGGTTGGCGTCTCCGGCGCCATCCAGCACAAGGTCGGCATGCAGAACTCCGAGAACATCGTCGCGATCAACAAGGACGCGAACGCTCCGATCTTCGAGTTCTCCGACCTCGGCATCGTGGGCGATCTGAACAAGATCGTGCCCAAGCTCACCGAGGCCATCAAGGCCAAGAAGGGCTAGCAGCACCTTTCGACCCCGGCCGGGGGAGCCTCTCGGTTCCCCCGGCCGCTCGGGTCGTCCGCTCCATCCGGCACGATGCCGGTCTCGCTTCAACCAGAACTTCGCATCACAACAAGAAGAATTTCTCGTCTCACCACCTGAGTCGTCCCGAAAGGACCTAGAGCATGCCGCCCGTAGCGCCCTCCGAATATCCGCCCCCCTTTGATTCCGAAAGCGTCATCACCGCGCCCACCGATCCCGAGGATGAGCGCATCGAGGTAGGCGTCGCCATCGTCGGTGGCGGGCCCGCCGGACTCGCGGCCGCGGTCAAGACGCTGCAGCTGCTCGAGGACAAGCCCGAGCTCATGGAGAAGCTCGGCGAGGTACCGGTCGCCGTCGTCGAGAAGGGCAAGGTCTGTGGCGCCCACGCCATGTCCGGCGCCAACATGCGACCCTCCGCGATGGAGGAGCTCTTCCCCGACATGCCGCGGGAGGAGTGGCCGGTCTACCGCGAGGTGACCAAGGACGCCGTCTACCTCCTCACCGAGAAGCTCGCGCTGCCGCTCAAGCCGATGCCGCCGAACTTCAAGAACCACGGCAACTACGTCACCTCGGTCTCCAAGCTCTCGCGCTTCCTGGCGGAGAAGGCCGAGGAGATGGGCGCGTACATCCTGACCGAGACCACGGCCGACAAGCTCTTGGTCGAGGATCAGATCGTCAAGGGCATCCGCTCGGGCGACCGCGGCCGCGGCCGCGAGGGCCAGGAGCTCGGCAACTTCGAGCCCGGCATGGACCTGGTCGCCAAGGGCACCGTCCTCGCCGAGGGCACCCTGGGCCACCTCACCTTCGCCGCGCTCGACCACTTCGACATCAACGGTCTCGATCCGCAGCGCTGGGAGCTGGGCGTCAAGGAGATCTGGGAGGTCGAGGAACCGCTCGACCAGGTCATCCACACCATGGGCTGGCCGCTCCGCAAGGCCGCGAAGTACAAGGAGTTCGGCGGCTCCTTCATCTACCCGATGGAGGACAACAAGGTCTGCATCGGCTTCGTGGTGGGCCTCGACTACACCGACGCGACCCTCTCCGTCCACGACCTGCTCCAGCAGTTCAAGCTCCACCCCTTCGTCAAGAAGATCCTCAAGGGTGGCAAGCGCGTCGGCTGGGGCGCCAAGACGATCCCGGCCGGCGGCTACTGGTCGATGCCGAAGCGTCTCTCGGTGCCCGGCATGGTGATCGCGGGCGACAACGCCGGCATGGTCAATGTGGCCGAGCTCAAGGGCGTCCACTACGCGATGCACGCCGGCATGTACGCCGCCGAGGCGATCGTCGACGCGCTGGAGAAGGACCAGGTGGACTTCTCCGCCTACGACGAGAAGGTCCACAACTCGATCATCGAGAAGGATCTGTACCGCGTGCGGAACGCCAGCCAGCCGTTCACCAAGGGCTTCTTCTTCGGCGGCGCCATGGCTTCCGCCATGACCCTCACCCAGGGTCACTTCCCGGGCGGCCACTGGAAGAACCACGACGACGCGACCTACAAGGTCGAGATCGGCAAGGCCTCCGAGAAGTACCCGGAGCCGGACGGCGAGTACACGTTCGACAAGTTGTCGTCGGTCTTCCTCTCGGGCAACGCGACCCGCGACGACGCACCGAACCACGTCCGGATCCAGACCGAGGTGCCCCGCGAGGTCGCCCAGACCTGGGTCTCGATGTGCCCCGCCCAGGTATACGAGATCCCGGAGGATCAGCTCGAGTCGGACGCTCCGATCGTGGACGTCCACGTCACCGCCTCGAACTGCGTCCAGTGCGGCGCCATCACGGCCAAGGGCGGCCGGCTTACGCTGCCCGAGGGCGGCGACGGGCCGCTGTACACCGAGACCTGATCGCGGGCCGGGTGAGCCGGCCTCGCGAGAAGAGCCTTCGAAACGGCGTCGGAGAGATCCGGCGCCGTCTTCGTTGCAGCGTAAGCCGCCCGGCAACCACGTCGTGGGACCGGGGGATCGTCCTCATTCCAGCCGCAGCCCCCCGGGCGGCATCGTGGGACCCCGGGCATTCCCACCACCGTCCGGTTTGCTCCCGGGAGCGTCGCGGGTATATGTGAAGAAACACTCACATTCACCCTCGGGAGGCAACGATGAGAGAAGCAGGCAGGGCTGATCCACACCCCGGAAGGAAGCGACGAAGGCGACTCCCATCCCCGGCGCTTGTCGTCTCGCTCTTGGCACTGTTCGTCGCATTCGGCGGGACGGCCACCGCGTTGAAGGGCAAGTTCTCCGTGAAGCGGGACGACATCGCCCCGCGAGCGGTCAACGCCGGCAAGATCAAGAAGGGAGCGGTGAACGGCAACCTGATCTCGGATAGGGCGATCGGTCCGTGGAAGCTGCGGCTGGGAAGCACGGCGGCATTCCCGTTCGAATCCTCGACGACCTCCACCGTCCCGGTGGATCTCGGTGGCCCCAAGGCAACGGTCAAGGTACCGGCCGGGGGGATGGTCGCGATCCAGGCGGAGGCGGCGATGCGGTCGACCGGCAACAACGCGGCGCGCGTCTATCTGTACGAGCAGGGGTCGATCCCCAAGCCGGTGATGACGCTCCGTTCCGAGGCCACCGGCAACTTCCAGTTCCGAACCTCGGCGCCGGCGTCGTCGGACGGCGTGGGCAACCGGGCCCGGGGAGGATGGATCGTGATGCCGGTCGCGGCCGGAAAGAAGACGTTCGAGCTGCGCTACAGCACGAGCGGCGGAACGGCGATCTTCAAGGATCGCGCGCTCAGGGTTGTGGTGATCAGGTAGGTCTCAAGCTGCTTCGCGGAACTCCAGGTCGATGATCTCGGCCCCGTAGACGCGAGAATCGAAAGGCGATTCCTGCGCGTCGAACACGATGCCGGACGTCGACCGGGGCTTCCGCGGCGGGACGGTCCACTCGTCGCAGCCCTTGAACGCGTCGGCGAAACGCTGCGCCTTGGTGCTGCGCGGCCGGGCCTGGTCGAATACCTCTCTAGCCATACGGACGATCCTCCTCCGGAAGGGGTTATGGCAACCTAGTTCGTACCGTCGGACGGAAAACCTGCCAAAAAAGCCGCAATTTGCGTCCTTTTGGATCGAACCAGCCGTGAGATGCGCCTTTTCGCCTCATAGAGCGGAGAAAACGCATCTCGCGACCCGGGGGCTCGGTCGGACGCTCCCGAGAACGCGAGATGCGTGTATTCGCCTCATACAGCAGACGAAGCGCATCTCGCATCTCGGAGCCCGGGGCCGGCGGACGTGAGATGCGCTTTTTCGCCTCATAGAGCTGAGAAAACGCATCTCGCGACCCGAGCGGCCCGGTCGGACGCTCCCGAGAACGCGAGATGCGTGTATTCGCCTCATACAGCAGACAAAACGCATCTCGCATCTCGGAGCCCGGGGCCGGCGGACGCGAGATGCGTGTATTCGCCTCATACAGCAGACAAAACGCATCTCGCATCTCGGAGCCCGGGGCCGGCGGACGTGAGATGCGCTCTTTCGCCTCGTCCCGCTGGCAGAGTCGACATCCGCTGGCTTGACCACTTCTCTAGAATGGGTTACATGAAGGCAGATATCCATCCCGATTACAAGCTCGCGAACGTTCACTGTTCGTGCGGCAACCAGTTCTACACGCGGTCGACCAAGGAAGACCTGCATGTCGAGCTTTGCTCTGCCTGCCATCCCTTCTACACCGGCAAGCAGAAGCTGGTCGACACCGGCGGACGGGTCGAGCGCTTCCAGCGTCGCGCCGCCAAGCGCGCCAAGGCCGCCGCGGGCAACTAAGCCTTCGGACGAGCCGAAGCCCGGGCTCTTCGAATCATGGAGGGCGGCATCACCGCGCCGCCAGACGGCGCCCCGCGGGGCGCCGCGACTCCGGGTGCCCATGACGCCCCGCTGGAGGCGAAGCGCGACGCCCCGGTAGGCGGCCAGGCCGTGCTCGAAGGGGTGATGATGCGCGGCGTCACCACCTGGGCCGTCGCCGTCCGCAAACCCGACGGCAGCATCGAGACCACGACCGAGACGATCGAGCCGTGGGCGCGCCGCCACGCGGTGCTGCGCTGGCCGGTCATCCGCGGGGTCGTCGCACTGGCGGAGTCCCTGAAGATCGGCTTCCGCGCGCTCGGCATGTCCGCCAACGCCCAGCTCGCGGAGGGCGAGGAAGAGGAGGAGCTCGGCGGCTTCGCCTGGGGGATGACGATATTCGTCTCGCTCGCCTTCGCGATCCTGCTGTTCTTCGTGATCCCGGTCGGCCTCACCAGCCTGATCAAGGACTGGTTGGACTCGGCATTCCTCTTCTGGCTGGTCGAGGGCGTCGTCAGGACCGCGATCTTCATCGGGTACATCGTCATGATCTCGCGGCTCGACGACCTGCGCCGCGTGTTCGAGTACCACGGCGCCGAACACAAGACGATCTCCTGCTACGAGGCCGAGGACGAGCTGGAGCCCTCCCGCGCGACGCTCTACTCGAGGCTCCACCCGCGCTGCGGCACTAGCTTCCTGTTGATCGTCATGGTCGTCGCGATCTTCGTGTTCGCCCCGCTCGGGCTGCCGGAGTGGTACTGGCTGCTGCTCTCCCGGATCGTCGGCATCCCGCTCATCGCGGGCATCGCCTACGAGCTCATCAAGTGGGCCGGTCGCAACCGTCAGAAAAGCTGGGTGCGTGCCGTCATGTGGCCGGGCCTCATGCTCCAGAACCTCACCACCCGCGAACCCGACGAATCCCAGCTCGAGGTGGCGATCGCGGCCCTGGACGCGGTCCTCGAGGTCGAGCGGCCCGAGGCGAACGCCTACATGGAACCGATCGAGATCGTGGCCTGACTCGCAGATGGGCTGCGGCAGGACCCTGCCCGCCCGCTGATGGGGTGACCCGTCACAATGGCCGGGTGATCGAGAAGCTGGCGGAACAGATCGAGGCCCGGTTCGCGGAGCTGGAGCAGCTGATGAGCGATCCGGACGTGATCGCGGACCGGGAGCGCTACGCCGAGGTCGGCCGGGAGTACAGGCAGATGCAGCCCGCCAGCGCCCTCGTCGCCGAGTACCGGACCCTGAGCGACGACCTCGAGGGAGCCCGGGAGCTGCTCGAGGAAGGGGAGGACGAGGAGCTGGAGAAGGTCGTGCGGGAGGCTCCCGCCCGGCTCGAGGAGCTCGAGGAGGAGATCCGGCTGGCGATGGTCGAGCCCGACCCGAACGACGACAAGAACGTGATCGTCGAGATCCGGGCCGGGACCGGGGGAGACGAGGCCGCCCTGTTCGCCGGCGACCTCTACAAGATGCTGACCCGGTACGCGTCGGAGCGGGGCTACTCGACCGAGGTCCTGTCCCAGTCCGCCGCCGAGCACGGCGGCTTCAAGGACGTGACCTTCGAGGTTCGGGGCGAGGGTGCGTACTCGGTCTACAAGTACGAGGGGGGAACCCACCGGGTGCAGCGCGTCCCCGAGACCGAGTCCCAGGGCCGGATCCACACGTCGACCGCGACCGTGGCGGTGCTGCCGGAGGCCGAGGAGGTCGAGGTCGAGATCGACCAGAACGACCTCCAGATCGACGTCTATCGTTCCTCCGGGCCCGGCGGGCAGTCGGTGAACACCACCGACTCGGCCGTGCGGATCACCCACAAGCCGACCGGCATCGTCGTCTCGATGCAGGACGAGAAGTCGCAACTCCAGAACCGGGAGAAGGCGATGCGGGTCCTGCGCGCCCGCCTCTACGAGCGGCAGG
>Ga0065721_10052281_pt1 | contig 12263 bp, 9 predicted proteins | sample Mesricmetagenome_FD_59108 | JGI IMG/M metagenome (GOLD analysis project Ga0065721, IMG submission 59108) | Mesophilic microbial community from rice straw/compost enrichment Sample: eDNA_1 v2 (version 2) | ecosystem: Engineered > Solid waste > Grass > Composting > Bioreactor | place: USA: Davis... | reverse complement strand
AGCTGCTCCTCGAGGAGGGGCTCGACCGCATGCAGCCGCTCGTGGACGCGCTGTACCGCGGGCTGACGCTGCTCGACCTGCCGCTGCGCTCGATCGAGCTGGAGTTCGGCCCGAGCCAGTTCGAGATCACGATGGAGGCCGGTTCCGCCGCCGAGATCGCGGATGCCATCGTCCTGTGCCGCACGGCTGTCCGGCGCATCGCCGCGGGTCTCGGCTACCACGCGACCTTCATGTCCCGCCCGCAGGGGGCTGAGGGCGCGTCCACCGGCTGGCACCTGCACCAGTCGCTCACCGAGCGGGCGACCGGCCGTGGCGCGTTCGTGCCCGACGCCCCGGGGACGACCCTGTCGCTGGTGGGCTCGGCCTACCTCGGCGGCCTGCTCACGCACGCCGGCGCGGCCGCGGTGTTCACCACGCCGACGGTCAACGGGTACAAGCGCTACCAGCCGAACTCGCTCGCCCCCGACCGCATCGCCTGGGGCATCGACAACAAGGGCGCGATGGTGCGGGCCGTCGGCGGGGTCGGCGACCCGGCGACCCGGCTCGAGAACCGCTCGGGCGAGCCGGCGGCCAACCCGTACCTCTACATCGCGTCGCAGCTCATCAGCGGCGTCGACGGCATCGAGCGGGGTCTCATCCCGCCCGCGCCGACGACCGACCCCTACCGCACGGACGCCCCGGCGCTGCCGGCATCCCTCGGGGCTGCGGTCGACGCGTTCGAGGCCGACGCCGTCTTCCGGGCCGCGCTCGGCGACGTCGTGGTCGACTGGTACGCGACCATCAAGAGTGCGGAATTCGCCCGTTATCTTCGCCACGTCTCCGACTGGGAGCAGCGCGAGTACTTCGAGATCTTCTGAGGACCCCCGCATGAGCCTTCGCACCACCGTCGCCGCCCTCCCGGACTACGAGCCGTTCCTCCTCGGGGGAGAGTGGATGCCGCTCGGCGAACGCCCCGCGCGCCCCGTGATCGACCCCGCCACCGGTGAGGTCCTCACGACCGTGGCCGACGCGAACGCCGACGACGTCGACGCCGCGGTCGCGGTCGCTGCCGCGGTCCACGCCGACCGGCGCTGGCGCGGGCTCGCGCCGCTCGAGCGCGCCCGCATCCTCAACCGGGTCGCCGACCTCATCGAGGAGCGTCTCGAGGAGCTCGCGGTGCTCGAGACGCGCGACAACGGCAAGCCGATCGAGCGCTCGCGCGCCGACACCGCGATGGCGGCGCGCACGTTCCGGCACTTCGCCGGAGCGCCGTCGCGCCTGGGCGGCACGGTCGTCTCGGTCGACGGCGGCGGGCACCACGTGTACACCGTGCAGGAGCCGGTCGGCCCGGTGGCGATCATCCTGCCGTGGAACTTCCCGATCATGACCGCCGCGTTCAAGCTCGCCCCGGCGCTCGCCGCGGGCTGCCCCGTGGTGGCCAAGCCCGCGGAGGACACCCCGCTCACGCTCCTCCGCCTCGGCGGCATCCTGATCGAGGCGGGTGTTCCCGCAGGCACCGTGAGCATCCTCACGGGCGACGGGTCCGTCGGCGCCGCGCTCACCGCCCACCCCGGCATCGCGAAGATCACCTTCACCGGCTCGACCGAGGTGGGGCGGCTCGTCGCGCACGCCGCGGCCGACGACTTCACGCGCGTGACGCTGGAACTCGGCGGTAAGAGCCCGAACATCGTGTTCGAGGATGCCGACCTGGATGCCGCGGTCCTCACCGCGATGCGCGCGTCGTTCGGACACTCGGGACAGATGTGCACGGCGGGGAGCCGCCTGCTCGTGCAGCGCTCGATCCTCGCCGAGATGACCGAGCGGATGACGGCGGCCGTGGGCCGCGTGCCCGTCGGCGACGGGCTGGACGGCGGCATCACGGTCGGTCCGCTCGTGTCGGAGGAGCAGCGCGAGCGCGTGCTCGGCTACATCCGCGCCGGTGTCGACGAGGGCGCGACGCTCCTCGCCGGCGGCGGGGTCCGCGAGCCGGGGTTCTACGTCGAGCCGACCCTGTTCGCCGGCGTCACCAACGACATGCGCATCGCCCGCGAGGAGATCTTCGGTCCGGTCGTCGGCATCATCCCGTTCGACGACGAAGCGGATGCCATCCGCATCGCCAACGACACCGCGTACGGCCTCGCGGCGGGAGTGTGGACGCGCGACCTCGGGCGGGCTCACCGCATGGCGGCCGCGCTGGACGCCGGCACGGTGTGGATCAACACGTACAACCTGTTCGACCCGGCGCTGTCGTTCGGCGGCACGGGGGAGTCGGGGCTCGGACGCGATCTCGGGGAAGAGGGCCTCGCCGGGTTCCTGGAGAGCAAGAGCGTCGTGATCGCGATCCCGGAGGCGTGACGATGGATGCCGTGCTCCACCGCGCGGATCGGGTGGTCACGATGACACCCGACCACCCCGAGGCGGACGCGTTCGTCATCGCCGACGGGCGGGTTCGCGACGTGGGGAATGCGGCGGAGCTGCGTTCCCGGTGGGCCGGCCGGGTGCGCGAGGAGGAGCTGCGCGGCGTCGTCACGCCGGGGCTGATCGACGCGCACATGCACATGCAGCGCGCGGGCCTGAAGGCCCTGGATTACCTGAAGCCGGACGAGGACGTCGACCGCTTCATCGTCGCGATGCGCGAGAGCTTCGACGACGACGGCCCCGAGCACCCGCCGTTCGCCGACCGGATCCGCGCGCTCGAGCGGGTGCAGCCGCTCCTTCACGCCCTGGGCATCACCTCGGTGGTGGATCCGGCGGTCACGCCGGACGAACTGCGCGGGTACCGAGCCGCGAGGCGGCGAGGGCTGCTGACGATGCGCACGGTCGCCATGCCCTACCTCGAACTCACGAACGGGGATGACGCCGAGATCGACGACATGATCGCCCGGCTCGCCGGAATCGGCGTGGCCACCGGCTTCGGTGACGACATGCTGTCGCTCGGCGGTATCAAGGTGTACCTCGACGGCGAGGCGTTGAAGGGCCAGGCGTGGCTCGAGGATCCGTGGGACGCGTCCGGCTACACGGGCCTGCGCCGGATCCCCGAGGCCGAGTATCGACGACTGGTCGCCTGGTGCGCGTCGCAGGGCTGGGGCGTCGGCACCCATGCCGTGGGCTCCGCTGCGGTCGCCTTGGCCGTGGATGCCGCGGCCACCGCCGGGACACCGGTGGCGGATCTCCGGTTCCAGATCATCCACGGCTATCTCGAGACCCCGGCAGAGGCGATGGCCCAGGCCGCGCGCGCGGGCATCATCGCGTCGCTCCAGCCCTCGATCATCTGGCACAACGGCGTCGGCCTGCGGGCCGCGCTCGGCGACCGCGCCGAGCGCGCGAACCCCGTCCGGAGCTGGCTGGATCACGGCGCCACGGTGGCGTTCGGTTCGGACGGCCCGTTCTTCGCATTCGACCCCCGGCACCTGATGTGGCAGGCCGTCACTCGGCGGATCGAGGGAGACGAGCGCCCCCTCGATGCCGCCGAAGCCATCACCTCCGCCGAGGCGTTCGCCGCCTATACGACCGGCGCCGCGCGAGCCGCGTACGCCGAGGCCGACCGCGGTGTGATCGCGCCGGGCGCGTGCGCCGACTGGGTCCTGTGGCCCGCCGACCCCACGACGGTCGCGATCGACGACCTGCGCACTCTCCCGGTCCTGCGCACCGAGGTCGCCGGCCGAACCGTCTACCGAAAGGACCCCGTATGACAGAGATTCCGCTTCACCGATGGAGCGCGACGGCACTGGCCGAGGGAATCGCGGCCCGCGAGGTCTCTGCCGAGGAGGTCATGCGCGTCCACCTCGACCGCATCGCCGAGGTGGAGGGCGACGTGGCCGCGTTCGTGTCGCTCGTGCCCGACGGCGACGCGATCCAGATGGCACGGGAAGCCGACAGGGCCGTCGCCCGCGGCGACCGCCTCGGTCCCCTGCACGGTCTCCCGACCGGAGTGAAGGATCTCATCGACGTCGCCGGACTCCCCACCTCGCACGGGTCCGCGGCGTACGCCGATGCGGGCCCCGCGGCGCACGACAGCCTGCTGGCCGCCAATCTGCGTAAGGCCGGAGCCCTCATCATCGGCAAGACGAACACCCCGGAGGCGGGGCTCGGCACGCTGACCTTCAACCCGGTGCGCGGCGTGTGCCGCAACCCCTGGGACCTCAGCCGCCATGCCGGTGGTTCCAGCGGTGGCGCGGGGGCGGCCCTGGCCGCCGGCATGCTGCCCATCGCCGACGGGTCCGACAGCGGCGGGAGCATCCGCTACCCCGCGTCTCTGTGCAACATCGTGGGTCTGCGACCCACTCCGGGAACCGTGCCGAGTGCGCGCACGGGGAACGGGTGGGACCCGCACGGCGTGCTCGGTCCGATGGCGCGCGACTCCCGCGACGCGGCCCGTCTGCTCAGCGGGATCACCGGTCGCGACGAGCGAGCCCCGCTGTCGTGGGTCGAGGACCCCGCGGTGTTCCTCGAGCTGCCCGAGCGCGACCCGAGCTCGCTCCGCCTCGGGTGGAGCGACGATATCGGAGGCCTCCCGATCGATCCGGAGGTCCGCGCGGTGCTCCGCGAGGCGCGGCGGGCCCTCGAGTCCGCCGGTGTCGAGGTCGTCGACATCGAACCCGACTTCGAGGGCGCCGACGAGTGCTGGCAGGCGATCGAGATGTTCAACTTCGGGGCGGACGGCAAGGCGCGCTTCGACGAGGGGCGGACAGGCTTCCGCGACGACTATCTCCGCAACGTCGCCGAGGGGCGCGCCCTCACCGCCGACGCCTACGCGGCGGCGCTGGCGCACCGCACCGTGATCTTCCGCCGGACAGCGGCGGCCCTGCGGGGCTTGGAAGGCATCGTGTTCCCCGCCACCCCGGTCGCCGCACCGCCCGCCGAAGTGGAGTGGGTCGCCGAGGTCGATGGCACGGTCTTCGAGCGCTACTTCCTCTGGCAGCGTGCCGCGTGCCGTCTGACGGTGACGGGTCACCCGGTCCTCGCGACCCCCGCCGGCTTCACCGGCGCCGGCCTCCCGGTCGGAATGCAGATCGTCGGGCCCTCCCGAGGCGATGCGGGCCTGCTGGCCGTCGGCGCCGCGCTGGAAGACGTGCTGGGGCACGTCGGTGCGGTGCCCACGGCGCTCCCCGCTTGAACATTCCGGGCGTTCTCCCGTCGGGAGGGCGCCCGGAGGATCGCTGATCGAAACAGCCCCGCAACACACGCGGGCGAGCATGGGGGAGTGCTCCTGCTCCACCCCGTTCCGCCGCCGCGTCCGCGGACGCCGGGACGGCGGAACCGGGTCTCAGTCGCGGTCGAGCAGCTCGGCGGGATCGGTCACGAGCATGCGCTCGAGGCGGGACGCGGCCACGCCCGCCCGCTCGAGTACCGGCACGATGCGCCGTACGACGTGGCCGTAGCCCATCCCGCCGTGACGCGCGAGCTGCCCCTTGGTCCACACCGACGCCGACAGCGTGATGCGCGCCTCCGGGCGCGACTCGCACAGTGCGAGAAGGAAGGCGAGGCGCTCGCCGTCCGTGGCATCCCGCGCGCCGTCCGCGAAGTAGTTCTCGCTCCCGAAGGCGAACTCGACGACAGCGCCGGTGTCGACGATGTCGTGCACGTAGGCGGCATCCATGACCTTGTCGGTGTTGCAGAACAGGATGCGGCGGGGATCCAGGCCCTCGGAGGTGAGGATTCCGGCCACCTCGGGGCCGCGGCGCGCTGCCGCATCGAGGCGGATCGAGACGGCGCACCCGGCCTCGGCGGCGACCGACGCGGCCGCCCGCAGAGCGCGTTCCTCGGGCACCGTGATGACGGCACTCGTGCCCATGAGCCCGAGCAGACCGGCACGGACGGCGGTTCCGGGGATCGACTCGAAGACGGCGCGCGAGAAGACCGCCCGCATGTCGTCGTCGCTCTGCAGCTTCCAGCTCTCGGGCAGGGTCTTGTCGATGTAGCTGCCGAAAGCCGCGACGACGTGCACTCCGGCGCGCCGCGAGACCTCGGGCAGCCGCGAGGGGTCGGGCCCCATCCCGATCGATGTGGCTTCGACGACGGCCCGGAGACCATCGGCATGAGCCAGCCCGAGCTCGTCCACGGCGACATCGACGGAATCCAGGTGGAGGTTGTCGGCCGAGGCCAGCCAGTTCCAGCGCAGGTCGCCGAGGTTCTCCGGTCGGACGTCGCCGTCCCACCACTGCCCGTCGCGCAACGGGCGCCGCAGATGGCGGGAGTCCGCGAGCAGGTGCTCGTTCGTCGAGGTGCGCCCGAGCAGCACCGGCTCCAGGGGGCCGAGAACGGTCTGAATCATCGCGGGAGCCTCAGCGTTTCAGTTTGGATCCAGTTTGGTGTCAAATGGATCCTATCAATGGTACGTCCCTAAAGGAGACGAGCGATGCAGATCATCGACGCGTACAACACCACTCAGAACGTTCGTGGACGTTCCGACTACCTCTCGGGAGCACGTCCGGGCGAGGAACCGCCCGCGCATGTTCCGTTCGATCCCCAGCGGATCATCGACCGGATGGACGCCGCCGGGGTCGACATGGCCATGGTGTGCTCGCTCGCGCAGCGCATCGAGAACGACTTCATCATCGGTCTGCAGGACGCCCACCCCGATCGCTTCATCGGGTTCGGGCAGGTCATGCCGCAAGCCGACGACGCCATCGAGGAGATCACGCGTCTGGCCGAGGCCGGCATCCGGGGTCTGAAGCTCCACCCGAGCATGCACGGCTACCACGTGGCCGACCACGGCCTGCTCGATCCGGTCTTCCGCGAGTGCGCCCGGCACGGAATGACGGTCATCATCAACGCGCTCGATGACGCGTTCTGCGCGCCGTTCGCGATCGAGGAGATCGTGAAGGATCACCCCGACGTGCCGACGATCATCGCCCACATGGGTGCCGTGTGGAATGTGCCGGAGGCGATCATCGTCGCCGAGCGCCGCGAGAACGTCTTCCTCGAGACCTCGGCGACGCTCATGGCCGACGTCAAGCGCGCCTACGCCCGCCTCGGCGCCGAGAAGATCCTCATGGGCACCGAGTGGCCCGGATCCGATTTCGACCTCGAGCGTCTCAAGATCGCCAAGGTCGTGACCGACCCCGTCGACCGCGCCCTGGTCGAGGGCGGCAACTTCGCGCGCCTCCTGGGTCTGGAGCTCGGATGACCGCCGTCCCCTCCGCGCGGCCCGCGCTCGATGGCATCCCGGTCGGAATGGACGACGCGGATGCCGAGCTCCTCGCGCGCGCGCAAGACCTGCTCCGCGCCCGCTACGCCCTCGGCTGCCACGAGGTCGCCAGCGCCTTCCGCCTCGCGGACGGTTCGGTCGTCACGGGTCTGCATGTCGAGTCGAGCTCGGGGCGAGCGTCGGTGTGCGCGGAGACGGCGGCGATCTCTGCCGCGGCGATCGCGGGAGAGGCCGTGCTGTCCATCGTGTCGGTGCTGCGCCGGCCTGCGGGCACCGAGCACCTGATCGAACCGTGCGGCGTGTGCGCCGAGCTCCTGCTCGAGCACGCTTCCCGCGCCCGGGTGTGGGTCGGCGAGGGGGAGGGGCATCGCGCCGTCGCGGTCAGAGAGCTGCTGCCGTTCGCGCACGTGCGCACCGGACGCGGCGGGGCCGGCGCATGAGCGCCGTGTGGGAGGGCGTCGAGCGCCCCGTGCTCATCGTCGTGGACATCCAGGGCGGAGCCGGAACGGAACCGACCGCGGGGATCCCCGTCATGGACGGACGCGCCGAGCGGGCCCCGCGGGTGCGGGACCTCATCGCCACGTGTCGTGCGAACGATGTGCCGGTCGTTTTCATCCAGGAGGTGCACAAGCCGAGCCTCATCGACATCGGGCGAGAGCTCGATGGTGCGGAGGGCGTCCACTGCATCGAGGGCGATCCCGGAACCGAACTCGCATCGTGGCTGCAGCCCCGGCCCGAGGAGTTCGTCATCCGCAAGCGCCGGTACTCGGCGTTCTTCGCCACCGAACTCGAACTCGTCCTGAAGTCCTACCGGGCCGACACCGTGTTGCTCGTGGGTGGTCTCACCGACGTGTGCATCCACTACACCGCCGTCGACGCCCACCAGCACGACTATCGCGTGCGGGTGGTGACGGACTGCGTCGCCGGCTCGAGCCGTGGTGCCCAGGATGCCGCGCTGACCGCGATCGCCTACCTGCAACGGGATGCTCTCGTCCTCGCCGCCGAGGTCACCGAGTGGCTCGGAAGCAGATCGTAATGACTTGTAACCAGCGCGAAACAATATTGGATGCGTAATTAAACATTTTGGATCCAAAATTGAACCGCGCGCCGACGTGGCGATGCGACCCCACGCTTTACCCGAACCCTTGGGAGAACTCCTCATGACGAGAACACGGATGCTCGCCGGCTTCGCCCTCGTGGCCGCCGCGGCTCTGACCGTCACCGGCTGCGCCGCCTCCACGCCCGACGCGGGCGGTACCGCCGCAGCGACCGACACGATCAACACCGAGCTGTGGTACGCCCCGGCGACCTTCGACCCCGCGAAGTCGACGGCCACCTCCGACCTGTACACCGCGCGCCTCGGGTTCGACACGCTGCTCCGACAGGGGGACTCCGAGCCTCTGACCGGTGGCCTCGCCAGCGAGTGGAACGTCACCTCGGCGTCCGACTACACGTTCACGATCCGTGAGGGCGCCACCTGCGCCGACGGCACGGCGATCACCCCCAGCGTCGTCGCCGCGTCGTTCGAGTACCTCGTGGGCCTCGACGACAGTGGGGCCAAGACGTGGAAGGCGCAGGCGTTCGGTCAGGGCACCCCGACCTTCGTCGCCGACGATGCCGCGGGCACGGTCGAGATCACCCTGAGCCAGCCGTACTCGCAGATGCTCAGCGGTCTCACGCGTCCGGGAACGGGCATCATCTGCCCCGCCGGCATCGCCGACCCCGAGGGTCTCGCGGCCGGCACGGTCGCCGGCGCGTTCTCCGGGCCCTACACCCTGGCGGAGTCGGTGGCCGGCAAGAGCGCCACCTACACGCTGCGCGACGACTACGACGCCTGGCCGGCGTGGACGACGGTCGAGGGCACGCCCGCGAAGACCATCAACCTCACCGTGCAGGCGGACCTCAACACCAGCGCCAACCTGCTCGACGCCGGCGGTGTCGACATCGCGCGCTTCTACGACTCGAACTACACCCGGTTCGAGGGCAAGCCCGGCTTCAGTGACGTCACCTTCTCGAGCTCGGCCTACAACCTCGTCTTCAACCAGGACCCGAACTCGGGCTCGATCTTCGCCGGCGACAAGGCCCTGCGCACCGCGGTGACCCAGGCCATCGACCCGGAGGCGTTCAACCAGGCTTCGCTCGACGGGCTGGGCGAGCCGCAGTACACGGTGAACAGCGCCAACTACTCCTGCGCGCTCAACGAGCCGTCCCTCCTCGGGAAGTACGACCCTGCCGCCGCGACGCCCGTGCTGACCGGCAAGACGATCCGCCTGCTGATCATGTCGAACTGGGACCCCGCCGCCGACTACCTCGCCGAGTCGCTCCGCGCGGCCGGTGCCACGGTCGAGGTGAGCGCTCCGGACCCGGCCGACTGGTCCAAGCAGATGCGCACCCAGCCCGAGACGTGGGATCTCGCGGTCGCCGCGGAGAACGCCGAGGCGGGGCTCATCCACCTCTCCATCGCCCGTTACCTCGGCCCCACCTACGCCGACGGCGGAACCAACGTCGCGTACACCGACAACCCCGAGGGTCTCGCGGCCTACCAGGCCGGCATGAATGCCACGGACCAGGCGACGCAGTGCGCCGACTTCGAAGAGGCGCAGCGCACCATCCTCGAGCGCGTCGACATGATGCCGCTCATCACGGACACCCACCGCTACGTCTCGCGTGCCGGCTTCGCCAGCTACGTGCTGTCGGGCTACTGGGACCCGTCGGCGATGCGCATCACGGGCTGACGCCGACCCCCAGCAGCACCCCACCCCGCCCGGACCGGAATATCGAGATGAGGACGCGATGACACTCCCGATCGCCGACACTGCAGAGACCGCCGGTCCGGGCGGAACCGTGACAGAAGATCCGCCCCGCGCGGCCGGCCTCGGCCGCGCGTGGCGGGCGTTCCTCCTCCGGCGCGGTATCGGCCTCGTCGTGAACCTCGTGCTGCTGGTGGTCGTCACCTTCCTCATCGTCCAGCTCATCCCGGGCGACCCCGCGACCGCGATCGCCGGCGAGAACGCCAGCCTCGCCCAGGTCGAGCTCGTCCGCACGCAGCTCGGGCTCGATCAGCCGCTCCCGGCGCAACTGTGGACGTACGTCACGTCCGTCGCCCAGCTGGATTTCGGGGATTCGTTCAAGTACCGCATCCCCGCCATGGATGTCGTGATGGCGGCCGCGCCGAACACGCTGGCACTCACCATCCCCGCCGTCGTCCTGCTGCTCGTGCTCGGCCTCGCGTTGGGGATGACCGTGGGCGTCCTCACGAGGAACGGTCGGCACCGCATCCTGGACCATGTCTTTAACGGCGTGACCGGACTCGTGTCATCCATCCCCACCTACGTCCAGGCGACGGCGTTCGTGGTGATCTTCGCGGTGTGGCTGCGCGTCCTGCCGCCCGCCTACTCTCCCGCCTACTCGCTGGGGACGGCGGCGATCCTGCCCATCGCCTCTCTCACCCTCGGCGGACTCTGCTCCGTAGCCCGCATCGTCCGCCGCGAGACGGCGGTGATCCTCGAACAGGACTACATGCGGTCCGCCCGGGGGTGGCGTCTGCCGTCCCTGACGATCTACGGCCGGCACATGCTGCCGAACCTCCTCACCACGGCCCTGACGCTCTCGGGCATCATCCTCACGGCGCTCCTCGGATCGGCCCTCATCACCGAGGCCGTATTCGCGTGGCCAGGCCTGGGAAGCGTCATCGTCCAGGCCATCGCGATCGACAAGGACTACCCCGTCATCCGCGCCGCGGTCTTCGTCATCGGCATCATCTCGCTCCTCACGACGCTCGTCATCGACATCGTGCTGGGAATCATCGACCCCCGAACCCTGGGAGAGCAGCGTGGCTGACACCCTTCCCGCCGCACTCCTCGCCGATGTGCCGGCCCGACCCCGCACTTTCCGATGGAATCTCCCGCTCGTGGTGGGTCTGGTGCTTCTAGGTACGGTCGCACTCGTAGCCGTGGTGGCACCCCTGGTGTTCGGGACGGCTGCGACCCAGCTGGGCGGGCCGCCCAACCTGTCGTCCACCCCTGAACATCCGCTGGGTACCGACACGCTCGGCCGAGACATGCTCGCCCGGACCCTGGTCGCGACGCAGCCGACCGTCCTGATGGCCGCGACCGCGACGGGGCTGTCGGCCCTCGTCGGAATCGCGCTCGGGGTGGCGACCTGGCTGGCGCCCCGCCGCATCCGCGAGCTGAGCCTGCGCGGCATCGAGTTCGCCATCAGCTACCCGACGATGCTCGTCGCGATCATCATCGCCGCCATCCTCGGCCAGGGCGTCGTGCAGCTCGTCGTCGCCATCGCCGTCGCGAACATGGCGGGGTTCGCGCGTCTGACCGCGAATCTCGCCGCGAAGGTCGCGGCGAGCGAGTACGTGCAGACCGCCCGACTGCTGGGGGTCTCGCCCTTCCGGCTCGCGGTGCGGCACATTTTGCCCAACATGGCCGAGCCGACCCTCATTCTCATCGCGGCGGCGTTCTCGGGCGCTCTCGTAGAGATCTCCGGCCTGTCGTTCCTCGGTCTGGGCGCGCCATCGCCCGCGTTCGACTGGGGACGTCTGCTGAGCGAGGGTCTCAGCAAGATCGTGGTCAACCCGATCGTGATCGTCGGCCCCGCGGTCGCGCTCACCGTGACCTCGCTCGCCGCCCTCCTCGTGGGCGACGGCCTCGCCGCGGCGGCCAACCCGCGCTCGAACACCGAACGTGCGCGCTTGCTCCGCGCAGGCGGAGAGCCGACGCTCGTTTCGGACGAGCGCGACCTCCTCGTCGTGGACGGCCTCGACGTCACTCACGCCGGATCGGGTCGCGCGCTCGTCTCGGACGTGTCGTTCACGATCCGCCGCGGCGAGATCCTCGGCATCGTCGGCGAGAGCGGGTCGGGGAAGTCCGTCACCGCGTCCGTGGTCGGTCGGCTCCTGGGCGAAGGGCTGCATGCGCACGCGCGCACGCTCACCCTGGACGGCACCGATCTCACCGGCCGCGTAACCGACCGGTACCTCGCCGAGCGCATCGCGTTCGTCTACCAGGATCCCGGCACCGCGCTCAATCCGGCGCTGATCCTCGGCATTCAGCTCACCGACGTCCTCCGCGTGCGGCTGCGGCACACCCGCCGTGCCGCCCTCTCGATGCTCATCGGCGGG
>Ga0065721_10052280_pt1 | contig 12264 bp, 19 predicted proteins | sample Mesricmetagenome_FD_59108 | JGI IMG/M metagenome (GOLD analysis project Ga0065721, IMG submission 59108) | Mesophilic microbial community from rice straw/compost enrichment Sample: eDNA_1 v2 (version 2) | ecosystem: Engineered > Solid waste > Grass > Composting > Bioreactor | place: USA: Davis... | reverse complement strand
GAGCTGATCGGGTGGCGATTTCGTAATCTGCCGCAGCCAGGCGCGTGAGAACGTGCGCATTTCCGGAACGGCGTGCTCGTCCATGAAGGCACCGCCCAGCCCGAATCGCGGGTCGATTTCGGCCACCTCCACTGTGTCATCGGCTGCGCCGCGACGCTGTCGCTTGTCGCCGAGCAGGCCACGGCTGACGGACGCAGTGTTCTCGGCCGCGATGAACTTAAGGTGGTTCTGATAGGCGACGGTCCCTTCCGGCGGCTCGAGGACGTTGGAATCGCGCGTCAGGTACCCCGGCGTCGTGCCGAGCTCCTCCGCGATCCGATGGATGTACTTGGAGCCCTGACCGTGGCCGCTCACCAGCTTGTGGATCGCCGACTGCGAAATGCCGACGCGCCGCGCGAGCTCGCTCTGCGAGATGTCCCGAAGATCCAGCAATCCCCTCAGGCGGTCTGCGTCAACGTGCATGTGTGACGCCTTACACCCGTCGTTATAGGACGACGCGTGCATTTTCGGTGTTGACATGATTACACCGTCGGTTTTAGCTACACCTATGGTTATGGCTCTCACTCCATTCGAAGCGCTCCGGCTCGCGGTGGAGCGTGCCAATGGCCAGAGCGGCCTCGCCCGAATCTGCGGCGTGTCGCAAACTGCGGTCTGGAAGTGGCTGCAAAGCTCCAAGCGCATGCCTGCCGAGTACGTCCTCAGGGCCGAGGCGGCCACCGGCGTCCCCCGCTACTGCCTTCGGCCCGACATCTACCCGCGAGAAGACATGGTCGATCAGGCCGCGCCTCTTCGCTTCGTCGGCCTCGATCGCCGCGCCAGCAGCCGGGCCGACCGGCTCGCGCTCGGCGAGCGCTACGCGCAGGCGGGGTGACCCATGCGGGAGGGGATCATTCATCTTGTGTGCGCGTTTTCCGATGCGACCCGTCGCGCCCCGCTAGCGGGCCGCCGCTTCGGCGTCTCTTTCAATCGCGCGTCAGTTTTGAAGGGGGGGCGGGCATGACCAAGCGCCGCGACCCGCTCACCGACCATAGCGCGCTGGCGCAGATCGCGGAGCTGATCGGTTGGGATCGGTGCGCCGCCATCGTCGGCCGCAATCCGCGAACCGTGCGCTACTGGTCGGATCCTGACTGCGAGACGGAGATCAGGCGGATCGACGCCGAGCGGCTCGATGCAGCCTATCTCGACGCGGGCGGAGCTCACGCGCCGTTCCACAGGCTCCATGGCTTGCGGCTTGGCATCGCCACGCGCGAAGCGGCGGGGTCCGACCTCGCCGCGCTCGCCGGTGAGACCGCGAGGGAAGCGGGGGAGGCTGTGGCGGCGCTCATCGCGGTGGCGCAGTCGCCCGACCCGGAAGTCAGGCGCACCGCTCGCACCGAGCTCGAGGAAGCCATCGGAAAGATGACCGATGCGCTGGCGGCGATCCCGTCATGAACGCACAACCGACCATTGCCCGCGGCCCGCTGGTCGAGGCCCCCCTGCGGTTCCAGCTGCGCAGCGGTGGGGCACCCGCGAAGGACAGCGCCTTCATCACCTGCCCCAAGTGCGAGGCGCCGGCGTTCATCCGCAAGTCCGATCGGATGTCGGCCACCGTCAAGCACCTGGTGTGCCACTGCACCAACAGCGGCTGCGGCCACGTCTTCCGCAGCCAGGTATCGTTTCGCGATACCCTCGTCGTCGGCAACCTGCCGCAGCCGGTCGACCTTCCGGTCTGCCCGCGCGAGGACGTGCCGCACGTCTATCCGCCGGCACGCGACGGGTCTGATCCCGATCAGATCAGCATGTTCGATCCGTCGGGCTTTCACCCGCCCGGCGGCTGACCCGCCGCCAGCAATCCACCGCATCCCGAAACCGCCAACAACGGCCGCGCTCCGGCCGAAGGGGGAATTCATGCCTGTTCACTCCGATCCGACCAGCCAGCCCAGGGCTCCCGAATTTCCGCCGGCCGAATACTGGCTGGCGCACGACGGCGACGAAGATCCCCGCGAGATCGCTGCCGGCGCCCGTGTCGTGGTGTGGGCGCTCGGCGCCGCAACGCTCGTCCCGGCGATCGCCGTGCTCCTGTGGTGGCTGGCATGATGGAGGGTTCGGCAGCCCGGGTGCTGCAGCGCGCTATGGAGCGCAACCAGCCCGGCAGGATGACGGCGATCAGCGGCAACGCCTGGGCGCTGTGGCGCAGTTTCGAGGATCTGACGCCCGACGATGACACCCTCGGCGTCGACGACATGCCGGCTTTCATCGAGACCTACGAGTCCTCGATCGGGGGTGTGCTGTGAGCGCCGCCACTTTCACCACGCGCGCGAGCTATCCCTACGCCGACGCACCGCGCACCTTCGCCGCCTTTGCTAAACCGCAAGGCGATCCCGAGGTCGGCATAGACGTACCGTTGGTCGGGCTGATCGAGCGCCAGGGCGCCAGTGTCACCCGCATGCGCTTCTACACTCCGGCCGAGGCCGCCGCGATCGCCGATGTGCTGCGCGACGCCCTGCGCAAGCTTGACCTTGCTGGCGAGCTCGCCGGGCAGGAGCCCCCGCGCGCGGCACCCCGTCCGTGGCCCTATCGCGACCACCGGACGCTGGCCGAAATCGACGGGGTCAAGCCGGTGGCGGTCCCCCCTGTGCGGGTCGAATGTCCCGACATCCACCGCGCCGCACCCGTCCAGGGCAAGTGCTCACGTTGCGGCCACTGGCGGCTGACGCCCTGCAAATTCCCGCTTTGCCCCTTCGACACGCCGGAGGCCAGCTCCTGGTGAACCTCGAGCAGGACATCCTCAAGGGCCTCCAGGAGAGGTTCCGTTTTCGCAAGACGCGCGGCAACTGGCTGCAGGAAGGCCAGTGCCCGCAATGCGGCAAGTGGGAGCTGTTCACCGCGGCGAAGGATCCCAAGGTCCTGCGCTGCGGCCGGGCCGATCGCTGTGGTTGGGAAGACACCGTCCGCAACCAGCTGCCGGATCTGTTCGAAGACTGGTCCAAACGCTTCCCGCCCGACGACGAGAACCCCACTGCCGCGGCCGACGCCTACATGCTGCACGAACGCGGGCTCGACCTGCGCTATCTGCGCGGCACCTACTCGCAGGAACTCTACCGCGACCGCGACACCGGGCAGACCTCGGCCACCATTCGCTTTCCGATCGGCGACCCGATCAACGGCGCCTGGTGGGAACGGATCATCGACCGCCCCGGCCGGTTCGACAAGAAGGCGCACTTCAAGCCGAAGGCGGTATGGGGTGGCCACTGCTGGCTCCCCAACACCCTGACAATCGACAGCCTCGCCCGGGAGGAAGATGTCTGGATCACCGAGGGCATCTTCGATGCCGTCGCGCTGACCATGGTCGGGCGGCCGGCTGTGTCGAACATGTCGACCGGCCCCTACCCCGAGCACTTTCTCGCCGACCTGCGCGCGGCGGTCGAGGCGCAGAAGCTGCGCCAGCGGCCCCGCCTGGTGTTCGCTTTCGATGTCGGCGCCGCCGGCGTCCACTACAGCCGCAAGCACATCGCCCGCGCCCGCCGCGAGGGATGGGAGGCAGTCTGCGCCCAGGTCCGCCCGGACGGCGAAGGGACGAAGCTCGACTGGAACGACCTGCTGCTGCGCCACCAGGCGTGGAACGGCGAGCCCGACGAGGCCCCGCTCAGCGACACCAGTATCGAGGAGTACCTCCACAACGGCGCCCTGACGATCGCCGAGACTCCGTACGAGAAGGCCAGCCTCATCCTCGAGCGCGCCGAGAAACAGGTTCGGCGCCTCACCTCCTTCGACTTCCGCCACGGCAATCGGCTGTGGTGGTGCACCGTCAAGCCGGACGATGAAGGCGGGCGCCAGATCGACATCCGCGAGATCGCCAACTGCGCCTTCCGGCTTCTCTACCGCGAGCGCGACGAGATCGAGGATCAGACCGACTACTACCTGCAGATCGACTTCCCGTTCGAGCAGGACTCGGTCAAGGCGCGCTTCTCCAACAACGCGATCGCCAACTCGGCGGAGTTCAAGAAGCGCCTGATGGCCTTCGCGGGCATGTGGGCCGGCACGCAGGAACAGCTCGACCGCATCGTTCGCGGCCAGATCCGCCGGCTTAAGAAGGTCGAGCCGATCCCCTTCACCGGCTACTCGTCTCGCCACCGCGCCTGGGTTTTCGGCGATCTCGCCGTGCACGGCGGGCGGCTGATCAAGGCCAACTCGGAGGACTACTTCGATATCGGCCGCGCGGCGGTGAAGCTGCGCACCACCGAGCGCCTGCTCGAGATCGACTACGATCCCGACCGGATCACTTTCAAATGGCTCGACGATCTCTGGGTGGCGTTCGGTCCCAAGGGCATCGTCGCGCTCGCCTTCTTCGTCATGTCGCTGTTCGCGGTGCAGATCCGCGAGAAGCACAAGTCGCTCGGCTTCCTCGAGATCACCGGCGACCCGGGATCCGGCAAGTCTACCCTGATCGAGTTCATGTGGAAGCTGCTCGGCCGGGCCGGCTACGAGGGCTTCGATCCGAACAAGGCCACCCGCGCCTTTCTCGCCCGCAGCCTGGTCAAGGTCTCCAACCTACCGGTCGGCCTGATCGAGGGGCGGCGCGAGGAAGACGCCGGCCACGCCCGCCAGTTCGACTACAACGAGCTGCTCGTGCTCTACAACGGGCGCAGCCCGCGCGGCATCGGGCGCAAGAGCGGCGGCTACGAAACCGACGAGCCGCCCTTCCTCGGCTCGATCTACCTCATGCAGAACGACCGGATCGACGCGATTCCGGCCGTGCTCGAGCGGCTCATGTCGATGAACATCGACAAGTCGCGCTGGAGCGCCGCGACCCGCGAATCCGCCGTCCGGCTCGAGGGATGGCCGATGGAGGAGCTCTCGGGGACGATCATCCACGTCGTCCGCAACGAGGCCAAGTTCCTCCCCTTCTTCTTCGATCGTTTCGCCCATCATGACGAGGCGATGCCCAAGCGGGTCGACGGGCTCTACAACGCCCGCCCGATCAAGACGCACAGCCAGCTCGCCGCCGCCGTCGAAGCGCTGGCGCACCTGTTCCCTACCTGCCGCGCCGACTGGATCGCCGAGACGCTGCAGCTGGTCGATGCGATGGCGATCGACCGCCAGCAGGCGGTCGGCGGCGATCACCCGCTCGTGGCCGATTTCTGGGACAAGTACGAGTACCTGCTCTCCCGCGAGGATCGGGCCGCCTGGGACGAGGGCAAGAGCGTCAATCAGCACCGAAAGCGCGACACGCTGATCGCGGTCAACCTGCCTCACTTCGAGAGCCGCTGCCGCAACGCCGGCCTCAACCCGCCGCCGATGGACAAGCTCAAGAAGCTGCTGCCGAACTCGCAGTCGCGCAAGTTCGTCGCCCGCAACCACCCGATCAACACCCCCGATGGCCGCTCCACCCGCTGCTGGGTCTTCCAGCAGCCGGCCCGCGGCGAGGAGCCGATCATATGACGCTCGGCAGCGCGCCAGGTCACACCCGCGTCTGGCAGGGGATCGAGGCGGAAGATCCGCCCTGCCTCCGTCACGACTTTCCCGAGCTGCTCGCGATGGCCGAGCGCATGCTCGCCTCGCGCGAGAAGCGCTTCCCCGCCATGATCGCCGCGGGCCAGATCGCCCCCGACGTCGCCGCCCGCCAGCTGGAGCTGTTCCGCCAGATCGCCGCCGACTGGCGCTGGATCTGCACCGGAGAGGGCGACATCGCCCCCGTCGCCACCATCGCCGCGCGGCGCGAGGCGCTCGACGACAGCCTGCGCACGATCGCCGCCGTCGCGCGCGAACGCGGCGGCTTTGACGCCGAGCTCGAGCAGCAGGCCCACCTGGTCATCGCCATGCGCTGGCACCTGGAACCCGAGCGCCTGACCCACGTCAACGCCCGCCTCACCCACGCTCTCCGGGCCAAGGCCCGGGGGCACTCTCCGAAGGAGGTCGTCCATGCCTGAGCTTCATCCCATTTCATGCGGTTGCAGGGCCTGCCGCGGCCCTGTCCTCACGCAGCGGCTCGGTTCGGATCGCCGGCACATCTTCCGCCTCACGACCATCGTCGTGCTGGCGGCCGGCGTCGTCGTCGCCGCCCTGTTGGAGGCGCTGTCGTGAAGCCGGTCGCTACCTGGGGCTGCTCGCGCTGCGATCGCGAGTTCGTCGGGCTGATCGACCAGCTCCCGCCGGGCTGGATTCTGCGGGGCGACGAGCTGCGCTGCGACGACTGCGCTCCCGGCTACGTCACAGTGAGTCCGGCGCGGCCGATCACCGATCACCGCGCCAGCCTGCGCCTTGCGGGATTCGACGCCGCCATCGCCAACCTCGTCCGCAACGGCGCCGCCCGCGACCTCGCGGATCCCGATGGCGCGAGGATCGCGGCGTGACTCCCGCGATCCAGAAGAGCCGGCAGGTCGGCGCGATCTGGCAGGCCACCGATCGGGCCTTCGCCAAGCCCACCTTGCTGATGAGCCACTAGCCATGGCCCGCCGCCAGCACACCTGCGACGTCCCCGGTTGTGGCGCCACGCGCCTCCGCTGGCAGCGTCTGTGCGATAGCTGCTGGCGCCGCCTCCCGGGCGACATCCGCACCGAGGTCACCGAGGCTTTCCGCCAGGGCCGCTGGAGCGATCACCGCGCCTCGAAACGCAGGGCCGCCGAGTTCATCGCGGGCCTCGATCGACCCAAGGCCCCGCCCCCCGAAAACGCCCCATGGATGATGAGGGACTGACACATGCATCGCTTCCTCGCCGCACACCCGCGCCTCACCACGGCGCTCGGCCTCGCCCTCGGCGCCGCCGCCGGCGCCGCATGGTTCGCCATCGCCCTCTTCGTCGCCGGCCGCTGGAACCCGTTCGCATGAAACTCGCACCGATCACCGCCATCCGCGAGATTCGCCACGCTCATATGTTCTGCGGCATCGGCGTCGGGGCCCGCGGCTTCAACCTCGCCGCCCCGCGCGTCGGCAACGTGCAGGGCAAGTTCGTCTGCGTCGGCGGCATCGACGTCGATCCCGGCGCCATCCTCAATTTCGAGCGCATGACCGGCTGCAAAGGGACGGTCCTGGACCTGTTCGATCGCCAGCAATACGAGGCGTTCCACGGCCGCGAACCGCCCGCCGACTGGCGCGAGGCAACTCCGGCCGACATCCGCCGTGCCTATGGGCCGGTGCGCCCCGACGTCGTGTTCCTCTCGGCGCCCTGCAAGGGGTTCTCCGGGCTGCTGTCGTCGACTCAGAGCAAGACGGACAAGTACCAGGCGCTGAACCGCCTCACCCTGCGCGGCGTCTGGCTGCTGCTCGAGGCATACCGGGACGACCCTATCCCGATTGTGCTGTTCGAGAACGTGCCGAGGATCCTGACCCGCGGCAAATGGCTGCTCGATCAAATCACCGCGCTGCTGCGCGCCGCGGGCTACAGCGTCAACCTCAATACCCACGACTGCGGCGTCATCGGCAACCTGGCGCAGAGCCGGAAGCGCGCGCTGTTGATCGCCCGCCACATGGAGCTGATCCCGCCGTTCGTCTATCAGCCCAAGCACCACCGGCTGCGCGGCGTCGGCGAGGTCATCGGCAAGCTGCCGCTCCCCGGCGACCCGATCGCGGGGCCGATGCACCGGGTTCCGGCGCTGCAATGGAAGACCTGGGTTCGCCTCGCGCTGGTGCCGGCGGGGAAGGACTGGCGGGCGCTCAACGACCTCGCCGTCGTCGACGGCAATCTCCGCGACTTCGGCATCGTGCCCGAGGTTCCGCTGCGCGACAACGCACTCGGCGTGAACGGTTGGGGGGACACCGCTCCGGTTATCTCGACGCAGCGCGCGCCCGGGCAGGGACGATTCTCGGTTGCCGATCCGCGCCCGGTCGAAGGCGGGCACAACGAGGCCCTCGGCGTTCGCGGGTGGGAAGATACGGGTCGCGTCGTCGCCGGCGCCAGTCGGCCGCACAACGGCGCGCACAGCGTCGCCGACCCCCGCGTCAACGGCCACCCCAAGGCGGTCCACCACGGCGTTCTGGAATGGGACGAGACCGCTGGCGTCGTGAAGGGCAAGATGGACGTCGGGCAAGGCCCCTACGCCGTCAGCGACCCCCGCCTGCAGGGCAAGCCGCGGTTCAACAACGTCTTCCGCATCGTGCCCTTCGACGGCTCCTCGCCGGCAATCGCCGGTCCCGGCGGTCCCGCGGGTGGCGTAGCCGTCGCCGATCCCCGCCCCGAGGGACGGGACGGCTACACCACGACGAAATACAAGGTGACCCCCTACGACAAGAGCTCGAGGGCCGTCATCGGCGCCAGCACCACCGGGGACGGCGCCTTTGCCGTGGCCGACCCGCGGCCGAGTTGGGGCAACACCCGTCACCGCAATATCCTGCGCGTGACGCCCTACGAGGATCCTGCCGGCACGATCGCCGGCACCCGCAGCGTGACTGGCGGGCAAGCCTGCGTCGCCGATGCCCGGCGCGAGCACTATCAGACCGGCGGGCACTACGGCGTCGTTGCCTGGGAGCAGACCGGCTACGCCGTCAGCGGCTCCGCCTGCCACGACAACGGGTTCAATTCCGTCGCCGACCCGCGCGAGGCCGCGCCCGAAGCCGAGGCGATCGTGCTGCCGAAGCCCGAGGACCGCTTGGTCTGCCGCATCGTCGCGCTCGATGGCACCTGGCACCGTCCGTTCACGACGCTCGACCTCGCCTCGCTGCAATCGCTCTTCGACCCCGAAGAGCTGTTCTACCAGGACCGCGACGGCGTCTGGCGCTGCCGCGAGGTGTTCGACCTCGAGGGCGGGTCCCACGTGATGAAGCGGGAATGGATCGGCAACGCCGTCCCCGGGGCCGCGGCAACCGGCATGGCGGAGACGATCGGGGAGACGATACTGCTCGCCGGGCAAGGCGAGACGTTCTTCCTCTCGACCCGCGAGATTTGGGTCAAGCCCGGCGCCCTCGCTCTGGCCGTCGACAACGATCAGCCCGCCTTCTTGATGGACGGCAGCTTGTGAGCGCGGCCTTCCCGATCGTGCGTCTGCTCGGGTGGCGGCAGCGGGCAGTTCTCGTGGCGCCGGTTCGCTTCGAGCTTGCGCTGAAGTCGGCGGGATTGATGCATGGTCGGCTTCCTCTCGAATTGAGCGAAGCCCTCATAAATACGCACCGGAGTCCGGCTGCAATCAACATTCGGCTGCACCGCCGCGCACCAAAGGGCTCGGAGTCCTTTTGGCAACGGTGCCCTCGCTCGGTTACCGCCGTCAGGAGCGCCGCATGACCGCCGCGCGCACCGGCTTCTCCCGGCGATCGTCGCCCGCCTTCCACGTCGGACCGCTGGCATGGGAGCCCTCGCCCGAGGATCCGACAACCGGCTTCAACAGCGTGCCGCCCGGCGGGTGGAGATGCTTCCACTGCGGCGACGTGTTCTACCGGGCCGACCACGCTCGCCGGCATTTCGGCGTGACGCCGGCGGAGATCCCGTCCTGTCTTGAGCAGGCAACGGCATGACCGCTCCCGCCAATCAGCTGGCCAACTGGGCCTGCCACGGCAAGGAACCCTACGTCACCAAGTCGCGCGCCTATGCGGTGATCGCGCGGCGCAAGCGGCGGGCGAAGCACCGTCACAAAGGCCACCACGAAGAACGGCGCGAGATCGCGACGCTCGAGCCCTACAAGTGCCGGTTCTGCAACCACTGGCACATCGGCACCACCGACCCTGTCAAGCGGGGCGGGCGATGATGGCCCTCAAGCAGCAGCGCGGTAGGGCCTCATGAAGCCCGCCGGCAACCGCTCCACGGCCGTCATGCAGCGGCGCGAGGCGACGTCCGACGATCGCCTCGGCCCGCGCGGCTTCCGCACCAGTCTCGACTATTTCCCCACCCCGCCCTGGGCGACGCGTGCGGCCTGCGAATTCCTCATCGAGCAGCTCGGCGAATGCCTGCAGATGCAGACCGCTTGGGAGCCCGCCTGCGGCGAAGGCTTCATGACCCGGCCGCTGGCTGAGTATTTCGGCCACGTTGTGGCGAGCGACGTCCAGCAATACAGCGACCACCGGCTGTTCGATTTCACGCTGCCTGGCATGCCGGCCTGGGCGCCTCCCCTGTGGCGGCCGGAGTGGATCTTCACCAACCCGCCCTTCCAGCTCGCCGGCGAGTTTGTCCGCCTTGCCCGTCAGCGGGCACGGCGCGGTGTGGTCATGTTCGTCCGTGGGGCTTTCACCGAGGGCGACGAGCGTTACCGCAGCCTGTTCCGCCCCGAGATCGCGCCGGCCTATGTGGTCACCTACGTCGAGCGCGTCGTGCTCCTCCGCGATCGCCTGATCCGCGACCAGGCACTCGACCCGTTCAATCTCGACGACGAGGGCCGCCCCCGCAAGGCATCCTCGGCCACCAGTTACGCGATCATCATTTGGCTGCCCGGCCAGCATGACACCCGCCACCGCTGGATCCCCAAGTGCCGCCGCCGCCTCGAGCGCGACGGCGACTATCCTGTCTACGCAGAGCAGTGGGCCAAGATCGCCCAGCAAGTGCAGCCCGGAGGGCTGCTATGATAGCCTCTCCCCCCGAACTGCTCGAGTTCGCCAGGGCGCTTGCGCGCGCGCACGTTGCGCGGGACATTGCCGCGGCGCGGGACGAGTCGCGGGGGGCCATGACGGAAAACCATGCGCACGCTGATCTACGCCCGTTACTCTAGCCTCCTCCAGAACCCGCGCTCCGTCGCCGACCAGCTGGCCGACTGCCGGGCACGCGCCGCCGCCGAGGGCTGGACGATAGTCGGCGAGTATCACGACAGCGAGATCAGCGGCGCGGCCGGCCTGGCAGAAGACCAGCGCCCTGGCATCGCCGCCCTCCTCGATCGGCTCGAGCAGGGTGGAATAGACCAGGTGCTCACCGAGCACACCGATCGCATCGCCCGCCACCAAGGGGATGCCTATGCCGTGCGCGAGCGGATCGAGCACGCCGGCGCACGTCTCTTCACCCTGATGCAGGGCGAGGTCGACGAGATCACCGGCACGATTCAGAGCCTATTCGACGCCAAGCAGAGGAAAGACTTGGCCCACCGCGTCCGGCGCGGAGCGCGCGGACGGATCGCCCAGGGGCACGCCGCATGCGGAATCGCATACGGTTATCGCAAGGTCTCCCGGCTCGACGAGAAGGGCGAACCGGTCCGCGGGCTGCGCGAAATCGATCCTGTGACATCCGCCATCGTCCTGCGGATCTTTGAGTCCTATGCCAAGGGCCGAAGCGCGCGCGAGATCGCCTGCGAGCTCAACGCCGAGGGGATACCGGCGCCCCGCGGTGGGATTTGGCGCGCGTCGACGATCGCCGGCCATCGGCGGCAAGGTTTCGGCATCCTCTCCAACCCGGTCTACATCGGTCAACTGCACTACGGCCGTTCACGCGCCGTCACGGACCCGCGCACCCGCCGCCGGTCGATGCGCCCCGGCACCGGCGAGGTCGTGGTGGGCGAGGCGCCCCACCTGCGCATAGTTAGCGACAAGCTCTGGAACGCGGTGCAAGCCCAGCTCGAGCATCGCAGCGCCCAGGCAGGCCAGCCCGGGAGCGCGAACAGGCAGCGACGGCCGCGCCACCTTCTCTCAGGTCTCGGCCGCTGCGGCGTGTGCGGCGGCAGCTGGATCGTCACGCGCGACAAGTACTTCGGCTGCGGCAGCTATCTCGACGGCAAAGCCTGCACCAACAGCCGCCTGATCTCGAAGGACGATTTCGAGCGCCGGGTGCTCGCCGATCTCACCGGCCAGATGCTCGCACCCGATGTGGTTGACGCGTACCTGGACGAGTATCGGCGGGAACATGCCCGCCGCGCGGCCGAGCTCGCCCGCGACCGCCGCGCGCTCGAGCGCCGGCGAGGCGAAGCGGCCCGCAAGGTCGAGCGACTGGTCGCCGCCATCGCCGAGGGCGGCAGTAGCTTCGCCGAGATCCGCGCCGCGCTAGCAGCCGCCAAGGCGGAGCAGGCCGAGGCCAATCGCGCGCTCGCCTCGCTCGAGGCCCTGCCCGTGCTCGCCCTGCACCCGGGCCTCGCCCGCCAGTACCGCGCCGCGATCGAGAACCTCGCCGAGGAGCTGGCCGATCCCGTTACCCGCCGCGAAGCGGCGCCGCGCCTGCGCAAGCTGATCGCCCGCATCGTCGTTACCCCGGCCAAAGGCCCCCGCGGCGTCGAGCTCAAGGTCATCCGCCAAATCGACGAACTGGTCACCCTCGCCACCCGCACCGCCTGACCGCACTGCGATAACGCGCAGTTCGGTTCGGCGAACTCTTCGCAGTAGTGGCTGCCAACCCACCGCGACGACGGCTGCGGCTCGGGCAGCACGGGCAGCTGCACGAAATCGAAC
>Ga0065721_10052278_pt1 | contig 12269 bp, 14 predicted proteins | sample Mesricmetagenome_FD_59108 | JGI IMG/M metagenome (GOLD analysis project Ga0065721, IMG submission 59108) | Mesophilic microbial community from rice straw/compost enrichment Sample: eDNA_1 v2 (version 2) | ecosystem: Engineered > Solid waste > Grass > Composting > Bioreactor | place: USA: Davis... | reverse complement strand
CGGCAAGGCGACCCACGCTCCGATCTGCGACGCTTCGCCCTGCCGTCCCCACCCGGCCGCTGCGCGGCCACCCTCCCCGGACGGGGAGGGAGAACGCCGGAGTGATCCATGAACGTCCTCGACACCCCCGATCCCGATTTCATGAAGGAAGAGGAGATCACCCTCTTTTCCGACAGCGTCGGCAAGTGGATCGACGAACACGCGCCGATCGAGAAGGTGAACCAGTGGATCGCCGACTCCTCCGTCCCGCGCCGACTGTGGAATGACGCGGGCGAGGCGGGTCTATTGGGCCTGTCGCTGCCGGAAGAGGACGGCGGCTTCGGCGGCGACTATCGGCACGAGGTGGTGCTGATGCGCCAGCTGGGCTGGAAGGGCGCGGACCACTTCGGCATCTCGCTGCACAATGCGATCGTCATGCCCTACATCTGGCACTACGGCACCGAGGAGCAGAAGCAGCGCTGGCTGCCGCGGCTGGCCTCGGGAGAACTGGTCGGCGCCATCGCCATGACCGAACCGGGCGCGGGCTCGGATCTGCAAGGGGTCAAGACCACCGCCCTGAAACAGGGCAACCAGTATGTGGTGAACGGCTCCAAGACCTTCATCACCAACGGCCAGCTGGCCAACTTCATCATCGTGGTGGCCAAGACCGACCCGGCCGAGGGCGCAAAGGGCACCTCGCTGATCGTGGTCGAGACCGACGGCGCGGAAGGGTTCGAGCGCGGCCGCAACCTGCACAAGATCGGCATGGAAGCCAACGACACCTCCGAACTGTTCTTCAACGACGTGAAGGTCCCCGGCGACAACATCATCGGCGGGACCGAGGGCCAGGGCTTCGTCCAGCTGATGCAGCAGCTGCCACAGGAACGTCTGAACATCGCCGTCCAGGGCGTCGCCGCCGCCGAGCGCGGGCTGGAGGCGACGCTGGCCTACGTCAAGGAGCGCAAGGCGTTCGGCAAGCGCGTCCTGGATTTCCAGAACACCCAGTTCAAGCTGGCCGAGGTGAAGACCAAGCTGACCGTCGCCAAGGTCTTCGTCGACCACTGCATCGGCCTGCATCTGCAGGGCAAGCTCGACGCCGCGACGGCCTCGATGGCCAAATACTGGGTCACCGACATCCAGGGCGAGACCATCGACGAGATGCTGCAGCTGCACGGCGGCTATGGCTACATGAACGAGTACCCGATCGCCCAGCTGTACAAGGACGCCCGGGTGCAGCGCATCTACGGCGGCACCAACGAGATCATGAAGCTGCTGATCGCGCGGACGCTGTAAATCCGCGCACTTCCCCTTGTCATCCCCGACGAAGCGCAGCGGAGATCGGGGACGGGGACATTAGCGCCCCCCTTGACCGCTCCCGGACAACCCGCAAGGGTTGAGCCGGGAGACGCTGTCATGGCCCAACGCTTCTATGTCTATCTGCTCGCCAGCGGCCCGTGCGGCCATCTCTATGTCGGCGTGACGAACGACATCGTGCGCCGAGTGGCCGAGCATAAGTCGGGGCTGATCCCTGGCTACACGGCGGACCGCGGCATCGACCAACTGGTCTGGTACGAAACCCATCGATACATCGATCAGGCCATCCTTCGTGAGAAGCGGATCAAACGCTGGTTGCGAGAGTGGAAGTTTGCCTGGGTCGAAAAGGACAACCCTCGCTGGCTTGACCTTTACGGCGAAGTGCGGGCGAAGGCGGAGCCCGGTTCGGCTGAGCCGACCGGGCCTGGATAGACTGTGAGCTGTGTCCCGTCCCGGCTCTTCGCTTCGCTGCGGCCGGGATGACAAGCGCCCGCCTTCAAGCCATGTAGCGCTGATGATCCGCCTCCACGTCACCTCACCCCTCGCCGCCGCCGCTCCCGTCGCCCCCACTCTCGACCAATCCCGCTATCTGACCCAGGTCATGCGGCTGAAGGCGGGCGACGATCTGCTGGTGTTCAACGGGCGCGACGGGGAGTGGCGGGCCTCGGTCGCCGAGGTGCTGAAGAAGGGCGTCATCCTGCGCGCCGAGGAACAGGTCCGCCCACAAACCTACGGTCCCGACCTGGAGCTGATCGTCGCGGTGGTGAAGAAGGCGCGGGTCGAGACCATCGTGGAAAAGGCCGCCGAACTGGGCGCCCGGCGGGTGCGGTTGGTCCTGACCAAGCGCACCAACGCCGACCGCATCCGCCTGGACCGGCTGGACGCCATCGCCGAGGAGGCCGCCGAACAGACCGGCCGCATGGACGTGCCCGTTGTCGATGATCCGGTGAGGCTGGACGCCCTGCTGGACGGGTGGGAGGCGGGCCGCCGCCTGATGTTCTGCGACGAGACCGGCGGCGCGCCGGCGATCCGGGCGCTGCAGGACGCCGGCGACAGTCCCTGGTCGATCCTGATCGGACCGGAGGGCGGCTTTTCGCCCGAGGAAGGCGAGCGACTGCGATCCCTGCCCTTCACCACCGCCGTCTCGCTGGGGCCCCGAATCCTGCGCGCCGACACCGCCGCCATCGCCGCCATGACCCTGTGGCAGGCGACGGCGGGCGATTGGGAACGCTAAGCGCGACCGGAACTGACGTGGTCAGGGTGCATAACCCATGGCCATGACCCGCCGAGCCATCGAAAGTGCACTAAAGTGCACTCAATAAAATTCCGGGCGCACTTTCTGCGCTCCCCGGCGCGGCGACCCTTGAGCCTTGCCTTCAGCTCGCCCATCTAGCCGCGACAGACGGTCGCCCTCGGCGCCGGAGGGGATTGCATGACCGACAACGCGCCGCTGACCCGGGACGTCCTGATCGAGGCCATGTCCAGGGGCGCCAAGCCCAAGGACCAGTGGCGCATCGGCGCCGAACACGAGAAGTTCGGCTTCGACAAGACGACCCTGGCGCGCCCCGCCTACGACGGGCCGAACGGCATTCGCGCCATGCTGGAAGGCCTGCAACGCTTCGGCTGGACCCCGGTAGAGGAGGGCGGCCATGTCATCGGCCTGGAGCGCAGAAACCCCGAGGGTTTCACCGCCTCCGTCAGCCTGGAGCCCGGCGGCCAATTCGAGCTGTCGGGCGCGCCGCTGCTCACCATCCACGACATCTGCAACGAGACCGGCCAGCACCTGATGGAGGTCAAGCAGGTGGCCGACCAGATCGGCCTCGGCTTCCTGGGCGCCGGCTTCGACCCGCTGTGGAGCCGCGCCGACATCCCAGTCATGCCCAAGGGCCGCTACGACATCATGCGCGCCTATATGCCCAAGGTCGGGACCCTGGGCCTGGACATGATGCTGCGCACCTGCACCATCCAGGCCAATCTCGACTTCGAGTCCGAAGCCGACATGGTGGCCAAGTTCCGCACCTCGCTGGCGCTGCAGCCGATCGCGACCGCCCTGTTCGCCAACAGCCCCTTCACGGAAGGGCGCCCGAACGGCTTCCTGTCCGCGCGCGCCAACGTCTGGACCGACACCGACGCCGACCGCACGGGGATGCTGGATTTCGTCTTCCAGGACGGCTTCGGCTTCGAGCGCTACGCCAACTATGCGCTGGACACGCCGATGTATTTCGCCAAGCGCGACGGCAAGTACGTCGACGCCTCGGGCCAGTCGTTCCGCGACTTCCAGGCCGGAAAGCTGCCCGCCCTGCCCGGCCAGTTCCCGACGATCAAGGACTGGAACGACCATCTGACGACCCTCTTCCCCGAGGTGCGGCTGAAGGCCTATCTGGAGATGCGCGGGGCCGACGGCGGGCCGTGGAGCCGCATCTGCGCCTTGCCCGCCCTGTGGGCCGGGGTGCTGTACGACGCGCCGTCGCTGGCCGCCGCCTGGGACCTTTGCAAGGATTGGGACATCGCCGATCACGAGCGCCTGCGCCGCGACGTGACGCGTCTGGGTCTGAAGGCCGAGGTGGCGGGCCGTTCGGTGCGCGACATCGCCGTCGATCTGGTCGCCATCGCGCGACAGGGGCTGAAGAACCGCGCCAAATTCTCGGGCGGCATGGTGGACGAGCGCGGATACCTGGCCGAACTTGAGGACATCGCCGACAGCGGGATCACGCCCGCCGAGCGGTTGCTGGACCTCTATCACGGCCCCTGGCAGGGCGACGTGAAGCGGATCTACGCCGACTTCGCCTACTGATTTCGGCGGCGCGCCGCAGACGTGCACGGAACAGTACGTAGGCGTACATAAATCACGCATACACCGCCTTTCGATAGGGATGAGGGCCCTGCCCCTTCCGATCGCCCGAACCCATGAACTACGACATGACAAGCCGGGCCTGGGACCTGGACGGGCGAACCCTTCGCTACACCTCCATTTCCCAGGGCGAATACAGCGTCAGCGCCGACCCGGACGCCGTCATCACCACGGTGCTGGGCTCCTGCGTCGCGGCCTGCATCCGCGATCCGCGGACGGGCGTCGGAGGCATGAACCATTTCGTCCTGCCGCGGCCGCCGCAGCACTTGGCCGCCGGCGACCCGACCCGCTACGGGTCCTATCTGATGCCGCGCCTGATCGACGAGCTGGTGGCGCAGGGCGCCCATCCGAACCGGCTGGAAGCCCAGGTGTTCGGCGGCGGCAGCCCGGGCGCGGCCTATTACAATATCGGCGAGCGGAACGTCGACTTCGCCCTGGACTACCTGGCGCGGCTGAACATCCCCACGCGGAACGTCAGCCGCGTCGGACAGTCCGGATGCCGGCTGGAATACTGGCCCGCGTCGGGCAAGACGGTGCACCGCCCCCTGTCGACGCCGGAAGCGCCCAGGGCGCCCGCCATCGTCCTGCGCCGGGTGATGCCTCTGGTCCTGCCGCCCGTCGCGGCCTGATCCGTTCGCCGGGGCTCGCCCCCTCCGATTGACAAAGTTTGCCAAACGCCCATCCTCCTGACATCCGAGGAGACGGCCCATGGCGACGATGAACATCTCCCTGCCCGACCAGATGAAGGCCTGGGTCGAGGAACAGGCCAGGTCCGGCCGCTACGCCAACGCCTCCGACGTGGTGCGCGACCTGATCCGCCAGGAGCAGATCAGGGCCGAGAAGATTGCGCATTGGCAACGCCTGGTGGATGAGGCGGAGGCGAGCGGAGTGTCGGATCAGTCTCCTGAGGAAATCATCGCCGAGGCGCGGGCCGAGTATCTGGCTTCGTTGTCCCGGGAACATTGAGCGGTGCGCCTGGTGCTTTCGAGCGCGGCGCGAGCCGATCTCAAAGCCATCTACCGACGAAGCGCCGAACTTTTCGGTCCCAACCAGGCCGATGTCTATTCGGCGGGATTGGCTAAAACGCTCGGCCGCATTGCTCAGTACCCACGATCAGGCCGCATTCGTTCGGAAATCCGTCCGCCGCTGCGAACCATGCCGCACAAGTCGCATGTGATCCTTTATCGGATAACGGGGTCAGACGTTCGCGTGGTTCGTATCCGCGCAGCAGAAGAAGACTGGATGTCCGATCCTCTCGGCGTCCAAGACGACGATCAGGAGGTTTCATGACCCACCCCATCCATGTCGGCGTCGGCGGCTGGACCTATGAGCCGTGGCGCGGGGTCTTCTATCCGGACGACCTGACGCAGAAGCGGGAGCTGGAGTACGCCAGCCGCCAGCTGGCCTCGATCGAGATCAACGGCACCTATTATTCGACGTTCAAGCCGGACAGCTGGAGGAAGTGGCGCGACGAGACGCCGGACGGCTTCGTCTTCTCGGTCAAGGCCAGCCGCTATTGCACCAACCGCAAGGTCCTGTCGGACGGGGCCGAGAGCTTCGACCGGTTCCTGTCGCAGGGGCTGACCGAGCTGGGCGACAAGCTGGGTCCGATCAACTGGCAGTTCATGGGCACAAAGACGTTCGACCCCGCGGATTTCGAGGGCTTCCTGAAGCTGTTGCCCCGGGAGAAGGACGGCCTGCGCCTGCGCCATGCGCTGGAGGTCAGGAACCCGACCTTCGCCACCGAGCAGTTCTACGACCTGGCCCGCAAGTACGGCGCGGCCATCGTCTACGCCGTGGACGACGAGGAGCCGACCTGGCCCCAGATCGACGAGGAAACATCTGACTTCACATACGCCCGGCTGATGTCCAGCCGCGAGGACGAGCCGACCGGCATGACGGCGGCCGAGCTGGAGGCGATCGCGGACCAGACGCGGACGTGGGCGAAGCGCGGGGAGGTGTTCGCCTATTTCATCGCCGGCGCGAAGGTGCGCAATCCGGCGGCGGCCCAGGCCCTGATCGCCCGTCTGAAATAGTCCCGCCCGCGCCTTGCGGGCGCCCCGTCGCCGCCACATCTGAGGCCGGCTTCACCGCCCAGCCTGAGGACACTCCCATGCCGATCGCCACGCGCGCCTTCGCCGCGACCGCCGCCGACAAGCCGCTGACGCCCTATAGCTTCGAGCGTCGGGATCCCGGCCCGGACGACGTGCTGATCGACATCAAGTACAGCGGCATCTGCCACTCCGACCTGCACATGGCCCGAAGCGAGACCGGCCCGGCGCCCTATCCGCTGGTCCCCGGCCACGAGATCGCCGGCGTGGTGCGGGCGGTCGGATCGAACGTGACGCGTTTCAAGGAAGGCGACCGCGTCGGCGTCGGCTGCATGGTCGACAGCTGCCGCACCTGCCCGTCCTGCCAGGAGGGGCTGGAGCAGTATTGCGTGCCGGGCTTCACCGGCACCTACGGCAATCCCGACAAGAAGGGCGGTACGGCCGAGACCATCACCCAGGGCGGCTATTCCACGGCCATCACGGTGGATCAGCATTTCGTCCTGTCGATCCCCGACAGCCTGCCGCTGGACGCCGCCGCGCCGCTGCTGTGCGCCGGCATCACCACCTATTCGCCGCTGAAGGAATGGGGCGTGGGACCGGGCTCCAAGGTTGCGGTCATCGGCCTGGGCGGCCTGGGACACATGGCGGTCAAGCTGGCGGCCGCCATGGGCGCGGAGGTGACGGTTCTGTCCACCTCGGATCGCAAGAAGGCCGACGCCGAGCGGATGGGCGCCAGACACTTCCTGATCAACTCGGACAAGGCGGCCATGAAGGCGGCGGCCGAGAAGTTCGACCTGATCATCAACACTGTCTCGGCCACACACGAGATCGCCAGCCACGTCCAGCTCCTGGCCCGCGACGGGACCATGGTCATGCTGGGCCTGACCACCGAGGGCCTGCCGGTCTATGCGGTGCCGCTGCTGTGGCGCCGCCGCCGCATCGCCGGCTCGCTGATCGGCGGGATCAAGGAGACCCAGGAGATGCTGGACTTCTGCGCCCAGCACGGCATCGCCTGCGACATCGAGACCATCGCCCCGGACCAGATCAACGAGGCCTATGAGCGGATGCTGAAGTCCGACGTCCGCTATCGCTTCGTCATCGACATGGAGAAGATGGCGGCCTGATCGCCGGAAGACGGAAGACGGGCGCGAGGGCTAAGGAAACTTCCCTCGCGTCATGATCCCGCCTTGCGCCCGCCGGTCGCCTCGTTAACCTGAAGCCCGACAAGGCCTTGGCAAGGGTCGGGACAGGGACAGGAGACGACCATGGCGCGCGTGGCTTTCGTGACAGGCGGCACCCGGGGCATCGGCAAGGCGATCGTCCAGCGCCTGCATGAGGACGGCATCCGCGTCGCCGCCGGCTATTCCGGCAATGACGAGGCCGCCCGCGCCACGGCCGACGCGCTGGGCTGCATGGTGGTGAAGGGCAACGTCGCCAGCTTCGACGACTGCGCCCGCGCCGTGCAGCAGGTCGAGGCCGAGCTGGGCCCCATCGACATCCTGGTCAACAACGCCGGCATCACCCGCGACGGCTTCTTCCACAAGATGAGCCGTGACCAGTGGTCCGACGTGATCCGGGTGAACATGGACAGCGTCTTCAACATGACGCGCCAGGTCATCAACGGCATGCGCGACCGCGGTCACGGCCGCATCGTCAACATCTCCTCGATCAACGGCCAGAAGGGCCAGGTGGGCCAGACCAACTATTCGGCCGCCAAGGCCGGGATGATCGGCTTCACCAAGGCGCTGGCCCTGGAGAACGCCAGGAAGGGCGTCACCGTCAACTGCATCGCGCCCGGCTATATCGACACCGAGATGGTCGGCGCCATGGACCCGAAGGTGCTGGAGGGCATCGTCGCGCAGATCCCCGTCGGCCGCCTGGGCAAGGGCGAGGAGATCGCCGACATGGTCTCCTGGCTGGTCGGCGAGCGTGCCGGATATGTCACAGGCTGCACCCTCTCGCTGAACGGCGGTCAATACCTGGTCGGTTGAGACGCCCTTCGCCAAAAATCCGCCTCGCGCCGGTTTCATCCACAGTCTCATGAAGTTGACGGGCAAGGTCAGGGCGAAAAATTCGCCACGCATGACCGCGATGGCGTTTGTCGCCGTCGTGGCGGCGGGCCTTTCGCTGTTCCTGCTGGGCGCCTCGGCCTGCCAGGCGCAGTCCCGGCGCGCCCTGCCGGACACCGGCCGTTACGTCTCCGACGCGGGTCAGTCCTTCGTGCTCGACAGTTCGGGGGTGCGCCCGCTGCTGCGGTTCGAGCGATCGGCCGAGATCTGGGTGCTGCGTCCGACGCCGGCGCCCCGCGGCGACCTGATCTACCGCAACGACAACGGCGATCAGATCCTGCGCGTGACGGCCGACGGGGGCATGACCCTGTACACCACCACCACGCCGCAGGGATCGCCCGTGTCCCGCGCCGGCGGGGCCGAGCCGTTGCGAACCCCCAACCTGGGGCCGGTGCAGCTGTTCAATCTGATGGCCCGGCGCAGCAATCTGGTGTCCGAGGCCGTCGGCCGGCTGATCACCATCGACCTGGACGGCAGCCAGTCCGAAGCCCTGTGCGTCGAGGCCCTGATCGTCTCGACCGACGCGGTGATCCGCATGGCCCGCAACCCCAGCACCCGTTCGGCGATCAACCGGCTGCGCAAGATCAGCATCGTCGAAGGCGCCCGCTCGTCCGTCACCTTCGCGCGCGGCGAGCTGCGTGTCATCGTGGACCCGTCGCGCGGCATCGCGGGCCGCCCCTCCTCGGCCCTGGTGATCCGCACGGTGAGCGGCGACCGCTAGCCCGCGAAGGAATCCTTCGCCGCGCGGCGGTCCGCGAAGACGGCCGCGTCGCCAGCCCGCAGGAAGGGATTGAACCGCTTCTCGACCCCCAGCGTCGTGGGCACGGTCGGCTGGCCCCGGTCGCGGGCCGCGAAGATCGCCTCGGCGTGAGCCTTCATCTCGGGCCGATCGTCCAGGCTCAGGGCAAAGCGGGCGTTCGAGGCGGTGTATTCGTGGGCGCACCAGATCACCGTCTCGTCCGGCCAGGCCGAGAGGCGCTGCAGGCTGGCCCACATCTGTTCCGGCGTCCCTTCGAACAGCCGGCCGCAGCCCAAGGCGAACAGGGTGTCGCCGACGAAGGCCAGGCCGTCCTCGACCGCATGGAAGACCACATGGCCCAGGGTGTGGCCCGGCGTGGCGATCACCGAGAATCGCGTCTCACCCACCGTGACCACGTCGCCGTCCGCGACCGCCCGGTCCAGCGGGGCCACGCGGCGCACCTCCTCGGGCCCCACGATCTCGCAGCCGGTCTCAGCCTTCAGCCGTTCGTTGCCCTCGGTGTGATCGGGATGCCAATGGGTGTTCAGGATCAGGTCCAGCCGGCCCCAGCCCAGGCCCGCCAGTTCTTCCAGGATGCGCGCCGCGTCGGGCGTATCGATCGCGGCGACCACGCCGGTCGCCTGGTCGCGGATCAGGAAGCCGTAGTTGTCGCTGCGGCAGGGAAACAGGTGAACGTCCAGGGCCATGGCGGCGTTCTAGCAGGACGGCCCGTCCCCGGCCTATAGTGATCCCATGCGGCGCAGCATCGACGAGCTCCGGACCTTCTACGGCGAACCGACCGGCGCCTTGGTCCGTCGCCTGCTGGCGCGGCGGCTGGAGGACGCCTGGGGCGAGGCCGCCGGCAGCGATCTGCTGGGGATCGGCTACGCCACGCCCTGGCTGGACGCCTTCGTCGGCGCGCGACGGGTGGTCGCCGCCATGCCCGGCGGCCAGGGGGTCGAGCATTGGCCTCCGGTCGGCCGCAACCGCACCCTGCTGGTCCAGGATCGCCGCCTGCCGTTCGCGGCCGGAACCTTCGACCGCGTCCTGCTGGTCCATGCGCTGGAGGAGGCGGAGGATCCGGCCGGCCTGCTGCTGGAGGCCGTGCGCGCCCTGGCGCCGGCGGGCCGGATGATCGTCGTCGCGGCGGCGCGCGGCGGCCTGTGGGCCCGCACCGAGAACACGCCCTTCGGCTATGGCCGACCCTTTTCGCGGCGCCAGCTGGAGCGGCTGGTGCGCGAGGCGGGGCTGGAGCCCACGGCCTGGTCCCAGACCCTCTACACGCCGCCCTGGGCGCCGCTGCTGCCGCTGGCCGACGGGTTCGAACAGGTGGGGCGGCGCATCGCTCCCGGCGCGGCCGGGCTGATCCTGCTGGAGGCGTCCCGCCAGGCCTACGCCCGCATCCGCCCGGCGGGCCAGGTCCAGCGCGTCGCCGAGCCGGCCCTGGCGCCCCAGCCCGCCGCCTCCATGCCGTCGCGGCTGACGCGGAGTTGACCGCGCCGCCGTCTGGTCGGCGGGCGCGAACGGCCTTATGGCGAAGCCCATGCATCGACTGATCCTCATGCGGCACGCCCAGGCGGAGCCGTCCGCGCCTTCGGGCGGAGACGCCGCGCGCGCCCTGTCGCCCCTGGGCCGGGGAGAAGCCGTCGCCATGGGCCGCGCCCTGGCCGAGCGGGGGCTGAAGCCGGACCTGGCCCTGGTCTCGACCGCCACGCGCACGCGCCAGACCTGGGACGAGATGCACGACGCCTTCGGCGACGTGGAGGTGCGGGACCTCCCGGCCCTGTACAACGCCGGCGCCGAGGTCATCCGCCGCCTGGTCGAGGGCAGCGAGGAGGAGGCCGGCTGCCTGCTGATCGTCGCCCACAATCCCGGCGTCCACGTCCTGGCCGTCGAGTACCTGACCGAAAGCGCCGCCTCGCCCGCCGTGCTGGATCGGCTGGCGGGCGGCTTCCCGACCGGCGCGGCGGCCGTCTTCGCGGTCGATCCGGCCGGGCGCTGCGCCTATGAGGGTTTCCTGACGCCGCGGGGCCTGGGGGCATGACGGGGACCGCCTATAAGATCGTCGCCGCCGGGGAATGGCGCGCGGCCGTGGCGGCGGGGCGCTACGAGGGCTCGGCCGTGGATCGGCGCGACGGGTACATCCACATGTCGACCGAGGACCAGCTGGCCGAGACGGCGCGCCGCCACTACGCCGGCCAGGGCGACCTGATGCTGCTGACCGTGGACCTGGAGGCGCTGGGCGAGGCGCTGGTCTGGGAGCCGTCGCGCGGCGGCGCCCTGTTTCCCCATCTCTATGCGCCGCTGCCGGCGTCGGCGGTGACCGCCGCCCGGGCCTTCTCCGTCTCCGACGGCGGCGAGATGACGATGGAGGCGGCGGCGTGAGCCTGCTGGACCTGGGCGGCGCCCTGCTGCGCCGCATGGAGCCCGAAGACGCGCACCGCCTGGCGATCCGGGGCCTGGCGCTTTCGGCCCTGCCCGCGCCGCGTCCGGACGATCCGATCCTGAGGACCCGCCTGGCGGGCCTGGACCTGTCCAATCCGGTCGGCCTGGCGGCGGGTCTGGACAAGAACGGCGAGGCCATCGCCGGCCTGGCGCGTCTGGGCTTCGGCTTCGTGGAATGCGGCTCGGTCACGCCGCGCGCCCAGCCCGGCAACCCCCGCCCCCGCCTGTTCCGCCTGTCCGAGGACCGGGCGATCATCAACCGCATGGGGTTCAACAACGACGGGCTGGAGGCCTTCGCCGCGCGCCTGGACCGGCGCCCGACCGGCGTGGTCGTCGGCGCCAACCTGGGCGCCAACAAGGATGCCGAGGACAAGGCCGCGGACTATGTCGCCGGCCTGCGGCGGCTGGCGGGCAAGGCCGCCTATTTCACCGTCAACGTCTCCTCGCCCAATACGCCCGGACTGCGGGCCCTCCAGGGCCGCGAGCAGCTGGATGACCTGCTCGGCCGGATCGACGCCGCCCGACCCGCTGTCGGCGCGCCGGATCGCGCGCCCGTTCTGTTGAAGATCGCGCCTGACCTCACGGTCGGCGAGATCGCCATGATCGTCGAGGCCGCCCTGGCCCACCGCGTCGACGGCCTGATCGTCGCCAACACCACCCTGGAGCGGCCCGACACGCTGCGGTCGGCCCATGCCGGCGAGGCGGGCGGCCTGTCCGGCGCGCCGATCCGCCCCTTCGCGGAAAAGGCCCTGCGCGCCGCGGCCGAGGCGGCGCAGGGCCGCCTGCCCCTGGTCGCGGTCGGCGGGATCGCCTCCGGCGCC
>Ga0065721_10052277_pt1 | contig 12269 bp, 13 predicted proteins | sample Mesricmetagenome_FD_59108 | JGI IMG/M metagenome (GOLD analysis project Ga0065721, IMG submission 59108) | Mesophilic microbial community from rice straw/compost enrichment Sample: eDNA_1 v2 (version 2) | ecosystem: Engineered > Solid waste > Grass > Composting > Bioreactor | place: USA: Davis... | reverse complement strand
GGCACGGCGGCTCGCCCTGCCGTTCCGTACCGGCGGTTCGCTCTGCGGCTCCAAGGTCCCGGATGCGCAGGCAGCGCATGAATCGGCGAACACGCTCAACATGACACTCCTGGCTGGCACGAATTTCGTGCTGCATGCGGCCGGCTGGCTGGAGGGCGGCCTGGTGTCATCCTACGAGAAGTTCATGATCGACCAGGACCAACTCGGCATGATGCAGAAGATGGCTGAGGGCGTGGATCTTTCGGAAGAGGGCCAGGCGCTCTCTGCCATTCGGGAAGTGGGACCGGGCAGCCACTACCTCGGCTGCTCGCACACCCAGGCGCATTTCCAGACGGCATTTTACCGCTCGCCGCTGGCCGACAACAATTCTTTCGAGCAATGGGAGATCGAGGGGCAGAAGCGTGTCGAGGAACGCGCCAATGCGCTTTGCCGCGCCTGGCTCGACTCCTACGAGGCTCCGCCGCTCGACCCGGCTGTGGACGAGGCGTTGCTGGCCTTCATCAAGGATCGCAAGGATTCAATGCCGGACGCTTTCACCTGAAGAGAGCCCGATGCCGCCAGGGAGCAAGGCGGCGCGAGGCTGGTCGCCGACTTCATCCAGGAGGGGGTCTGGCGTCCGCACTACCGGTACAAGGGGCCGCGATGAGCGGCACGCCAAATGTTGAAAGAGCTATCAGAGGCACTCGCCCCGCATGGCATTCACTTGCGGGGCGTCGTCAATTTTGCGGCGGGCGACGGGCCGGTGTTGGCCGACGGCGCATCCGCGCTGTCGGTGGTGTTGCTTGGGAACGTCGGCGGGTCCATCTGGACGAGCTTTGCCGCGTGGCGCGAAAGCTATGGCGGGGCACATCCGCTGGACCAATGGTCGAGGGCAGTCATCCAGCCCATCGCAGAGCAGATGGGGGCGGAGGCCATCTTTCCGTCCGATCCGCCGTGGCAGCCGTTCCAGCAATGGGCGATGAAGGCGGAAGCGATGCGGGCGTCGCCGCTCGGGATACTCATCCATCCGGTCTACGGCCTCTGGCACGGATACCGCGGCGCGCTGGCATTTCGCCATCCGCTCGAGACCGTTCCGGAAGCTTCACCACATCCCTGTGCATCCTGCTCGATGAAACCCTGCACCACCTCGTGCCCGGTCGGTGCCGTGCGAGCCGACGGTTTCAATGTTGCACGCTGCCGCGCCTATCTCAGGACAGAAGCCGCTCGCTCGACATGCCTCGCATCGGGCTGCGTCGCCCGCAATGCGTGCCCGGTCGGAGCAGAATATCGCTATCCGCCCGCGCAGCTACGATTTCACATGGATGGGCTGGGTTCTTAAATCTTCGCCTTAGGATAGGCGCGCTCCAGCCCGCCGGAGCGGGTCAGCCCATCCTTGAACGCCTGATAGGCCGGATGCTGGCTTGAGCGGGCGGCTTCCATCAGCCGGATCTGCAGCCGGGCCGGGGCATTGTCACCGATCCACTCGCCCGATTTGCCGAGCTTCAGCGAGTTGAGGAACTTCGCCTCGGACGCCTGGTCGAGGAAGAGGTGCAGGCCTTCGAGCAGCATCTCGTCAGATGCAGGGTCGTCCATCAGCAGCTTCAGCCAGTTCTGGTTTTCGAGCGAAAACCCAGCCAGACTTTCTGCAACGGTTTCCCGGCTGCCGATTGGAGATATGTTTGCCATGACACCTGCCTCGACTTGTTCAGCCGCGGCGCCGGCGTCTTTCCCTGCCAGCGTCGCCGCCTGATTCACTGGCCGTCTTATTGCGCAGCGGGCCGATCTTGTCGACAATCTCCTCGATCGTTGGCCGTGGTCGCGGTGTATAATCGTCAAGCGCCTTGCGCATGGCCGCCAGATGTTCGCAGGACGTGCCGCAGCAGCCGCCGATGATCCGGGCGCCGGCATCGCGGGCGAGGCGGGCATATTCCGCCATCAGCGGCGGCGTGCCGGAATAATGGATCTCGGCGCCGCGGTATTCGGGAATGCCGCAATTGCCCTTGACGATGGTGATGGCATCCGGCTCGGCCGCCGTCATGTCGAGGAGGCTTGAAAGAATGTCGGACGCGCCGACGCCGCAGTTCGCGCCAACGGCGACCGGTCCGTCACCCACATCTTTTGCGACGGCGTGGATGTCCTTCGGGTGGAGGCCCATCATCGTCTTGCCCGCCGTGTCAAATGAGCCGGTATAGGTATAGGGCAGGCCAACCTTGGCGGCCGCTTCCGCCGCAGCCCGGATTTCATCGGCCGAAGACATGGTTTCGATCCATGCGACGTCAACGCCGCCGGCCTTCAGCCCTTCCATCTGCTCAGCAAAGGCGGCAACCGCATCTTCATAGGACAGTGCACCGAGCGGGATGAGCAATTCACCAGTCGGGCCGACCGAGCCCGCGACGATGACCTTGCGGCCAGCGGCATCCGCAACCTTTCGTGCAATCTCGGCGGCGCGTTTGTTGAGTTCGTGAACCCGGTCGTCAGCCTTGTGCAGCTTCAGCCTGTGACGTGTTCCACCGAAGGAGTTGGTGAGGATGATGTCAGCACCGGCATCCACGAAATCCTGATGCAGCTTGGTGATCTTGGCAGGTTCGGTCTCGTTCCAAAGCTCGGGCGCTTCGCCCGCTTCGAGGCCCATGGCGAAGAGATTGGTGCCGGTCGCGCCATCGGCGAGCAGGACGCCTTTTTCGGAAAGAAGATCTGAGAGGGGATTGGGCTGCGGCGTCATAGGATCTCCTTTGTCGCAAAAGACATAAAGGTTCCTTTATATGTTGACAAGCTGCAGCATCGGCCTGCCTGCGACACCGGGCTCTCCGGGACCGTCGAAACGTTGGGTGCGAGTCCCGGGTGCTGGCTTAGCGGGTGCCTGCCGCCTTTAGCTGCAGCAGCACATAGACGCGAAGGGCCGATGACAGATTGCTGCTGGCCTGCCGCTGGTCGTCGACCTCCGCGATGAGGTTTGCAAGGCTGACGCCACGCTCGGCGGCGATCGCCTTCAGTTCAGTCCAGAACTCGTCTTCGAGCGAGAAGCTGGTGCGATGCCCATGCAACGTCGCGGAATGTTTACGGATCACGGAGCTCTCCGGGAGGGGCGGAACAATTGCCGCTATTCATACCGGGAACACTGGAGCGTCAACCCAAGCGCTCGGCCAGAAGTTAACCAAGCATTTACGTGTGGCTTCACGCTGTTTCAGTTGTCGCTTTTTGGAGCGTCCAAGCGACCTTGGTCGAGTGTCTTCGACGCTTTTTCGTTGAGCGCCCTCGTCAGCGTCTTCTCGGCCTTGCTGCGTCCGAAGGAAAGACGATTCTGCTCCGCCGCCTTTTCCTTTTGCGCCCTCAGCTTGCCCTTGCGGGCCTGGCGAAGATTGACGATCTCGGCACTCATCGCTCAGCCGCTACTGCTTCTTGCGGAACGAATCGAGCGAAACGACGGAGGCAGGCTTCTTTTCCTCGTCGCCCTTGGGCGCTTCATCGGCTTCGGCGGGCTTGGCAACCGGCTCAACCGGGATCGCCGTAATCTCTGCGGAGGCCTGCTCGTCTTCTTCGGCGAGCGGCACTTCAAACTCGAGTTCGAAATTGACCGACGGGTCGTAGAAACCGCGGATCGCGTTGAACGGGATCACGAGGCGTTCCGGCGTGTCGGAGAAGGAGAGGCCGACTTCGAACTGCGTTTCGGTGACCTTCAGGTCCCAGAACTGGTGCTGGATGACGATTGTCATCTGCTCGGCATATTTTGCCTTCAGGTGCTGCGAGATGCGAACACCCGGTGCCCCGGTCAGGAAGGTGATGAAGAAATGGTGGTCACCCGGCAGCCGGCCGGTCGCCGCTACTTCCGACAGAACCTTGCGAATGACGCCACGAAGAGCGTCCTGTGCCAGAATGTCGTAACGGATATGATCCTGCCCCATAAGGTCCTGTCTTTCCTAATCTCGTCTCACGAATCGAACGCGTTATGCCATGCGGAAGCCGAGGGAGGAAAGCCCCGCCTGATGCTCCGATTTGCAGGATGATATTCGAGTGGCGCGTTAAGGTGAAGGCTTCTGTTGCCAGGTGCCTTCGGACCCCGCCTTAAAGTGCTACCTCCAAGGACTTAGGTCGGAATTCCCGCACCGCCATTAGGCAGCGAGAGCGTATTCCTTAGCGTTGTTGTCGTTTGCAACTACACTTTTTGACCCGATAACGGTGGTATCATGCCGAGCAAAAGTTCGATCTTTACGCCCTTGTCGATCCTATTTCGCCCCCATCAAAAGCCGGTCCAGATAACCATCCAGTCCGACCGGTTTTTGGTGGAGGCGCCGGGTACCGCCCCCGGGTCCAATAGGTTTATTACACCGACCGTTTATTGCCATAGCCGGACTTGCGCCCGGCAAGGACAGATATAGGCAATCCCCGCCGACATGAAAAGGGGTGGCGGGGTGCGCAGGATAACTTCTTTTGAGGTGGGGATATCGCGGGTGCGCGATTGGTGGCGCCTTCCATACCCGGTATGAACTGCTGATCGTCGAATCGGCCCGAATGCCGTGCCGTCCGCGCCTCGACCAAGCGAATGAAGGACCTGGAGCCCATGCTCAGACATCCTGAACACCAGTATCTCGATATCATCCGGCATCTCCTGGAAAAGGGAGACAAGCGTATCGACCGTACCGGCGTCGGCACGCTTTCGATGTTCGGTGCGATGATGCGCTTCGACCTGTCGGACGGAACCTTCCCTGTCTATTCGACGAAGAAGGTGTTCTGGAAGACGGCGGTCAAGGAGATGCTCTGGTTCCTGACCGGGCAGACGAACATCCAGTCGCTCCTGCGCGAAAACGTGCGGATCTGGACCGATTGGCCGCTTGCCGCCTATCGCAAGGCCACGGGCACGCAGATTTCGCAGGAAGAGTTCGAGGCCAAGATCCTTGCCGATGACGATTTCGCGCGGCAGTGGGGCGATCTCGGTCCGGTCTACGGCAAGCAGTGGCGCCGATGGCTCGGCGCAGACGGCAAGGAATACGACCAGGTCGCGGACGTGATCGAGACGCTGCGCAAGAACCCGTCGAGCCGGCGCATGCTGTTCCACGCCTGGAATGTTCCGGAGCTTGGCCAGATGGCGCTGCATCCGTGCCACATGACCTATCAGTTCTACGCGGCGAACCTCAACGGAGAAGGCCAGCCGCGGCTTTCGCTGATGGTCAACCAGCGCTCTTGCGACATCGGGCTCGGCAATCCCTTCAATATCTGCCAGCAGGCAGCACTGCTGGCGATGGTGGCGCAGCAGGTCGACATGGTGCCGGGCGAGTTGATCTGGGTCGGTGGCGATACCCACCTTTACCTCGACCACCAGCATCTTGCGGAAACCGTGCTGGAGCGCGAGCCGCGGCCATTCCCCAAGCTGCGCCTGACGCGGCGTCCGGCAACGATCGATGATTACCGGATCGAGGATTTCGAGGTGACGGGGTACGATCCTTATCCCGCCATCGAAGCGCCGGTGGCGGTCTGATCGTGTCCGGGGTGGGTCCTAGTGCTCCACCTTGCCGGTGAAGACATAACCCACGCCCCGCACGGCCTTGATGAGTTGCGGCTGGGTGGCATCCGCCTCGATCTTTCGGCGCAGGCGAACGATCTGCGCATCGATGGTGCGGTCGAAGGCTTCGAGCTGCCGGCCGCGCGTGGCGTCCATCAGGAAGTCGCGGGTCAGCACCCGCCCGGCGTGCTGCACAAAGGTCGCCAGCATGTCGAACTCGCCGGTGGTCAGTTCGACATCGGCTCCGGCCGGCGAACGGAGCTGGCGGCGCACGAGATCGAGTGCCCAGCCGTCGAAGCGAACGATTTGGTCTTCGGTGGGCGCGGGCTTTTGTTGAACTGGATGGCGACGGCGCAGGATTGATTTGAGCCGCGCATGCACTTCGCGCAGGTGGAACGGTTTCGCGATGTAGTCATCGGCGCCGATTTCGATGCCGATGATGCGGTCGATGACGTCGTCGCGCCCGGTCAGCATCATGATCGGGATGTCGGAGGTGGCGCGGATCTCGCGGGCGAGGTCCAGCCCATCCTTGCCACCAGGCAGTGACAGGTCGAGAAGGATGATGTCGATGTTCTTTTGCGCCAGTTGCGCCTGCATCTCTTCCCCATTGGCGGCGCCGCTGACGATATAACCTTCGTCTTCGAAGTAGCGTGTCAGCATCTGTCGGATCCGCCCGTCGTCGTCCACAACCAGGATGTGGGCGGGATCGGATTGGGGAAGTGGCATGGACAAAGACACCAGGTTGTTCTCAACCTCTTGCTTGAGCGGATAACCCGCAACCGAATCTATCTAACCCTGAAGGCCACAACACAACCAGCATCTGGCCATTGCGTGAGGCTGGTCAACCCTGGCTTACCCCCGGTAGCGAAGGGGCACGCCATGCTTTGACAGAACTCGCATGGTCCCATACGCAGTTTTGCCAACTTGAAAATGAGACAAATTGCCTACCCGAAGGTCCCCCGGAGGAACATCATGACCAAGCCGACCATCGCCATCATCGTAGCCGTATCCCGAAATGGCGTCATCGGCCGTGACGGTGACATGCCCTGGAAGCTTTCAACCGACCTCAAGCGCTTCAAGGCACTGACCTCCGGCAAGCCGGTGATCGTCGGGCGCAAGACCTTCGACAGCTTTGGCGGAAAGCCGCTGCCGGGCCGGCCGCATGTGGTGGTGACCCGGAATTCGGATTGGCAGCAGGAGGACGTCGAGGTCGCGGCGTCGCTGGATGAGGCTTTGAAGGTCGGGGAACGGCTTGCGGCCGAGGCCGGCGTCGATACGATCTATGTGCTGGGTGGCGGGCAGATCTATGTCGATGCCATCAAGATCGCGGACCTGCTGCAGGTGACGCATGTGGAGGCCGACATCCCGGACGGCGACACGTATTTCCCCGCAGTCGACCCTCAAGTGTTCGAACAGGTCGAGGAAGAGGTGGTGCCGCAGGGCGAGAAGGACACTTACGCCACGCGTTTTGCGACCTATCGCCGCCGCAAGGCGTGAATCTGGAACATTTCGTTAGCGTTGAACTGGAAGTTATTGAAGCCGCGTTGAAAGCGCTCTGCCACATACCTATAACGGCAATGGCTGGCTCCGCCTGTGCATGGCAGGGTCGAGGGTCGGGAGAGACAACAAAGAGGTTTGAATGCCCTGGAGCAATCAGAATGGCGGCGGCGGTCCTTGGGGCGGCGGTGGCGGCAATAACCAAGGGCCCTGGGGGCAGGGACCGAACCGCCCACGCGGCGGTGGCGGCGGCAACAATGGCGGCCCGCCCGACCTGGAGGATATCATTCGGCGAAGCCAGGACCGGCTGCGCGGCGTCATGCCCGGCGGCTTCAACGGCGGCGCCTTCGTCATCGTTCTCTTGGTCGTTCTGGCATTCCTTGCCTTCCAGTCGATCTATACGGTGCAGCCGGATGAACGCGGCGTAGAACTGCGCTTCGGTCGTCCGAAGGAAGAAATCTCGATGCCGGGGCTGCACTTCCATCTGTGGCCGCTGGAATCGGTGGAGATCGTCAAGGTCACCGAGCAGCAGCAGAATATCGGTGCGGCGCGCGGTTCCAACTCCAACGCAGGCTGGATGCTGACCGGCGACCAGAACATCGTCAACGTGCAGTTCTCGGTGCTGTTCACGATCACCGATCCGAAGGCCTATCTCTTCCAGCTGGAAACCCCGGCTGCGACGCTGCAGCAGGTTGCCGAAAGCGCCATGCGTGAAGTGGTCGGTCGCCGTCCGGCGCAGGATATCTTCCGCGACAATCGTGAAGGCATCTCGACGGAAGTCCGCAACATCATCCAGGGCACGATGGACAGCTACGGTTCGGGCATCTCCATCAATGCCGTGCCGATCGAGGACGCTGCGCCGCCGCGCGAAGTGGCCGACGCGTTCGAAGAAGTCCAGCGTGCAGAGCAGGACGAGGATCGTTTCGTGGAAGAAGCCAACCAGTATGCCAACCAGAAGCTGGGTCAGGCACGTGGTCAGGCTGCGCAGGTTCGCGAAGAGGCGTCCGCCTACAAGGACAGGGTCGTCAACGAGGCACAGGGTGAAGCGCAGCGCTTCGTCTCGATCTACAACGAATACGCCAATGCGCCCGACGTGACGCGTCGCCGTATCTTCCTCGAAACCATGGAAGCTGTCCTGAAGAACTCCAACAAGATCATCCTGGACAACAAGGAGGGGGTCGTTCCGTACCTGCCTATCAATGAACTGATGAAGCAGTCGCAGGCGACGCAGGGGGGCAACCGATGAACTCGAGCAAGCTTCCAGCATTCCTGATCGCACTGGCCGTTCTTTTCGTGCTGATCTACTCGTCCGTGTTCGTGGTCAACGAGCGCGAACAGGCAATCGTCGTCCGCTTCGGCCAGATCCAGGACGTCAAGCGCGAGCCCGGCATCTACTTCAAGCTGCCGTTTGCGTTCATGGACGCCGACCGTGTCCAGTATGTCGAAGACCGCGCGCTTCGTTTCGACCTCGACAACATCCGTGTTCAGGTCCGTGGCGGCGCCTTCTATGAAGTCGATGCTTTCGTGGTCTATGCGATCACCGATCCGCGGATTTTCCGCGAAACGGTTTCGGGCGACCGAGAGTCGGCTGAATCGCGCCTTCGCACCCGTCTCGATGCGGCTCTGCGCCGTGTCTACGGTCTGCGCAACTTCGATGCCGCTCTTTCGGATGAGCGTTCGTCGATGATGCAGGAGGTTCGCACCGATCTGAGCGCTGCGGCAGAGACCCTTGGTCTGACCATCCGTGACGTCCGTATCCGCCGCACCGACCTGACGCAGGAAGTTTCGGCACAGACCTTCCAGCGCATGAAGGCCGAACGTCTTGCCGAAGCCGAGCTCATCCGCGCCCGCGGTAATGAGCAGGGCCAACGGCGGCGCGCGATCGCAGATCGCCAGGTGGTCGAGCTCGTGTCTGAAGCCCAGCGTGACGCTGAAATCCTGCGTGGTCAGGGTGACGCCGAGCGCAACCGGATCTTCGGCGAAGCCTTCCAGCGCGACCCGGCCTTCTTCGAGTTCTACCGCTCGATGCGTGCCTATGTCGCCGCCCTTGCCGACAGCGAAACGAGCCTCGTGCTGTCGCCCGACTCGGAGTTCTTCAAGTTCTTCAACTCCGCGGGTGCACAGGCACCGGCGGCGCCAGCAGGGACCGCAACGCCTGCGGCACCGGCCGCGCCAACGGCGCCGGCTCCGGCAAACTGATCCCAAGGGGGCGGCCATGGCCGCCCCTTTTCGTATCGGCTGGTTCAGGCTCCAGAACCTTGCCCGAGCGGGTCACGAAAAGGTAATTTCCTCCAATGCAGTTCCGTCCTATCTTCTGCCGAAACTACGCCCTATTCAAAGGCTCCTATCCAACCACCGGCTGAGTCCTGCTCCTCCGGGTGAAGCAACTAACGCATGAGCGAGGATGCCAGATGGCCCATTCGGTTCAGTCGACCTTCAAGCGTACCGTCAGTCTGACGGCAGTCCTGGCACTGCTCGGTGGACCGCTGGAGGCCCTGGCTCAGGCCCCTGCACAACCCTTGCAACCTGCACCAGGTGGTACAGCGGCACCGAACTCAAATCCGGCGCCTGCCAATCCGGGCGGCCAGATGCTGCCGGTTCCGCCGACGGCATCGCCGTCCATCAATCCGCCTCCGGCGCCGGCGCCCATGGCATCTGCTGGACCGGCATCCATTGCCGACATGGCAGAAGGCCTCCTGGATGCGGTTGTGAACATCTCGACGTCGCAGAGCGTCAAGGACGACGGCGCGGGACCGCAGCCGCAGATCCAGGAAGGCTCGCCCTTCCAGGAGTTCTTTGACGACTTCTTTGACGGCGAGGGCAACCAGGGCGGCAACCAGAAGGTTTCCTCGCTCGGCTCCGGCTTCGTGATCGACCCGTCCGGTTATGTCGTCACCAACAACCACGTGATCGAGGGCGCCGACGACATCGAAGTCATCTTCCCGAACGGCAGCAAGCTGAAGGCGAAGCTTGTCGGCACCGACACCAAGACGGACCTTTCGGTGCTGAAGGTGGAGCCTAAGGCGCCGTTGAAGGCGGTGCGGTTCGGCAACTCGCGCCAGATGCGCATCGGCGACTGGGTGATGGCGATCGGTAACCCGTTCGGGCTTGGCGGATCGGTCACACTCGGGATCATCTCGGCGCGCGGGCGCAACATCAACGCTGGCCCTTACGACAACTTCATCCAGACCGATGCGGCGATCAACAAGGGCAATTCCGGTGGGCCTTTGTTCAACATGCGCGGCGAAGTCATCGGCATCAACACCGCGATCATCTCACCCTCCGGCGGATCGATCGGCATTGGTTTTGCAGTCCCGACGGAACTCGCCGAAAACATCGTCCACCAGTTGATCGAGTTCGGCGAAACACGGCGTGGATGGCTTGGCGTACGTATCCAGCCGGTGACCGACGATATCGCTGCAAGCTTGGGCCTCGATCGTGCGCGCGGTGCGCTTGTTTCCGGCGTCGTCAACAATGGTCCGATCAAGAACGGTGAGATCAAGGCCGGCGACGTGGTCCTGACCTTTGACGGCCAGCACGTGAACGAGATGCGCGACCTGCCGCGCATCGTCGCCGAAAGCCCGGTCGACAAGCAGGTCGACGTGGTGATCCTGCGGGACGGCAAGGAGCAGACCGTGAAGGTGACGCTCGGACGCCTGGAAGACAGCGTCGATGCGGATGACGGTTCCGACAAGCCTGATGCATCCGATGAGCAGGGCGATAACGATGATCCGCAGGCAACACCTCTAGGCGACCAGCCGGATCAATCCGGTCAGGCTGACCAGGCTGACAAGGGCCCCGCTTCGACCTTCGGCATGACGCTGGCGGTGCTGGATGAGGAGCAGCGCAAGAGCTTCAACATCGCCGAAAGCGTCGAGGGCGTGGTCGTGACGGCGGTGGCGCCGAATTCACCTGCGGCGCAGAAGGGCGTCAAGGTTGGCGAGGTGATTGTCGAGGTTGGGCAGGATTTTGTCGAGAAGCCCGAAGACGTGCTGAAGCGCATCAACGCGCTGAAGGCAGAAGGCCGCCGCAACGCCCATGTGATGGTGTCCGATACGGCCGGCAACCTGCGTTTCGTGGCGATGCCGCTGGAATAGCGAGCCAACGCAGATCAGGCGCGCGATTGCGCCTGCCAGGTATCCCTGGTCGCCGCGTAAACGACATGGCGCTTGAGGTGAGGATGCGTGTCCGGCACGCGCTGATGGTCGAAATCCATGGCCTCGACACGCTGCATGCCAATCCGTTGCATGACGGCAGTCGAGCGCTGGTTTTCCGCGACGGCGAAGGCGAGGACGGCGTCGAGGCTTTTTTCCATGAAGCCAAACTCCAGCACCGCCCGGGCCGCTTCGGTGGCATAGCCATTGCCCCAGTATCGGGTCGCAAGCCGCCAGCCGATCTCGACCACTTCCTTCGGGAAGATGTCCGGCATGTTGGCATAAGACAGGCCGCAGAAACCGATCGGCTCTGCCTCATCACGAAGCTCCACGCAAAAGAGCCCGAAACCGTTGTCCTCGATCATCTGGTTCAGCTTCGGCAGCAGCGCGTCTGCCTGGTCGTGGCTGCGACGGAACGGAAAGAACTCCATCACCTTCGGATCGGCGTTGATCTCGCGAAACAGGTGCCGATCGCTCGAAACCCATGTCCGCAGCAGCAGGCGCTTGGTTTGGAGGACGACCCGCGCGCCGGTCATGGCGTCACGAAGTCTGTCTTCCGGTAGCCCTGGATGTAAAGCAATGCGGTGAGGTCGGCGTGGTCGATGCGCATCTTCGCCTGCGCCGCAACGGCGGGCTTGGCGTGCAGCGCGACGCCGGAGCCTGCAAGTTCCAACATACCAAGGTCATTGGCGCCGTCACCCACGGCCATCACATCGTCTGTGGAAATGCCGAGCTTGGCTGAAATCTGTGTGAGCGCGTCGACCTTCGCCTGCTTGCCAAGAATGGGCTCGGCCACTTCTCCAGTGAGGTATCCGTCCTTCTCGAGAAGAATGTTGGCGCGGTTTTCATCGAAGCCGAGCGCCGCGGCGATCCTGCTGGTGAAGACAGTAAAGCCGCCGGAGACGAGTGCGGAATAAAAGCCCTTGGCCTTCATTGTGGCAATAAGTTCGGGTCCGCCGGACGTAAGCGTGATGCGTTGGGCAATCACGTCGTCAACGACGCTGATCGGCAGACCTTTGAGGAGTGCGACGCGTTCCCGCAGTGCCGGCTCGAAGGCAATCTCGCCGTTCATGGCGCGGGCGGTGATGGTCGCGACCTTGTCCTTCAGGCCCACGAGGTCGGCGAGTTCGTCGATGCATTCT
>Ga0065721_10007687_pt1 | contig 12271 bp, 12 predicted proteins | sample Mesricmetagenome_FD_59108 | JGI IMG/M metagenome (GOLD analysis project Ga0065721, IMG submission 59108) | Mesophilic microbial community from rice straw/compost enrichment Sample: eDNA_1 v2 (version 2) | ecosystem: Engineered > Solid waste > Grass > Composting > Bioreactor | place: USA: Davis... | reverse complement strand
ACGGTGTCATCAGGCGACAATCCCACTCGCCACTAGCCACTCGCCACTCGCCATTGTGTGACACGGATGAATAGATGATAAGGATCGACACGGTGAAGCCACGCGACAATCCCACTCGCCACTAGCCACTCGCCACTCGCCATTGTGTGACACGGATGAATAGATGAAAGGGATTGACACGGTGAAGCCACGCGACAATCCCACTCGCCACTAGCCACTCGCCACTCGCCAATATGTGACACGGATGAATAGATGATAAGGATTGACACGGTGTCATCAGGCGACAATCCCACTCGCCACTTGCCACTCGCCACTCGCCCTTATGCGGTTGAACCTCCGGGTTTTGTCACCCAATTGTAAAGCCGATGATTAAAATCAATGAACAAGAAATGGCCTGTAGTATTCCAACTACATGTTATTTGTAGATCGCTCTATTGCAAGAGGCATTCGGCTTTTTAATCTTTGCGGTGTTGATTGATTGTTAACTGAAAGGCCGCTTAATGAAGAAAATTTCGATCCTTATTACCGAAGATCACACCCTGGTACGTGAAGCATGTGCCATGCTTTTGGAATCCGATCCCCGTTTTGAAGTGATTGGAAAAACGGGCAGTGCCGAAGAACTACTTACGTTGCTGACCTTTTTGCGTCCCAATGTATTGTTGCTGGATATCAATCTGCCAGGCATGAATGGTATCGAAGCCATCCGCCAGATAAGACAGACTTCACCCTTAACAAAGATCCTGGGTCTCTCCATGCACACGCAGATTTCTTTGGTTCGTAAAATGTTGCGTGAAGGAGCTACGGGTTATCTTTCAAAAGGCAGCTCGGGAGACGAGATGAAAAGGGCGATCATCGAAGTGTACAGCAACCGCAAGTACATTTGCGAATCCATCCGTGAAAGCATTGCAAGAAATATTTTGACAAACGATCAGGAGACCGACGGATTTGAATCACTTTCAAAACGCGAGCTTGAGATCATCGATTTCGTGAAGAAAGGTTTTTCATCAAAAGAAATTTCTGAGAAAGTCGGCATATCATTTAAAACAGTGGAAGCCCACCGTTACAACATTCTCAAAAAGCTTAAACTAAAGAACACACCGGCGCTGGTAAACTACCTGCACAATACAGGTTTTGAATACAGTGTCAGTGCTGCTGGTAACTAAACCGTTATGATCATTATCATAAAAACGGTTGCTACACCTCAGGAATAAGAAATCATCAGGCATTTAGATTTGCAGCATAGACATAAGTGGACATCCTCGTGCGAGGGTAATATTGTAGATGTTTTGTTTAATGGTTCCCCCGGCTTTTGGCCGGGGGTTTTTATTAAATGTATTTAAGACATTGTCTGAAATCTGAAGCTTTCGGTTTGTTTTAGTTTATATCTGTAATTCACACAATGCGGCGTATTCCATTTTTTTCAAAAAAAAGTGAAGTATCAGGACCAGTGGGCTCGAATCATGATAGCCATCGGGATTCTTAACGCCATTTTTCTGAAGCGGTCCATATTTGTTTTAAAAAATGCAATCAGCAAATAGGGGCACTTCGTATTAAGTGGAGTCGGTTTACGAATTAATGGATTTATTGTTTCTGATACCGCCCGCTGATCTTATCGATTTTGATGCGGTACATAGTTTCTTTTACGCGGCCGGTGTTGTCCAGGGTGCTGGTGACCTCATGCTGGAATGCATGGATCATGTTGTTGGATAGCAGGGGGAAGACACGGTTAAAGAGTATTTCTCTTGCCTCTTCGGCTTCTTCGCCGGTCAATTCTTCAAATTGGCCATGGATTATTACACATTCCCAGTCACGCATGCCTACCATGTTGTCTGCTTCGAAACATACAAAAGGATTTCGACGAACCAGGTCCAGTTTCGCCCCTGCATTGGTTTGACCATAAATATATTCACCATCATAGGCAAAGGTGATAGGGACGATATAAGGTCTCTTTCCGTCGGTGGTAGCCAGTCTGCCGTAAGCCTGGTTGTACAACAGCCGGTCGATTTGTTCCCTTGTCATCTCACCGGTATTAGCCGGTAACGGATTTTGGCGGGCGAAAGGTTTTGTCATGTCCTTTGTTTTAAAGGAACAAAGCTAAAACCCAATAAAACTATAAGCGATGACCCATCTCACTTATATATGTGATGTTTCTCATGTGTGGGAGGGCTCTCAAAGTCCCTTAATAAAGCAGGTTTTTCAACCGCTCTGCATCACTAACCCTGATCTTTCCGTCTTTAATCTCAATAAGTTTTTCCGATTTGAAATCGCTCAAAGTGCGGATCAGCGATTCGGTGGCGGTACCAACATAGTGAGCAATATCTTCCCGTGAAATGTCAATTACATTGCCCTGGGTGTGGGGGTCGTATTTGGCGTGGAGATCAACCAGTGCTTTGGCCACGCGTTTACGCAGCGAACTGTAAGCCAGGTTCAACAGTCTTTCTTCTTTTTCCTTTACATTTTGTGTAATGATCTTTATAAACTTGGCCGCCACGTTGATATCACCATAGATCATTTGCAGGAAATCTTCACGGGGAATCTGCATGATATCAGACTCTTCCAGGATCACGGCATTGTCGTCGTAATTCTTTTCATCGATCAAAGCCTGGAAGCCGATAAAATCGCCATCAGTGAAGATGTTTGTGATATATTCTTTGCCGTCTTCATGGGTGAGTGTGGTCTTGACTTTCCCTTTTACGAGGTAATAGAGATAACGGGGCCTTTTTTTCTCCTGGTACAACACCTGTTTTTTCGAGTAGGTCTCAATGCTGTATTGTTCGGCCAGCTGATCCATCATGCCGCTGGAACGCACATCTTTGAGAAAGTCGCTGATGCCTTGTGGTGACATCAAATACTTGTTTTCAAATACCTCGGCTTTTTTCAGTCGCACTTCGATGGCGTTGAGCAGTTCGATATCTTCAAAAGGCTTGGTGATATAATCATCAGCACCCATTTCCATTCCTTTGCGCAAATCTGTTCTTTCTGTTTTTGCAGTGAGGAAGATAAAGGGAATGGTTTGCATGTCAGGATTCTTACGAACAAGATGTAAAACACCATAGCCATCCAGTTCCGGCATCATGATATCACACACAATCAGATCCGGCTTTTCTTTTAAAGCCAGTTCAACACCTTTCTTTCCATTTTCTGCTGACATGGTTTTGTAACCGGCCATCTCGAGGATCTCGGCTGTATTTTCCCTGATGTCGTTATTGTCATCAATGACTAGTACTGTCTTCATGTTTAGGCTGTTTTGCAGGAATTGTTATGGTTATCTGTGTTCCTTCGTTCAACTTACTTTTTACGGATACCTTTCCTTTCATGAGGTCAATATGCCGTTTTACAATATGTAATCCCAATCCCGTACCCTGGATGTTAATGGCATTGGCTCCCCTGAAAAAGCTTGAGAACAAATGCTTCATGTCTTCTTCCGACATACCAATGCCTTCATCTATTACTGACACTACGGCTTCCCGGTCATTCACATTTGTTTCAATCCGAATCGGGCTGCCGGGGTCCGAAAATTTGATGGCATTGGTGAGCAGGTTCAGTAATATATTTTTCAAAAGTTTCCTGTCACAATGTATAACCTTTGCCCCGGTATACTGAATTTCCACATGCTGCCCTTCTTTCAGCAGGCCTTTCATTTCGTCTACCAGGTCATGCAGGAAAGCTTCAAGTTCCAGTTCGGATATATGGGTTTCCACTTTTCCTTCATCAAGTTTACCAAGTGAAAGAAAATCTTCAAGTATGTCGTTGAGGTGCCGGACCGAATTTTTGATTTTTTCAATATGGCGGTCACGTTTATCCTGCTCGTCGGTGGTGCGGTATTTTTCTAACAGGGAAGCAGAGGAAAGAACGGTGCTGAGTGGTGTACGGAATTCATGCGAAGCCATGGAGACAAAGCGTGATTTGATTTCGTTCAACTGTCTTTCCTTATCAAGGGCTTCACTAAGTTCTGTTTGGGATTCCTCCAGTTTTTGCAGCGCTTCCTTCAGGATCATCGTCCGCTCTTCCACTTTCAGCTCGAGCTCGGTATTGAGTTTGCGGATCTGGCTGCTTACTTTTTCAAGTTGCTTTTGCTGCTCGATCATATCGCGCTCAATTTCTTTGCGGCGCGTAATGTCAACGATAAAAGCAATGACGTAAAGTTCCCCGTCCTTGCGATAGTGACTCAGGCTTACTTCAACAGGAATATCGCTTCCATCTTTTTTCAGGCCAAAAAGATCGCGGCCGTGACCCATAACCCGATTGGAGGGTTCCTGGTAAAAGCCCGCACGCAGGCCATGATGCTGAGGCCGGAATTTTTCAGGAATCAATACTTCGATGGTCTTACCGATAAGTTCATCGGCAGTGTAGCCGAAAATCCTTTCGGCGGCAGGATTTACCAGTACAATTTTGCCTTCCCTGCCTGTCAATATAATTCCTTCCGTTGCATTTTCAAACAACGATTGCATGTGCGCCTGGTCTAACATCACGGTCAAATTCGAGAGATTGTGGTGTGTAAATGTAAATATAGTAAAGGAATACTGTTGAGATTTTCCCGGTCATTAATTGGTTATTATGCTCCCTGGTCAGGAAACAGTCCGGGTAATGGCGGCAAGCAAAGGTTGCAGGTTTTCCTTTTTCACATCATCGTATTCAGTCAGCATGTTTTTCCGTTCGATGGGGTCCGGGGAAAGGCGTGCACCGATTTTGAGAAGGAGCCGGTCCTTCCAGGAGAGTTTCGACATTTTCAGGCGTCCCTGGAGAAAAAACACCTGGCAGGAGGGAAGCAGGGAAGGCGGAATATTCTGTTTGATCCAAACCATCCTCTTTTCATGCTGGGAATCGGGAGTGCCACACACAACGAACAGGAAGATTTTTTTAGATATCAATTGTGTACCATGATTACTGATCCATTGCTTCAATTGAAGTTTTCCAATGTAAACACTCGTTCCGAGGATCACAGTATCTGCCGTTTGTATCAATGCCTCCGGCTCAGAGCCCGCTTCATATACAGGACAGAGCAATACTTCGGAAAGCCATTTTGCATATTGCTCCGTAGCTCCGTATTTACCCTTATAAACGATGACGTTTTTCATATTGTTTAATTTCAAATTCCATTTTGGATCAGTTGCTGTTCGATGGAGAGGGCACGGGGAAAGAGTATCTCATTTTCGAGATAGAGATGCTGATTCAGGTCCTGGTCAAGTTCCTTTAGTTTAGCAAGCGCAACGCGATGTGTAAGGCATGCGCCCTGGGGTGGATTGTAATCGTTTGTCAGACGACGGAACTCGATCAAATACTTTGCGATGTTCTCCTGTTCTTGCAAAATTGTTTTATCCAGTGATTTTCGCAGGGTGCGAACCAGCAGTACGGCATATGGCTCGCGGTCATCAAAAGCATGTGCGAGTTGCCGGATATAGGGGAAGATCACTTTTTCTTCTTCATCAAGATGAGGAATAATTTCCATGCACAATTTTTCGAAAGCCTTCATTAGTTCGGCCAGGTAAGGATACTTGCTTTGGTGACCCAGGGCGAATTTTTCAACAATCTTCCTGATCCCCGGCAGGTTGCCCGCCAGGTAGGCATGATGGATATGAATGATATAGTCAATCAGGAAATCCGTCTTCCAGTTATGAAAATCCAGGGATGGTGAAATCTCAATCACGCGCAGGCGGCGCCGGAGTTCCTTCTTTAGCTCTTCGGGGTCAAGACCGGCTGCCTGACAGGCATCTTCCAGGGTTATATTACCCGCACAGCAATAATTTATATTGTACCTGGTAAAGACATCGGCCGCGCGATAATCGCTTTTGACAATGCCTGCTATTGTCGATTCATTTGTAATTGTCGGGGTAAACACTTAAATCCTCTATTAGCCGACAATAATAAGATTTCAGTATCGGCGGGGTAATGATGCAAGTCATCCAGGAAGCTGATTTGGACATAAGGTATAAATAGCCTAAATTTAAATAAGCTTCATTATCATAATTTTGACTCTGTCAAAAACATTTTATTGGTAAGGATTTTGATGCGTTTTACACGGGGATACAGGTTTGAGAAAGGTCATTGAACCACTTGACGTACATCACTATTTGTCAATGCAGCGTCTGATACTTTTGACCTCGTAAAAGTATTCAAATGCTTTTATTTTATAACCCTCCAATTCATAAACATGAAACGTAGTTCCCAACTGTTAAGCGCATTATTATTCTTAGGCAGCCTGTTTTTCTTTGCTTGCAACAATGAACAAACGCCGGCAGACAACGATGCAACAAAAACAACACCCACTGAATCAACAGCCGGAAATGAGCAAAATGAAGTGCATGGCACCGAAGTCAAACCAGGAGAAGTGGAATTAACGACACCGTTGAACCAGGAATGGGTGGCAAGCGGTAAAAGCATCTATGAAATGAAATGCCAGGCCTGCCACAAACTGANTGATGAGCGCCTGGTTGGTCCGGGTTGGAAGGGNGTCACTCAAAAAAGAGAGCCACACTGGATAATGAATATGATTACAAANGTNGACATGATGCTGGAAACAGATCCTGAAGCGCAAAAGCTGTTGGAACAGTGTCTTGTCAGAATGCCTAACCAGAATATTTCGAAAGATGAATCCAGGCAGATCCTGGAATTCATGCGGCAAAACGACGGAGTTAAATAGCACACACATCCTATCATTTAAATAACAGTTTTATGAAACCTCACCCATTCAGGGCTGGCATAGCCCTGATCATGACCGCTGCTTGCCTTGTCTCAACACAAAGTTGCAAGCCCAAGACCGCGCAATCCGCAGCAGCCGGTGATGCAGAACGTTCTTACGTGGCCCCCGGAAAATATGATGAGTTTTACAACATCGTATCTGGTGGCTTCAATGGCCAGATTGGTATATATGGCATTCCTTCAGGCCGCCTGTTCCGTATCGTTCCGGTATTTTCTGTAACGCCTGAAAGTGGTTACGGCTTTAGTGAAGAAACCAAGCCCATGTTAAATACATCGCATGGTTTCGTTCCCTGGGATGACCTTCACCACATCGCCCTTTCACAAACAAATGGTGAACATGATGGCCGCTGGGCTTTTGCGAATGGCAACAACACACCCCGGCTTGCCCGTATTGACCTCACTACTTTCCGTACAGCAGAGATCCTGGAAATTCCAAACAGTGCGGGTAACCACGCATCTCCATTTATTACGGAAAATTCAGAGTACGTGGTAGCAGCAACACGCTTTAGTGTTCCGCTCGATGATCAGAATGGCGACGTGCCTATCAATACCTACAAAGACAATTTCAAAGGATCTATCAGCTTTATTTCCGTTGATCAGACTTCAGGCGAAATGAATATTGCATTCCAGATTCGCACGCCGGGTGTAAACTTTGACCTTTCCCGTGCAGGTAAAGGCAAATCCAATGGATGGTTCTTCTTTAGCTGTTACAATTCTGAAAAAGCCAACACGCTTTTGGAAGTGAACGCTTCTGCGAGAGACAAAGACTTTGTAATGGCTGTAAACTGGAAAAAGGCCGAAGAGTACCTGAAAGCCGGTAAAGCCAAAAAGCAGCCTGTTAAATATGCGCACAACGTGTTTAGCGAGAAAAATCATACCGCTACTTCCACAATCAAGACAGATGTGTTGGTATTAGATCCCGCTGATTGTCCTGACATGCTTTACCTGATCCCGTGCCCCAAATCACCACACGGTACCGATGTGGATCCAACCGGTGAATACATTGTGGCATCAGGTAAACTGGCAGCAAGCATCCCGGTGTTCTCCTTTACAAAATTGCAAAAAGCCATTGCTGACAAAGCTTTCGACGGAGAATATGATGGTATTCCGGTCATCAAATATGAAGCAGCCCTGCATGGTGAAGTACAAAAACCCGGACTCGGACCTTTGCACACTGAGTTTGATGGCCAGGGCTATGGATACACTTCCATGTTTGTTTCATCTGAGATTGTGAAATGGAGAATCAGTGACCTGCAGGTTTTGGATCGTGTGCCGACTTATTATTCAATCGGACACCTTTCAATTCCCGGCGGACCTACTGCCAAGCCTCATGGAAAATACATGATCGCTTACAACAAGATTACAAAGGATCGCTATCTGCCAACTGGTCCCGAGCTGACTCAAAGCGCCCAGCTGTATGATATCAGTGGTGAAAAGATGAAGCTCCTGCTTGACTTTCCCACTACCGGTGAGCCCCACTATGCAGAAGCATTGCCGGCGACCATGATCAAAGACAAACAGCTTAAGATATTCAAGATCGAGGAAAACCAACACCCTTATGCAGCGAAGGGAGAAGGGCAAACCAAGGTTGAGCGCAAAGGCAACCAGGTGCATGTATGGATGACAGCCATTCGCTCACACTTAACACCCGATAATATAGAAGGCGTGAAAGTTGGTGATGAAGTTTATTTCCATGTAACCAACCTTGAGCAGGATTGGGATGTGCCACACGGTTTCGCAATCAAAGGCGCAAATACAGCTGAGATCCTGATCATGCCTGGTGAAACACAAACACTGAAGTGGGTGGCTGACAAACCCGGAATCTATCCCTTCTACTGTACCGATTTCTGTTCTGCATTACACCAGGAGATGTCGGGTTACCTGAGGGTGTCACCACAAGGTTCCAATGTGGCACTTCTCTTCAGCACCGGTACAAACAAACCGGCTACCAGCGAGTCACCGGCTGCGACAGGTGGAATGGACTAACCCGGATATGAGAAAAGAGGGGAAAGCAGTTGAATCATCAAGTATCCGGGACCCTGTGTCCCGGATACTGTTTAAAGGAGAATGAAATGAAAAAGCTGAGCATCACATCAAGGATCATCATCGCAGTGGCTACACTTGCACTATGCGTCCTGTTTGTTACACCAGCCTGGTCAATTTACCTGGTTGCACCGCAGTATCCCGAGGGACTATCCATGCAAATCTGGCTGAATAAGATAACCGGGCAGGTAGAGATCATCAATGGTCTTAACCACTATATAGGGATGAAACATATCAATGAAAGTATGTTTCCCGAATTCAGGTTCATGGTTTATTTGCTTGGTGCATACATCCTGTTTGGATTAGTGGTTGCGATCACGGGAAGCCGCAAACTTTTGATGGTCTATATAATAATGGCCGTCGTTGCAGCCATTGCAGCGCTGGTTGATTTTTACATGTGGGGTTATGATTACGGGCATGATCTTGATCCGACTGCGGCCATCCAGGTGCCGGGATTATCATATCAGCCTCCTTTAATCGGTCATAAAAAGCTGCTGAACTTTGATTCCTATTCATATCCTGATATTGGGGGATGGGTCATGGTAGCCGCTACAGCTGTTTTCTTTCTTATATGGTTTATTGAATGGAGAAAAAGTAAAAAAATCATCAAATGACAAATCGTTTTAAATATCCGTTTTATTGCATGTTGTTGTTGTCCACTCTTGCAGCATGCAATCCAAAAGCTGAAAAAATTGAGATTGGGAAGGATAATTGTGCCGAATGTAAAATGACAATCATGGACGCAAAGTTTGGCGGGGAGATTGTGACAAAGAAAGGCAGGGTTTATAAATTCGACGATACACATTGCATTGCAAAATTTATGGAACGCCGTGGTGTTGAACTTAGCAGTATCCACAAAACGCTGTTCAGCGATTACAGCGAATCCGGCAATTTTATAGAAGTAAAAAATGTTGAATTCGTGGTTAGCAGCCAGCTCAAAAGCCCGATGGGAGGAAACGCAGCCGCATTTAAAAATGTGGCTGAAGCCAAAAAACATTCCGAACAGATTCCGGGCAGCAAAGTGACCAACTGGGCCACACTCTATAATATCTTAGTCAAATGAGAAAGCTCTTCTTTATATCATTGTTTTTACTGGCCATCAGTGATGTGGAGGCGCGGACAATTGTAGTCGGACCGGGCGGACAGGAAAAAACCCTGCGTGAGGCTGTTCGTAAAGCCTCGCCGGGTGATACTATCCTGGTCAGGAAAGCAGTATACAAAGAAGGGAATATCATCGTGAGTAAGCCGTTGACCCTGCTGGGTATTGACGGACCTGTACTGGACGGGGATCATAAACATGAGATTTTAACCATATCGGCAAGGGGCGTTGTAGTCAGGGGATTTCAGTTTGCCAATGCCGGTTATTCCTCCATGAATGATTATGCTGCAGTCAAAATTATTGATGCCAGCAAAGTGCTTGTGGATAGCAATGTCTTCACAAACACTTTCTTTGCGATTCATATTGCAAACACAACACATTCCACTGTTCGACGCAATAAGATCCGCGGGACAAAAAAGTCTGAACATTTATCCGGTAATGGCATCCATCTGTGGAAATGCGACCAGATGCTGATTGAAAATAATTTCATCAGTGGCCACCGTGACGGGATCTATTTTGAATTTGTAACTGCATCTACGATTAAGGGAAATGTCAGTGAGCAGAATGTACGTTATGGATTGCACTTTATGTTCTCTCACAGCGATACATACCTGGGAAATACATTCCGGAATAACGGCGCGGGTGTGGCTGTCATGTACAGCCGCGATGTGCGGATGGAACGAAATCATTTTGATAAGAACTGGGGTGCATCGGCATATGGTATCTTGCTGAAGGACATCTCCGACAGCCATATTCAGCAAAACAAATTTGTTGGTAATACTGTGGGTATTCATATGGAAGGGAGCAGTCGCATTATCATTAACAAAAACGAATTCCGTTCAAATGGCTGGGCCATAAAAGTGCAGGCCAGTTGTGATGATAACCAGTTTAATCATAACAACTTTTTTGCAAACTCTTTTGACGTGGCCACCAATGGCACAATGACATTGAATAAATTCTCCGGTAATTACTGGGATAAATATGAAGGTTATGATCTCAACCGCGACGGACGCGGCGATGTGCCTTATCACCCGGTAAGTATGTATGCGATGATCGTGGAACAGAATCCGACAACTTTAATACTCATGCGAAGCTTCATGGTTTCACTGCTCGACCGGGCAGAGAAGGCTATACCAAGTCTTACCCCGGAAAGCCTGGCCGATGCGAGCCCCATGATAAAGCCAAATAAATTATGATACGCGTTGAAAACTTAAAGAAGCGGTTTAAGAAACTCCAGGCCCTGGATGATATCAGTGCGGTATTCAACAGCGGGCAGGTTGTATCATTGATCGGGCCCAATGGTTCGGGTAAAACAACCCTGATAAAATCCATCCTGGGCATGGTGCGCGCCGACAGCGGCCAAATATTTGTCGACGGGAAACCCATCAACGGAGATCCGGCATATCGCGGCATGATTGGTTATATGCCACAGATCGGGCGCTATCCTGACAATATGAAAGTTGGCCATTTATTCAGGATGATGCGGGATATCCGCCAGGTGCCTGAATCATCCCTGGATACTGATCTGCTGGTGAAATTCAACCTGGTTTCCATATTTGANAAGCCGATGCGCACGCTGAGCGGTGGTACACGTCAGAAGGTGAGTGCNGCGCTTGCATTNTATTTTAATCCGGATGTCCTGATCCTTGANGAACCAACAGCCGGACTGGATCCGCTTTCCTCAGAAATACTGAAGGAAAAGATCATGCAGGAAAAACGTAAAAACAAACTCATCCTGATTACATCACATATTCTTAGCGACCTCGATGATCTGACCACGCATGTGATGTATTTGCAGGAAGGTAAGCTGATATTCATGAAAGACATTCAGACTCTGCGGAAGGAAACGGGCGAGGACAGGCTGGGACGCGCCATTGCCCGCGTGATGCGTGACAGCAAAAGAGAATCGCTCTGGATAGATGAAGTGCTGGATGTAAAACATAAATAATGACCGGCTGCCAGGCAGCCTAAACCTAATAAGATGCTTAAACTTTCCCGATACGTATTATACGACATTTTGCGGAGCAAGGTGGTGATTGCCTACACGATATTTTTATTGCTCGTTTCTTTAAGTCTTTTCCAGATGGAAGACAATCACAGCAAGGCGATCATGAGCCTGCTTACGATTGTGCTCATCGTGGTTCCGCTGATCAGCATGATTTTTACAACCATTCACTATTATAATTCTTATGAATTTATAGAGTTGATGCTTTCACAGCCACTGAGCCGCACAAGGATTATATTAAGTGAGTATGCCGGTGTGGCCCTGTCGCTGCTTACAGCATTCCTTCTAGGTGTCGGTGTACCTGTGTTGCTGTTTGCATTTGACTCCACAGGCGTTGCTCTTCTGCTGTCGGGATGTGCATTGACCCTGGTTTTTATTTCAATCGCTTTCCTGGCATCTGTGCGTGCGCGGGATAAAGCGCGAGG
>Ga0065721_10008063_pt1 | contig 12274 bp, 8 predicted proteins | sample Mesricmetagenome_FD_59108 | JGI IMG/M metagenome (GOLD analysis project Ga0065721, IMG submission 59108) | Mesophilic microbial community from rice straw/compost enrichment Sample: eDNA_1 v2 (version 2) | ecosystem: Engineered > Solid waste > Grass > Composting > Bioreactor | place: USA: Davis... | reverse complement strand
GACCAGTCAATCCAGGAAATTTCATTGTCCTGGCAATACGCATTGTTGTTACCAAACTGCGTGTTGCCGATTTCGTCACCACTCAACAACATCGGCACACCCTGTGACAGGAAAAGTGTGGCGAGAAAATTTCGTTTCTGTCGCCATCGTAATGCATTGATTGCTTCATCATCGGCAGGACCCTCAACACCATAGTTTGAAGAACGGTTATGATCTTCACCATCCTGGTTATCGTCGAGATTGGCTTCGTTATGTTTTTCTTCATAACAAACCAGGTCATGCAGTGTGAACCCGTCATGAGCCGTAATGAAATTGATGCTGGCGCCGGGGTTGCGATAATCATTCTTATACAAATCAGAACTACCCGTCAGTCTTTCTGCAAATTCAGCCAGTTTACTTTCTGCGCCACGCCAATAGTCGCGCATGCAGTCCCGGTACAATCCGTTCCACTCCGCCCAACCGGCCGGGAATTTTCCAACCTGGTAACCACCCTCACCAATATCCCATGGTTCGGCAATTAGTTTTACCTGCGAGATCACGGGGTCCTGGTGAATGATATCAAAGAATGAAGCCAGTTTTGAAACCTCGTGTAATTCGCGGGCCAGGGCAGCAGCCAGGTCAAAGCGAAAACCATCCACATGCATCTCCTGTATCCAGTAACGCAGGCTGTCTGTGATCAGTTGAAGCACATAAGGCTGTCGTGAATTCAACGTGTTTCCGGTACCGGTATAATCCATATAATATCGCTGATTCTCCGTCAGCCGGTAATAGGAAGCATTATCTATTCCCCGAAATGAAAGCGTTGGCCCCATATGATTTCCTTCCGCAGTATGGTTGTATACCACATCGAGGATCACTTCAATGCCAGCCTTATGAAGTTCACGCACCATGTATTTGAATTCCGTGACCTGTTCACCCCGGTTACCTGTTGATGAATACCTCGGATCAGGCGCAAAGAAGCCAATGGTATTATAACCCCAGTAATTCGAAAGGCCTTTATCTGCCAGATGCCTGTCGGATATAAAATGATGCACAGGCATGAGCTCTACGGCCGTGATGCCAAGCTCTTTTAAATAACGAATTACAGCCGGGTGGGCCATCGCAGCAAAAGTGCCGCGAATATTTTCCGGAATATCAGGATGCAGATAAGTAAAGCCCTTCACATGGGTTTCGTAAATAATAGTCTGGTGATAAGGAATCATTGGCCTTGTATCATTTTTCCAGTCAAATTCATTATCAACCACTACACATTTGGGAACAAATGGTGCACTATCCAGTTCACTAAAACTGAGATCTTCATCCGGGTCTCCTATTTTATAACCAAACAAGGCATCATCCCAACGGAGATCACCGGCTATGGATTTTGCATACGGGTCTAACAATAACTTGTGATGATTGAACCGGTGTCCTGCTTCCGGGTCGTAGGGACCTGAAACGCGGTATGCATATAATTGCCCCGGCTTTAAACCGGGGATATAAACATGCCAGACCTGGTGAGTTCTTTCCCTGACTTCGACCCTTGCAGATTCTTTCGGCTCATCCGGAGAATCAAACAGGCAAAGTGTAATGGCTTCGGCATTCTCTGCATACAGAGCAAAGTTGACACCTTTCCCGTCCCAGGTTGCTCCAAGCGGATAAGGCTGGCCGGTATAGCAAAGATTCTTTTCCGACATAAGCTTTCCAATGAAAAAATTATTCCAACAAACCTGTCCATGCCAGTCGTAAATATGGCAAGGTTAATGCAACCAGGGCTTTAAAGAAGTTTCAGATGCTGATTCCATCTTCCACGTACCGGATCCAGTTTAACCCGAAGTTTACCTTTCAACATCTTTCCGAAATCTGTGATTACCTGTGTCAATTGGGCATTACAAGCATTTACGCTTCGCCAATCCTGCAACCAACAAAAGGCAGCGAACACGGTTATGACGGGGTAAACCCATCAACACTTAATCCCGAACTGGGTACCCGCGAAGACATGGAAGCCCTGAGTAAAAAATTAAAAGAAAAAAATATTGGCTGGATACAGGACATTGTGCCCAATCATCTGGCCTTTAATACAAGCAATGTTTGGCTGAAAGACGTGCTTGAGAGGGGAATCAATTCCTCATATGCAACTCATTTCGACATCGACTGGCAACACCCGGACTATACCAACAAACTGATGACGCCCTTCCTGGAAGCCGATACGGATGACTGTGTAATGCAGGGAAAACTGGTTCTGAACTTCCATCCTGAAAAAGGATTTTACCTGTCCTACTATGAAGAGCAATACCCCGTCAAACCCGAATCCTATCCCTTTCTGCTGTCAGGTTGTTTTGATGCGGATAACAGTCCCGTAAATGCCGCGCTCAGTGCTTTAATCAGCAACCTTCAGACGGATTATGAACACTGGCAACAATTAAAATCCCGGCTGCTTGAGACCCTGGCTGAATCTGCATCCCGGGAAGCCATTGAAGAAAAAGTAAATGCTGTTAACTCAGATAAGAACAATCTGCTCACACTGATCCGGGAACAGCATTACAGTCTTTGTCATTTCGCCGAATCGCATAGCCGGATTAACTACCGGCGCTTCTTTAATGTAAATGGCCTGATCTGCCTGCGTATGGAAGAAGAAAAAGTGTTTGACGATTATCATCGCTATATCCACGAACTTTTCCAAAACGGGTTGATCCAGGGTTTACGTATCGATCATATTGACGGATTAAAAAACCCGCCTGCATATATCCGCAGGCTCAGAAAACTGTTTGGGGATGACTGTTATGTGATCGTGGAAAAAATTCTGGATGCCAAAGAAGAACTGCCCGCAACCATGCAAATCGAAGGCACCAGCGGATATGAATTTCTTTCTTATATCAACCAGGTGATTACAGACCGGCAGGGCGCTGAAACTCTGCTGGCTTTATACAATGAACAAATACCGGAGTTTAAAGACTATGAGGAAATCGTTTTTCAAAACAAGCTGGCGAACCTTCAAATGTATCTCAACGGAGAATGGGACAATCTCTTACGCCTCATGTTGTCACTCGACCTGGTTGACGATGAAGAGATCAGCATTGCAGATTTGAAAATGGCGCTGGGAGTGTTTATGACAGCTTTCCCGGTATATCGTGTATACATCGAAGCTTTGCCACTTGAAATAAACGATGAACAACTGGTGGTGGCAGCTTTTGTACGAGCCTTTAAGCAATATCCCGACCTGAACTATCCGTTGGGAATTATCAGGCAAATGTTTGAGCCGCATCCGGATCCAAACCGGAATGCAAACCGCCTGATCTTTATTCAAAGGCTTATGCAGTTTACCGGGCCGCTGGCCGCGAAGGGAATAGAGGACACCACATTCTACCAATACAATGCCCTTATTTCACACAATGAAGTGGGTGATCAGCCCTGCGTGCTTGGCATCCCGATCCGGGAGTTTCATGAAAAGATGATTGAAAGGCAACAAAAAAATTTTCTCTCACTAAACTGCACTTCAACACACGACACAAAACGAGGAGAGGACAACAGGGTGCGCATAAATATTATCAGTGAACTGACAGATGAATGGGTGGCTCTCGTTCGGGAATGGCAGCAGATCAACGAACCATTCCGGGTGCAACTTGGTGACCGGCTCGCTCCTGTTCCTAATGATGAATACTTTTTATACCAGGCAATATTGGGCGGATTTCCGGAAGACATGAAAATGTCACAGGACTTTGTTGAAAGGACGAAACGATATTTCACCAAAGTAATGCGTGAAGCCAAACACATGAGCGATCATGTGAATCCCAACACGGATTATGAAAAGGTTTGTACTGATTTTATCGAACACCTGCTCAATGAAGACCATGCTTTTCTTCCTTCACTCCGTCCATTTGTAAAAAAAATCATTGGTTACGCCAACACCTACACCATGGTGCAGGTAATTATCAAATGTACTGCACCCGGGATACCGGATATTTACCAGGGTTGCGAACTTTGGGATCTGAGTTATGTGGATCCTGATAACCGCCGTCCGGTCAACTTTGAACTCAGAAGAGAACTGCTAAATACCATAGAGGCAAAGTCAGGCGATACCATGGCCCTGCTGGAGTGGGCAAATGAACATTTTGAAACCGGAATACAAAAACTGTTGGTCACTACCCGCTTGCTGCACCTGCGTAAAAAGAACCCAACATTATTTACAAGAGGAGAATATATCCCGGTTTACTCGGAAGGAAGCGACCGGATTGTAATTGCCTACCTCAGGCACTTCGAAAATGACTGGGCACTTGTCGTATTGCCGCTTGGCGTTGTTGCGCATACAGGTAAAGAACTCCAGTTAATGCTGCCCCCCGAAGCTCCCAAAAACTGGAAGAACATTTTCACCGGCGAATCGGCAATCGGAGATATCCTGCAGGTGCATGAATTATTCAGAACATTTCCCGTTGCAGTTCTAATCCCGGACTAAAACTTACAACATCAAACAATAGCTTAAAATGGCATTAATCGCATACCATGCATCACATGAGCAATTCGCCCCATCAAAACTGCTGGACCTGGTAATTAAAGCTGAACGTGCGGGATTTGAAGCAATTCATTGCTCCGATCACTTTCATCCGTGGAACAGGAACCAGGGCCAAAGCGGTTACACATTTAGCTGGCTGGGTGCTGCCATGCAGGCAACACACTTGCCATTCAGCGCAGTATGTGCTCCGGGGCAACGATATCATCCCGCCATCGTCGCGCAGGCCATCGCAACACTCGCAGAATTGTTTCCGGGGCGATTTGATATTGAACTGGGAAGCGGTGAAGCCATCAATGAATCAATCACCGGCGAACCCTGGCCAAAAAAAGAAGAAAGAAATCAAAGGCTGCTTGAGTCAGCAAATGTTATCCGAAAATTATTGGAAGGAGATGAAGTTAACTTCGAAGGGAAAGTCAAAGTAAAAAATGCGAGGTTATATTCCCTTCCTTCTTCAAAACCTCTATTGTTTTGCGCAGCTATTTCAGAACAAACAGCAGCCTGGGCTGGACATTGGGCCGATGGGCTTATTACAACGGCTGATGAAATGGATGGCACTGCAAAAAAAATTGAAGCATTTCGATCGAAGGCGGGAAATGACAAGCCCTGCCATATCCAACTTTCTTTCTCATTCGCCTCAACAAAAGAGGAAGCCGCACAGGGTGCATTCGAACAATGGTACACCAATATACTTCCCTTGGATAAACTGGCAAACCTGGAAACAGTTACAGATTTTGAAAAAGAAGCTTCAGGGATGACGATACAGGACGTCGCAGATAAAATACCATTGTTTACCAGTATGGCTGATCTGATGTATTGGGTGGATACATTCTCAAAACTCAACCCGGCCAGAATCGTACTGCATAATGTGCATCCTGACCAGGAATATTTTATTCAATGTTTTGCAAGGGAAAGACATTGATGCTTCCAGTCCGGTTCTACAACGTAGTTGAACATCACAGGCAACATAAAGGCTATATAGGAACATAGGAAACTACTGTGTTCCCTATGTTCAACCTACTGTTCCTGTGTTGTTCTAAAAAAACTGCAATAGTAGATAGAGCTTACACAGCCGGAGTTACCGGTGCCACGGCTTTTGCTCTCCTGTTTACAATATTTTTTGCAAGGAAATTCAACTTGGTATCTGCCTGTTGCTCCTCTTCGAGTGTCAGCCGCAGGCGTTTTGCAATGGCGTCGTAGCCCAGCATTTCTGCATAATGCGCAGCAGAGCCATATCCTGATATCTCATAATGCTCCACTTTCTGAGCCCCGGCTATCAAGGCAGCGTCCATACCTTCCGGCGTGGCATCCTTAGCCATCACCTTCTGTCCTTCTTCCAAAATCCCTTTAATGCCAGGATTAAAATCACCCTGGGGATCTATACCCAATTCCCTGCAGATCATTTCCAATGCTACTTTATGCTGATCGGTTTCCGCCAGGTGCAGCGCCAGATTTTTTTTCAAACCCGTATTCTGCGCCCGCTCGATCATCGCCGGCATAGCTTCCACCAGCATGGCTTCTGCACTCCACAACACCTGTAATTCNTGNTAAAACAGGTCTTCAAGATTTTTAATCGCTTTCATAGNTAATATTTTGTTTGAGTGATTGNTTGATTGTCAATACCGGTCAAGTTCNGGCTTCAAAACCACTTTCACACAGAGATCTTTCTTCTCCTTGAACATATCATAAGCCTCTGAAGCCTGGCTTAGCGGCAGCTTGTGTGTAATGATATCATCCAGCGTAACACGACCTGTTCGAACCATCTCAAAACACTGATCAATATACATGTGAACCTGCGCCTGTCCGAACTGCATAATGAGTCCTTTATCAAAAATTCTATGGATTGGAAAATTGTCGTAAGGACTTGCGTATACGCCCACTACAGAGATGGTTCCGCTTCGACGAACAGCTTCCGTACAAAGTTCAATTACTTTGGATGTTCCTTTCTCGGCGTTGAGTACTGCTTTTGCTTTTTCAAAAAAGTTGCGGTTGGCTTCCATACCAACGGCATCGATTGCTACGTCTGCCCCTATCCCATTCGTCATTTCATAAATCTTGTCGATGAGATCGTCATCTTCTGAATTAAGCGTATCAACTTTGTTCACTGTGCGGGCTTTTTCCAAACGGTATTCAAGCGGATCCACTGCGATGACTCTTTCCGCTCCATGCAGCCAGGCTGCTTTCTGGGCCATTAGTCCAACCGGACCACTGCCAAAAATCACTACGGTATCTCCCTGTTTTACTTTACCCCACTTGACCGCACTCCATCCTGTTGGAAATATATCAGTCAGGAATAAAACCTGATCATCATCCAGCCCATCAGGTATCACCCTGGGCCCGGCATTTGCTTTCGGCACCCGCACATATTCTGACTGGCCACCATTATAGCCCCCATACAAATCGGTATAGCCGAACATGCCACCGCCTTTTTGTTTCAATAAATCTCCACGGGGACCATAATGTTTGGGATTGGTGTGTTCGCAATTGGGATGAAATCCCTGCTGACAGAAAAAGCACTGGCCACAGGCAATCGTGAATGGAACTACAACCCGGTCACCCTTTTTTACCTGTGTTACGCCCGGACCAGTTTCCTCAACGATGCCCATAAACTCATGGCCCAGCACCATATCCCTTGCCTGCGGTACAAAACCATCATAGATATGCAGGTCTGAACCGCAAATGGCGGTAGACGTTACCCGCACAATGATATCATCTGCTTCCTCAATACCCGGATCGGGTACATTATCTACACTAATATTATTGATCTTGTGAAAAACCGCTGCTTTCATAATCTGCATTTTTTATTTTAAAAAAAATACCGGCGACACCGGAATGCAATGGCTTCAGATATTATGCCATGCCGGATAAAGCGTATTCGTGATTTTGTTTTGCATGGGAGAGGAAATAAATACGCAAATAGTAATTGCAAAGAAGGCAAAGTTTCCCGCGTGACTCACCCTAAATCACCGGGCCATTTTTTGATCAATCATATCTCCGATCTTATCTACCAGGGTTCCATCAATAGGTCGGGCATCCTGCCTCACACTCTTGGCATACCATACCCCGAATATCTTTTTCATGTCAAACCGGTAGTCACCTTTATAATACACAGAGTAAACTTTGAATCCGTCTTCAGGAAGTGTTTCGAAAACCCAGATATTGACCGGTTCCTGTCCAATTTGATGTCTGAAGTTGAGATAGTGCCTGTTAGGCTGGTAATAACGCAGGGCTGAAAGATCGTCTTTTATCTTTCTGAGATAGGATGACTTTTTATCGCGCAGTGCTTTCCAAATTCCACGTGTTGGATCATGCTGGATGATGTCTTCGAAACCATCGCTGAACCTGGCCACGAAATCAAACTGGGTGAGGTTCTTCACCTGCGTTACAACTTCTGCAATCAGCTTCTTCCCGCTGACCTGGCATTCAAACCGGATAGACGGATACGTTATCATTTTCTTGCCCCATCGGTGATTAAGAGATGGCGTTTAACAAATTGCGTATCTCCTATTGTAAATGATTTCAATAGCCATGCCAGTTAGTTTCCCTGGTTGTAATATGACAATCAGGCCTCTGCTTTCTGCTGACGCATAACCCAATACAGTCCCTTTACATTTTGGGCGGGCCGGGGCAATATGTATACAATGATTGTCTCCTCAATGAGATCAAGGGCTGTGAGCGTTATGGCCAGGTAGAAAAGAAACAGGCTTGGTTCTTTCAAAAAGAAAGCAAGTATTAAAAAACAGCCCTGGGCCACTGCCGCGAGTTTGGCCAAATAAGTATGGAAACTCGTAAATGTTTTGTACTTCAAAAGTGCCGACCCCGCCTGGATGATAAACAATACCAGCAACAATATGAGCCAGGGCGATTGTTCCTTAATAAATTCATACTTAAATACAAACAAACCGATCGCTCCGAGAAGCACAGTCAAATCGTCTCCAATGGAATCCAGCTTTGCTCCCAGTACACTGGCAACCTGGAACCTTCGTGCAAGAAATCCGTCAATGGCATCTGTAAAGAAACTGACAGCCAGGAACCACCGGAATATTTCGGGACGGTTGGTTACAATCAGGAACACCAGTATAAGTGAAGCGACAATCCGGTAAATGGTGATACCGTTAATGATATAGTAACTCGTTCTGGGCATGAGGCTAAACTAAATATACTCAAATATTTATCACCCCGCTTTTATCGGCGGTGGTGATTGTTTTCAACAAACCTGGGGCACGGTGTCCTCACTTCGTTAATGTGTGACCGGGCTGGAAATATGGAGATATGCAGCTGGCTTATTTTTTGTCGCCTGATCTGTAAAATCGTTAATTATGAAAAAGCTATTATTCACCCTATTGGCCGGATTTGTTGCAACCACCTGTTTAAACGCCCAACAACAAAAAGAAAAAGTAAAAAATAGTGATGTTCCGGCTGCGATACAAACTACTTTTAAATCCACATTTCCTGATGCCAGGGATGCTGAGTGGATTTTAAAAGATGGTTATTACAAAGCAGAATTCGAAGTAAACGATGTGGATCATATTGCTGCCTTTGATGCATCCGGCAAATTGGTATCAAAAGGCATGGAGATTAAAAAGTCAGAACTGCCCGAAGCTATCCAGACGGCAGTGAAGTCCGCACATTCAGGCAGAACCATCGACGACGTTTACAAAATGGAAAAGGACGGCAACACACACTATATGGTTAAACTGAACGGCAACCCGCCCACTAAGCTAAAGTATTCAGCTGATGGTCAGGAAATCAAAGAGTAGTGATTAAAGTTAACTTACAAAATCAGTTTCATACTGTTGGTTAGATAAAAAGGTCGCCGTGGGCGGCCTTTTTTCAATTATAAAACCACCCATCAACAAAAAAATCTAACAGCCTGAAATCCGGATATTAACACAAGTTTCAAGTTTTGCATACTTATTGTAGCACTATCACCAGTACCCTCCTGCAAATTATTCCTTCACAGAAAAAATACGCTTATGAAACTGTCTTTACTCTGCCTGTGCATTGTTGTGATAACCTATGTCCCGGCCTCAGCACAGGTTGCGCTTGCTACAAATCCGACTCTGACATTCACTAACGCTACGGGCTTTGAAGACAATATCGTCGCAGACGGTGAAGGAGGCTCTGTCAGCATCACCGATTTCAATATCATCGCAACACCCATCAACGCCGCCGGCGCCACCCTCACAGCAGATCCGGTACAATATCACGACAGCGATGACTGGCCCGGTTATCCGCCCATCATTACATACGGAGATATTAATCCACACTATGCCTGGTCTATTCGCTCAGTTGGCGGTGCAAATTTTTCTTTGTTGTCAGTGGACGTTAATGACTGGGGTTCTGCAACGGGTGACCCATTAAAAATAGAAGCATATAGCAATGGCTCCCTGACAGCAAGTTTCACTTTTCCGAGTAACGTTGATATCAGTGTCAACATCACCTTATCACATTCCGCAACGGATCCTGATTTCCTTTTACCCGAAGCTTTCAATAATGTGGATGAAGTAAGGATTTTAATGGACGATGAATCGGATGCTTTTCTCGGCATCAACAATATCCAGGTTGGACCAACAGGCGTTGTGTTACCACTTACACTCATTTCTTTCAGTGCTGAACTTGAAGAGGACGCCGTTCGCCTCAATTGGAAGACAGCACAGGAATATAATGTCAGTCATTTTGAAATTGAATACAGTGATGATGGAAGAGAATATAACAAGATTGGCGAAGTAGCCAGTTCGTCTAATGGTGATGGCAATTATACCTATCTCGATAATGTATTGCGTTCGTCCATGCGATATTACCGGATGAAGATGGTTGACCAGGATTTGACTTACACTTACAGTCACACCATTTTTGTCCGCCAGGAAGCAGCAGTTCAAATGAGCTTATACCCCAACCCGGCCAGTTCGGTTGTTCATCTCACCCTTCCGAAACTGGAACGTGGTTCCACGCAGATCAGGGTGTTGAACATGCAGGGCATGCCGGTTAATACAACTACCCTGACCAGCCAGGGCCAGGCAACTGTTGCATCCATCAATGTAAGCGGATTACCGGCCGGAACTTATTTCATCCAGGTAATCTCAAGCAATGCCGTCAAACATCGCACAAGCTTTATCAAGCAATAAAACAGAGGAAAGGAAAAGTGCGCAAGAAAGGTGACCGGGGTTCCGGTCATCTTTTTTTACATGCATTATTTAAAATGAAGAAATAAAAAAGGGATGGTCAACAGACCGTCCCTGATTGTGGAGCTGAGGGGATTCGAACCCCTGTCCAAACATATTCATCGAAAGCTTTCTACATGCTTATTTCATTATTATTTGTCGGTCGCGAACAGGGAATGAACAAACCAATCCGCAACTTAGCTGCATGGGTCTTATTTCGTCCGCACAGCCTGGGACAAAAGCATCCTGTTTTGTTTTTAAGTCGGCGGCGGGGCGTGGTAACAGGACAACCGGCCCGGCGGCCCAAATGACTACTTAATCACTGATTAGGCAGCCATGGCATACTGAGTATTGCCATTTATAGTTTGAATCTTCAGATTAAAGTGCTAATGATACAACGCACTGCATGCTTACACTTTCAAAGACCTATGCTGTCGAAACCGGTACAGCCCCGGAATCATTTGCAAAATTATGAAATCAAAATCCTCTAAAACCCCTTCCCCATAATCTTAGTAAAACTTTATCTAACTCCCAACTCCTAACTCCCAACTCCCAACTCCTAACTCCCAACTCCCAACTACTAACTCCCAACTCCCAACTACTAACTCCCAACTCCCAACTACTAACTACCAAACCCATCTATCTCCCCCATCCAAACCAGTCATTCCCATTCGCATACAACATCAGCAGCAATAACAATATCATCCCTGCCACCTGTGCATACTCCATGAATTTTTCATTAGGCTTACGGCCACTCACCATTTCATACAACGTAAACATCACATGACCACCATCCAGCGCCGGTATCGGCAGGAAATTCATAAATGCCAGGATTATGGAAAGAAATGCCGTGATGTTCCAGAATGCTTCCCAGCTCCATTCTGTCGGGAATACTGACCCGATAGCTTTAAAACCTCCCAGGCCTTTATAACCCCCGGTTTCCGGATTCAGGATCAGTTTAAACTGGTTGATATAGCCATTCAGTTTTTCTACCGATTTTGATACGCCGGCAGGGAAGGCAGAAAAAAATCCATATTTGGTATGAATCACATCATATACTCCCAGGCTGTCATATTGTTCATCTGTGAGAAATGCCAGTTCGAGACGGCCGTCATCAGTTACCTGGCAACGCGTTTGAATGGTATCACTTTTTCTCAATAACACGACATCAACAATACCATTCTTATTCCGGCTGCCGACGGCATTTACCTGGTCAAGAAATTCCACCGGTTCACCGTTTACGGTAAGAATCCGGTCCATCGGTTGAAAGCCTGCTTTACGGCCAAAGGCCGCAGTATCTTTATCGCGATATTTACCGACTATTGCAGGCAGCCTTTGCGTAATAAGAATTCTTTTCTTATCCTTACGGGTAATGACTTTATCAATCACATCCACCGGCAATGCCAGGTTCATCATTTTGCCATCACGCTCCAGTAATACATCTTTACCTCCGATCAGTACTTTCAGTTGTACATCATCGAAATTCTCAATCGTGTCACCATCCACAGCGATGATCTTGTCACCATGTTGAAAGCCGAGTTTGTGCATGACAGAATCCACGACCCAGATACCATTTTTCACACTGGAGTTGGGAACTTTCTTTTCGCCCCAGATCATCAGTACAAAC